>Ga0316198_10000373_pt1 | contig 23161 bp, 22 predicted proteins | sample OudBieAanoxic_MG_FD_204935 | JGI IMG/M metagenome (GOLD analysis project Ga0316198, IMG submission 204935) | Coastal sediment microbial communities from Oude Bieten Haven, Netherlands - site A anoxic | ecosystem: Environmental > Aquatic > Marine > Coastal > Sediment | place: Netherlands...
CCTTACTTAAACCAGCATCGTTCCAGGCATCTGTGCCCGCTATAACACCATAAACCAGGCCGCTGGCGTTTAAACCCCTAAGCTGTAATGGTGTAAAGTATTTATTTACGTACTCTGGTGTAAGTGATGGTTTTCCAGCAACTTGACATCCAAAATTAAGCTCTTTTAATTCTTGTTGAAAACTTATCCCACTGGTACCTCTTTGAAGCGTTTTTGTAAAGTCAGAAAGTGTCACCCCATTAGGGGCACAAATACCTAAACCAGTAACCACGACTCTATTTTTCATAAGATGAATCCTTTATCATTCCCGCCAATTCCCCTTTGCACACCAATTCCTTCGCTGCATTGTACATTTTTACCTTACACTTTAGTTTGTTGAATCTGAAGTAAAGCTTTTCTGAACTTACAAATACTGTCTCTCCAGGATATACCGGTAGATAAAATTCCATTTGAGAACTACTGAACGCTACAGCAAGATTATTTATGTCTTTTTCCGATGTTTCCAAGAGCAAGAAAATACCCAGACAAACCAATCCAATTTGAGCGCAACATTCAGTAAGTATAACACCGGGGGTCACCGGGAAATGCTTAAAATGCCCCTCGTAAAATTCAAGGTTTTTTTGAAAACAATAACTACCTGCAGCGCCACTACTATCAATATAGGACAAGCTGTCCACGAATAGAAACGGTTTGGTATATGGCAGCTTTGCTATGATCTTGTCAAAATCCATAATTTATCTTAAACTTTCACCTCCATCTACTTTAATCACAGTTCCATTAATCCATTTGGCCTCTTCTGTACATAAAAGAAAGACCACATCAGCTACATCTTCAGGCGTGGTAAGTCGTGCATTTGGATTCCTCAATACAGACTGCTTTATAAGATTTTCACTCCCGGGAATCCGTCTTAGCGATTCGGTATCGGTCACCCCGGCCTGTATACAATTAGTTTTTAACCCAAGAACGGAAAATTCTAGCGCCATATTTCTGGCAATAGCTTCCAGGGCGGCTTTTGCAGCACCAACCGCTCCATAATTAGAAATCGTTTTTGTAGAACCTTCACTTGTAAAAGCAATGATCCGGGAATCATCAGCAAAAAGATTTGCTCTAATAAGCGCTTGTGTCCAATCATATAGACTTATTGCCATTGCGTTTATGGTAATCTGAAAATCCTGGTTACTAAGTTCTTTTTCATTAAGAGAATACATTGGTTTCAGATTGCCCTTCGCAATACTATGGACCAATACTTTTATTTTGTGACCTTCAGGAATAAAGTCCTTAATTTCCTGTATTAATTCATCTCTGTTTACTTGTTGAATAGCGTCTTTATTAAAATTTTTAAACATCACTCCGGTAAAACTAATTTCTTTAAAAGCGCTTTCTATATCAGGTATATCCAAATTGCGATCGCGATGGACAACCAGGATATTATACCCACTCTTTGCAAGCTTTCTGACCGTAGCAAGACCAAGGCCTTTACTCCCTCCAAGGATTAACGCCCAATTATTTGTTTTTACTTCATCCACATTGATTGTTTTTATATATCTACCACTCCAACAAGACTCGTTGTGCGGAAAAACCGGGTCCAAAGCTTAGGATCAATCCCTGCTCGCCTTTGGCTATTTTTTTTGACAAAAACCGTTCCAGCACATAAAGCACCGTAGCACTACTCATATTTCCATACAGCCTCAATATTTCGCGCGTATCATCTATGTTTTTTCCTAATTTTCCGAACAAACCTTCAACGGTTTGGACAATCTTCTTTCCACCTGGGTGAAAAATTAAATGGTCTACATGCTCAATGGAAGTTCCATTCTTTTCCAAAAACGGATGCACAATATTCGGAAAATGCTGTGCTATGGTTTCTGGTACAGATGGATCCAGGATCATTTTAAGTCCGTTATTGGTAAGGTCAAAGCCCATCAAATGTGTCGTATTTCTAAAATGATACATTTCTTCTGCAACAATAGCGGGTCCTGAGGCTTCTTCCTCAGAAGTAAGTAACACACAGGCTGCACCATCACCAAATATAGCAGCACTAACCATATTTGCCATAGAGTAATCCGTAAGTTGGAATGTTGCTGTGGGGCTTTCCACAGCAATTACTGCAGCTCGTTTCCCGGGATTGGCCCTTAAAAAATTTGCCGCGTATATAAGTCCCGAAACACCAGCTGCACAACCCATTTCAGTAACCGGTAACCTAATTATATCTTGTCTTAATTGAAGATCATTTACAATATAAGCATCTAAAGAAGGAATCATTATGCCTGTACAGCTCACAGTAATTATATAATCAAGGGAATCCGGACTCCAGTTGCTCTTAAGAAGTGCTTTTTGAAGCACTGTTGTTCCTAATTTTTTAACCTCTCTTACATAAATATCATTTTTGTCTTCCAGGCTGCTGGCTTTAAACACCTCTTCAATATTCATAATCCCATAGCGCCTGTCTACAGCTGCGCCCTCAAATATCTTTATCACCTTTCTTCTAAACCTTTCTTCCTGTCCGCTGAGCCATAGCTCAACAAAAGGCAGAATATCTTTAGTTTCTCTGCAGAATGGTGGCAATGCTTTTGCTACAGTTGCTATTCGTACACTATTCATATGATTGACTTAGTCGCGCGGTCTGCATAACCCATACAAATCTAAAAGCCCATTTCCAATTAATTGTATGAGCTGCATGAGGTAAAGTTTTTGAAAAAGATATTAATTCTTGTTTCTTAAATCCACTTTTAATAGAGATGAGACCATCGTGTTTCGCAATTTTTGTTTTTATAAAAATAGCACTAAACCCTTTAAAAAGATAATATGCGAGTGCACTTCTTTGTAAGTCGTTGATAATTACCCCAATCTTGGCTAATTTTGTGAATTGGGATAAGAAAAGCGGAATTTGTTCATTGCTAAAATGGTGCATTGTAAGCGTACACAGCAAGATATCGCATTTAAAATTTAGCGGGTTTAAGGTCAAAATGTCCTGTTTTAAGAATTTAATCTCAGGAAAATCAACTGATAATGTTTGTCCAATGCATAAAGCATTATCACTAAGATCCAAACCTATTAGCACAACATCTAAGGTAGTTTTTCTAAAATAAATCGCCAATTTTCTTAACGTTTCCCCGTCGCCACACCCCATATCTACAATGGTATATTGTTTCTTTGGAAATTTTTTTATCAGCTCACTTACTTTACCCAGGGTTATTGAATTTCCCCCTAAAAACCGGTTACTCTTGTTGATATCATTAAAAACCAGCCTAAGTGTATCAATAGTAACATTGGGGTTGTCCATCAATTCTGATTCTGTATTTCGATATCTCAAATCCATTATAGTGATATCGGTTTTCCATGTGTATTTTTTATTAGCGATCGGATAAACCCAGGTGATTTTGCAATAGCGCCCATAAGGAAGCTGGAAGCTACTGGGTTTAACAGTATGGATTGCAAAATCCTTCCTGTTTGTAATCGTCGTTTAAACGCTTTCTCCCATTCTTTTTTGTAATCTGATTCCATATTACTTCGCCCATATTCTGAGTTCTTAAAATAGTTATCAATCCTTTCTGATGCAATTTTAGCACTGTGAATGGCCATAGCCATTCCATTACCGCAAAGCGGATGAATTAAACCAGCAGTATCGCCACACATTAAAATATGACCCTCTACCAATTGTTTACGATCAAATGACACTTGTGCAATACTCATAGGCTCTGTAAAAAGTGGCTCGGCATTTTCAAGGAACTGTTTAAGGAATTTGTTCTTTGCTACTACCTTAGAATTAAAATTATCAATGTTTTTTTCGACCTGAAAGCTTTTATATGAGACCAGATAACAAAAATTTACCGCCCCGGTCTCCGTTTTGGAAAGACCTCCATACCCGCCTTCAAAATTATGCAGGGCTACCATGTTATCAGGGAATTCAGGAAGCGCATAATGCGCCTTAACCCCTAACCATGGTGCATTTTTACCTATGAAGTTTCTATTCAATTGTTTATCCAGCCCGGATCTTTTACCGTAAGCCCCAATAACCAACTTAGCTGAATAGCTATTTTCCTTTTCGGTACTTATATTAAAACTGTCTTTAAAAAATGTAACATTTTTAACAGTTTCAAAGTTAATGGAGACTCCAACGGACAAAGCTTTTTTGTAAAGGGCATGATCAAAAGCATACCTGCTTATTCCAAATCCCCCAAGTGGTAATTTTGTTTGAAGTAATTTTCCCTTTCTTGTTGATAATTGCAGCGTATCTATGGAAACTGTTTTGGGTAGTACAATCCCTAAATCTTCCAGATAGGGCATTACTTCATTAGAAACATATTCCCCGCATACTTTGTGATGAGGATAATGATAACGTTCCAGAAGCAGTATATTATATTGCTCCATCGCTAATTGTATTGCTGCGGTAAGACCGGCTAATCCCCCACCTATTATTATTACGTCATAATTATCCACATTTGGAAGATAATGGTTTTTAAATGAAAAAACCCGACTGGTTAGTCGGGTTTATACACAAAAATATTATTTAACGTATAATCAATTAATTAGCCTGAGCCTTTGCATCGTCTATCATTTCCTTATTAGCAGAAACACCTATTTCTACTCTTCTATTCCCGGCTTGCCCATCTTTAGTAGCATTGTCAAATCTTGGTGCTGCCTCACCAAAACCTTCAACAGTCATTCTGCTGGAGGCCACGCCCGCATCGGCTATATATTTGGAAACAGCGTCTGCCCGTCTCTTTGATAATTTCAAATTATAATCATCATTACCTACACTATCAGTGTATCCTTGTATCATTAAGTTAGTGTCCGGGAATTCCAAGAATATTTCAGCAACTTTATCCAGATTAGATTTGGCTTCTGCTGTTAGATCAGAACTGTCAAACGCAAAATTCACACCACTTTTATCGTCGAAAATTATGTGAATACCCTCTCCTACCCGCTTTACATCGGCACCAGGAATTTCAGTTTCAATCTTCTGGGCTTGTTTATCCATCTTATTTCCAATAAGACCACCGGCAACTCCACCTATGGCAGCGCCAATTAATGCTCCCCCTATATTACCTGCTATCAGGCCACCAATAAGAGCACCACCGCCACCACCAATAGCAGCGCCTCTTTGTGTTTTATTAGAATTCTTTATCGCATTGCAACCACTGTTTAAAGAAAGAAACATCATGGCTACTAATAGGAAACTCGTAAATTTTCTTGTCATCTCAATACTATTTATTATGGTTATGTTTTAAAGTGTTACATCCTTGGAGACTTTGTCTAAAGTCAGTTCTACATCAAAAGGTTTACCCTTATAATCTACCTCAACCATAAAGACCGTCTTAGTTTCTGTCAAGCTTTTTATGATCATACGATAACCGCTTTTATCTCCGCTAAGTGGTTTGTTTTTCGTATCCACTAATTTAAACTGAAGTTCTGTACTACCATCACCAGGTTCATAGAATGACCATAGAATTCTGTGGGTACCTTCCTGGCACCTATCAGTTCCATTAATGGAGAACCTTCCGGTTCCATTATTAGGTATAAACATCCACTCTCCGCCTTTAAAGCAAGGAGAATCTGCAATACCAAATAAATCTGCTTTATAGAGCCCTTCTTCCCCAATAAAACGAATATCGGTTAAGGACCAGGTACCCTTCAATGTTTTTTTCTTCATTGCAGCCGACTGGGAATTAGCTGTATTTGTTGCCGAGCAAGAAACTATTAGCAGGGCCAGGACCAAATAAATTGTATTTTTCATAAAATTAATTTTGAGAATTATTTTAATTTACGAATGTATAAAATATCTTTATTTGTCTAACCTAAAAGACAAAAAATATACTAATATTCCAATAGTTCAATTAATGTTGTCAAAAACCTATCCTTGGGCAGATAATTATTTTCCAAAGATTTCGCAAATGGTACGGGAGTTTCTAAACTCGCAACCCTTTTTACCGGAGCATCTAAAAATTCAAAACATTCTTCCATTACAAGGGCAGATATATCACTCCCAATCCCTCCAAATAAACTGTCCTCCTGAAGAATAATTAATTTACCGGTTTTTTTAACGGATTCAAATATTGATAATGTATCAAGGGGTTGAAGGGTACGCAAATCCAACAAATCTGCTTTAATTTCCGGATTTTGCTCTAAGCATTCTAATGCCCAGTGAACACCTGCCCCGTAGGTAACTATAGACACATCATTTCCTTCTTTTAGCAGTGCGGCTTCCCCAAATGGCAGGGTATAATATGACAAAGGAACCTCCTGATAAATGCTTCTATATAACGCTTTATGTTCAAAAAACATGACCGGGTTTGGATCATTAATAGCTGTGGCTAAAAGTCCTTTTGCATCATAAGGGAAGGCTGGATAAGCTACCTTAAGCCCGGGAGTCTTAGTAAACCAGGCCTCATTTGTCTGGGAATGAAATGGTCCCGCTCCTACTCCACCTCCACACGGCATACGAATTACAACATCTGCATTTTCATTCCAACGATAATGGACTTTTGCCAGATAATTAACAATAGGATTAAACCCTGAACTCACAAAATCGGCAAATTGCATTTCCATAACACACTTTATGCCGTTAATCGATAGCCCCATAGCTGCAGATACAACTGCAGATTCGCAGATAGGAGTGTTTCTCACCCGATCTGTGCCAAAAGCTTCAACAAAACCCTCCGTTATTTTAAAAACACCGCCATAATCCGCAATATCCTGACCCAGTATCACCAAATTTTCATGCTTTTCCATAGATTGCTTTAAACCCTCCGAAATTGCATCAACCAGCCTAATATTATGCCATTCATTATTTGGTTTAATTTCTTGATATTTAAACTCTTTATAAACATCATTTAATTCTTTACTTACATCTAACTGAACCGGTTCTTCCGCAAAAGCCAGCTTTAGATTTTCATCTATTTCATGTATAATCTCTTTTTTGAATTCAACTTCCAACTCCTCAGATAGAATCCCCTGGGCGTGCAAATACTCCACATAATTTTCTATAGGATCCTTCGCTGCCCACTCCTCCAACAGCTTCTTTGGAACATATTTAGTGCCGCTAGCCTCTTCATGTCCGCGCATTCTAAATGTTTTGAACTCCAATAAAACAGGTCTTGGTTTTTCCCGGATGCTCACGCATAGGTCATTGACCGTGCTAAAAACTTCGAGAATATTATTCCCGTCTATGATATGAGTTTCCATTCCATAGCCCTTGCCCTTATCCGCAATATGTTCACACTTAAATTGCTCTGAAATAGGTGTTGAAAGTCCGTAACCATTGTTTTCAACACAAAATAGTACCGGTAAATCCCAGACGGCGGCTACATTAAGAGCCTCGTGGAAGTCGCCTTCACTGGTAGCTCCTTCACCTGTAAAAACTGCCGTTACTTTTTTTCTCTTTTTTAGAAGATCAGCCAAAGCAATCCCGTCTGCCACTCCTAACTGAGGTCCCAGGTGAGATATCATTCCCACAATTTTATACTCCTGTGTTCCAAAGTGAAAACTTCGATCACGGCCATTGGTAAATCCACTTGATTTACCCTGCCATTGTGAAAATAATCTGAATAAAGGTATACCTCGCGTTGTAAAAACACCAAGATTTCTGTGCATTGGAAGAATATATTCATCTTCATCTAAAGCACTCGTAACACCTATGGAAATAGCTTCCTGACCTATACCACTAAACCATTTAGAAATTTTGCCCTGTCTTAAGAGAATTAGCATTTTTTCTTCTATCATCCTTGGCTTCAGCATAGCCCGGTAAAGCTCCAGTAGCTTGTCTTTACTAATTCCCTTGCTTAAATATTGCATATTTCAACGAATAGATTGTGCGCTTATTTAGGGTATAAATGTAACAAAATTGCCCTCAATAAAACAGTATAAATGATACACATATTTGCACTTAATATTTATTAACTTTGGTAGTACTAAAAAACCGTAACAATGAGTAGTATACCCAGTGTAGACCTAAGAGATTATACAAGTGGCGATCCGCAGCGAAAAGAAAAATTTATAAAAGAAATAGGCAGCGCTTTTGAGAACATTGGCTTTGTTGCACTTAGTGGTCATTTTCTTTCTGATGACCTGGTAAAAGACTTGTATGATGAAGTTAAGAAGTTCTTTAATTTACCAGAGGACATAAAGGATTCTTATGAAATAGAGGGCATTGGCGGACAAAGAGGTTATACCTCATTTGGGAAAGAACATGCCAAAGGAAGAAAAGAAGGAGACTTAAAAGAGTTTTGGCATTTTGGCCAGTTTGTTGAGGATGATGTAGTATTGGAAGCTGAATACCCTGAAAATGTGATTGTTAAAGAGATGCCAGAATTCAATATAGTTGGTAAAAAATCTTATAAGATGTTGGAGAAGACCGCCAAGTATGTCCTGAGAGCATTGGCTCTTCATCTGAATCTGTCTGAAACTTACTTTGATAAATATATTAAAAACGGTAATTCTATTTTAAGACCAATTCACTATCCCCCTATTATAAATGAGCCCAAAAATGCTGTTAGAGCAGCTGCTCATGGAGATATTAATCTTATAACGCTTTTGATGGGTGCTCATGGCAGAGGTCTTCAAGTTCAAAATCATAAGGGTGAATGGGTAGATGCCATAGCCAGCCCGGATCAATTAATGATCAATGTTGGGGACATGCTTTCACGTTTATCGAATGACAAATTAAAATCAACTGTTCACAGGGTTATAAACCCACCCCGTGAATTATGGGGTACATCAAGATATTCAATTCCTTTTTTCATGCACCCTATTAGTGGAATGCCACTTAATTGTCTAGAAAATTGTATTGATGATGAACATCCCAAGCAATTTATGGACATTACTGCGGGAGAGTTTTTGAATGAACGCCTAATTGAACTTGGATTGATTAAAAAGTGAATTATTACTTTAAATAAAATGGTATAACTAATTTTATTTCAATTATTTATAATTTATTTTAATTTGAAATAATTTATGTTTTACCAGAAAATACTTTAGTCTTAAAATGGATTTAAAAGATCAATTAAAGAACCTATTTCCAGAGCACATCTCTTCAGAAGTAGAAAAAATTAATGCAAAGAAACCCGAAGTATGGCTTCAGAAAGAGCCCATAATTTGTAAATACGAAAAAAGAAAAGGTAAACCAATTACAATCCTGGAGGGATATACTGGTACTGAGAAAGATTTTAAGAAATTGGCACAGGATTTAAAAAAGAAATTGAGCGTTGGGGGCACTTTTAAAAACAATTCTATTATAATACAGGGAGATTACAGAGACAAAATAATGATCTTATTACAGGAAATGGGATTTAAGACAAAACGAGTTGGAGGTTGAGAAAATAAGGCCCTTGACGCCCAACAAAATAAGGCAAAAATATTTTTAACAAAATTTCATAAGGTTTTTCTGTTAATTTGTTTTTGTTTTTTTCGATTAAATGTTACTTTTAAACGTTATAAACTAAACAACCCATTCATAATGAGTTCCCAATTGCATATTACCAACGGGGATAGTTTCACCCAAAAGTTAAAAACTTTAAAACTTAAGGGAGAAATAATCACCTGGCGTGAAATGCTTTGCGAGGGTAAAACGGAAACCAATGTGGGCAGTGAGTCCTTTTGGAAAACCCGGTTCGATTTTCTTCATAAAAATTATAAGGTTAGTAAATCGTGGTTTGTTGAAAAAACACTAAAGGAATATCGTTCCCTATGTAATCATAAACAACAAGATCAGATTATCCTTTGGTTTGAATACGACCTTTTTTGCCAGATAAATATGCTGGCAGTTTTAAGTTGGCTGAAGAAACATCGGCGATATGCCGAAATTTACCTGGTGTGCAGTGGAGATGAAGATGAAACAAATCGCTTATACAGACTTAATGATTTAAGCGATGAACAGCTCCTGAATTCTTATGAGAATAAAATAAAATTATCTCAGAACGATATTGAATATGCAGATTATGTCTGGCAATTGTATTGCAGCGATAATCCTATCCGATTAGAAAACCTCATCGATTTTGATAATTATCAGTTTGATTATCTCTCAGATGCAATCAAAGTACACTTGCGCAGATTTCCGACTATAAAGAATGGATTAAACGAATTGGAGAATCGAGTCTTGGAATTTTCTCTTCAGCAGAAACCAAAATCTAAAAAGGAGTTATTGAGTTCCCTTACCCAAAATCAAGGCTTTTATGGTTTTGGCGATACCCAGTATGAACGTGTAATTTCAAATTTAAAACCACTGTTTTCTTCTTTTAACCCTGTGCGTTTAACTCGGAAAGGGAAAGAAATTCTGGAGGGGCAAACCAATTATTATTCGCAAATACGAGACAACGAAGATTATCTTGGAGGTGCTTTAAAATATAACTTCTTATATAACACTGAGTCGGGAAGAATTTTAAAACTGTAGTATGCAGCTGAGTGCATCCGAACTCATTCTAAATGCCGACAATAGTATATATCATCTCAATTTACTACCCGAAGACCTGGCAGAAACCGTTATCGTGGTTGGCGATCAAAACAGGGTTCCATTAGTTTCTAAATATTTTGACACCCTTGAATTAGAAAAAGGAAAAAGGGAATTTATCACACATACAGGTATGCTTAATGGAATGAGGATATCAGTTGTATCGACCGGTATAGGAACCGATAATATTGATATTGTCATGAATGAGTTGGATGCCTTGGTAAATATAGATTTGGACACAAGAACCATAAAAGAAGACAAAACCAGTCTGGACATCGTAAGAATAGGCACTTCAGGGGGCATTCAGCCGGATATAGACACAGATTCCTTTTTATTAAGTGATTATGCCATTGGTTTTGACAATGTGCTTCATTTCTACGAGAGTGAACATATTCAATACCCTGAAATACAACTTGCCTTTATAGATCATATGGCATGGTCTGTTTTCAAATCTATTCCCTATGTTGTGAAGTCAGATCTACAATTAACAGAAAAACTACGCTCAGACAGGGTTATTTCAGGTTTCACAGGGACCAATGTTGGCTTCTATGGGCCCCAGGGGCGCAGACTGCGTTTATTATTGGAAGATAATGACCTAAATGCCAAATTAAGTTCCTTTGAATACAAAGGAATGAGAATTACTAATATGGAAATGGAAACATCTGCAATTTATGGGCTTGCAAAATTGTTGGGGCACAGAGCAGCATCAATGAACTGCATACTAGCAAACAGAAGTACCGGCCAATTTTCCAATGATCCGGTTAAAACCATTGATTCCCTAATTAAGTATACGCTTGAAAAACTTACGACCCATTGAAAACCGTAAAAATTGTTGGGGTTCCGGAGCACTTTAATCTGCCCTGGATAATGGCTATAGAAGAAGGCGCGTTTAAAGCAAGAGGAATTGATCTGGTATGGACAGATATTCCGGAAGGTACAGGGAAAATGTGCGCAATGTTAGAGAATGGGCAGACAGAATTAGCCATCACTCTTACGGAAGGTGTTTTGAAAAGTATTACAGAAGGAAATCCCGTAAAAATAGTACAAGAATATATTGCAACACCACTTCAGTGGGGAATACATGTTGCTGCTAACAGTAATTACAAGACTGTAGCGGATTTGGAAAACACCACTGCGGCCATCTCCAGATTTGGAAGTGGCAGCCATTTAATGTCCTTTGTAAATGCTCAAAATCTGGGTTGGGAAACATCTTCTCTGAACTTTGAGATAGTTCATACTCTGGATGGGGCAATAGAAGCTCTAAAATCGGGGACAGCAGATTATTTTATGTGGGAACACTTTACAACAAAGCCCATTGTTGATGCTGGGATTTTTAGAAGATTAGAAGACTGCCCTACTCCATGGCCATGCTTTGTTATTGCTGCTACTGAATCATTTCTCATAAAGAATAAGAAGGTTCTTGGTCATATTTTAGAAGTTATAAATCTTTACACATCAGAATTTAAACGTATTCCAAGTATTGACCGGACGTTGTCCAATAAGTATAGGCAACAGTTAGAAGATATACGTGAATGGTTAAGAATGACCCAATGGAGTCAGACACAACTAAGTGCCGAAACAATTGAGAATGTGCAGGATTATTTGTTTAAATTAGGATTAATTAGTCAGAAGCTTGAAGTTGGTAAACTTATCACCAGTTTATAGATTCTTTGCCCATCTTCTTTAATAATTCATTTGTTTTACTGAAATGCTTGTTCCCAAACCAAAGGCCTCTGTTAGCACTTAAAGGAGAGGGATGTCCGGAGGTAAGAATATGGTGTTTTGAAGTATCTATTAACGCTATCTTTTTTTTAGCAAATCCTCCCCATAACAAAAATACCAGTCCTTCCTTTTCGGCCGAAAGCTTTCGGATTACGGCATCAGTAAAAACCTCCCATCCCTTATTCTGATGACTTCCGGCACTATGCGCTCTTACTGTGAGTGTTGCATTCAATAACAAAACGCCCTGGTCTGCCCAGTCTTCAAGGTTACCACTTTTTGGATAGGGTTTACCTATATCCGTTTCTATTTCCTTAAATATATTTATTAATGATGGTGGGTGACGGATTCCATCTTTTACCGAAAAACAGAGACCATTGGCCTGGTTAGGCCCATGATAAGGATCCTGACCAATAACAACCACTTTAGTCGTCTCAAAATTAGAATGGTCGAATGCAGCAAATATATTATTCCCCTTTGGATAACAGGTAGTTGAGGTATATTCATCTCTAACAAACCGCACCAGTGATTGAAAATAAGGTTGTTGGAACTCAGACTGCAACTTACTCTGCCAACTTGGATGAATGGAAACGTTCATTTAATAAAGGGCTTATTAGCTGCGATAAAATTAAACCAATACTAACCACTTTACCAAATCATAAGTCACATTCCACTTGGTTTGGAAAATTATTTGGAAGTTAAGGGTTCTGACTGTTGGAGGATGATTAACTCATTTTGCTGCTGCCGGTCCTTTAAAGCTTCTATATACTGCGCTATTTTTTTTGTCTGGTATTGAGAATAAGACCTGGTTGCCCAGTCCATTGCCACATCCAAATTATTGTTACGCTCATTTAATACCGCCAGGTTATAGCAGGCTTTACTGCTTATTTTTGGATCAATATTTTCCGTTTCCTTTTTCCAAAGGTCCGCTGCTGCTTCCCAATCTCCGGACAAAGTATAGATTTCTGCTTGTTCAAAACCTGTTGTGCCACGAACATAATAATCTCTGGTAATACTATGCTCATAAGGCTGTAACCTGGCACCGTAGGAACTTCCTGTCTGTTTACTCTTCTCTACAATACTTTCTGCTCTGTCTTCTATTGCCTGTAGAGCCTCATAAGGATCAAGTCCCTTCGCAGTTGAAACAATCTGATTGTTAAAAGTAAATTCATCAATAAGAAGTTTACTCGAGGGATCATAAATCCGCCATCCGTTTTCAATCAAAGTTTCAAGCGTAATCTGCTGTGCAGCAACTTTTTCTTTTACACGTAATAAATTTAGTTGCTCCATCGTGGTTTTTTTTAAAGAAACTCTGGTATCTGAATCATAATAAGCCATTGAAAAAATGGCATCAACATCATAATTGTTGCATAAAGATTCAACCGTGTTCCAGTCTAAATAGTCGCCATAAGTATTAGGATCCTCCTTATTTTCAACTATATCTTCCATCAATATTATGGTATCAAAACGGGTGTCACCAGCCAGTGCCTTATATAGCCCATTAATCGCTGCATCCCTTGCTTTAATGGCAAGTTTTTCATTTTCTCTTGAAATAAGCACGTTTAGTCCGGTTTGCTCTTTCTCTTCCTTTAAATGCACCCTACCTCCTATAATTCCAACTCTTTTAATGGTACTTGAAAGAGAAACCTGCGCAGGCTCCATGGTTTGTATGTCAACATTCCGGGTTGTACTACAATTAACCAAAATCATAAATAAAAATAATAAGACAATACCATTATAATATCTTCTCATAAAAACAGCTTTAATGCTTAGAACTAAATTTAAATTGTTGTTCTATAGTTACTAAACACCTGTTTATATAGGATTATTGTACTAAATGGTAAAATCAGCACGCATTTTACCAAGCGTTATTTACAGTTATTCCATCTCGCTTGGGTATTTTACCTCCCGATATAATAGAATTTTCAAAATCAGCCCTATTCCATACCTTTGCCATCGGCAATTCATAGTAATGCAAATAATAGATAAAAAAACCTTACAAGACTTAGAGTTCCCTTCGGTATTGCAACAACTGTCAGACCGCTGCAGTACTGAACTGGGAAAGAAAGGGGCATTGGTTATTCAGCCAATAGTAAAAAAAGAAGATCTATTGCAAGCATTAGGGGAAACCTCTGAATATCTGGCTTCCTTAAGCAATGAAAATAGGATTCCCAATCACGGTTTTGATTCAATAATCAATGAATTGCAGCTACTCAAAATAGAAAATACAACCTTGGAAATTTCGGGTTTTCGACGAATTGGCATTATCTGTGCCCTGGTCAACACTCATAAAAAGTTCTTTAAAAAATTTAAGGATTATTATCCATTCCTATTTGCTACTACAGAACAAATTGAATCTAACTCTGAAATAGGTTCAAATATAGATTTAGTTATAGATCGTTTTGGTGAAGTGAAAGACAATGCTTCCGAAGCTTTAAAAACAATACGAAGCCAAATAAACAAAGTCAAGGGTAAAATTAACCTTAGTTTTAATTCGGCTTTGAATAACTATCAATCTGCCGACTATTTAGACGAAATCAGGGAGTCTGTCGTAGAAAATCGAAGAGTACTCGCGGTTAAAGCAATGTACAGGCGGAAAATAAAAGGAACTGTAATGGGAACCTCCAAAACCGGGAGTATAGTTTATATAGAACCGGAAGCCTCATTAAAATACAGCAGAGAGCTAAATAACCTTGAATTTGAAGAAAAGGAGGAAGTTCAAAGGATACTTAATCAATTAACAAATCTGATCAGGCCATATGGATATCTCCTGGGTGAATATCAAAAATTCTTAACGCAGGTCGATATTACAGCAGCAAAGGCTACATATGCAAATGAAATGAATGGGCTATTACCTGAAATAAATGGTAATGGACGGCTTTATTTGCGAGATGCTTACCATCCCTTACTTTTTTTAACTAATAAACGTAGTGGTCAAAAGACATGGCCGCAGACCATTGAACTACATCCAGAGAAAAGGATAATCGTAATTTCGGGCCCGAATGCCGGAGGGAAAAGTATTACTTTAAAAACAATAGGATTGCTTCAGGTTATGTTGCAAAGTGGACTTTTGATTCCAGTTCATGAACGCAGTTCGGTTTGTCTGTTTAAAAATATTCTTACAGATATAGGAGATAATCAATCTATTGAGAATCATCTTAGCACGTACAGTTACAGACTTAAGAACATGAATCGGTTTCTTAAAAAATGTAATGAGGATACCCTATTCCTTATTGATGAATTTGGCACAGGAAGTGATCCTGAATTAGGCGGTGCCCTTGCAGAGGCTTTTTTAGAAGTCTTCTATGAGCGTGGAGCTTTTGGTGTTATTACTACTCACTATGCCAATCTAAAGGCTTTAGCGGATGAATTACCACATGCTACAAATGCAAATATGCTATTTAATTCCAAGACTCTGGAACCCATCTTTCAATTAGAATTAGGACAGCCCGGAAGTTCTTTTACATTTGAAGTAGCCCAGAAAAATGGAATCCCGTATAATTTAATCAACAAAGCTAAGAAAAAGGTTGAACGGGGTAAATTGCGTTTTGATGCAACCATTGCCAAAATGCAAAAAGAGCGAAATAAAATGGCTCAAACAGGCACCAGGCTTCAGGAAGAAGAGTCCAAAGCCAGAGATGAAGCTATGCGGTTAGAAAAACTGAATGCCAAAGTAAAATCTAAACTGGAGAATTATCAGGAATTGTACGACCATGATCAGAGAATGATCCATTTGGGTAATAAGGTAAATACCATAGCCGACAAATATTTTTTGGATAAAAAGAAACGTATTCTGGTTTCTGAACTTCTAAGAATTGTAGAGACTGAAAATAGTAAGCGAAAGAAAAAATCTGCTACACAGGCCAAAATAGAGCGACAAAAAAAGGTTGAAACTGCCCAGGAAGTTCAGAAAGAGGTAAAAATAATTCGTGAGAAAAAGAAGACGTTAAAGAAAAAAGAAGGTTTAAAAGAGAAAAATAAACCCAGGCCAGTATTAAAGATTGGAGATCGGGTTAGAATGTTTGATGGCAGGGCAGTTGGTAGCATTGACAAACTCGAAAAAAACAAAGCTGTAGTCAATTACGGGATGTTCACCACCAATGTGAGCGTGGATCAATTGGAATTGGTTGAAGTTAAAAAGTAACTTTTAACAGTTATTCCTAAGTAAATGAAATTTATAATTGCATTTAAATTGACTTTTAATCAAATCTTTATTAGTATTTGGGTTAAGGAATATCTTAAAGACATTATAAAACATATCGATATCTAATTTTTAGGCTTTATTTTTGATTTGTGACAACACAGGAGGATAGAAAAATAATATTGTTCGATGGCATTTGCAACCTTTGCAATAATGCAATTCAATTTGTCATTAAGCATGATAAAAAAAACGTCTACAAGTTTGCTGCATTGCAAAGCGATACAGCGACAATACTTCTTAATGAAAGGGGAATTGATTCCTCACAAATAGATTCAATCATACTTATTGATCCTAATATTGCCTTTTATACAAAATCTACTGCAGCATTAGAGATCGGGAAGTCTTTTGGAGGTGCCTGGCGTTTATTGGGTGTTTTTAAATGGGTGCCGAAACCTATTAGGGATTGGATCTATGATTTTGTAGCAAAAAACAGGTATAGCTGGTTTGGGAAACGAAATGAATGCATGATCCCTAACCCGGAACTAAAAGCAAAATTTCTGGATTAATCTATTGCAGATTATTTAAAATAAAATCCAGAGTGGTATTCGTATTTCGATTTTCTGAAAAAGCGAGATTATTAAAGCTTATGGGCTGTGCCAGACCTAAGTCCTGTAGGTATTTTATCTGATCAATATTGTTTAACGCTACTTTTCCGGTAAGTAGAATATCCATTGACTTATTGCTTTTATATAATCTGTAGATTTTCTTTAATCCACTTAAGTACAACCTGTCTTTGGTGAACCCCCCTCCTCTGTGAGCTCTTAAGGTTATAGAAAAGGCGTCATTTCTGTTCAATTTATATTGGTTATGTATTAAATCGAAGGTGTCAGCAAAATTATAACCTTTAATTAAACTATCTGATGCTAATACCCTATAAGCTAATTCTTTGAGTCTTTTAATTGTAAGCGCTCCACTCATGTATTCACTAAAAACTGCGAGGCCTTCCTGGGTTTCTACATTCTTAGGGAACCCGTTGGAAAATATTTTTAATGGTTGAAGTGCAGCATTAAAAGTAGTAACCAGGTGCACCCCAATTTCATGATTGGCTAAGGTAAGCAATTGGTTTTGGCTAAATCTAGCATTGCGCTTTATAAGTAATGTTTTGGTTGCATTACTCACCATAGCATCTGCTGCTATATGTGTCGCATATTTGATGTTTACAGGAAATTCATAGGATGCAGCAAAATCTTCAAAATACGCCTTTGCCTCTTCTGTGGAAAAAACTTTTTCCATATCTGTAGAAGTAGGTTCATCATCAAAATGAAGAATGAATTTAGCATTCTGAACATCTTTCTCGGTAGGAGTGCCGTATATGTTGAGCGAATTGTAATAAAACTCTTTTCCCTTGCCAATTGTTTTAATGCATTGCACCATATTGGCATAGTAATAAATAATTTCGGTATATAAATTCTTTAATTCCGTATCCTGTATACGCTCTAATCTTTGCGAATAAAATAAACGATGAAGCTTATAGGGATCAAACTTTAATTTTGGGTATTTAAATTCAGGATTGTCTATATTTTTTGAAGCAAAAAACTTATGCTTTTCCTTCTCTATATTAAGTGGATTTACATAGCTTAGTAACTCGATATTCCTTATCAACCGATCCAGGTTGTCATCTATTTCCAATAAATTAGGGTACTTATACTTAATTGCAAGGCGATAGTCTTCCGTAATCATAAATCTCTTTCGTGAAATTCTTTAGCCTGCAAAGGTACTAATTCTTTTAATTGTAACTCCACGGAACGCACTACTTCGGGATAAACTATAGCAGTGAGTTCATCACAATACACTTTTGCAATTTCCGTCGCTAAAACGAGGGTATTATTAAAAGTCGTTGTAATATATTTCAGAAAAAAACCATTTCCCTGAAAGGTGTCGTTAATTTTACAATCGGATTTTATATTATTTGGTAATGCCATTGTGCCCAGCTTTTGTTTCCAGTCTGTAACAATACTGCCAAAGCGGGGGTTGTCAATGTTACTTGTTCCAAGGTTCCAGGTAGGCACTTGTCTCTCCCAGCGTTTCCAGTTGTAACTGTGCATATCAAAAACAATGGTCTTACCGTATTTCTTTTCAATTTGGTATATGAGTGCGTGAACAACATTGTAGAAGGATGCATGTTTATGCATACTAAGATCATATTCTTCTGCCGATAATGGTTCTTTCCACAACTGCTTTCCCCAGGCATCGGAATAGATGGCACCGTCAGGAGGGCGATTAAGATCATATTCAAATCTGCTATCACAACCAGTCAGGACAATAGGATGTGAGGCTACCATTTGGCTTGTACAGGGATCTTCTTCATACCATCGTTCATATTCTGTATGGAGGCAATTATTCCAAAGTGATTTTCTGAACTGATGTCCATCGTGCACAGCAGCACATATGTATGGGGCGTATTCGCTAATTTTCAGAACAAAGGAATAATCTTCTGAGACTGCCTCAAATGGGGTTTCAGATTCAATATTTGAAATAATATCGGCAACTGAAAGTTTAAGCATTCTCTACCTCATTTCGCAATCTGGAACGCCTGTCAAATGCTTGTAATTTATCTACCACCTTGCTTTCTACAAAGTCTATTATCTTCGACTGAATTTTTGTTTTATAGACCTTATTCATATAGGTTATGCCGCCAGGAGACATAACATTTACTTCAACCAATTTACCGCCAATGACATCGATTCCCACAAAATACAGTCCATCCTTTACCAGTTTAGGTCCTATCTGTTTACATAGAGCCTTTTCTTGTTTTGTCAGTGTATGCCTCGCAACTGAACCCCCTGCGGAAACATTAGAGCGATGATCATCAGAACCAGGAATGCGCCTCATTGCGCCAATAGGTTCTCCATTTAAAATCAGAATTCGTACATCCCCCTGATCTGCGCCTTCAATATATTCCTGAAGAATAACATAATTGGATGACCCATCGGAACTGGAAACATAAAAATCCAAAAGAGACTTTATATTTGACATTGCTGATTTTTCAATCAGGATAACTCCTGAACCGCCAAAGCCATTTAATGGCTTTAAGATCATTTTGTCAGCTTTAGATTCCTTAATCTGTTTTACCAGATAATTCTTATTCTTGGAAACATGAGTAACTGGAATTATATTACTATGGCTATCACCAAAGGCAGCGGTGTAAAGTTTGTTATTAGCCTCCCTTAAACCCTGCAAGGAATTTACAATAAATACATCATCCTTTACAGAATCTAAGAAATTCAACATAATGGGGTCCAGTGGTGGATTGGCTCTCATGAAAATTACATCGAACCCAGCCAGGGGCAGCATTTCCTCTCTAATTTCTGCCTGTTTATAAAAAGACTTAAGGCTTCCAGGCACTTTATCCATTCTACCTATAACAGTACAAAAAGCATTTGTAACACTATTTCGAATTGTAAGATTTGCAGGCGTGCACAAGGCTACACCGTGGTTTCGTTTAACGCATTCGTGAATTAACGCAAGGCTTGTATCATTCTCAGGATCAATCTCCTCCCAGGGATACATAAGAAAACAAATGTTCATGGGTATAGTTTTAAATTTATTTTACTTCGTCATAAAATTCATCCCAGTCCTCTATGTGGGGTTTACCTAATTTACCGACAGACTTGGCAACAACCATGGCAACGGTTGCATCTCCGGTAACATTTATAATAGTTCTGCACATATCTAAAGGTCTGTCTACCGCAAAAATAAGTGCCAGGCCAATAGCCAGCTTATCTGATGGAAAACCAATAGATTCTAAAACAATCACCAGCATTACCATTCCAGCTCCAGGTACAGCGGCAGAACCAATTGACGCAAGCAAGGCAGTAAGCACAATTGTCAATTGCCCCCCAAGTGTAAGGTGAAAATCAAGTGCCTGAGCAATAAAAACAGCCGCAACACCCTGATATAAACTGGTGCCATCCATATTAATAGTAGCACCTACCGGGAGTACAAAACTAGACACTTCTTTATCTACTCCAATGTGCTCCTCTACCCTTTCCATAGTCACAGGAAGTGTTGCAGCACTTGAACTTGTAGAAAATGCCAATAGCTGGGCAGGACTTATCTCCTTTAGAAACCAGAAAGGGTTCTTCTTCGTATAAGAAGCTACCACTATGGTATAAAAAACAATCATCAAAAATAATCCCAAAACTACCACTCCGGCATATTTTAACAACGCTAATAATAGATCCGGGTCGCCAGATGAAACGACAACATTGGCTAGTAATGCAAAAACTGCAACAGGAGCTGTAAGCATTATTAAATCTACCATTTTGAGTACAACATCATTAAGTGAGTCAAAAAACTTCTTGAGTGGTTTGGACCTTTTTTCACCTATTAATAACATAGAAATACCTAAGAAAATAGTAAAAAATATTACTTGAAGCATCAGGCTATTGTCACTAAGCGCACCAAAAGCATTATCGGGTACCATATCTTCCAAAAACTGTAAAGGGCCAACTTGTTTTTGCATGGAAGCTGCTTCCAGTTTTGAAGTTACACCACTATCTGAAGCATAAGTCTCTGTTAACTTTGTAATTGTTTCTTCTGAAATACCTTCGCCAGGTTGCAAAATATTAACCAAAACCAAACCAATAGTAATGGCAATAATTGTAGTACATATATAAATGCCTATTGTTCTAAGTCCAATATTTCTAAATTTTGAAATATCCTTTAAATCGGAAATCCCTTTTACTAATGAGGCCAAAATAAGAGGGATTGCAATTAGCTTAAGTAGTTTAACGAAAATTGTACCAAAAGGGTTAATCCAATCCTGTACAAAACCACGACCCCATTCTATATAGGTCATTGCGAAGCCAAAAAGAAGACCAAGGATCATCCCTATCAGGATTTGCCAATGCAATTCCAGTTTCCTCATATAAAAAGTTTAGGTTAGAAAGATAGTATTTTGATAGGAAAACCCCTAAAAAAGGAAGTTTATAATTTAATTGTTCTATTTAGTAGCGTAAAATCAGCAAGTACTAGCGCTGCCATTGCTTCCACAATTGGCACCGCTCTTGGCACCACACAGGGATCATGTCTGCCTTTTCCTTGAGTTTTTACCATGTTCCCGTCTTTATCTATAGTTTCATAAGATTGAATAACAGTAGCAACCGGTTTAAAGGCTACGTTAAAATAAATGTCCATACCGTTGCTAATGCCCCCCTGAATGCCCCCACTGTTATTGGTAATGGTGGTGCCATCTGATTTAAATTGATCATTATGAACACTTCCTTTCATTTTAACTCCCTCAAAACCGCTACCATATTCAAACCCTTTAACTGCATTAATAGATAACATAGCTTTTCCCAAATCCGCATGAAGTTTATCAAAAACTGGTTCTCCAAGTCCAACAGGGACATCCTTTATTACACAGCTAATAATCCCACCAACAGTGTCTCCTTCTTTTCGAATTTCTTTAATATAAGATTCCATCCGGGCAGCTGTGTCCGGATCCGGACATCGAACGGCATTGCTTTCCGTTAATTTTAAATCTAGTTCCGAATAGGGTTTTTCCAGTCGAAGAGAACCAACTTGTGATACAAAGGCATTAATACTAATCCCATTTAAAAATTGTTTAGCGATAGCGCCTGCAACTACCCGGCTGGCAGTCTCACGGGCAGAACTTCTGCCACCTCCCCGATAATCTCTAAAACCATATTTTTTATCATACACATAATCCGCATGAGAAGGGCGATACGAGTCCTTTATATGAGAGTAATCTTTAGATTTTTGATTTGTATTATAAATTGCAAAACCAATAGGAGTGCCAGTAGTTTTTCCTTCAAAAATACCGGAATAAAAAACCACTGTATCTGGTTCTTTGCGCTGTGTTACTATGGCCGACTGGCCGGGTTTTCTTCTATCCAGCTCATTCTGAATAGCATCCATATCCAGAATTATTCCAGACGGACATCCATCTAAAACGCCCCCGATTGCTTTACCATGCGATTCACCAAAAGTAGTGAGTTTAAAAAGTGTTCCAAACGTATTACCAGCCATAAAATAGGGTCTTTCTTTTATCCAATTAAGAGTTTAAATTCCTTTTTACAAGTCAAAGATAGATGTTAAATAACCGTAAACCAAAACGCGAGTCTAGTTAATATTAAGGTAACAAATGAAGGTTTATATATGTCAAACTTAACCTTGACATTATATATTAATGACTTTAACTTAAAATAATATTATACCAATGGGTCTAATTTTGTAGTCAAGTAAATTTTTACCTTTTGAAAAAGCGGAAAATAGATGTAGTGGTACTATCTGATGTGCATTTAGGCAGTTCAGGCTGCCATGCAAAAGAACTAATGGCCTATCTAAGTAGTATAGAACCTAAAAAATTAATTTTAAACGGAGATATAATCGATTTTTGGCAATTTAATAAACACTACTTCCCTGTGTCGCATTTAAGGATTCTTAAAAAAATTACAAGTATGGCTATAAATGGAACTGAAATCATATATATTACTGGTAATCATGATGATATGTTGCGTAGGTTTAGCAATACTTTTATAGGAAATTTTAGCATACAAGATGAATTAATTTTGGAATTAGATGGCAAAAAAGCCTGGTTTTTTCATGGAGATATTTTTGATGTTTCCATGCGATATGCCAAGTGGTTTATCAAAATGGGTGGATTTGGTTTTGATCTCTTACTCCGTTTAAATAGAATTTTTAATTGGTGCTTAATTAAACTTGGGAATGAAAGATATTCACTGGCAAAAAAAATAAAAAATAGTGTGAATAATGCTGCAAATTATATTCATAATTTTGAACGAACAGCCATAAAAATTGCACTAGCAAAA
>Ga0316198_10000374_pt1 | contig 23159 bp, 16 predicted proteins | sample OudBieAanoxic_MG_FD_204935 | JGI IMG/M metagenome (GOLD analysis project Ga0316198, IMG submission 204935) | Coastal sediment microbial communities from Oude Bieten Haven, Netherlands - site A anoxic | ecosystem: Environmental > Aquatic > Marine > Coastal > Sediment | place: Netherlands...
TCGGGTGGTCCACCCACCATCGCCTCGACCTCATCCTTGATCTGTTCGATCGGCTTGATCGGCAAATCGGAGCCCTGGACCTGTTCGAGCAGATCCTCCCGGCGCGGATTGATGGCGATACCGCGCTCGGTGATGATCACGTCGATCAGCTCGCCGGGGCCTGTGACCGTGGTCACCTTGTCGACGATCACGGGGATGCGGTTGCGGAACGTCGGCAGCGCCAGAATCGTGCAGCCTGAATACAGGCAATTCTGCCAGCCACCGATGCCGTGCAGCAGCATGCCGTCGGAGTGCGTGTTGACGTTGCCGTTGAAGTCGAGATCGACCTCGGTGGCACCGAGGATCACAGCATCCACCATCGAGGCGTAGTTGCCCTTGCCGTGCCAGTTGTACGAGGTGAACGGCGAGGTCCAGATGTGGCGCGGGTTCTCGCCGATCGACTTCACGGCGGCGAGGTCGAACGTTTGCCCATCGAGGATGTAATCGACGTAGCCCTCGTTCAACAGATCGACGAGGTACTGGGTCGAGCCACCGCGCACGAAGCGGGCCTTCACACCGGCCTGCTTCATCATCTCCTTCAGATAACCGACAAAAGCCAGGGCGATGCCGCCGGCTCCGGCCTGAAAAGAAAAGCCATCGCGCATGATGCCGGCATCTTTCAAAAAACGAGCGACGTACTGGGCGATGAGTTGGCGGTCGGGGCTCTTGGTGATCTGCGTCGTGCCCGAAACGATCTTGGAGGGGTCGCCGATCGAGTCCACCTCGACGACGTAGTCGACGTTGTTGCCGTAGATCTGATGCGGGATGGCCGGGAAGGGCACCAGATTGTCGGTGACGATGATCACGCGGTCGGCGTAGATCGAGTCGGCGAGGCCGAAACCCATGGAGCCACACGCTGATGGGCCGTGGGAGCCGTCGGAGTTGCCGAATGCGTCGGCAGTCGGGGCGGCAAGCACGGCGATGTCAATGTGCACCTCGCCGTCCTGAATCGCCTGCCAGCGGCCGCCGTGCGAGCGCAACACGCCCATGCCGCGCATCTTCCCGTACGAGCAATAGGCACCGAGCGGGCCGTTCATGCTGCCCTCGATATGGTGCACCACACCCCTGTCCATGAGATCGATCACCGGCTCCTGGCACGGGAACGATGCGCTCGGGAACCACATGATGTCCTTGACGCCCATCTCGGTCGCGGCCTCGAGGGCCTTGAGCGCCACCCGGTCGCCGTTGCGCAGGTGATGATGCGATGAGATCACCATGCCGTCGGAGAGACCGCACTTCTCCAGCGCCGTCTTCAGGTCGGGCACGCGCTTGTCGCCGGAGGCCGGGTAGTCCTTGCAGGCCCGAATCGGTGGCCCGTGCTTGGCACCCTTCGGCTCATGGGCGTACGGCCCCTGGTAGGCCTCCTGCTCCTTGCCGTTCACCACGGTCGGGACCTTGCGCCCCAGCGCGTTGACTACGAACTCCACATCCGCGCTCATTGCTCACCTCCGCTCGTGCCGGCCGCACCGGCTCCGGCGCCGGCCTGCGTGCGGTTGCCTTCATCATCGTCGTCGGAGATCTGTCCGGTGCGACGGGCTAGGTCGACCAGACGCTGCGCCCGCAATACCACGGGCGGATCGACCATTCGGGTACCGAGGCTTACGACCCCCAGACCCTTCGCCTGGGCCTCCTCGAAGGCGGCGACGATCTTCAGCGCCCTTTCGATTTGCGCCTCGGTCGGCGCGAATGCCTTGTGAATTACCGGAATCTGACGCGGGTGGATGCAGCCCATACCTTCGAAGCCGAGCCCGCGGGAGGCTACGCCCCACTCCGCCAGCCCTTCCATGTTCTCGATGTCTCCGAAGACCGAGTCGATCGCCTGCACGCCGGCCGCCTTGGCGGCATTCACCAGACGTGTACGCGCGTAGAAAGACTCCGTGCCCTCGACTGTCTTCGGGACGCCGAGATCCGCGGTGAAGTCCTCCAGTCCTATCGTCAGCGCCACAACGGTATCGGCCGCTGTGGCGATCTCGAAGGCATTCTCGACGCCGAGCGCCGACTCGAGAATCGGCATGATCCAGATCGGCTCGCCGCCCACTTCTTGCTGAATCGCGCCGATGCGCTCGGCGACCTGCCGAACCTCATCGGCATGTTCGACCTTCGGGATCAGAATCAGGTCGGGCGATACAGGAACGATGTCGTCGAGGTCTTCGAGGCCGAGCGGGAGCTGGTTGATGCGCACCATGCGCTCGGCGCCTAGAAAGTCGATGCAGTGCAGCGCGTTGCGCACCAGCAGCCGCGCGCCCGGTTTGTCGTCGGCGTGCACGGAGTCTTCGAGGTCGAGGATGACCGCGTCCGGCTTGTGGATGCCGGCGTTGATCATGAACTTGGGCTGGGCGCCCGGCAGATACAGGCGCGAGCGACGCAGGGCATCGCGGGCCGGGTGCTTCGGCTCAGGCAGAGTCGTATCGGGCAGAGACATCGCCTCGGGGCTCACGCCGGCGGCGCGCGCCGCGGCCTCGATGCGAGCCGAGATGGCGAACGGCAGGGCACCGGCATCGTCGATCTCGACGACGGCGTTCTCCAAGCCCAGATCCGCCAAAACCTTCTCGGCCGTCTCGGTGATGGACTTGCCGTACAGCGACGCGATCTTGGAGGTCAGGCGGACCTGCACCCCACCCGATTCCTTCAGCTCTACAGCAGCGAGCAGGTCGGAGCGAACACCCGTGCCGCTGTGCCCTGCCTCTCCCCTGCCCGAAGGCGCCTTCGTTTCAGCGCACATCGTGGTGCCTCCTTGGGTCCGGGCCCCAGGGCACAGGGCCTCGGGCGCCTAGCCCCAGGCTCCTCGCCCCGGATTCCGGCTTCCAGTTGCCTGGTTCCGTCTCAGCCGAGCTTCTCGATAATGGCGTCGGTGACCTCGATGCTGGTAGCCGCTCCCATGGAGATCACATCCGCACCACCCACGAGCTTCTTCATGTCGTAGGTGCGCACCTTGCCCTCGGCAACCACTGTGGCCACCGCGTCGCGGACAGCCTTCGCCTGGTCGGTCTCGCCGACATGGTCGAGGAGCATAGCTGCGCTCAGCACCATGGCGATCGGGTTGACGATCGACGGGTCGAGCTCTTCGTACTTGGGCGCCGAGCCGTGCGTCGGCTCGAACACCGCGACCTCGTCGCCGATGTTGCCCGAGCAGGCGAACCCAAGACCGCCGACCAAGCCGGCATACCCGTCGGAGATGATGTCGCCGAACATGTTGCCGGCAACGATGACGCCGTAGTCCTCGGGGCTCTTGGTGAGCCACATCATCTGCGCGTCGATGTTGGTCGACCAGTGCTGGATATCGGGGAAGTCCTTCTGTACGTCAGCGGCCACGTCTTCCATCATGCCGGAGGTTTCGCGCAGAACATTCGGCTTCTCACAGATCGTCACCGACTTGTAGCCGTGCTTCTTGGCGTACTCGAATGCGGCCGTGACGATGCGGCGGCAACCATTGAGAGTGAACAACCGCGTTGAGATCGCCAGCTCTTCGCTCGGTGTGGCCGCGAAGGGAGCGTACTTCTGGTGAGATGACAGAGCCTCGCGCACTGCGTCTGGAGGGTTGGTCCACTCGAGGCCGCAGTACAAGCCTTCGGTGTTCTGCCGGAAGATCACCGCATCGACTTCGGGCTCCTCGAAGCCACCGTCGGCGGTGCGCCGGATGAAGTTGAGTGGATTCCCCTGGAACGACTTACACGGGCGGATGCAGATATCGAGGTTGAAGACCTGCCTCATCCCGACGATCGGGCTGAAGTAAGTAAGGCCCTGACCCTGCAGCTCCGGCTTGAGCTCGCCATCGGCCAGCTTCTTCGGCTTGGAGGTGATGGCGCCGAACAGACCCAGTTTGTACTCGCGCAGCAGATCGAGGGTGCGATCGGGAAGAGGATTGCCCTCCTCTTTCCAAAACTCCCAGCCGATATCGGCATGGACGTAGTCGGCTTCGAAGCCGATTGCGTCGAGGACCCTGAGCGTCTCTGGAAGAACGACCTTGCCGATGCCGTCGCCCGGCATCGTCACTACGGTGTAGCGTGCCATCTTAGCCTCTGCCTTTCGAGTGTCCTGATTCACAGGACATTGGGCGCGCGCCCTGGCGCTCGCCGCTCGATCGTATGTGGAACTCAGCCAGCCATATCGTCTGCCGGCCAGGGCCCCAGTCAACTCGGGCCCCAGTCGGCTTCATCCTCAGCCGAGGCCCAGACGCTTGCGAACCTGGTTCTCGATGCCGCCTGCCACGACGAGCGACTGCGGTACCGAGCCCAGGGGCGCGAAGCGAAAAGCCTCGCCCTGAAAAGTCAGTGTGCCCAAGGAAAAGTCGACCTCGAGCTCGCCACCCGGGATGATCGTGAGCTCTCCGCTCGCGACCTCCCCCTCGTAAACCTCCTTCAGCCGAGTCACAAGCTCGGCGCAATCGATACATACGAAGCCGTTGTTGAACGCGTTGCGCAGATAGGTCTGTGAGAAGCTCCCGGCGATGACCATGGCGATACCCTTGGCCTGCAGCGCCGTTGCGGCCTGCTCGCGGCTCGACCCCGTGCCGAAGTTCCAGCCTCCCACCAGGATGTCTCCCCCCTGGGTGCGACCGGCGAACTCGGGATCGTAGTTGTCCATCACTACCTCCGCCATCTTCTCCGGCGTCATGTCCTCGCGGTAGGTGTAGTCCTTGCCGTAGATGCCGTCGGTGTTGAGATTGTCCGGTGGCGTGAACACCAGGCGCCCGACGATCTTCTCGGGGAATCCCGCCTGAATCTGAACAGACTCTTCGGGCATGTCGGGCGCAGGCGCCGCTTCGAAAGTGTACTCCGGCAGGCTGCCGTCGGACGGCTCGGGTCCGGTGATGTAGCCGGCAACGGCCGAGGCAACCACCACCGCGGGGCTGGCCAGGTAGGCTTGCGCATCGCGCGACCCCATCCGCCCCTTGAAGTTCCGATTCGTCGCCGAGATCCCCACCTCACCGGGCTCCAGCAAACCGGTTCCCAGGCCGATACAGGGACCACACCCGGGCGGCAGAGGAACAGCCCCCGCCTTCAGCAGCGCTCGCCAAGCGCCCGAGGCCTCGGCCGACTCCTGGATCTCCTTGCTCGCCGCGGCAACGTAAAGCTCGACGCCGTCCGCGACCTTCTTGCCCTTGATCACGCCGGCGGCGGCTTCGATATCTTCGCGCCGGCTGTTCGTGCATGAGACGAGGTAGGCCTTGTGAATGGCCATCTTGTCCGCCTCGATGTCCGCCACCGACCGCATCACCTGCACGGAATCGGGGCCCGCCACATGCGGGCTCACACGGCTGAGGTCGAGGACGACCTCGGCCGCATAAACAGCATCTTCGTCGGAGCGCGGCGGGTCGAATTCCCAACCGTCGAGATCCTCCTCGCGATAGCGCACTCTGCCGTAGGCGCCGAGAATCTCCTTGCGAAAGCGCAGGTACTCGAGAGTTACCTCATCGACGGGAAACCAGGCGATGAGAGCACCCCATTCGGTGCTCATGTTGGAAACGCTCAAGCGGGAATCCATGCTCAACGTCGATACTCCGGGGCCGGCGAACTCGACCGCCGCGTTGAGCACTTCCCCCTGATTGTAGAGACCACATAGCGTGATGATGACGTCCTTCCCGGTGACGCCTTCGCGCAGCTCCCCCTCGAGAACGACGCGAATCGTTCGCGGAATCAACCACCAGAACTCGCCCGTGGCCCAGACGGCGGCCGCATCCGTGCGCACGACCGGCGTGCCCAGTGCTCCGAGGGCCCCGTACATGTTCGAATGCGAGTCCGACGCGACAACCAGCGAGCCCGGCACGACGTAGCCGTTGGCCACCATGATCTGATGGCCGATGCCGGTGCCGGCGGGATAGAAGTCCACGCCCTGCTCCGCGGCGAAGGCCTGGATCTCCCGGTACTTGGCGAGGTTGGTCTCGGACTCGTTCTGGATATCGTGATCGAGAGCAAAAACCGGCTGGCGCGAGTCGTGGATACGATCGGCGCCGATGGCGCGGAACTTCTTCATGACCGCGGCCGTGTTGTCGTGCGTCATCACGTGCCGTGGTTTCAGGGATACGACGTCGCCGGCACGCAGCGGGCGATCAGGGCCCTCCGTCATGTGGCCCTGGGCGATCTTCTCGATGACCGTTTGGCCCATGCGGCCAACTCCTTTCATTCGGCCATGGCCGCCTGCGGCGGCCATGGCCCTCTGCCGAGATCCTGCTGGACGAAGGTCTACTTGTCGGCCCGGCACAAATCCATCAGGCCCGAGATGCTCTCCGCACCCTCGAGGTTCCAGACGGCGTCCTTGATACGCTGGCGCGCCTCGGCGCTGAAGCTCGGGCTGGAAAGCGCGTCGAACTTTCCCTCGATTTCAGCGTCGGTGAGCGGATTTCGCGGATCACCCTTCGGGAAGTCGAGTTGCTTGGTGACCTCCCGGCCGTCGGTCGTCGTGATCGTGACGATGGCCGTCTGCAGCTCGGGAAAGGCAGCCTCGATCTCCGGATCGGCGACGACCTCGACCTTGTTGAGCTGGGCGCGGATGCGCTCATCCATGATCTTGGCCTGCTCGAACTGGGCCGGCGTCACCTGCCCGTCCGCCAAGGCCGCAGCGATGACGTACGGCAGGCTGTGGTCGGCGGTCTCCTTGGAGCGGGGGTCGTACTTGCTGGGATCGGCGAGAATATCGGCGGAGCGTGCCGTCGACTTGATCAGGACCTTCTCCACCTGCTCGGCCTCGAGGTCGTTCTCCGACATCAGGTCGAGAGCCGCGGAGATCGGCGTGTGGGTAAGGGCCTCCGTCGGGAAGGCCTTCATGCCACAGCGCTCGATGCGCCACGAATCGCCGAGGCCATCGGTGAGTACCTCGAGCTTCCACTCGGGGCCATAGCAGTGCACGAGGCCTTCCTTGCCATCGATCACGTGCTCGGGGCCCGAATAGCCCTTCTCGGCGAGCAGGGCCGCCAGGACCCCCGACTGCGTGGCCATCGGATCGACGGTGTTCTTCATCATCGTCAGCTTGCCGGCGGTCACCGCACCCAGGGTGCAGTGGCGCGAGGCCGAGATGCCGATGGCGTGCTGAATCTGCTCCCACGACAGCCCCAGCATCCGGCCGGCGACGATCGGCGAGACGAAGGCTGTGAGGGTGGCATGGTGCCAACCGCGCTCGCGGATGCCCGGGATGGCGGCTTCGCAAAGTCGCATCTCGAACTCGTGCCCCAAAATGATGCCGACGATCAGATCCTTGCCGTTGCCGCCGGCGCGTTCGCCGCAGGCCATGGCCGCCGGGATGATGTCGGAGGGGTGCGACGGATCCTGCTGCCAGTAAATGTCGTTGTAGTCCATCACCCTCACCATGAGGGCGTTGGCCAGTGACGCGGAGACCGCATCGGTCTTCTTGCCGCTGCCGAGAATCGTCGCCTCGCCTTGCCCGCCGATCTCGTCGATCACGTCGAGCGCAATGCGGGCATCCTCCTGGAGGTAGCCGCCGAAGGCGCAGCCGAGGGAGTCCAGCATGTAGCGCCGGGCCTCGTTGACGGCAGTCTCGCCAATATCCTCGAACTTCAGGTCGGCGGCCCAGCGGGCCATGGTTGCGGTGATCGTGTCTGACATCTCGATTTCTCCGTTGTGCTCCGGGAGCTGTTGCGCTTTCGGAATCTGGATGTTTTCTGAATTCGTGGCGCCTTATGGATCTGCGGCGCCTTCGAGGCTGGTTGGCCCTTGGTCCGGCCTGCTGGTCTACCGATTACCCCTCAGCCGGCCAGGTTCTTGAACGGCTCGTAGCTCATGAAGTCGGCATGGTGGACGATCCAGGCTTCGGTCGTGCGCTTCACCATGTTGCCCTCGCCCGCGTGCGTGGCAATGATGTGGCAGACATCATCCGGCACCCCACAGGCCATGGCCACCGCCACTCCGGTAAAGGGATGCCGGAGGCTCCTTCCGCGGGCACTCTGCCGCGCCTCGCCGTCGACCTTCTCGTATTCCAGCACCTTGCCGACATCGGCCAGGATGGCGCCGGCGATCACCGTGTCCATGTCGATGGGCAACCCCCTGCCGAGGAACTCATCCATGGCCTCGGCGGATCTGCGGGCGATGTGGACGACGCAGCGCTTGTGCTCCATGAAGGTCGCCGGACAGTTGGGAATCAGTAGGGTGAAGGGAATATTCTCGAGGTCTTCGGGATCCAGCGGGCTGTCTTCGAGAGACCTGATCCACGTCTGGGTGACGGCCTCCTTCAGGTCGGCGTCTTGGATCCAATCGATTTCCGGCCAAAGCCGCTCAACGGCTTCCCTCATTTGGATATTCTCCGCAGCGGATATACCTATGGCTTGCAGATCCCATCGGAGAAGCGCCCCTCGAGATATGCAGCCTGGACCCTGCACGGGCGGTGAAGCTACCCCGCTCAAGGCCAAGTATAGGCGAATAAGACCCCGCCGACAGCCCAGGAAGACCACCCCCCCGCGGCCGCTCCATCGGACCGCTCGATACCCTAGTCGGGGCCCAGGCCTTGGCCTCGGATCTGACGCTGGTCACCCACAATGCACGAGAGTTCGGCCACATCCAGGGCCTGGTGGTGGAGAACTGCGCTCGTGAGTGTCGATGAGGACAGCATTTGTGCCCGGTGCGAACGAGAAGTAACGTTCGCGGTGTCGAGACTCCTCCAAACGCAGGGAAGCGTCGATGCTCATGAGACTCTCAGCAGCACGGATTGTCATCCTCTTCGTCTGCCTGGCCTTGGCGGCCTGCAGCGCACCTCCTGCCCAGGACGCAACCATGTCATCTGATGACACGCCGACAACCGCCTCTGTAACACGAGCCTCGTTCGGCACGTTCCCCGACGGCCGCGAGGTGTCTCTGTTCACGCTACGCAACGCGAAAGGCATCGAGGTTCGATTGATCGACTACGGCGGCATCGTACTGTCGATCTTGGCACCCGATCGCGCCGGCGACTTCGCCGACATCACGCTGGGCTACGACGACCTCGAGGGGTACCTCACCGAAACGCCCTATTTCGGCGCCCTCATCGGCCGCTACGGCAACCGCATCGCTAGAGGGCGCTTCACGCTCGACGGCGCCGAGTACGAGCTCGCCACCAACAACGATCCCAACCATCTGCACGGCGGCGACATCGGCTTCGACAAGGTGTTGTGGTCGGCGGAGACGATCGAGAGCAGCGATGGAGTGGGCGTTGCGCTCGCCTATGAGAGTGCCGATGGCGAGGAGGGGTATCCCGGCAGGCTCAGCGTTGCGGTGGTCTACCTGCTGACAGGCGACGATGAGCTCATCATCGAGTACCGCGCCACAACCGACAAGCCGACGACTGTCAACTTGACACACCACACCTACTTCAATCTCGCTGGAGCCGGCGACATTCTCGGGCATGAGCTGATGATCGACGCCGGCCGGTACACACCGGTCGACGCGACGCTCATCCCCACGGGAGAGCTTGCCGCAGCGAACGGTACGCCTTTCGACTTCACGACACCGACCGCGATCGGCGCACGAATCGACGATGCGGACGAGCAACTCGTCTTCGGTGGCGGCTACGACCACAACTTTGTGCTGACCCGCCCCGATGACGGGACCTCGGTCAGCGCGAGCGGCGAGCTTTCGGAGTTGGTCCTGGCGGCGCGCGTCGTCGAGCCAATCAGTGGACGCGTGCTCGAGGTGGAGACCACCGAGCCCGGCCTGCAGTTCTACTCCGGTAACTTCCTCGACGGGACGATCCAAGGCAAAGGCGGTCGGCCCTACGAGCACCGTTCGGGCTTCTGCCTGGAGACACAGCACTTTCCCGACTCGCCGAACCAGCCCGGTTTCCCGTCGACCATCCTGCGACCCGGCGAGGAGTACCGCACCAGGACGATCTACAGGTTTTCGGTGGATCGCTGAGGGCGCGACAGCCCGGGCAGCGGAGCGATAGATGCTCTGCACTCAGAGCTGCACTCAAAGCTGATGTATCGCTAGCGGCACCCCGGTCAGGCCGAGGTGAAAGTCCGTGGACCAACAGCAGGCGACCTCTCGCTCCTTCATCAGGTGGAGACCCACTGCATCTGTCAGCGTGAGTCGTTGGTCTGAGAATCGGCGCAGGATCTCGGTTCCCGCTCTTTTCTGGCCCGCGCCCACGCTGAGCACTTTCAGGGGCGTCATGGCCTCGGTCATGGCCAGAAACTGCAGGCCTCGCGTCACGTCGTACCGCTTCAAGAACCAGCCATGACCCTCGGCGATAACCAGAGCTGTCGTGACGAGCCTTGGCGGCTCAGAGAACAGACGCCGAAAGAGCGGATGATAGGTGTCGGACCGGTCGGCCAGCGCGATAAGGGCCGAGGTGTCGACGTACGCTTCAGTCCTTTTGGCCATAGACAACGTCGTCGATTTTCTGGCTCGACAGGGGATCACCAGACTCGACGAAGCCTGCGTAGCGCATCCATGGGCGTGATTCGTCGGCAGGCAGAAGGGTGCGCAACGAGCGCCGCAGGAGCTCGGCAAGCGAGATCCCGAGGCGAAGGGCCTCGCTCTTTGCGGCCTCGTATTCCTCTTCCGACAAGCTGATTTGCGTCCGGACCATGATAACACCTTACTCTTTACTGTTATCATCTTCAATACTTCGCCGATGGCAGTCCGTGGCGGATCCGTGGTGGGCTTGGTAGGTGCGTGCGACCTCGGTACTTTTTGACGGCCACGGGCGGACAACTTACCCTGACGAAACCCTCGGGCCGTGACGCCAACCGGCGATGGGGTTCCGAGACGGTCGACACCTCTGAACCGGGTGCCGCCTGAATCAGCCAAAGCACCAATCGAACAATTCAAAACACAAGAGCCCGGAGGCTCCCATGAAGAAGCTCCTCTACATCGTCGGCGCATTGGTCGCGGTAGTCCTTCTGCTGGTGATCTTTGTTCTCACCCGTGACTTCGACTCTGACGAGCTCGGCAATGCCCTCCTGGCTAAGGTCGGGGAGGCGACCGGCATCGAGCTCACCGCCACGTCGTTTCGCCTCAATCTCTCCCAGGGACTCTGGCTCGAGGGTGTCGAGGCACATGGCGAGATGCCGGGGGGTGAGTTCAGCGCTAGGCTCGACAAGCTCGTTTTCGAGCACCGCCTGCTGCCGTTGCTGCGCGGCGAGGTGGTCATCGACCGTGTAGTTCTCGAGGGTCCGCAGATCGAGGTCGTCTCGTACGAGGTCGAGGAGGCGGTGCCGGCGGAAGATGAGCCAGCGGCGGCAGGAGAGGCAACCGAGACTGAGGAGCCGGCGGCGGCAGAGGAGCCTGCGCCAACTCAAGACCCCGCCGCGGCAGCTGACGCCGAAGAGGCGGGACTCTCTCTCGTGATTTCGGAGATCTCGATTCGCAACGGCACACTGACGGCGCGGAACGAAGGGTCCGGGGAGTCACTTTCTATCAGCGGCCTGGAGATCTTGTTGCGGGACCTCTCTCTCGATCCTACCGCCGGCGATGGGCTCGAGGCGTTCTCGGGGCGCGGAACGATCGGCGCTGAGGCAGTGAGCATGGGGGATACGACGATGGCCCTCAGCTCCGGCGACCTCGTGGCTGACCACGGTGTCTTCACGGCAAGTGAATTCAACGTGACCGCGCCTGCAGGGGTGGTGGGGGTGGAGACGATGGCGGTCGACCTGACTGGCGAGGCGATCGAATACTCGATTGCTGCAGCGGCCAGCGACGTGAACCCCAACGTTCTGCTCGGCGTCGGTGACCAGACCGCTTTGGGCGACGCCAACCTGACCTTACAGGCGCAGGGAACCGGCACCGAGCTCGACGGTCTTACGGCTAACGGTGCTCTGCGGCTGTCTGCCGGCGCGCTGCCCAGCATCGATCCACTCCCCGCCGTCGACACGATTCTCGGCACATCGCTGGTCGGTACCGCCTACAACGCCACGGAGGTGCGCTTCGGCATGGCGGGCTCTGTGATTACGATCGAGCCATTCACCCTGGAGAGCGAGATCATGAAGATCTCGGGGGGCGCCACAGCCGACCTCGGGGGACCACTCGCGGGCAACATGGCAATCGGCATTCCCCGGGGAGAGGTCAGCGAGGACGCCGGGGTCGCCCGCAACGTGCTGGACGCCATCACCGCAGGCGACGATTGGCTGACGGTCCCGCTGGTGATCACCGGAACGCTTGATGAGCCCGATTTCGGCCCCGACACCGACGCCATCACCCAAGCGGTCGCCGACGCCGGCCGGCGTGCGGTGGAGACGGCCGCGGGGGCGGCGGTCGACCGCCTGGAGCAAGAGGTGGTGAGTGGTATCGACAGCATCCTCGGCGGCGTGCTGGGGGGCGAGGGGCGCAACAGGCCGCGCCGCAAGCGTTGAGCCGCTTAGAGCCCCTCAGATGAGCGGATCGGCGCGCGTCGCCAAGGCGCTCAGGTCCGCCAGGGCTCGCGGCAGGTGATAGAGAGAGTCGATGCAGACATCGGCCAGGGAGAGGACTCCCGGCGATGGCAAGGTGTGCGGGTTTGGCACCGCAATGACTTTCGTCCCGGCGGCTTTGCCTGCTCGGATACCGGCCCCCGAGTCCTCGACGACCGCTGTCGACGCCGCATCGAGATCCATCCGTCGCATGATTTCGAGGTAGATGTCAGGAGCAGGCTTGCCATGCTCCAGCTCATCGCCAGACATGAAATTCTCGAACTGTGTCGCCCAACCGGCACCGTGCAGGGCAGCGTCGATCAGACGTCGGGGTGAACCCGATGCCAGGCCTACCTGGTACCTCTCGGCACAGGCCTCGAGAGCCTCATCGGCACCAGTGAGAACCGCGACATCACCGTTGGCGTAGAAGCGCTCCATGCGGCTGAGGATCTCCTCGAGAACCTGCTCGGGGCTCAACCGACCCTCGAGCTTTTCGCCCACAGCGTCGACCCAGACCTGGGTGTGCACGCCTGCCATGGCGAGCTGGTCGGCCTCTGTCCAGACCTTGCCGAAGCTCTCCAGCAGGTCCTGGCGAGCCAGGAACCAAACCGGCTCGCTGTCCACTAGCAAGCCATCCATGTCGAAGATGACAGCCTCGATCATTCTCTGCGTCCTTTTCGCATGGCGGTTGATTTAGCCACGACTGCCACTATCCTAAGCGAATACCCGGCCCAGCGTGGCCCCATCGAGCTCGCAGGTCGGTATCACCTGCCAGGGAGGCGTCCGTCATGGTCACAGCTCCCCGACGCTTTGCCATCGGAGTCGACTACGGAACCAATAGCGTTCGCGCGCTGATCGTCGATGTCGACAACGGCGCCGAGATCGCCACGCATGTGAGCGAGTACGGCAGCGGCGACGACGGTGTGTTGCTGGATCCAGTTGATCCCAACCTCGCCCGGCAGAATCCGGCTGACTACATCGACGGTTTCTACGCTGCGGTCGGCGAAGCGGTTGCCGCGGCCAGAGGTGAGCCGGGATTCGATCCGTTGAACGTCGTCGGCATCGGCGTCGACACGACCGGCTCGACGCCGATCCCGGTTGACCGTGAGGGCATGCCCCTCGCTCTCCACCCCGAGTTCGCCGACAATCTCTCCGCCCATGCCTGGCTGTGGAAGGACCACACGTCACACGCCGAGGCCGCTGAAATCAGCGCCGCGGCCGAAGACCATCCGCACGGTTACCTGACGAAGTGCGGCGGAACCTACTCGAGCGAGTGGTACTGGTCGAAGATCCTGCACTGCAAGCGAACCGCTCCTGAGGTCTTCAATGCAGCCTATGGCTGGGTCGAGCTGGCCGATTTCATCCCCGCCTACATCACGGGCAATATCAACCCGCATACCCTGAAGCGAGGCATCTGCGCCGCCGGCCACAAGGCAATGTACAACGACGCCTGGGGTGGTCTCCCTACGGAGGAGTTCCTCGCGTCGCTGGATCCGGAGCTGGCGCAAATCCGCGGGCGATACGCCCCGCGGGCGATGCCGGCCGACCGCCGGGCCGGAGAGCTGACCTCCGACATCGCCGCACGGGTAGGCCTACCCGCGGGAATCCCCGTAGCGGTAGGAGCCTTCGACGCTCACATGGGGGGTGTCGGCGCCGGCATCAAGCCCGGAACTCTGGTGAAAATCATCGGCACGAGCACCTGCGACATGATGGTGGCGCCGATGGATAGACCCTTGCCCGACATCCCCGGGCTCTGCGGTATCGTGCCCGGATCAATCATCCCGGGCATGTATGGTCTCGAGGCCGGCCAGTCCGCTGTCGGCGATATCTTCAACTGGTTCGCCACCCATCTGGCGCCGCCCGAATACTCCGGCGGCGGCGACCCGCACTCCGGCCTGACAGCGGCGGCCGAGACGCTCCGCCCCGGCGAGAGTGGATTGCTCGCCCTCGACTGGAACAACGGCAACCGAACCGTGCTGGTCGATCCCCGGCTAACGGGCTTGCTCGTGGGCCAGACGCTGCACACGACAGCACCAGAGATCTACCGCGCGCTGGTGGAGGCGACGGCATTCGGAGCACTGACGATCATCTATCGCTTCGAGGAATACGGCGTTGAGGTGAAGGAGGTCATGAACTGCGGCGGCATCGCTGAGAAGAACCCCTTCGTCATGCAAATCTACGCCGATGTCTGTAACCGCCCGATGAAGATCAGTCGCTCGGCCCAGACATGCTCACTGGGTGCGGCGATTTTCGGCGCCGTGGTGGGTGGCGCTCACCCAACGGTCGAGGTGGCGCAGGAGATGATGACGGGCGTCAAGGACGAGGTCTTCGAGCCGCGCTCAGATGCTGCCTCGACCTACGCGGAGCTCTTCACGCTGTACACGAAGCTGCACGACGAGTTCGGTGGGGTCGCAGGTGAGCCTTCTGCCGGCCGGGCGGTCATAACAAAGGCTGCCGCGGAAGATGCTGGGACGGGCAGCGAGCACGCGGCGGACGGCGGGCGTGCGGCGGACCATCCTCCGGGGAGCCTCGGCATCGGGGATGTGATGAAGGAACTGATCGCCATCCGCGATCGTGTGCGGAGGGGGTGATCCAGTGAGCTGCAACTCTGGGCGCATGTCGGATGTGAGGAGGTCGAGGTGCTGGAGGATCTGAAGGAGGAAGTTTGTGAGGCGAACCGCGCCTTGGTCGATCACGGCCTCGTCACCCTGACGTTCGGCAACGTCAGCGGCATTGGCCCCGATCGCGAACGCGTCGCCATCAAGCCGAGCGGTGTCCCCTACGGGATGCTGACACCTGACCAGATCGTCGTCGTCAATCTCGAGGGGGACGTTGTCGAGGGCGATTTTCGCCCCTCCTCTGACACTGCCGTACACGTGCATCTGTACCGGCAGTTTGTGGGCATCGGAGGAGTCACCCACACGCATTGCCGGTACGGCACGGCTTTCGCGCAGGCTCGCCGCGAGATTCCCTGCCTGGGCACGACGCACGCCGACCATTTCTATGGTCCTGTTCCACTGACCCGTGTGCTGCGGCCTGACGAGGTCGAGAGTGAATACGAGCTCAATACTGGGCGCATCATCGTCGAGCGCTTCGCCGACCTCGACCCGCTGGCCGTGCCGGCCGTGCTAGTTGCCGGTCATGCCCCCTTCGTGTGGGGCCGGGACGTGAACGAGTCCCTGGAGAATGCGATAGCTCTCGAGGCGATCGCCGAGATGGCCGCGGCGACCATGGGAATCAACCCCGGTACGGAAGACCTCGAGGACTATCTGCTGGAGAAGCACTACCAGCGCAAGCACGGCCGCGGCGCATACTACGGACAAGATTGAAGCCACGCAGCTTGAAGAACCCGACGAGGGACCCATCATGATCGACCTCGACCGACTCGAAGTCTGGCTCGTCACCGGCAGCCAACACCTCTACGGCGATGACGCCCTGAAAGAGGTTGCCGACCACGCGCGAGAGGTCGCACGAGGGCTCGACGAGGCGGCGGAAATCCCTGTCGAAGTGGTCTTCAAGCCGGTCGTCACCACCGCCGACGCCGTACGCGAGGTGTGCGAGGAGGCGAGCAGCGCCGGCAACTGCATCGGCGTGATCGCGTGGATGCACACCTTCTCACCCGCCAAGATGTGGATCGGCGGCCTGTCGGTTTTGCGCAAGCCACTCGCGCATCTGCACACCCAGTTCCATCGCGACATCCCGTGGTCATCGATAGACATGGACTTCATGAACCTGCACCAGTCGGCGCATGGGGGACGCGAATTCGGCCACATCTGTGCCCGTATGGGCACGGCGCGCAAGGTGGTGGTAGGCCACTGGCAGGATCCGGAAGTTCTGCAGCGACTCGGCGTGTGGGCGCGCGCCGCCTGTGCGTTCAACGACGCTCACGGAGCGAGAATCGCCCGCTTCGGCGACAACATGCGCGAGGTCGCCGTCACCGAGGGCGACAAGGTCGCAGCCCAGATGCAGTTCGGCTACTCGGTGAATGGCTACGGGATGGGCGACCTGGCGGCCTTCGTCGAGGGCGCCGCTGACTTCGATATCGATGCCTTGCTGGCCGAGTACGAGGAGGTCTACGAGATGGAAGGGGTGCTGGCCGCCGGTGGCAGTCAGCGAGATTCGTTGCGGGAGGCGGCGCGCATCGAGCTCGGCCTCAGGGACTTTCTACAGGAAGGGGGCTTCGTCGCCTTCACCGATACCTTCGAGAACCTGCACGGGCTCCGACAACTCCCGGGAGTGGCCGTGCAACGGTTGATGGCCGACGGCTACGGCTTTGGGGCCGAGGGTGATTGGAAGACGGCAGCTCTGGTGCGGGCCATGAAGGTGATGTCGCACGGTTTGGGCGGGGGCACCTCGTTCATGGAGGACTACACCTACCATTTCGACCCGAGTTCCTCGAAGGTGCTCGGCGCCCACATGCTGGAGATCTGCCCGTCGATTGCCGGCCCGGCAAAGCCGTCGCTGGAGATTCACCCGCTGTCGATCGGCGGCAAGGAGGACCCGGTTCGACTCGTCTTCGACACCGGGCCGGGACCGGCGGTAAACGTGGCCATGCTCGACTTGGGCCATCGCTTCCGCATGCTCGTCAACGAGGTCGACGTCGTCAGCCCCGATGAACCGCTGCCGCGCCTGCCGGTGGCTCGCTCCGTATGGAAGCCACAGCCGGAGCTCAAGACGGCTGCCGCTGCTTGGATTCTCGCCGGCGGGCCCCATCACACCAGCTTCAGCCAGGCACTATCCACCGAACACCTCGAAGACTTCGCCGAAATGCTCGGCGTGGAGCTGTTGGTCATCGACGCGTCGACATCGCTATCTACATTCAAGAAGGAGTTGCGCTGGAACGAGGCCTATTTCGGGCCGGCGGGTAGCTGCTGAGTGGAGTGATCGAATGAACTGGCTGGACTGGACCGTCATCGCGATCTACTTCGGTGCCATCCTGGCGCTCTCCTGGTGGGTGATCCTCAAGAGCCGCAACACGGCCGACGACTATTTCCTCGCCGGACGCAACCTCGGGTGGTGGATCGTCGGAGCATCGATCTTCGCCTCCAACATCGGCTCGGAGCACCTGGTCGGCCTGGCCGGCTCGGGCGCGACCGATGGTGTGGCCATGGCGCACTACGAGCTGCACGCCTGGTGCCTGTTGGTGCTCGGCTGGGTTTTCGTGCCGTTCTACATGCGCTCGAAGATCTTCACGATGCCCGAGTTCTTGGAAAAGCGGTTCAACCCGACCAGCCGCTGGGTGTTGTCGATCATCTCGTTGTTCGCCTACGTGCTGACCAAAATCGCGGTCGGCATCTTCGCGGGCGGCATCGTTTTCTCGGTGCTTCTACCCGACATCAGGATCGGCCCACTCGACAGCTTCTGGATCGGCTCGATTCTGGTGATCGTCCTAACGGGTCTCTACACCATTCTCGGTGGCCTGCGCGCCGTGGCCTATACGGAGGCGCTGCAGACGGTGGTGCTGATCGTCGGCTCGATCCTCGTCACCTTCTTCGGGCTGAAGGCGCTGGGCGGATGGGACGTGCTGCGCGAGGTGGCCGGTTCCGAGATGTTCAACCTCTGGAAGCCGCTGGTTCCGGAGGGAGTCGTCGGCACCTGGGCGCCGGTCAAGGAGATCGACGCTGCGGGTCAGGTCGTGCGCCAGGCTTGGTACTTCAACGACAACTATCCCTGGCTGAGCATGCTGTTTTGTGCCCCGATCATCGGGCTCTGGTACTGGTGCACCGACCAATACATCGTCCAACGCGCGTTGGGTGCACCGAACGAGCGCGAGGCTCGGCGTGGCAGCATCTTCGCCGCCTGCCTGAAGCTATTGCCCGTCTTCATCTTCATCATCCCCGGCATGATCTGCCTGGCTCTGGCGCAAAGCGGCAGTATCCCCGAGATCCAGCAGGTGCTGTTCGACGGCAACGGCGAGATGATTCGCGAGGAGGCGCAGAAGGCCTTCCCGTTGTTGGTGGCGACCGTGCTCCCCGCCGGCGTGCGCGGCTTGGTGGTCGCAGGCCTGCTGGCGGCATTGATGAGCTCCCTGGCCGGTGTGTTCAACGCCTCCGCGACGCTCTTCACCATGGACTTCTACAGCAAGCTGCGGCCCGGTGTCTCACAAGATCGGCTGGTCTGGACCGGGCGGGTCGCCACCACAGTGATGGTGCTGGTAGGGCTGGCGTGGATTCCGGTCATCCAGGGGGGCCGCGGACTCTACGACTATCTGCAGGGCGTGCAGGCCTACCTGGCGCCGCCCATCTTCGTGGTTTTCTTCCTCGGCGTCTTCTTCAAGCGGATGAACGGCGAGGGTGCGCTGGCAGCGCTAGTCGTTGGTTTCCTGCTCGGCATCTTCCGGCTCGCCGTCGACACGCCGGTGAAGCTCGGGCTAGCGGGCTTCGAGAACGGCTATACCGAGGGCTCTTTCCTGTGGATCGTCAACAACACCTTCTTCCAGTACTACAGCCTGGTGATCTTCGCGGTCTGCGTACTGGTGATGGTCGGGGTGAGCTACAGGACCAAAGAGCCCGACTATGAGGCGATCAGCGGCCTGACCTACGGCACGATCACGGCGGACCAGCGGCGCGATTCACGCAGTAGTTGGGGATGGGGCGAGGTGGCGGCCTCGGCAGCCGTGCTGGTGGCGATCCTCGCCGCCTATCTCTACTTCAGCGGCTGAGCAACTCGCCAACCGACGTGCTCGCTCAACCATGAGCCGTCGAGACGTCCGGGCCTAATCCCTTGTCAGCTTGCGGTACTTGATGCGGTGCGGGCGGTCGGCATCGTGCCCCTTGCGTGCCTTGTAGTCGACCTCGTAGTCGGCGTAGTTGCCGGCAAACCACTCGACGTGGCTGTCGCCCTCGAAGGCGAGGATATGGGTGGCGATGCGATCGAGGAACCAGCGGTCGTGGCTGATGACGATCGTGCAGCCGTCGAACCCGAGCAACGCTTCCTCCAGGGCCCTCAGCGTGTCGACGTCGAGGTCGTTGGTGGGCTCGTCGAGTAGTAGAACGTTGCCGCCCGACTTCAGCACTTTCGCCAAATGGGCGCGGTTGCGCTCGCCGCCCGACAGGTGCTTGATCCTCTTCTGCTGGTCGCCGCCTTTGAAGCCGAACGAGGCCACGTAGGCGCGCGATTTAACGTCACGCTTGCCGAGCCGAATGACCTCGAGCCCCTCGCTGACGGCCTCCCACACGGTCTGTTCCGGGTCCGTCAGGTCGCGCGTCTGGTCAACGTAAGCGAGCTCAACCGTTTCGCCGATCTTCAGTCCACCGCTATCGGGCGCCTCCATGCCCATGATCATGCGGAATAGAGTCGTCTTGCCGGCACCGTTGGGGCCGATGACGCCGACGATGCCTGCCGGCGGTAGCGAGAATGAAAGATCGTCGATCAGTAGCCTGTCCTCGTAGCCCTTGCTCAGCCCCTGAGCATCGATGACGTTGTCACCCAAGCGCGGGCCCGGCGGCACGTAGATTTCGACCGTCTCGGGGAGCCTCTCGGTGTTTTCCTGGCGCAACTTCTCGTACGCGCCCAGGCGCGCCTTGCTCTTGGCGTGCCGTGCGCGCGGTGCCATACGCACCCACTCGAGCTCGCGCCGTAGGGTGCGCTGGCGGGCCTTATCCTGCTTGGACTGTTGTGTGAGTCGTTCCTCCTTCTGTTCAAGCCAAGAGGAGTAGTTGCCCTCCCATGGAATGCCGGCGCCGCGGTCGAGCTCCAGGATCCACCCGGCGACGTTGTCGAGGAAGTAACGGTCGTGAGTAATAGCCACTACTGAGCCCGGATAATCTTGCAGGTGACGCTCGAGCCAGGCGACCGATTCGGCGTCGAGATGGTTGGTGGGCTCGTCGAGGAGCAGCAGGTCGGGCTTCTGCAGCAGCAGGCGACAGAGCGCGACCCGACGCTTCTCACCGCCGGAGAGGTTGTCCACCAGCGCGTCGGGCGGCGGGCAGCGCAGCGCGTCCATGGCAATCTCGAGCGTGGTCTCGAGGTCCCAGCCGTTGAGGGCGTCGATCTTGTCTTGAACGTTACCCTGCTCTTCGAGCAGCTCGGTCATGGCGTCCGGATCGAGATCCGGGTCGGCGAACTTGTCGCTGATCTCGTTGAAGCGGTCGAGTAGCTCCTTGACCTCGCCCATGCCCTGCATGACGTTGTCGAGGACGGTAGTGCCGGGATCGAGCTCGGGCTCCTGATGGAGGAAGCCGACCCGTGCCTTCTTGTCGGGATAGGCCTGGCCATCGAACTCCTTCTCGAGGCCGGCCATGATGCGCAACAGGGTCGACTTACCGGCACCGTTGTGGCCCAGCACGCCGATCTTGGCGCCCCAAAAGAACGACAACCAGATCCCCTTGAGGATCTCGCGCTTCGGCGGCACGACTTTCCGCAGGTCCTGCATGGTGAAGATGATTTCAGGCATGGGCGAAGGATCCTCCGGCGGGCGGCCGAACGCAAATCCTCTGACGTGTTTTCTTGCTACGAATGCGCAATAAGGAAGAGGCCATGCGCTGTTTTCATCTCAGCACGGGTACATCATTCGGCCGCCTCGTTCCTGGGCTTGAAGCACACTTCGAAGCCGAGCGCAGAGAGGATCGTCAGCAGGCTAGTCAGTGTGGGGTTGCCGTTGTCCGACAGCATTCGATAGATATTCTGCCGGTTCAGATCGGTCTCGCCTGCGAGCTTGCCCAAGCCTCCCTGAGCTTGTGCCACGTTGCGGAGCGCGATCAGAAACTGATCGACAGAGCGCCCTTCCAAGGATGCTGAGAGATACCCCGCCGCAAACTCGGGGTCGCGCAACTCCGAGATCAGCAATTCGTCATAGCTCTTGCTCGGCATCCTTCGTTGCCTCCACTCGTTATCGTCGCGCGCGCGTGATATCGCGCGCTTGAGTCGACTTGTCACCTCCGTAGAGCGGCATGATTTGCCTGCGGCCGCCCATCGCGAAGTAGACTCTCATACCCGCGCCACGGTGGATCCGCAGCTCCAACAACCCCCTTCCAGGCCCACGACAATCGCCAAAGTTGCCCAGCCTGATGCGGTCGATCCGCGCGTAGATTCTCTGGCGAGCTACGGGATCTCTGATACTCCTGATCCAAACCTCGAACGGGACGCGGCCAGACTCCGTAGCGTGCATTCGGACCTGACATGCGTCCGGCTGTTTGTACATTGTCGTCTTTAAGCGACAGTTCTGTCAATGGTCTTGTGCCTCCATGTTTGGACGGCCACGCGGAGGAGCCGTGCGCGAACGGCCCTAAGCCGGAGATCTGTTGACCCTCAACGGAAGCCTGCGTACAGTCGATACGCCTTGGCACATGGAGTCCGTGGAGAGCCCATTCGCGCCGGGCGGTTGCCGATGTCGACGAAGGCCGTTGTCGGCGAGCACCAGTGCCGGCGACTGCCGATGTCAGTGACCGGGCGCGAAGCGAGGGGGGAGAATGAATCGATACTGTTTCCGCTGGGCCGCAGTGAGAGCGGTTGCCACTGGGTCTGCCGTGTCCGCCGGGGCCACTCTGACCGCCCTGTCCCCCGGGGACAGCCTTCTTGCCCTGGTCACCCTGCTCGCCCTGGCCGGACTCGCCTGCGGCGGCAGCTCCCTCCCGGGCGTTCCTCCTGTATCGTCTGCCTTCGTAGGGGCCGTCGAGCAGGCCCGTGTTGGGATCGTCGTGGCCGCCCACGAAGGCCCCCGCATGGACGACCAAGTACCTGACGAATTCCTGCTCTTTGAGGATGGCGAGAAGCGTGGCCGCGTCAGGTCTGTGCCTGTCGATATGAACGCACTGGCCACCTCTGGCGACCAGTCGGGCGTTCCTCCATCCGGTCGGTGCTCCAGCCGTTGGAGCGAACTCAAGCAAACGATCACGCCGCTGGAGGTAGCCTTCTCGCGTCCCAGGAGCTTGCATCCCCGCCGGGCTACCGTGCCCCCACCCAGCGACAAGGCGGCTGGACGCGGCGTCTCCGAGCTTCCAGCCTCCGATTCGTCTAGAAAGGGACTCGCAGCTCGCCACGAGTCCATCGAAGTCACTGGCTTCCTCTGCCAAGTACGTGCTGAATCTCTCATTCCTGGGGTGGATCCGGAAGAGGTGGTCTCCCGACTAGCACGAGTGGCCGCGCTCTACCGTGACCACGCCCTCGAATTTGCGTGTGAGGAGACGATTACTGAGTCCTACTACCGTCCCTCCGGGACGATTCGCAATAGGACCACCCACGACTTGCACTACATCTACACCGTCGAAGACCCGACGGATGAGATGGATGACTTGAACACGCCAACGGCCGCACGGCTAGCGGACTATCGGACGTTCCGTGCTGAGGACGGCCCTCCGGACCCATCCCAGGAAGTACGATTGGAGGAGCTTGACCTGGCTGGCTTCCTGCTGCGCGCCTATTCCTGGGCGTTCATATTCGATCCAACCCTTCAGCCCGTGTACAGATACACCATCGCCGAACAAACGCGAGCTATGGGGAGACCGGCGCTTGTCGTGGCGTTTGAGCCGACCAGTACGCCCGGCATATCCGCGGACAGATGGATCGGCAAGGTCTGGATTGACGGAGAGACCCACCAACTACTGAGGGTTGAAGCGTATCGCCCCGCCGACTATCGGCAGTTGCAGGAAGCTGAACGGGCTAGACGTGAGAGTGACTTTCGGCGAGAACGATACTTCGTCAAGCAGGTAGTCACAGAATTCTCCGTTGAGAAGAATGGCATGCGTTTTCCAAGCAAGGTCACTGTCGTTGGACGTGAGTTCTATCTTGATGGTCGTGCGTTCGTAGGCTTCCGCTGGCGTGAACGAACGGCCTTTCGGGTGGAGCAGGCCTACAGCAACTACCAGTTCTT
>Ga0316198_10000375_pt1 | contig 23129 bp, 20 predicted proteins | sample OudBieAanoxic_MG_FD_204935 | JGI IMG/M metagenome (GOLD analysis project Ga0316198, IMG submission 204935) | Coastal sediment microbial communities from Oude Bieten Haven, Netherlands - site A anoxic | ecosystem: Environmental > Aquatic > Marine > Coastal > Sediment | place: Netherlands...
AAAAACTGCAATTGTTAGAAAGCCATACTGGGTAAAAATAATGAAATGCTTGGAAACATGACGAGTAAGATTGTGACAAATATCAGTATAATAATAAACGGTGGGGTATGTCGGATAACTTCCAGATAAGGTCTCCTGAAAATCAACTGGGCTGTAAATATATCGCAACCAAACGGAGGTGTTGCCGACCCGATGGCACACTGAAGTGTTACCAATACTCCCAGCAGGATCGGATCGACTCCTGAGGCGGTGACGTAAGGATGGAAGATGGGGCTCATAATGTAAATTGCCACTATCGGATCGACAAACATGCAGGCAACAAAATAGGCGACAACAACGACAAATATCACTCTCAAATTACTCGGATCGGCACCAAATAGAACCGGCATTATTTCCTGTGGAATTCTCAAAAAGCTTAACAGCCATGTAAATGCCTGGCCTGCACCGACAAGAATTAAAACGACACCCGTAATGACGCCTGTCTGGAGGAAGGCGCCTCTGATTTTAGTGAATGTCAGACTTTTATAGATTAAAGTTTCAAGAATTAACGCATATGCGACAGAAGCCGCTGCAGCTTCCGTAGGGCTGAATATACCGGTAAATATCCCGCCAATAACAACGACTGGAAATCCCATTACCGGAATACCAGCTTTAAGGGCTTGTATTCTTTCGTTCCAGTTAGCCTTCGGCATGCGACCGACATCTCGTTTTACTGAATACAAATATGAGTATATCGAGAACAATAAAAAAATCAGTATTCCAGGGCCAATACCGGCTAAAAAGAGCTTCCCCACGGATGTACTCGTTGCTACACCATAAACGATGAAACCAATGCTGGGCGGGATAAGAAATGCGATATCACTTGAATTAATGATCAACCCCAACGTAAACGAACTGGGATAACCGGCTTCCAACAGCATCGGTCTCATGGAGCCGCCAATTGCCGCAACGGTTGCCTGGGTGGAGCCTGAGACACTTCCAAACAAAGTACAAGCGGCATTTGTAGTAATCGGTAACCCACCTGGAAGGTGGCCAAAAAATGCCTGAACCATCCGTATCAGTTTCCCGGCCGCCTCTCCAGATGTTATCAGGCTCGCCGCCAGAATAAACATGGGCACACACATCAACGATGGCGGTGTTACGCCCGTCAGAATCTGCTGAATTATAACCGTTAGATTAAACCCAGGAATGTAGATTTGAAGGTAAAGAATCAAAGAGCCCAAAAGGACAATCATGAATGGAAAACCAATCAGCAACATACTAATTAAACTGGTAACGAATAGGGTCATTTTTCAGTCTCCTAAAAAACCTCTTCCTCGTATTCACTCTGCTGTTCTGGAGACATCCATGTATCTTTCTCCGTGAGATTCTTAAGTATTGTCCGGATGTACTGTATGCCTGCCAAGAAAAACCCAACAGGAATAATGGCATAAAAAGTCCAATAGGGAAGCCTTAACGCCCCAGTTTCATGGCCTCTCTGCATGGCAACCATTACATAATCATAGGCAGTGAAAGCCATTATAAACATCACTACAGCGCTGACTGCAGCAATGATAATCATGAACACTTTTTCAAGCCTGGGATTCATCATGTCAAAAAAGGCGCCCATACGAATGTGTCTGGCTTTCCGAACACCGTAGCTGACACCAACAAAAGTTACAAAAATGAGCAAAAATTCGGCAACTTCTTCTGCATAATAAATACTGACAAAAAATTCCCTGGCAATCACGTTTACGATCAGCAATGTGGTGAGAAGTAACATGCAAAGCATTAAGCTCCAGACTTCGAATGCATTGATGATGGCGCCAATAATTTTATTGATCTGACTCAAGACGTTTTTGAATGAAGATGCAGCAGCCATATTCACTACCTCTAAAAGTGTTGCATTGTTCTGTGGCCCAATTTGGTTGAAGGGCCACAGAACAACGGATAATTTTATTTTACGCCGAGAGCTTTCTTGGCGCTCTCAACATCTTTTAACAGTGCGTCCAGCAATTCCTGAGAACCTTCCCCTCCAATTTCGACAAACTTTGGGTAAACAGTTTTTGCTGCAGCCTTAAATTCAGCTATCTTATCTTCGCTTAAAACGGTAAAAGTTGTGCTGGGTTTTTCTTTCAAAATTTTTTCTTTATCACCCGTATTTCGTTCGTCCGTCCACTTTTTGGATTTCAGAATTGCATCCGCCCAGTATTGACGCATTTTATCTTGTGCGTTTTTAGGCAACGAATCAAAAAATTTCATATTGACTGTCGGGATACCGAGAAAAGGTTCCGCCCAAATTAATGTCTCATGATCTGTGACCTCAAAAAATTTCATGCTATAATTCCCAAAAATGGGTTGCATTTGAGCATCGATAATTCCAGTTTGGAGTCCACCGTATATTTCACCGTATTGCATGGGTGTGGGACTTGCACCATATGCTTTGTAATTTTCTACCAAAAGTTTCGACGACATCAACCTGAGCTTTAAGCCCTTCATATCGGCCATTGAGTTTATCGGTTTTTTTGAAGTAATCCACTGCCATCCTTCAAACATAATGGCAAACGGAACCAATCCGTTTTTTCTAAACTTTTCTTCCAGTATTTTCATTGAATTACCATTCGTAACAACCCAATGTAACACATCATTAATTTTTTCGCGTGGCCAGATATAGTGTAGCGCTAGAACTTGAGCCTGAGGTACAAATGAGCTAATCCAGGCATAATCTGAAAAAACAAAATCAACCACGCCAATCTGACAAAGCTCATTAATATCTCTCGTCTCTCCTAACGTTCCATATGGATAGACGGAAATGTCTATCTTGCCATCAGACCAAGTCTTCATTTCTTTTGCAAACTCTTGGGCATAGACAGTCATAAAATCGCCCTCAAGTTCCTCAGATGCAAGTTTAGCCGTGATTTTTTTACCCGTGTATTCCCCCGCTAAAGCAAGGGTAGCGGATGTTAAGAAAACCAGTGTGATAAAAACGATTGTAAATTTTTTCATGGTATTTCTCCTCTTTTTAATAGTTATTGTTGAGTCGACCGGCTTTACAGTTTGAACGTTTTCTCAGCAGTAATAGTGTTAACAAAGTAGAAATTGAGGAACGCAAAAATTGATGACATGCATGAATCAAATAAAACCGCTATAGGATCGCTGAACAACTGCCGAGAATACGAATTTTATCATTGTTACGTAATCGAAAACCGGTAGGTTGACCTCTTCTTGCACTGAAAGGGCGTATGGGGGTAGCAAACTGCATTCCAGAAGTATAGCACGGATATCTGGGTCCTCGGCCACCAGTTTTTTTGCGGTATCTACAACCTCTTCTTTAACTGCAACTTCATCTAAACACCCCCTTTCTTCAATTGCGAACTGATAAAAAATGGGTCGATTTTCCAACCCACTAATAATCAAATTCGATAAATTTGAAACTCCCACCGCTGTTAGCAAATCTTCTGTCAGGTTTTTAGCATCAGCCGTTATGACACCTAATTTCGAATTGATACCAATAATTGAGGATATAAAAGGAATCTGTATTAGGCTTGACAAGAAGACAGGCACTTCAATTTCTTTGGCTAATCGGGGTTGGTGGATTCCCATAAAACCGCAACCACCGGTGATTGCTCTCACTCCCTGTTGTACCAATGATTTTGCAGCTCCTAATATGTTTATATATATGGAAGGATCTTTACCAATTGCTTTTTGAACTGAAAAACCATCTACATGTTGATACCTGACAGGAAAGGGGTAAGTTGACGCGTTATTAACGTCTCCGGGAATGAAAGCTACTGGACTGCTTTCAAGAATTAATATACCAATTGCTTCTCCACCACTGTATTGTCCTTTTTTACCGTGATAAATCAAAGTAATTCTCCTGCGTTTGAGAGGAATCTATCAAGATTGATAACAGCGGAGACAAAATATCAGCTGATTTTAAAACGGTGGAATAATTGTTGGCCTCAAAAGAAGACCTATTAAGGTTGCACTATATTCAAAATATTAGTAGCGTTCATTACATAGATGTAATAATCACTAACAACATGTTGTTTTTATGTCAAGTGTTTTTTTAGACTTTATCTTGAAAATTTTACGACTGTTTTGCAGTTAGGGTTTATTATATTTGAAATCATATGGGATTATAATTGGTTAGATGATAGCATGGCTTTTCAATTCTGCACCTGTTGATATTAGATTCCTGGTGAATGTTGTGTAACGAGTTCATCTCTTTTTTCATTTTTTGACATTGCTAAAAAATTCAATGCGCCATGAACATGCATGGCGACACCGTTTAGAAGCACATCTTCATCGACGTTAAACCGTGGATTATGATGAGAAACGGTGGTGCCTTTCTTCTCGTTTCCAGCACCTAGAAACATGAAGACTCCGGGCACACGCTCGCTAAACTCAGAAAAATCCTCACTAGCGATGGTAACGCAGTCGATGATGGCATTTTTGTCTTTGAATACTTCTGCGGCAGTGCGGCGAGCCAGCACCACCATATCGGGATGGTTGATCAACGAAATGTTCTCGTGGATGATCTCGATCTCACAAGTGCATCGATGGGTTCGACACACCTGCTTGGCGATTCGCTGGAACCGTTCCGTGGGCTGTTCTTCATTGTCGGTGCCACCTTTGTAGAGAAAGCGGATCGATCCTTCCAACTCAACCTTGTCCGGGATGATATTGCTCTTTGTGCCGCCGAAAATTTTTCCGAACATAATAACGGTGGCTTTCAGGTTGCTGATCTCCCGGGTTTGAATCATCTGAACGGTCTGAATCAGATTGGCCGCAGCAATCACGGGGTCCACGGCATCTTCAGGTACGCCGGTATGCCCTCCTTTTCCGAAAATGGTCATTTTGAACACATCCAGCCCACCCATTACCGGACCAGCGGTAATGCCGATCTTTCCAGAGGCCACCGGCGTCCATACATGAATGCCCATAACCGTATCGACCCTGGGGTGATCAAGGACCCCTTCCTCGATCATACGCAACGCACCAGCAATCTCTTCATTGGGTTGGAAGACGAATTTGATCGTTCCTGACATGACGTGCCTATTCTGCGACAACACTTTTGCAGCTACAAGCAGCATGGCCATATGGGCGTCGTGACCGCAAGCATGCATCACCCCTGGATTTTGGGACTTGTATTCGATGTCATTCTCTTCGGTTATTGGCAAAGCGTCCATATCAGAGCGGATCATCAACACCGGACCGGCGCGAAATCCATCAAGGAGGGCGACAATCCCTGTTTTTGCCACGCGCCGGGTGGTCATACCTAAGTTCTTTAAATAAGTTTCAACCAATTCAGCGGTGCGATACTCTTCGAAGCCCAACTCCGGGTGCCGGTGAAAATCTCGCCGCAAGTCGATCAATTCATCACGGTATTGATTGATCTGATCGAATATCTGCATGGTCTTTTCCCACTGGGTTGTTAATATCTCACGCGTTGGCTACATCTGGCCTCTACGCTGCTGTCCTGTCCTTATCTGGCATGATAGATCATGGGCTCACCATTTATATTTACCAAGGTTTGCGATATCATTCCGGTTAAGTTTCACCCTTTGACGAACAGCTTCCGGGGCACATCGGTGAATGTCTCGCAGCCGTCTTCGCTAACGCGAAATGATTCGCTGCACTCGAATCCATAGTCGTCCATCCACATGCCCAGAATCATGTGGAAGGTCATGTTGGGCTCGAGAATGGTCTGGTCTCCAGGGCGCAAGCTGGCGGTGTGTTCGCCCCAATCCGGCGGGTAGTTGAGGCCCATGGCGTATCCAATTCGTGACTCCTTCTCCAGCCCGAATTTGGCAATGTGTTTACGCCAGACCAGTTCTACCGCTTCGGCGCGTATGCCCGGTTTAATCGCTTCCAGCGTGAGATTGAGTCCTTCCACAGTGTGACCAGCCAGTTTCACCAGCTTGGCCGGTGGGTTCTTACCCAGATATGCTGTGCGTGCTATGGGGCAATGGTAGCGATGGCGGCAGGCCGCCAGTTCCAAGTTGACCATCTGCTCACTTTCATAAGGTGCATCGGTCCAGGTCAGATGGGGGGCCGAGGTCTTCTCCCCGGTTGGCATCATCGGCACGATAGCCGGATAATCTCCGCCGAATTCCTTTGTCCCTGACATCTGGGCCTGGTATACAGCAGCCACGGCATCACACTCTCGCACGCCCGGCTCGAGACGATCAATGGCCGTATTCATCACCTGGTTGGCGATCTGACCGGCCTCTCGCATCAGGGCGATCTCGGCATCCGATTTAATCAGACGGACCCAGTTTACCAGTAGGTCCGCGTTAGAAAAACGCGCGGCGGGCAAATTTTTCTGGATTTCGCCATACGAGCGGGCAGTGAAGTAATAGGCATCCATCTCCACGCCAACCGTCTTTGTTCCCCAGCCACGTTCCCGGATTATATCCCCCACTAAATTCATGGGATGCCGCGCCAGCGTCTGCACATAGTGGTCCGGGTATCCTATAATATGAGATTCGGGCAGGAACGTAGTATGCCGAGCCCCGGCGACATCCATGCCGCGCCCAATCCACAGCGGTGTATTCACGTCCGAGCTCACCACAACACACTGAGGGACATAAAACGACCAGCCGTCGTAGCCGGTAAGGTAGTTCATATTGGCCGGATCCGAGACCACTATTACATCGATTCCGGCAGCTGCCATGCAAACTTTTGTCTTGCGGAGCCGTTCAAGGTATTCGTCTTTTGGAAACAGGGGCATCATTCTCACCTCTCGTAAAATGGCTTCACGCGTTTCAAGCCCGCAGGGCTGCCACACCACGCCCGATACGGGCAATACCTTCTTTCAACTGTTCCATGCTGGCGGCAAAGGAGAGGCGGACATACCCTTCGCCGGCTTGGCCGAAAATGCTGCCCGGCACTACGGCCACTTTCTGCTCCTTAACCAGGTACTTGGCAAAATCCCATGAAGAAAGTCCGGTAGACGAGATATTCGGAAAGGCATAAAAGGTTGATTCCGGGTTGAGGCAGCGAATCCCGTCGATTGCGTTGAGGTCCTCATGGACGAGATGTCGCCTTTTATCATAGGTGGCAACCATTTCCTGTACGCAGTCCTGAGGGGCGGAAATTGCAGCAAGGGCGGCCCGCTGGGCAACTGCGGTTACCCCTGACACCATATGTTCCATGAGCTTTTCCATCTCGTCGATGATGGCCCTTGGAGCAACGGTGTAACCCACTCGCCAGCCTGTCATGGCATAGGACTTGGAGAACGTAAACGCGGAGATGGTCCGTTGCGCCATGCCATCGAAGGATCCGATGCTAATGTGCTTATGCCCGTCAAAAAGGATGTGCTCGTAGGGTTCGTCTGAAAGTACCCAGATATCATGCGCAATGGCCATCTCGGCAATTGACTGCAGGATATCTTGGTCAAAAATCGCCCCAGTAGGATTGGACGGCGTGTTGATGATCATCAACTTGGTTTTATCCGTGATGGCGGCCCGGATATCCGCTGGATCCACCTTGAATCGGTTGGATTCATGGGTGGCCACAGATACAGGCACACCGCCGAAGAGGCGAATTTGTGAGTAGTAGTCATACCCCGGATCGATGACGATCACCTCGTCTCCCGGGTTGAGCATGTGCAGGCAGGTATTGAAAATGACCTGCATGGCGCCCACGGCCACGTATACGTCGGTATCCGGATCGGCAATGATGTTGTTTTCAACCTTTACTTTTTCAGCGATTGCCCGACGCAGGTCCGCAAATCCTTTTGCCGGCGGATAGCGGGTATAACCATCGTCCAGGGCCTGTTTGGCGGCGTCGCGGATAAACACGGGGGTGTCGAAATCAGGCTGGCCGATACCCAGATTGACGACACCCGGAATCTCATCGGCCATTGCAAACATGATGCGGATGCCGGACCACTCGACTTCATGAGTTCGATCAGCCAGGTAAATTTGGGTAGTCATACACGTATTCCTTATCTTTCCTTTTCTGCTATAACGGTTAGCAGAGGGTTATCCCACCACTGGCAAGACAAGGTCCGCCGGGCCCTTTTTGGAGGTTTTCAAATTCGGGGCATGCTTCTCCATAATCTCCATCACGATAGAGGCAATCTTGACTTTTTCTCGAATCAGATTCGCGTGCCAGGCTTCCGAAATCCAAGGTTTGTATATATCGCCTTCTGAGGTCCCTGGTTCGAATTTAAAGTAGCATGGAGAGGCCACGCGAGCGATTTCGGGAGCTTCGTAGGCCCTGAACATACCGCCGAAAGAGTCAACGATGATCACGTACACATCCAGAGGTAGATTTGCCGCCTTTCGGATAGAACCCAAAATCGGAAGTGATACATCCGATATGGGGTTCATGGAGTTTGCTCCCATGGATTCAATCACCTTGGCGCCGGCAGCGCTGCAGTATCCACCAAAGACGGAGAATTTGAAAATGGTTTCCGTCGGGATCAGGCCTTCGGCGCGCATTTTGTTCAAGATAAAAAGCACGCCTTCATCGTAAACTAAAAATCCCCTGTGACCGGCTTCAATGTTTCGCATGATATCGGCAATGTGATAAGATATATTGTCCGATCCCCGCAGGCGAAAACCTTGCATACCCCCTTCCGGTGTCGAGATCTCCTTGGATCCGGGATCCCAGCCCTTGCGGTGACCCACGGTCATGATCATTTCGATCTTCTCATCGTGAGCCATCTGGGCCATATCCTTGAGTTCCTGAAAATCACAATAGGTGGAACCACCCACAGCTGCGATGACCCGATGGATCGTGATCTTCCGCTTTTTAGCTTCGTCGATCATGGCTTCCATCGTCGATGCTCTTTCCACGCCGGCAATCTCGATTCGGTAGTTAGCGCCGTCGGCGAAGCTTTTTTTGGAAGTGGGTAGATCCCATGCATCCCTGCCAGGGATGCCTTCTTTTTCCATAAAGTTACGAATTTTTTTTAATACCTCTGACATGTATTTTCTCCTTTGTTAGTTCAGCCGGCCAACTTGCCCCGCTGTTCTTTGGCGGAGTTAGCCAGTAGGTCAGTCAGTTTATCTGAGTAGCCTGATTCAATTTCGGAATTATTTGGAGCTCATTGCTATTTCGATAAATCTATTTAATTACTCAATCGGTAACAGGTTGGTCCTGCAACAGGCTAACAAGATAACAATTCTTTCAACTTCGACAGTTCACCATCCACCATCTTATATGCATGTTCTTCTTTGGGGAAAATACCTTCCCGAGCATCTTGGGCGTATTGACTAAAGGCGTCGATAGTTTTTTGACCGAGATTTTCATATTTTTTAACGAACTTAGGTGTAAAGGCCTGGAAAATCCCCAGTACATCGGAACAGATCATTAATTGTCCGTCGGCTTCCCAACCAGCACCGATGCTGTATACCGGTATGGATAACCTCTCGCGGATAATACCGCACACTTCTGGTGGTACCGCCTCGACCAGCAGGGCAAAAGCGCCGGCGTTCTCAATGGCTTGGGCATCGTCGATCACGTCTTTGGCGGCTTCAGCGGTCCTTCCCTGTGCTTTAAATCCTCCCAGCTGACCTGAACTTTGAGGTGTGAGTCCGATATGCCCCATTACAAGCATACCACCGTCAGCAATAGCCCGAATCTGAGGACACACACGAAGCCCACCTTCGAGCTTGATAGCATCCACGCTGGCTTCTTTGTGAAATCGTCCGGCATTTCTGACCGCATCTTCAATACTGACCTGATAGGATAGAAATGGCATGTCTCCGATAATAAAGGTATTGGCAGCACCTCGACGAACCGCTTCACTATGATAGATACACTGATCCATGGTTACGGGAACAGTCCCCTCATAGCCATAAATACACATCCCCAAGGAATCTCCCACAAGAATCATGTCCATCCCGGCCTTTTCGGCGAACTGGGCCGTCCAGTAATCATAGGCGGTAATCCAAACCGCGGTTTCATGGGCATCTTTCATCTTCTGCAAATCAAATCGGGTCAGTTTTTTTTCAGCCATGGCAATATCCTTTCCAATTTACATAAATCGTTTAATAACTTATAATTGTGAGCGGTTACTTGAATCCCAAATGTTCAGACAATCGACCGCACACATCGCGTATTTTTCTTTGGGATTGTTCAATCGTTTTTAAAGAGAACCGAATAGCAGGTGCCGAAACGCTCAAGGCGTAGACTGCCCGGCCAGTATAATCAAATACTGGCGCTGCTAAGCATCGCAACCCGCGAGCAAGTTCTTCATTGTCTATCGCATAGCCACGCAAACGAGTTGATTCCAGTTCTTGTTGAAGTTTCCGTTTAGAAATAATCGTATTTGGGCCATGTTTTACGAGCTTTATACCCGATAGATAATTATTTAATTTCTCTTTGGACATCTGAGCAAGGATGGCTTTACCAAGTGCCGTACAATAAGCGGGTACATAGGACCCAAGCGGCGCATCAATACGTAAAATTTCCATGCTATCAATTTTATCGAGGTGAAAAATACCCTCTCCATTCCAAAATCCAAGATTGACCGTCTCTTTCAATTTTGTTGAGAGTTCCTGCATAAATGGCCGCGCTTCCTGTCTGATTTCAAAGCGGTTTAGGACCATCATTCCAAGATCCACAACCTTGAAGGTCAGCCGATAACGGTTATTTTCGTCTTTTTCCACATAACCGAGATCTCGCAGGGTAGCTAGAAAACGATGACTGCCGGCCCGGTTGAATCCAAGCTGTTCGGCAACGGCGGAAACAGTCAGTGCCTTCTTGTCCGCCAGAAGTTCAAGCACTTTAATACCTTTTTCCAGCGACGTAATCTGATAATATTTTTTCTTGTCCGGAGCCATTAATATAGATTGAATAAATGTTCACTATATGTGACGATATATTATAATATGTGATTATATTGAATTGACACCCTTGTCAAGGATTTATTATGTGAAGGTAATTATATTATGACAGGGATATGATCAGAGGATCGATTCTTTAAATCACACGGCAAAATTTGCTTGTAGACAAGCCCTACATAAGAATTTGGCATCAATAGTGAAGGTAGGTCACTGCAAATTATCTCCCATCCCCTATCATTTGTTTAATTTTTATGTTATTTTTAATATTTATACAGATTATTATCTGAAAGCCGACCTATCGCTTTAAGAGGTAGCCGCTCGTGCGCAATCTTAATTTAAATTGCTGAACTATCGAATAAAATTGAAACAAAAGAACATACTGCCGAAGATCAATTCACCGACGAAGCAATGGAGGTTAAAGATTCCCTTTTAGATTGCCAAAACAAGTACATAACTGAATCATAATATTGGCAGAATTTGACTAAGGCACGAAGCCTAAATGAAAGTGACCACTGAAAAAGTGTTGGTTTTGTTAATTGCAATCCACAATATTATTAAAATGGACTTGTCTATACTGACCATAACGCTTACTTAATTTCTTCATCAGTTTTTGGGGAGCAGGTCAAGATTCGTCTCATATTTATAATAAAACTTTATCTATGCACCGGTAGGGCGAAGTACAGTGCCAATTAGGTCTTGGACTTCCTGCTGTATCTTTTTCAGGTGTGTATCCCCTTTGAACCTTTTTTGGTTTACATCCGATAGGGAAACTATGCCCCGGATTCTAACTTAACAAGTGGTACTAATACTGGTGGCATACTGCAACAAAAAGGGCCTGATCATTCTATCCTGCGGAATGTACGGCAATGTCATCCGTACTCTGGCACCGTTTGTCATTACCGACGAGCAGTTGGACAGAGGCCTAACGATTCTGGAACGGGGCCTTTCTAAAAGCTCCGAATGAAATATCGCTGGAAGAGGTAATCCATGAACGGTTTCTATGGCAAATATCTTTGCATTGAATTGACCAATCGGACTTTCACAATTAAACCCATTGCCGAGCAAGTGCTGGTCAGGTATCTCGGAGGTAAAGGCCTTGCCGCATATCTTTTGACCGAACTTAATCCACCGGGGGTAGACCCCCTGGCGGCCGAGAATACACTGATCTTTGCCACCGGGCCGCTGGGCAACAGTATGATCTGGGGTTCCTGTCGCTATGGAGTATATACCAAGTCACCACTGACAGGACTTTTCGCTGAATCCTATTGCGGCGGAAAAACACCGGATGCCATCGACACTGCGGGCTTCGATGCCGTGGTGATACAGGGCTGTGCTGCCGAACCGACTGTGCTTGTGGTTCACCCGGAAGGGGCGGATTTCCACCTCGCCGATGACATCTGGGGCATGGAGACCTATGCAGCGGAAGACGCGGTACGGGAGCGCTTCGCTCGACCCGAATACCGAAAAAAGGGTGCGGTTGTTGTCGGTCCGGCAGCGGAAAACGGGGTACGCTTTGCGGTGGTGGAGACCGATCGTTGGCGCTCGGCTGGCAGGACCGGTGCCGGAACCGTCATGGGTGCAAAAAAGCTCAAAGGTATTCTTTTTACGGGAAACCGCAAACGGTCACAGTCGGACCCAGACGGGATCAAGAAGTTCGCTAAAAATTTCATGAACACATTCAAGGACCATGCCGCTGCCAATGCTTATAAAAATCTCGGGACTCCGATGCTGGTCAAGATGACCAACGAGGCTGGCGCCTTCCCGACGCGGTACTGGCAGCAGGGTACTTTTGAGCACTGGGAGCAGATTAGCGCCGATGCGCTCATTCGGCAATGTCGCGTTAAACCCAATGCCTGTAGCAAATGCTTCATGGCCTGCGGTCAACTCAGCACCGTTAAAAATGGTCGCCACGCCGATCTTACCATCGAGGGACCCGAGTACGAAACCATCTATGCTTTCGGCGGCTTGTGTATGATCGATGATATCGAGGAGATCGCCTATCTTAACGATATTTGTGATCGGCTGGGGATGGACACCATCACGGCCGGTAATCTTTGTGCTTTCACCATCGAAGCTGCAAGGCGTGGTAAAGTAGATTTCAAGATTGACTACGGCGATGTGGACGTCGTCGCGAACCTGCTTTTTATTATTGCTCGACGGGAGGGCGTCGGCGACGTTCTGGCCGAGGGCATCCGCCATGCTTCGAAGGTATGGGCGCTGGAGGACATCGCTGTGCATGTGAAAGGCATGGAGCCTGCAGGTTACGATCCCCGGCCACTCAAGGGCATGGGTTTGGCCTATGGGACATCGGATCGTGGGGCTTGCCACTTGAGGGCTACCTTCTACAAACCGGAACTTACTGGCATGATACCTCCCGAACAAATCGAGGGCAAGGCCGAGCTGTTTCTAGAGTTTGAGAGCCGACTGACCGTTTTCGACATGATGGTGCTATGCCGATTTTACCGCGATTTTTATTTGTGGGATAGGCTGGAAGAGATGATCGGTCTGGTGACCGGCCTGGAAGCAAGTGAAAAAATACTAAAAGAAAAAGCTTTGGACGTCGCCAACCTGATCCGCCGTTTTAATCTCCGAGAGGGAATGACACCACAGGACGATCGCTTGCCGAAGTTTCTGCATCAACCGCTTCAGGATACTGGTGAAGTCATCACCGAAGACGAGATGGAGACGATGTTGAAGGACTATTATCGTTTGCATGGGTGGGACGATAACGGGATTCCAACTAAGATCGACTGATTATCCAAAATTTGGGACTATACAACCAAACTCCGTTAATCAATCCTTGGCATATGAACTTTATTCCTTGTGGTTGTCCTTGGATAAATAGTAGATGACTTGACTTGCCATCCGAAGATCATCAAATAGGAAATCAAAAAGTCATTTTTATTGGTGAAATATATGCAAACCAACGAAACAGTATTTGAAAAAACCTATAAAAATTATCTCGAACAGCTAAGAGAAATATCCTTTGAAGATATTGCACCTAATCTTGGAGCGAAAATAGAAGGAAACGGAATAAAAATATCGTTAATAGGAAACGATTACGTTATTTCTGATGAAGGGATTGCTGACCCGTCAGGTGAAAAGCCTACCCATGATATTTGTGTTATTCTGAGCAAGTATATTTTATTATGCCCAGCCATAACCCCGACAGAGCATAACTGGGTATCCTTTAGAAATTTTAAAGATTCTGGCCCGTTAATAAGTTATTTCACAAATAATATTGAACACGCCATAGGTTTTTATTTTTCAGGAAGACTAAATGCTTTAAAAAAAGCGAGTAATAGATTAGGTGGCTACCCACCAGATCTTGAGGTTAATTATGATCTCGCAATGCAGTTCGATGTACTTCCTATGATTCCAATCATTATACTTTACAATGATGCAGATGAAGAATTTTCGGTTAAATGTTCTGTATTATTTGAATCTCGGGCCGAAAAATATTTAGATGCGGAATGTATCGCGATGATAGGATGGCAATTGTTTAGCCATTTGAAAAAGGCAACAAAAAAGCATTAACAAAATACGCAAAACATAATCAGATCCCTGTAATCGACCGGTTCAATCACGTTGACTTATGCTTGTCGTTAGTCACTCGCATGGATATGGCCTGCCCCCAGTTTACGTTGAACGGTTGCTTCAGGTTTATTGGATTTGATTGGTTGTACCCCATGGTCATCCCTGATTTTGTCAAATTTCGTCTGATATAAACAATATATCTTATCAACAACGTTATTTTTCTATAAAATTTTGGGGCGAAAGTACCCTGTATTTGTTCGCTACCAGTCGGACATAGTTCGCGTTGTCGATGGTTCCTCGAACGCCCTCAGCTATCAAGCTCTCCAGCTCGGCAGCGACGACGACAGTGTAATGTTGACCATCCCAATAGTTGGCATCCTGCGTGGTGATGGGTGAAGGAATATTGAAATTGAGTACATACCCCCTGGGAAGATTCCGTGTCAACTCCGTCAATCGCCGCAAGAATTCCTGCCAGCGGATCGCGCTGGCTGAGCCGGGGGCCGGCTGAATAAAATTGTGAGCAGGCGTAAGCACCAGTATTTTTAAGGTTTCATCCGGAAGCTTGCTCAACATACGTGCCAAAATCGCTAAACTGGAAAACTTAAACGCTTCAATCTCCGCCGATGACATTCGCGTCGGAGGGACGACTGCTTTGACCGGTTTGGGTTCCTGGGTTCCGTAAATTTTCACCCGGGCGCGATCCAGGTCGTATTCGTCCATGGGACGGGTGAAATCGGTATAACCATCCCTTCCATATTTGTAGGTCTTCAGGCCGGCCATGGATAAAAATTGATGCCAGGCGTGCGTCAGCGTATGCAATCGATAGGGAGGAAAATTATTGAGAGGGTTTTGGTCGTACAACCACTCCGGCCAGTTTTCTGAAGGGCCAATGTGCTGCTTGTCGTATTCCGGTTTGAAATAGACATGGTCGATGCCGAAAATGATGGTTCTGGGATGCGGGTGGTGGGCCAGAAAAATATTCAGCATGGCTTCCTGTTCATAAACAGAGGCGGCATTTAGGCACAAGTTTACGAATTGGCTTGCGAACCGTTTGTTTAGACCCTCAGGGCGCAGAAGGCGACCGCTGGATGTACCGATAATGGCGCTGTCAAACCGAGCGGAACGGGCTAAATTGGGGTAGAATAACCGTTGGTCGCCATCTACGGTAGTGCGCTCCCAATTCGGGGAAAAGGGAATCGAAGCATACGGGTCCACCACCAGAATGAAAATGACACTGCCGAGGAAAAGGATCAACACCACGCAGGCGGCTGTGCGCAGAAAGGCTTTCCAGTCGCCACTAGAACTGAAAATAGATAAATTCCGAATATCCTTCATCGCCGATCATCCATATCAGGTAGATGAACAGCCCGGCCGCCAGGGTTGCATAGATAGGTCGTGGCTGAAGTTTATTAAGTGCCAGTTCATGGCTTGTCGGTCCGATCAGGGCCGGCAACGCAAAAATAATGACGTGCCAGCGATGGGGTACATCGTTGACGACCAGTGACCAGCCATGCCACCCGATCATAGTGGCCAGCATGGTCCAGGCCTGGGGCAGCGTTTCCGATCGAAAAACCATGTAGCCGGAAATGATAAACAGCAAGGTCATCAGCCAGGCAACCGCACGTGGCAAATGAATACCGGTTTTTTGCCACAGGTGGTTGCCAATTAACCCGACGCCCTGCCAGAGGCCCCACAGAATACAATTCCACGAGGCCCCATGCCATAATCCACCTAATCCCATGGTAACCATAACAGCGAATACCTGACGTGGCAACCCGAAGCGGCTGCCGCCCAAGGGGATATAGAGATAGTCTCGCAAAAATCGGGAAAGGGTGATATGCCAGCGCCGCCAGTAGTCACGCACGGACACCGCTATATAGGGCGCGTTGAAGTTTATGGGGATCGTAAAGCCGAACAGCAGTCCAAGACCGATCGCCATGTCCGAATAGCCTGAAAAATCAAAATACAACTGAAGTGCATACCCTCCGGCAGCGACCCAGACCTCGGCAAAGGTCAGATGCGTTCCTTCGGCTGCCAGGGAAAACAACGGCGTGGCGATCTCGGCCATTTTGTCCGCCAGAATAACCTTTTTAGCAAGTCCGATCAGAAACAGGATAAAACCGCGGGAGAGACGTTCTGCGCATCCATCCCGCTGTGGCGACAGGTCAAACTGGTCGATGAGCTCATTGTGGCGGACAATAGGTCCAGCAATGAGCTGTGGGAAAAACGTCACATAAAGCGCGTATTGGCCGAATGGGTAGACCGGCGCCTGGCCGCGTCGCAAGTCCAGCAGGTAGGAAATTTGCTGAAACGTAAAAAAACTGATCCCTAAGGGCAGGGCGATGTTCCACGGCTCGAAACGGCTTCCCCAAACCAGCAACAGGTTTTCGGTTACAAAGTTGGCGTACTTGAAAATCCCGATGATCAGCAGATTCATCATAACGCCTACCAGCGGGATGGCGGGATGCCCCGCGGCTTCGTAAAAACGAGCCAGGCACCAGTTCATCACAACGGAAATCAATAAGAGGGGTAGAAAGCGAACATCCCAGTAGCTGTAAAAAACGAGCGAGGCGAGCAGGAGCCAACCCATCCGCCAGCCTCTTCTGGCGCCCATGAGGTAAAACCCGGTTAGGGTGCACGGTAGGAAAAGCAAAAAAAATATGTATGAATTGAATAACATGCCTATAAACAAAAAACGCCGACGGAATACAGCGCCGCCTTTAAGGCGCGCTCAAAGATAACGTGATATTTCATGCGCCTATGCATCCCGCCAGATGGCATAGCCAAAGTGCGGGAATATCTTGATATTTTTAGGCTTCCGCGCCTTGCCGGCCGGGCGCCTCATCCATTTACGCAGAGACAAGGTGGTTTTCGACACTAAAAGTGTCGGTGCAGAAACTTTTGATCCGCTATTACGGAAATATATTTTTAATGTCAATAGGTTGACTGGGTGGCCCTTTTTAATGGACGAATCCGGATTAACGGCTCAATGTCTTAAAATCCATTAACATCTTGCGGGCGCTACGACTTTTAATTGAATTTAATAGATTACTTATCGATATATGGAGTGAAATCGATAAGAAAATGTGGACGTGATCGTTGGATATATGGCCCTTTAGGATCTCAACATCTTTGGATTTGCATATCTCTCGGGTCAATTGCCGCAGTCTGACTGCGATTTCACCTTTCAGTATTGGCTTGCGGTTTTTGGTGATCCAAACCAAATGGTATTTCGCGAGAAGCATTGATCTCGATACTGTTGATTAAACTCTGGTGAACAGTCAGGACCTTTGATCTAAAAGCTGGGGATTAAAAGCCTATAAAACGTATGGGGCCAATTCGTATCTAACATCGTTACAGGAGCCAGTATTTCTGACAGGAATTACGACAATATGTTTTCAGTAAAAGCATGATAGAGAAAGTGAGAAAAATAAAATCACTACTCGGCTGCCATTATCTGATATCTGAGTTCTCCAATTTTATGAATGGATTGGTTTAAGAAGCTAACGCTATACATAATTCCTCGAGATTATAGATTTCGGTCATAAAGAGGCTATGGCGAAATATTGAGCCAATTATAATTATTGTAACAAAATCTTCAATCATGTTAGAATATCCGTTATTGTGCCAAAATAAAAATATTATGGTATCCATCCAAGCCTGCTGAAGGCTGTATAGAATATAAAATCTATTATCTTGATGATAGGTTTTTATTGAGATAATCATGACAAATTCAATCATAACCGGAACCGGTAGCTACATACCTCCCATTGCAGTTCCAAACCGGCATTTTCTTGAAAATGAATTCTATCAGGCTGACGGGACTAAAATACCGAAAACCAACAAAGATATCGTTAACAAGCTTCAAGAAATAACCTGTATCAAGGAGCGGCGCTATATCGAAAAGGATCTTACCACCTCGGACATGGCCTATCTGGCCGCTGAAAATGCGTTGAAAGGGTTTGACAGAGAAAGCCTTGATTACATCATTGTCGCCCAAAATCTCGGAGATGTTAAAACCGATAACATTACGCCCGACATGGTCCCGACAATAGCCGCCAGAGTTAAGCACAAGCTGAGAATAAAAAATCCCTATACAATAGCCTATGATATCCCGTTTGGCTGTCCGGGATGGCTGCATGGGATGATAACTGCTAACTACTATATTAGATCTGGTGATGCTAAAAAAGTGATTGTTATTGGTGCAGAGACTTTATCAAGGGTATCGGATCCCCATGACGTAGACAGTATGATATATTCAGATGGCGCCGGAGCCACCGTGGTTGAAGCTTCCGAGAATAGCGGCGGTGTTCTGTCCCATGTTACAAGATCCGATACCTATGAAAACGCCTACCTGTTGACACTCGGCAAATCATACGGCCCAAGTCGTAATGGCAACGAATTGTTCGTGAAAATGCATGGACATGACATTTATAAATATGCCGTCCGAACTGTTCCTAAAGTGGTGAAGCAAAGTCTTGATAAAGCCGGCCTAACTTTAAGCGATGTCAACAAGGTCTTGATCCACCAGGCCAACCAGAAGATGGATGAAGCTATTCTGGAAAGGCTATTTAAACTATATAAAATAGACGATATCCCCGATAACATTATGCCCATGACGATTTCCTGGCTGGGTAACAGCTCTGTAGCTACACTGCCGACCATGCTCGACCTGTTACAGAAAGGAAGACTCGAAGGTCACAATGTAATGCAGTCAGGGGATATTGTCGTATTTGCTTCTGTCGGAGCCGGTATGAATACAAATTCTATGGTCTATAGAATGTAATCAATAAGGATAGCTGAAGGACCGAAAAGTTTGATAATATGTAGACTACAACTATTATCACGGTGTTCATTACCAATTGGAATCACCGGAACTGGGTGAAGGCGAGGTACATACCATCTTCAACTTTGTTGAAGATGGTGGGGCTACAGAAGGTATCCCCGGAGGTATTGGCGAGCTGTTCATCAACGATAAAAAAGTCGATGAGGTTGAAAATGCCGGAGATGCATGTATCGACGACCTCCTCGCCCTCAGAGACTGTCGACGTAGGGATTGACTCCGGTACTGCCGTGACCACTGATTATCCTGTGGATACTCATTTTCCCTACACCGGGAAACTGGATGAAATCACCATTCGCCTAATCGACTGACAAAAAGGTCAGTTCAAGGCCAGGTAGCGATACTAAAACACCACAACATCAATCATTGCCCTATTAAGCCCATGAATCAGAAAGCGTGGACTGACATTTAGAGTCCACGCTTTCTGATTGTATCCGTGGGAAAATCAAGGGTGGCAAAATAATCGTTTACGGTTTCCGCTCGACGAATACGTTCAACAGACCTATCATTTCGAAGTAATAATTCCTGGGGCCGCAAGCGGCCATTGTAGTTAAACCCCATGGCATGGCCATGGGCACCGGTATCGTGAATCACCAACAGGTCACCATCATTTATTTTTGGCAGCGTTCGATTGATGGCGAACTTGTCGTTGTTCTCACATAATGATCCCGCCACATCCACCGTTTCCGTTGGGGAAGGGGTAGGTTTCCCATGAACGGTTATATGGTGGTACGAGCCGTAAATCGCCGGGCGCATCAGAGCCGAAATGTTGGCGTCGACGCCGATGTAGGTTCGGTAAATGTCTTTGCGGTTAATTGCTTTGGTTACCAAAACACCATGGGGGCCGGTCATGAAACGTCCGCTTTCCATGTACAAATTGGGCGCCTCGCCGTTTCTTTGTTCAAACTGATGAAACAATGCCGTGATCTCGGTGGCCATGGTGAGTAAATCTAAAGGTGCCTGGTCTGGTTCATAGGGAATTCCCAGTCCCCCGCCGATATTGATAAATTCGAATGATATCCCCAATGTATCATTAAGCCACGCGGCAAGTTCTAAAAGCATATCCGTCGTTTCGACGATATATCGATGATTCAGCTCGTTTGATGCCAGCATGGTGTGCAGGCCGAAACGTTGTGCCCCTCTTTCCCGGGCCTGGCGAAAAGCTGCCGGCAGTTGATCGCGGGTCAACCCATACTTGGATTCCACCGGGTTGCCGATAATGTGGTTCCCCGTTCTATCCTCTCCCGGATTGTAACGGAAACAGATCAGTTCGGGCATTTGAGGAACTTTGGCTACCAAGGATAGGTCGTCAAGGTTTAAAATACTCCCGCCGTCCTGAGCGGCCATCTCAAATTCCGTAGGGCTGGTGTTGTTGGAGGTAAACATGATCTCCTCGCCCCGGGCACCGATGCGGCGACTTAAAATAAGCTCCGATATGGAGCTGCAATCAAATCCGAATCCCATTTCTCGCATGATCATAAGGATTTTTGGATTGGGCAGGGCCTTAACGGCAAAATATTCTCTGAAATCGGCAATGCCTTTAAACGCTTCGATCAATTGGCGGCCGGTTTGTTGAATCCCGGCTTCATCATAGATATGAAATGGTGTACCGAAATGCGCGGCCACATCATTCAAAATCGGATTTAGACGGACTGCAAAATCTGGTGATATGGGCATGGATCAACTACCTTTCTAAGACCTGGCGAATGCGCGCCAGGGCGGTTTGGACTTTTTCAAAATGATTAAACGCGCTGAATCGTATATAGCCTTGGCCGCATCGACCGAAACCGGCCCCTGGTGTGCAGACCACGCCGGCCCCCTTTAACAAAAGATTAAACAAACGCCACGAATCGGTATCACCTTTGACCCAGATGTAGGGGGCGTTTTTTCCACCAATGCAATCAAAACCAAGGGCCGTAATTTCCATTAAAATCAAACCGGCGTTGCGCAAATAATAATCGACCAACGCCGTCGTCTGTGCCCGGCCCTCTTCAGTGTACACAGCCTCGGCGGCCCTTTGGACCGGGTAGGAAACCCCATTAAATTTAGTCGTGTGACGCCGGTGCCACAATTGGTTCAGAAAATGGGAGGTTCCATCGGCCGACCAAGCCCGGCATGATTTGGGAACCACTGTGTAAGCACACCGGGTGCCGGTAAAGCCGGCGGTTTTGGAAAAGCTGCGAAATTCAATTGCTACCTCTCGGGCCCCTGGGACTTCGTAGATGGAATGAGGCAGGGTGTCATCACGAATAAAGGCTTCGTAAGCCGCGTCATAAAGAATGATTGCCCGGTTATCGCGGGCATAATCAACCCAGACCTGCAGCTGGTCTTTTCCGATGGTGGCGCCGGTGGGATTGTTGGGAAAGCATAGATAAATCAGATCCACAGGCTGTTCGGGCAACGCCGGCACGAATCCATTTTCCCAGGTACCCTCTAGATATACAACACCATTGTAGCGACCATCTTCATATTCACCGGTACGCCCGGCCATGACGTTGGTATCCAGATAAACGGGATAGACTGGGTCAGGAAGAGCGATGGTGACATCTTGGGCAAAAAGTTCCTGAATGTTGCCGGTATCGCATTTGGCACCGTCGCTGACGAAAATTTCATCCGCCTCGATCTCGGCCCCACGGGTTTGAAAGTCTATGGCAGCGATCTTCTCACGTAAAAACGGATACCCCTGTTCGGGGCCGTAACCGTGAAACGAAGCGTCCTTCCCCATTTCGTCCACTGCCCGGTGAAATGCTTTCAAGCAGACCGGTGGTAGTGCCCGGGTTACATCACCAATGCCAAGCTTGATGATTTCCCGATCCGGGTTTTCGTCCTGAAAGGACGCGACACGCTTGGCGATCTCCGAAAAGAGATACGACGCTTCGAGTTTAAGATAGTTTTCATTAATACGAATCATGGGTTACCTCAAATAAATTCGTAAATATTCAGATACATGACTTTTTATACAGAAATTCCTGATTTCCGACTTGACCAGGCCCCATATACTATTTTTCAAAAAACACTTCAAATAACGCTGTGGTTGCTTCTTTTTCGAGCAGGAATGAATGATCTTCCGGATAATACTTAGCCTTTTCGGGAGATCCCCCCGCAAATTTTTTAACGGAGTCCATGGAATCCCACAGCGTAAAAAGTAAAAAATGGGCCACATCACCGTCCATTCGACGGAGAAAATAGCGTTTCTTCAACCCAACGACAGCACCATAATCAGGAGCGGCCCGATCCAGCAGGAATTGGGCATATGTATCGGCCTTATCCGCGCTTGTCCGACCGTGCCAAAGTCGTGCAATCATATTAATCTCCCCTTTGTTTTTCACCAATTGGGATGCGGGCGGTTTCTTTGATCGTTTCCAAAACAATCTCCGTCCGGGTGGTTAGAACGCCCTCAATTACCGCAATCCGGTGCCGAATGATCTGCCCCAGTTCCTGAGGGTCCGCCGCCCGCAGCTTGACCAGATAGGCGTCTTCACCGGCGACAAGATGAACCTCCTGAACCAGCTTGATTTTGGCCAAGTCTTTGCCCGCCCGATCGCCTTTTTTTCCCGGCGCGGTGACAACGGTCACAAAAGCCACCAAACTTTTGGTGAAATATTTGGGATTCAGGCGAACCTCGTACCCTTCGATAATGCCCTGCTTTTCAAGTTTGCGGATCCGCTCGAGCACGGCCGAAGGCGCCAGACCCACCTGCCGAGCCACTTCCACGTTGGGAATCCGGGCCTTCTGCTGCAATATCTTCAGTATTTTAAAGCTTATTTCATCCATAATTCATTATAATACAAATTTATCAGAATAATATTCATTTCGATTAGCCCTGTCAAGAACTTATTTTCTGCGCTAATTCATCCGTCCACAGAGATATAATAGGCCGCCCAATCAAGCGTAATTGCATGATGCTATCTGGTTTAAAGATATACATGCCGTAGCGACTTTTAATTGTTCGGCATTATTCCAAA
>Ga0316198_10000376_pt1 | contig 23117 bp, 21 predicted proteins | sample OudBieAanoxic_MG_FD_204935 | JGI IMG/M metagenome (GOLD analysis project Ga0316198, IMG submission 204935) | Coastal sediment microbial communities from Oude Bieten Haven, Netherlands - site A anoxic | ecosystem: Environmental > Aquatic > Marine > Coastal > Sediment | place: Netherlands...
ATGATGTTCCCTGAGACACTGTCCGTCGGCAAGTCGACCGCATTGATGGCTATCGTATTGCACATCATCAGTGCCATCATCATCAGCGCTTTTACGGTCGTTCATATCTTTATGGCGACGATCATTTCCGAAGGAGGGATGGAATGTATGGTGTCTGGTCAGTGTGATGAAAACTGGGCGAAGCAGCACCATAGTCTATGGTATCGCGACCAACAAAAATCAGGGAGGACTTAACCCTTAGTCTACAACCCTAAAGCCCGTTGTTAACTAAAGTAACGGGCTAATCACCGAACCAGGCCGATGACTTCTCTGCGGCCTGCTGCTCCACGTCATCATCGACATATACGCTAACCATAGCCAAAGCCGCAGCCAATGCGCCGAGGTCATCGGTAAATCCTACAAATGGAGTCAGATCGGGAATAGCATCGAGGGGGGCAATAAAATAGGCCAGAGCCCCAAAGATAACTGTCTTGGCCCACTTTGGCGTATCGGGCCGTTGGGCGGCGTAATAGAGACATAGAGCATTGTCTATCACTTCGCGGCCCGCTTTCTTAGCGAACTGTTTTACCTTGAGCCAGAAATCAGCATCGCTGTAATCTTCACTGCTTGGCTTATTCTGATCACTCATAGCACTCCCCCAATACAAAAAGCTGAAGCAATAACGATAGCATAATCCATGGCTGGATTATGCTCTACCTTTGATGCTTAGGCGTGGTTCCCCAGACATTCTTCTTTGCCGGACGCTTGCGTGACCCCGGCTTATCAGCCTGCCCACCCACTTTCCCTGAGCCTTGCTTAGAAGATGCGCCACTCTTGCCCTTAACTTCTGCGCCCCCTTTGCCTTTAGGCTTACGATCGGCAAACTGATCTTCACTGAAGCGGGTAAAAGCTTTCTTACCACCCGAATTTTTATTCGTGCTCGCCCCCTTCCCCGCGCCACCGCCTTTACCTTTACTGCGGTTCGCTTCACGCTCTTGACGGGTTTCTGCAGGCACTAAACAGCTAGGGCCGTTACCGATTAGCTTCTCTTTCCCCATCTCAATCAGTGCTTCACGGATCATCGGCCAACCGAGAGGGTCATGGTAGCGCAGCAAAGCTTTATGCAGTTTACGTTGACGCCCCTTCTTAGGTACGGTCACTTGCTCACTGGTGTGTTTCACATTTTTTAGCGAGTTCAGTTCGGTATGATAGATAGTGGTCGCATTCGCCATCGGCGATGGATAAAAATTCTGCACCTGATCCAGCTTAAACTTCTCACCTTTCAGCCATAACGCCAGGTTAACCATGTCTTCGTTGGTCGTGCCTGGGTGAGCCGAAATAAAGTACGGAATAAGGTACTGCTTCTTACCTGCCTCTTTGGAGTACTTATCAAACAACTCTTTAAACTTATCGTAGGTGCCCATACCCGGCTTCATCATCTTGTTCAGCGGTCCCTCTTCGGTATGCTCAGGTGCAATCTTGAGATAACCACCCACATGATGAGTTGCCAGCTCTTTCACATAGCGAGGATCTTCTGATGCTAAGTCATAACGCACGCCAGATGCGATTAAGATCTTCTTAATGCCTGGCAGATCACGAGCCGCGCGGTATAGATCGATCGTCGGCTGGTGATCGGTATCCATATGGCCGCAAATATCCGGGAAGATGCAGGAGATACGACGGCAGGTTTTCTCTGCCTTCTCGCTCTTACAACCTAAGTGATACATGTTGGCTGTCGGGCCACCTAAATCTGAGATGACCCCGGTAAATCCAGGCACCTTATTTTGAATATCCTTAATCTCGTTCACAATGGACTCTTGTGAACGACTCTGAATTATCCGCCCCTCATGCTCGGTAATTGAGCAGAAAGAACAACCACCGAAACAACCGCGCATGATGTTGATCGAAGTTTTAATCATGTCATAGGCAGGAATGATCTCCTTACCATATGAAGGGTGAGGCACACGTGCATAGGCGAAACCAAAAACACCATCCATCTCATCGGTATTCAATGGCCAAGCTGGCGGGTTCACCCAAATCGCACGCTCGGCATGCTTCTGAAACAAGGCTCGGGCACAACCCGGATTCTGCTCTTGATGCAAAATCCGCGAGGCGTGGGCGTAGAGATATTTATCTTCCGACACTTTTTCATAGCTTGGCAACAACACATAGGTGTTCTCCCATGGCTTAGGCCTAGCAGGTTGGACACTTATTGCTTTCGGGGCATCATTATCAAAAATCTTAACATCTGATGGGCCCGATAGGTTCTTACAACCTACATCGTCGGCACCATAGGGGTGGGGAATGGGGTCTATCTTATGCAGTTGATCTAATTTACGGGAATCCATCCCCTTCCAACCCGCTAAAGGCTCTTTACGAATAACCGCTGTACCACGGATGTTATGCAGCTCAGCAATAGGTTCACCGCCAGCAAGACGATGAGAGAGCTCTACTAAAGGACGTTCGGCATTACCGTAGACAAGAATATCCGCCTTGGCATCTAAGATAACGCTGCGGCGAATTTTATCGGACCAGTAATCGTAATGGGCGATACGGCGCAGACTCGCTTCAATGCCACCGATGATCACCGGAACCTGCTTATAAGCCTCTTTACATCTCTGGGTATAAACGGTCACGGCGCGATCGGGACGTTTTCCGCCAATATTGCCAGCAGTATAAGCATCATCGTGGCGCATACGACGTTCAGCCGTATAACGGTTAATCATCGAATCCATGTTACCCGCAGTAACACCAAAATAGAGGTTGGGTTTACCCAACTTCATAAAATCATTTTTATTTGACCAGTCAGGCTGAGAGATAATACCAACCCGAAAACCTTGAGACTCAAGCATACGGCCGATCACAGCCATACCAAAACTGGGATGATCCACGTAAGCATCACCTGTCACTATGATGATGTCACAACTATCCCAACCCAGCTTATCCATCTCTTTACGAGACATAGGTAAAAATGGCGCAGGGCTTTTTAGCTCAGAGCGATGCTTAGGGTAAGTAAATAATGTGGATTCAACTTGCATGAGTTTAACAGCCTGACTATCAAATATGGAAAATATACAAACGTTCGCGCCCCCGAAAGGGAGGCGGAGTATAACAGGCGACCGGGGGTGTTTGCGAACAAAAAACAACCAGCCAGGCAATAATACTCAGATAAAATGCCTTAAGCTTGATTCCCCTATAAAGTGTAGGGATGCTTACCCACACTCACTTAGAGGGTACTTAAGGTACAAATTTACCCTAAACTAGAGAAAAAATAGCCGAAGTTAATACCGGCAAGGATTAGTATTACCAGCCAACTCAGTAACCCTCCCCAAAAACGGCCAAGATGATAGCCGCCCCGGCCGCGTGTCAAACCTATCGCATGCAAGATTCGACCAACGAGCCACACGATGCCCAGAATATGCAAAAACAGACCAGGTAGATGATTCTGCTCGGCCACCAGCAATAAAATCATGGCCATCGGCGCATTTTCCACTAAATTGGCGTGCACTCGATTGGCTAGTCTTAACTCTTCATTGCCGGAACTGCCCAAGCCAATTTTATGCGTTCTACGTAATTGAATCACTCGCATTGCAAATATGACGACTAAAATGGCAGTGATGCTGATATACAGGCCGGAAATGGCAACAGACATATGGCTTCCTTTTATTATTGTTTCACCCAGCATGACAACTTATCAGAAGTAATAATATTTTCCATCTGATTAACCTTTTTCCCACAAACTAGGTTAATATGCGCTCGTTTGGCATTCCCGTAAACTAAAACCATAATGGACCCTGCTAGTGAACAACGAAGAATTTCTAGAGAAACGTCGATTTATCATAAAGTTAGGCAAGTCTCTACACAAGTTTGGCACCCCGGCTTACCGGCTGGAAGCTCACCTTCAAGCGGTCTCTGAACTCTTGGGGCTCGAGGGCTATTTTCTTATATCTCCCACCGCCATGACCTTCGTTCTTCAACACGATACCGATCAAGAGTACAACCATGTAGCTAGGGTAAAGCCAGGTGAATTAGATCTCGGCGCTCTGGCGCGTACCGATGAACTGGTTGAAGAGTTAGTGTCGGGGAAGCGCACCCTCCAGGAAGCCTTAGAGCGACTGGACGAGATAGCCAACAAACCCAATGCCTATGGTCCACTGTTAACTTTACTGGCATTTGGCAGCTCGGCAGGAGCCTTTGCCATGCTGATGGGGACGAGCTGGAATGATGTATTTTGGTCAGCCCTGCTTGGCTTCATGGTCTACGGGCTGGTTTATCGCGCTGAACGCTCTAAGCGTATGGCCGAAATGCTCGAACCTTTAGCGGCTATCCTATGTGCCATCGTTGCCAGTGGCATCGCTCAACTTGATCCCCATATCAACCTTCCGGTGGTCATTCTATCCGGCATCATTATATTTGTCCCCGGCCTCGCACTCACCTTGGGCTTAGCAGAGCTGGCCGCCAGAGATCTGATATCCGGGACTGCCCGTGTCATGGATGCGTGCATGCTGCTGTTTAAACTCTATTTTGGAGCAATTTTTGGTATGGTGGTTGGCAAGGCGATATTTGGTGAAGCTATCTACTTTGAACCAGAGCCGGTACCACAAGTCGCCATCTGGTCTGCCGTGCCAATTCTTTCTATGGCACTGGTGATCATATTTAAGGCCCGCATGAAAGACTCCCCGTGGGGAGTGCTTGCAGGTATCGTCGCCTTCTTCTCATCTATGTTGGGTGGCATCTACTTAGGCGACTCTATCGGTATCTTCTTTGGCGCATTCGCTGTGGGAGTTTACTCAAACCTGTTTGCACGTTGGATGAAAGCTCCCGCTTCTATCGCCCTGCTACAGGGCATCGTTATTTTAGTCCCCGGAAGTAAAACCTATATTGGCCTCAACACATTTATCTTAGGTGAGACTATGCTTAACCAGTCTCATATTGGTAGCCAAATCTTCCTGATATTTATGTCACTCGTCGCCGGGTTAATTTTCGCCAACGTCGCCGTTTCACCGCGAAGAACGTTATAACCCCCCTCTATAATCAGCGTAAAAACGCCATTCAGTGATGTTTCTTCCCCAGAGGCATCACTGCTACATCTGCACTTTATTAGGTAAATGCATCACAGCAATATAGGCACTTGCTTAAGTAAAATCATCAACTTATTTTCCTTTTTTTCTTGACTAACTCGCCACTGGCGTGTGTTATTAAATTGTAAGAGAATTGTTCATTTCCTCCTCAGCCAATCGAAAGGTACTCATATAAGGCGAACCTATGCAGGGTAATAAGTCGTATCTATCTCTTTTCATTGCCAGCCTTTTAGCCCCTACGGCTAGTTGGGGAGAAGAGGTAAATGCGATGCAAGGTGAGCTAACCGGGGAAAAGAAGCTGAATAAGATCGTTGTCACCAGCAATCCCATTTTTGATGAATCAGCTCCCGACAGTTTTTTTATCCACCGCTGGGCCAACTACCTGCATATCAATACTAGAGAGATGGTGATCTTAACTAAGCTCCCTTTCTCTCAAGGCAATCGTATTAGCCAAAAAGATCTCGAAGAAGCTCAGAGAAACCTGAGAGCAGAACCTTATATTAGAGACGCAAAAATCAGTTTCTCAAATAGAGATCCACAAGCAGATACTCCCGATGAAGGTGAAACGGTATTGGTAGAGACATGGGATAACTGGTCGCTATTGCCAACTCTTAGTTTCTCACATAGCGGAGGAGAGAGTGAATTTTCGGTCGGAATAAAAGAAGATAACCTGCTAGGATATGGTATAAGAACAAGAATAAACTATCAATCTAACGTAGATAGAACAGGCTATAAACTTGCTTTTGAAACCCCACTGGATGATTTTATAAAACACTCTAAGCTAGGTGTCAGCTATTATGACAACAGTGACGGTCAGTCGACACAAGTTTACTTTTACAAACCCTTTTATACCTTAGATACCGAAGACAGCTATTCCGTTACCTATGTTGACAATCTGCGCAACGACACCCTTAAACAAAATGGAGCAGATATTAACGAATTTGAGGTTAAGCAGGATTTCATTAATCTATTTTATGGCTGGCGCATATCAAAAAACAATGATGCCAGATCTCGAATTGTCACGGGGATAACCCAAGATAAGCACGAATTCTCTCACCTCGACAGCTACCCGGGCTCAAACCTTCCTCAAGATAGAGACTTTCTTTATCCCTGGGTCGCCTATGAATTTCTTCAGGATGATTTTACCGTCCTCAATAATGTTCATCTGATCAACAATAACGAAGACTTTAACTTAGGCTGGCATCATTATCTGAAATTTGGCTTAGAGACCAATGATACGGATAGCAATTCACCCCTTGGCTACCATATTGGCTGGAAAACGACTCGAGGCTACAAGGATGAAGCAGAACTGCTACTGCTGGAATTTGACGGAACCGCAACCTTAGCCACGACTCAGGATGATTTCTACCGAATCAATGCATCGGCCGAGTACTTTTACCAGATCCACCCTAAGTGGACGGCCTACGCTAAAACAAGGATCAGCACCTCAAAGAATAACTACCTAGATCAGACCTTTGCTCTGGGCGATGACACTGGGGTCAGAGGCTATCCTAATGATTATCAACATGGTGATAATCAATGGTTATTGACCGCAGAGATCCGCAACTATCCAGACATTAACCTCTACCAACTCGCGGAGCTAGGCTGGGCTGCTTTTGTCGATGTGGGCCAGGCTTTTGGGGGCCCGGATGAGAATAATGAGGTATCGAGCCCTATTGGCAGCTTAGGAATTGGCGCCCGAATTTTTTCCTCTCACTCAAGCTATGGCAATGTGGCGCATATCGATTTCAGTGTGCCTTTCACCTCCGGAGAGGAGGTCAATAGCTGGGAGTGGCGCTTTCAGGTTAAAAACCATTTCTAGCCGACTATAATTCAGTTCTATGACCTACATCCATCGGAGTTCAGACAGATAAAAAACATGGTGAACTCAGCAATCCTATACCTAATTTGGCCCTTTGCTTGCCTGATTAGCGGACACCTTATGGCTAAACCACTAAAAATTGTCTGCCACGAATTTGCCCCCTTCAGCTATCAGGATCAACACAAGAATATTACCGGGATTCTTGTGGAGATAGCACGTCTGGCCTGTCAGAATTGGCCTCAAGGCTGTGAGATCGAACTGCTACCAAATAGGCGGGCCAAGCAGCAGTTTAATCAGGGGCTAGCCCACGGGCATTTCCAGGGGTGGAACGAAGAGCGGGCACTCACAACCTGGTTCTCTATTCCACTCCTACAAACAGAATATGGTTTTTACTCACCACATACACAGCCTATTACGACCCTAAATCAAACATCAGGGATGGATATTGGCGTCTTCGGCCCCTCTAACACACTGACATCATTGATGAGGATCGATCGACAACAGGTACTACTCGGTCATTCCCCAATGGACATTATGCTTTCGACCTCTGGTGATGAGCAACCATTAAAGATGCTGCAGAAGAAACGATTCGATGCCTATTATGTCAATAAAGAGGTCGGAGCCTATTACGCTCAACAGATAGGACTGCACAACTTACATTACCTCCCGAGCGGCCTGCCAATTCGATACTACTTAGGCTTCAAGATGAAGCATAATGAGTATCAAACCATTAAAGAGTTTAACCACCTGTTGGTAAGGTTATATAAAAATCATCGTTTCGATGAGATATTTGCAAAATGGAAGATGACCCCTTCACCGGTCTTACCCGCCGAATTTCCCGATCTGAATATTCCCTATTAGACCGTTAACTCAAGAGGCTTTTTTACACGCCTGTGATAGAGTTCTACGCGTAGAACGTTCAGGGATATATTGAGGACCATGCAATGAGGACTGTTCAATGAAAACCATAGTGATCACCGGAGCCAGCAGAAGATTGGGCTTATTTCTGGTAGAAAAATTTCTGTCTATGGGCGATAGAGTGATCGCCATAACAAGAAGTCCTTCTCAAAATGTTCAATCAATTAATTCAGAACATTTACATCTCATTCAGGTAGCCAATTATGACCAACTCGGTGTAACCAAAGCAATACAGGAGATAGAAGCCATCGCAGAAAGCGTCGATCTGCTGATAAACAATGCCTCTATGTATGATACAGACCCCGAGAGCTTTGAAGACTTAGCGAATCATTATCTCTCACTATTTAATGTTCACATGTTGTTTCCAAGCCTCTTAATCACGGCCTTAAAGGAGCGAATGTATAATGAAAGCCTGCCCGGGGTGGTGCTGAATATTACAGATATTTATGCCGATAACCCAAATCCGGAATACGCGCTGTATTGCTCGACTAAGTCGGGGTTAGAGAGCCTGACTCAATCATTTGCAAAGAAGTTTGCCCCGGGAATACGTTGCAACTCCATCATGCCCGGTCCGATACAGTTTCTTGAGCAGCATACCGAACAGCAAAAATCACAGGTGTATAAGGAGACCCTATTACCGTTCGAAGGTGGTTTTATGCCAGTCTTTCAAACCGTTACTTTCTTGCTCGACAATCATTATATTACCGGAACGAGCGTTAAAGTTGATGGCGGTAGGTCCATCTGTAGAGGGTAAACCGTATTGTGTCAGATCGACATACCTATTTTTATCTACCGTAAGCAGGCTGGAGACATAAGACTCACGAGAGGATAGGAAGAGTGAAAAATCTAACTTGTCTGAACATGTCACAATATCGATATCCGCAACCCTATCGACAAGAGAACAATCTAAAGCTGTACGATCTCTGCCGAGTGACGTTTCTATTGAATTGGTCATCAGTTTAATATCATCTGGCTCCTTAGCTGATTCAATAATCGCTAAGGAGTTTAGAAATCGGTGTTCACTTTCGATACCTACTGGCTCGGTATAAATGAAAGGAAAGCCTATGACGCCCCCAAAATTCTGGCATAAGGCAGAGGTGATCCTCACGGCGTTCAGCTCGGGAGTGATGTTGGTTCCGATTGAGAGATAATAAAACATCTTATCGCAATAATTTCCTTATATATGCACCGATAAATACAGTAATAAAAAGAACCCCGATAAATGATTCTAGTGTCACTATATTAGCAATCATACCATCGGGATCATAACCCTTCCATGCACCAAAGAAGGAGCTGATAAAGCTCTGAATACTCAATGCAAAAGCGGTAAATATTGTTGCCTTAGGCTCTATTAACAGATAACCAAAAGCAAAAAACATTATAAGTAGAATAGATGAAATAGCGATATTTGATAATCTCACTCCCCATCCAAAAACCCCGCCTAAAAGAAAACGAGCTAACTTTCCCGGATGGTAGCACTGTCTCATATAGAAAAAGGCCACATCTTCCATCTCTAACTTTCCAGCATCGGCTAACCAATGTTTCAGCGCGCAGTATTGATCCCCTAACAATCTCGGATCTTTTTCAGACAAGGTAGCAAACCCTTTAGGTTTAAACACACCACCTTTACCACTTCCATAGAGTGATTCAACTGGGTGCAACAGAAATCTGGAGGTTGTAAACCTGTGTAAGTTCAAGCCACCGGTTTCATTCAGCTTATTATCTTCGAAATAGGTGACTTCACTGACCGCCGATCCAGACAGATCAAACTGACCTTGAAAATCATTCCTATCGACTCTTAAATGCCTTCCAATACTACTGTTTATCAATGCGATGGCGGTATTTTTTTCTGGCTGGCTCGATCTGGTTTTACAATCGTATATAGCAAGATCACTGGTTATTGAAAGGTGATTTAGCAAAATACTGTTAGCGCATATACCCGACAAATTCACTTCATCTGAAATCAAATGCTCAACCACAAGTTCACCGCTGAGCCTGATGTCCTCAATTTTGAACATACTTTGAATTGTCGTTCGGTTGGCTTTCTCATATTCATAGAGCTCTTTGCCAACAATGATAGAACCTATCAATGGCTTCTTATCTAAAATTTCATCCCGATCCTGTTGATACAAAATTTGAACTTCATTTTTAAAGTCCCCGCCAATAGACACAACACCAGGAACCACCATCTCATTAAGCCAAAATAGATCATCTCCCCCCTTAACACCCAGATCAAGATAGATATTCTCAGCTTCAATCCCCCTGAACGATGCACCTCCCAGTCCGGAAAAGTCAGCATTTTCAAGATGTACGTTACCGTTAACTTGAGTCGATTTTAGGCTAAAATGCTTATTGAAAGCGCAATTAGGTAGCCATAAATCACCATAGATTCTGCAAGATATCAGCCTGAAGTTCCCCTCAAAACAACAGTCAATAAAACAGAGACTCTTAGGAATAACGGCATTATCAATTTCAATATCTTCGAAAATACAGCCCATATAAACGATAGCTTTTTCCGATAAGATAGACTCACAAAAATCTTGATAGGAGATATTTCTGTTTTTGATAACAACCCAAGGGTTTAGGTCACTATTTCTATCCAGCTTGATTTCACGAATGTGCATCCCCCGACTGTGGGGTAGTTCCTCTCTTTTCTCGATATCAGCCTGAAATGTAGCCTTGTCATTGAGATACCTGATCCCATGTCGCTTAAGCTCGTGCCAATAGGTAAAGTAGATCTTCTGAGTGTCATCAGTAAACAAACAAAATCGATGATTTTTTTGATCGAAATAAAGAGATTGATAGTTTTTCATTGCGGCTGCTTCTTTCCTTGTCTCGCAAAACCTTTGTATTTAAGCTCAATAATTCAGCATATTAAATGATGGTAACCCAAAAGTAATAATGGGTCACACACAAATAAAGTGGCTTCAATAAGATTTATGATAAGTCAGCTCACAGCAAGCATCACTAATGACTATGCCCCTGAGACAGGTTGATCATGATAACACCAAGGGCGACTAACAGCATGCCAACCCAGGCTGTCACGTCCAGATGCTGACGATAGAAGAGTGCAGACAGAAGTGTCACCGTCACAATTGCCATCCCAGCCCAGAGGGCATGTACGACACCGACAGGCATTCCCTTCATTGCCTGGCCTAAGAAAAGAAAAGCCGTCAGATGTCCCAAGATCACCATAGCAGCGGGGAGTGGGCGCGTGAAACCATCGGTCGCCTTAAGCGCCACATGAGATAAGGCTTCAGCCATGACACCCAGTAATAGAAAGATCCAACTCATAATATAAGCCTTAAATTTAAAGTGTTCGACGGGAAAAAATACTGATTTAGTTGCGGCTATTATATTTACATTGGTTCAGATGATAATCGGGCCAAATAACAAATCACTTTTACCTATTCGTAATAAAGATAGGTTGCCCAAAATAAAAAGGTGTCGCCACAGATGGCCACACCTTTTCAGTCGGCTCTTGCTCGGGAAATAGCGGCTACTTGTTCAGATACTCGGCATGAAAACGCAAATGATTATCCATGAAACTTGAGATAAAGTGATGGTTATGATGGTGCTCATAACCTTCACGATAGTTCAATTAGTTACCCAGATGCTCGGCATGAAAACGCAGATGGTTTTCGATAAAACTGGAGATGAAATAATAGCTATGATCATAACCTTCACGATAATTTAGCTCTAATGGATAACCGTTAACCTTAGCTGCGGCTTCAAGCACTTCGGGCTTCAACTGCTCAACAAGAAAGTCATCGGCGTCCCCCTGATCTACCAGAGCCGGTACAAATTTGGTCGCCTGACGCATCAAGACGCTGGCGTCATACTCTGTCCATGTCGCGGAATCACGACCCAAGTAGGCAGTCAACGCCTTCTTACCCCAAGGACAGTTAATCGGGTTACTGATCGGGCTAAAGGCCGATACAGACTGGTATGCATCTGAGTTACGCAGCGCGATAACTAACGCACCGTGTCCACCCATTGAGTGCCCCGCAATAGAACGTTTATCACTGACAGGGAACATAGATTCAATCAGTTTTGGCAGTTCATCGACAACGTAATCGTACATACGGTAATGGCGATTCCACGGCGCCTGCGTCGCATTGACATAAAAGCCCGCCCCTTTACCAAGATCGTAGCCTTCATCATCGGCGACATCCTCGCCTCTGGGGCTGGTATCCGGTGCGACGATAGCGATGCCAAGCTCGGCGGCCAGTGCTTGTACACCCGCTTTCTGCATAAAGTTTTCATCGGTGCAGGTCAAACCTGAAAGCCAGTACAGAACCGGGACCTTCTTGCCATTTGATGCTTGTGGCGGCAGATAAATAGCGAATCGCATGCCACAATTTAACGTTTGGGAGTGATGGCTATACTGCTTATGCCAACCACCAAAACTCTTATTGACGCTAATACTCTCAACGGTCATTTAATACCGACTCCTATAAAATTTTTTAATAAAGAGCCGGAGCTCCTCTAAAAACAACAAGCGCCCTAGAGCGCTTGTTATTTTGAACGACTATTTACTTATCGAAGTGAATAACAGTACGGATACTCTTACCTTCGTGCATAAGATCAAATGCTTCGTTCACTTGCTCAAGGCCCATGGTGTGAGTAATGAAGTCATTTAACTTGAACTCACCCGCCATGTAACGTTCAACGTATTCAGGTAGTTCAGAGCGACCTTTAACACCACCGAATGCCGAACCTTTCCATACACGACCCGTGACTAACTGGAACGGACGAGTCGAGATCTCTTGTCCTGCACCGGCTACGCCAATAACTACAGACTCGCCCCACCCCTTATGACAACACTCGAGTGCTGAGCGCATCACGTTAACGTTACCGATACACTCGAATGAGTAATCGACGCCGCCGTCGGTCAACTCGACAATCACGTCTTGAATTGGCTTATCGTAGTCTTTCGGGTTAATAAAATCGGTAGCACCTAACTTACGGGCTAACTCAAACTTACTTTCGTTAATATCGATAACTATGATGCGAGACGCTTTTGCCATAGTCGCACCGATAACTGCCGATAGACCGATACCGCCCATACCAAAGATAGCAACCGTGGCGCCCTCTTCAACTTTAGCCGTATTCATTACCGCGCCCATACCGGTAGTCACACCACAACCCAGCAAGCACACTTCTTCAAGTGGCGCTTCAGGGTTTACCTTAGCCAATGAGATTTCAGGCAGTACCGTGTACTCAGAGAAGGTCGAGGTTCCCATATAGTGGAAGATATCAACGCCATCTTTAGAGAAACGGGTCGTACCGTCTGGCATCAAACCTTTACCTTGGGTTTCACGGATTTTCTGACAAAGGTTAGTCTTGCCAGACTTACAGAACTTACACTCGCCACACTCAGGTGTGTAAAGTGGAATAACATGGTCACCCACTTGAACGCTAGTCACACCTTCACCAATAGACTCAACGATACCGCCGCCTTCATGGCCAAGGATACAAGGGAAGATACCTTCTGGATCATCGCCAGAAAGAGTAAAGGCATCGGTATGACAAACGCCTGTTGCGATCATCTTGACGCGTACTTCACCTTTTTGAGGAGGCATAACATCGACGATTTCCATAGATAGTGGCTCGCCTACAGCCCATGCGACTGCGGCTTTGGATTTGATTGTCTGTGCTGTCATCTTAATATCCTAAAATTATAAAACTGAAAAAACGGTCTTATCTGAATCAGTGCCGCGATTAATATGGTAAGTATTATAGCTAGCACTCAGGAATTGATAATCCCATGCTGATGTAAATTACTTTTACCATATGGTAATAATTAACTATTTTCGGTCTCCAACTCTCACCAGCAAACCGCCGTAACCCACTATTTTCAAAGCCAAAGCTCACGATTGGCATTCACTAGGTTAATAACTCATCTCAACTGGCTATCTTTACTGGCACGGCGGTTAACCTTGCTCAGAGCGTTTTGTCGCTTATCCGACTCACTCTGGCAATCAACACAGAGCCGAACCCCCGCGACGGCTTTTCTACGTGCTTCAGGAATCGGGTTTTCACATTCCTCACAAAAATGTAGACTTTGGCCGGCCGACAATCGACTCCTTGCTTGGGCGACACCATCCTCAACACTATTATCTATTTGATCTTGCACCGCACCGTCTCTAGACCAACCACCAGCCATCTATTTCTCCTACTTTTACTGCCTACTCTATTACCGACTAATCACTCTTAGAGTCAGTTGAAGTCAATAATCCAACAGATGAATGAGGCCGCTTAGCCGATACCAGCCAATAGGTCACACCCAACGCGATAATCACGGCAGCAGACGCCCATACATATTCCGGTCCCACCTCTTTAAAGTCTAAGACGATAATTTTTCGAGAGATGGCCATCAGTGCGGTCGCAATGACTATCTGCACATGGATCACCTCCTCTTTCAGATAGATGGTAATGTTTTGGAAAATTTCAATAGCAATTAACACCGCCAGGAAAGAGCCGAAGATGGTTAAGATTTCCTGCATATCTATCAGGCCATAGGGCGGGGTGATGACCTCGATGAGCAACACGCGTCCCACATCGACGACACTCCACAGAATGACCAGAGTCATTAATACAGCTAACATTCGCACCGCATAATGGATTACCTGTCCCAACTTATTAATCAGCGGCTCTCTCTCTATCTTTTCCATCTCGTCTCCCCGGCGTTATTTAACGCACTAAAAAGGTTTTTAAACGGGTATTCAGACCAAATGTCCTGCGCCGTTTCGATGGATGTATTATATTTACCTTTCTAATGAATGATAATTGGCCTGAAAGGTAAATAACTTTTACTATGTAGTAATAATCAGTTCAGATAGGAACGTTGCAATACAGTGTAGTCAATAGTCAGGTTGGCAAGCGCTGCATTCACTTATACCGATTGGTATTTGGTTCAGTGGGGTAAGTTCTTTAATGCTAAGCCAGGGCTGTCACTTGAAAACTGTCACTCGAAGCCAGGTACAAAAAAAGCGCCGCAGCGCTTTTTTTAGACTTTATGCCGATAAAACTGACATAGGTTTATCAGAACTAAGCTATATCAGTTTCTAACCATTGCTCGCAACATGAGTAGCGATTGCGTCCATCAATACGGGGGATAAACAGTCGTAAGGCTCGAGACCCAACTCTTTAAGGGTACTACGCACATCCCCCATAGATTCAGGCGCTGCGCCCGACTCTATGATAGACGAGACAAACGCTGCAAATTCCGGTGCTGACCAACCCTTCTCTGCTGACAGCTCGGTGTGGATGAAGTCCAGACCGTGGAAAGGATGGCCCGTGTTTTCGATGCGGCCATACATATGGGTGCCACACTCTGTGCAGGCATGACGCTGAATTGCGGCAGACTCATCGACAATAGCTAACTTGTCTGCATTTTCAGTGACGCTCACGTGATCTCGTGACACTACGGCTATTTGAGCGAACAAGGCACCTTCAGGCTTCCAGCATTTGCTACAGCCACAAACATGATTGTGGGCAGTCTGAGCGCCAATTGTAACCTCAACGGGCTTGCTGTGGCATCTGCACAACAAAGAACCGCCCGAAAAGCCATCACGACCAGCATGAATACCCTTATCGACCTGAGGATGAATTAAAGTTTTAATAATGATTACTCCATGGATATTTAGCTAAGCCAGCCTCCATCTGGAGGCGGCCTGTGTTGCCACTGAATTACATGACTTTCTTGAAAATATTGATAACTTCTTGAGTGGTTGCCTTTCTTGGATTAGTTAAGGAACAGGCATCATTCAGGGCGTTGATTGCCATAAACTCAAGCTTGTCTTCCTTAACTCCAAGATCAGATAGTTTCTGGTCAGTGCCAACCGAAGCAGATAGCTTCTCGATAGCAAGGATGCCGGCTTCTGCGGCTTCGGCGAACGTCATGCCCGCAGTGTCTACACCCATAGCTTTCGCCACATCGGCAAAACGCTCCACTTTTTCAGCCGCGTTAAAGCGTGACACTACCGGCAACAAGATGGCGTTACAGAGACCGTGTACCAAGTCATAGACACCACCGAGTTGGTGAGCCATCGAGTGTACATAGCCTAATGAAGCATTAGAGAATGCCATACCGGCAAGGTACTCACCGTATTGCATGGCATCGCGAGCCTCACGATCTTCACCATTGTCGACTGCCGTTTTCAAGTGTTGGGCAATAAGCTCAATGGCTTTAATTGCCGACGCATCGGTTATCGGCGTCGCTGCCGTCGAAACATAGGCTTCTACCGCATGAGTCAATGCGTCCATGCCTGTTGCCGCCGTGAGGAACTTAGGCATGGCAACCATCAACTCAGAGTCGTTTACTGCGATAATGGGAGTCAGGTTTTTATCTACAACCGGATATTTGGTCTCATCTTCCTCATTGGTCACGATGGCAAATATCGTCATCTCAGCAGCAGTACCGGCCGTAGTATTCACCGTTACCAGAGGAAGCTGTGGCTTGGCCGACAGGTGAACCCCTTTAGAGTAATCACGAATCTGGCCGCCGTTGGCCGCGACCAATGCGATGCCCTTGGCGCAATCATGTGAAGAGCCACCGCCGAATGAAATAACGAAATCACAGGCTTGCGCTTCGAGCAGGGCCAAACCCTGATCAATATTTTTTTCTGTCGGGTTAGGCTTAACGCCGTCGAAAACAGCGAAGTCGATATTATGCGAGACTAATTCGTCAGTCAGCTTTTCCACCAGCTTGATATCTACCAATGCCTTGTCGGTAACAATCAGTGCCTTGTTGAAGTTTCTGGCATTCAGTTCGCCGCCTAATTGCTTTATCGCGTTTTGCCCCATCAGAGACATGGGGGGCATATAAAATGTAGTGCTCATTCTTCTTTCCTTATCTTTAATAAAATAGTTCTGCGATCTATATCCATGGATTGAAAACAGTCCTGATATTGACGCTATGACCTCGGCGCTGTTGCCGGTGTCATTTCGATGAGAAGAATTATATTTATCTTTAAAAAAATGATAATCCGCAAATTTTGAAAATATCTTTTTCTTGTGAGTAACAATAAAAATAAACTTAAACTACTGTTTACAAATTATTTTAATAACTAAAATCTAAAATAGATCAGATCAAAATTTAAAATTGAATTTATCCATAGATTGACGATAATGAAGGGAATCAGCGCGATAATAATTACCAAGGAGTAACAATGTTCAACTGGGAAGGTGTCAGCGAATTTGTTGCCGTTGCAGAGGCAGAGAGCTTTACCAAGGCCGCAAAACGTCTTGGGATATCAACCGCGCAGGTCAGTAGACAGGTCAGCGCATTAGAAACCCGAATGGCAACTAAGCTGTTTCATCGCACCACACGTAAAGTGTCGGTGACCGAGGTGGGCCGGATCTATTATCAACACTGCAGACAGGTGCTGGACGGATTAGAAGAGGCCGAACGCGCCATTACTAATTTACAGAGTACACCGAGAGGGCTATTGAAAATTACCGCCCCGGTGACCTATGGTGAAAGAACGCTTGCGCCGCTGGTGAACGATTTTATCGCTAAGTACCCGGAACTTGAAGTAAAGGTAAGTCTGACGAATCAGAAGGTCGACCTGATCGATGAGGGATACGATCTCGCTATTCGACTCGGGCAGCTTGAGGACTCGAGCATGATGGCCAAAAGGCTGGGCTCCCGAACTCAATATGTCTGCGCCTCCCCGGATTATGTTTCAACGTTTGGCATACCTCATTCACTGTCGGAGCTGGAACAACATAACTGTCTTCTGGGAACATTAGATTACTGGCGATTTCAGGAAAATGGTAAGACAAGAAATGTCAGGGTAAAGGGCAATCTAAGCTGTAACAGTGGCCATGCACTCGTCGATGCCGCGATAAAAGGCATAGGCATCATTCAGCTACCTGACTACTATGTCTTGCCTCACCTGGAAAATGGCAAGCTTATTCCGCTACTGGAGCAAAACCGCCAACCCGACGAGGGGATCTGGGCTCTCTATCCCCATAACAGGCACTTGTCACCTAAGGTACGTATGCTACTCGACTATTTAAGTGAGGCATTAGAATAAAATGGTTAACTCAAGGTTATCCTCACTACTTTTCGGCTTCATCATCAAGTTCGTCGTTACGTAAATTTTTAAAAAAATTGTACCTTAACTCAGACAAATAGCCTGAAATACCAATCAATAGCCCAGCGTGAAAGGCACCGTCTCGTAAAAAATTCTGGTAATGATCACCCGAAACCATTAACGCATCGAGCATACAAAGAAAGCTGAATAACCATAAAATATTTCTTTCCCACATCCACTCACCAAAAATACGGTTATAAATATTTTTCTTAACAATATGATACATAGTATGTTTCCTTGTTTTTTCAAACTGAGTAAAGTATAGGCAAGGACTAATCTAAGATCCAAAACTCACCGATTTTATTATTCAGCTGCCTGACTACTATGTCTTACCTTTTTAGAAGATGGGTAGCTTATTCCGCTACTGGAGCAGAGCCGTCAATCCGACGTGGGGATCTGGGCACTCTATCCCACAACGGACACTTGTCACCTAAGGTACGCAGCCACTCGATTACCTGAGTGAAACTTGAGTTAAGTTAAGCTCATCTCCGTCGGGGCCTATAACCTTGTATATGGGCCCCCCAACTAAGCCCCCTCCCAAGGTCCTATCAGAACCACCACAACGCAACTCATTTATTACATGTGAGTAAAAGTGATTTACCTTTTACGCTAATTGTTCCCCGTAAAACGATAATTATAATAGCCTGCATCAGATGTTCCTCCGCTTTATCTCTCATACCTTTCGTATCAACAGTGAAGCTTTGAGGCTCTATCGTTCAACTTTTTGCAATGCACCACTCTGAGTGCGCTAAGGAATTATTATGTCTCGTATTGTAATTGTCGGCGGTGGCGCCGCAGGACTAGAACTGGCCAGTATCTTGGGCCGCTCCGTAAACCGTCAAGATGAAGTCATCTTAGTGGAGGGAGAGACTCACCACTACTGGAAACCCAGGTTTCATGAGATAGCCGCCGGTACATTCGATAACGATCTCGATACCCTTTGCTACTTTAGCCATGGAGCAAGAAATGGCTATATGCATTACCAGGGCTGGATGACAGATATTAAACGCAATGAAAAACAGCTGGTTGTAAGTAAACCCAACGGTGAGACAGACTTCATCAAATATGACTATCTGGTTATCGCCATAGGTGCGATTAGCAATGATTTTGCTACCCGAGGGGCGCAAGAGCACTGTCTTTTTTTAGATACACCGGAGCAAGCACGCAACAGCTGGCTCCAAATCAGTTCACTGTTACGCTCCGGACATCAGCGTACAGTAAACATCGTTGGCGCCGGTGCGACCGGCCTCGAACTTGCCGCCGAGCTCGCCAAAGTGAGCACCAGATTAGAGTTAAACCCACATGCGGCTAAACTCACCATCAACCTGATCGAAGCTGCCGACAGGGTCTTACCTAATAGCCCGTTAAAAATGTCCCGCCAGGCACAAAGGAGGCTTGAGAAATACGATATCAATGTCATGCTTAATACCCGAATTGCCAGCGTTGAGCAGCAAGGTATGACAACCGATGATGGGCTCAAACTCAATGCAGATATTCAATTTTGGGCCGCTGGCATTAAAGCACCCAATTGGTTGAAGAACATAGGTGAGCTTGAGAGTAATAGCTCTAACCAGCTCATGGTACAGCAGACATTAGCCAGCAGCCTTGATCCAAATATTTTTGCTCTGGGAGACTGCGCCGCGATCCCACAAGGTGATGGTGCTATGGTGCCTCCCAAAGCGCAGGCAGCAAACCGTGCAGCGGTCCATCTAGCGAATAGCTTAACCGGATTAATGCAGGGTAAACAACTCACCCCTTTCGTGTATAAAGATGGCGGCATGGTCGTCGCGATAGGCCATAACTTCGCTATCAGTACCATGATGAATGACAAGCTGATCTTAAAGGGGCGACTAGTTCGCCGCCTCTACGACACCATTTTTCGCTTGCATCAAAAAACGGTTAGCGGTGCATTTACTATGTCACGCCTGATCGTAGCGAAGCGACTAAAAAGTATTTTCCAGCCAGGCTAAATGTCACCAGCTATCTCTCATCAAGATTTACCCTATTTTAGGCAGTAAAAAACCGCATCCCTTCCGGAATGCGGTTTTCTATTTTCAATTGATGAAGTAGGCCCTTCTGCCCAACTATTAGTTCGAACTCTAACCACTATCAGGAAGGCAGGGTAGGTTGAGAAAAACGCCTTAGATTACAAAACTGTTAACCAGGTGCGAATTATGTTAACTTACTCCATCAAATCCTTTGCTGCAGTCCTGTTTTTAGTAATGGGGTTGTAATAATGCCGTCGCCTGCAAGAACCGCAACGCTGCCCCTAGTTTGAACACTAACAATTGTCAGTTGAAGGCACGCGCGCAAAACATTCTCACCTCAAGCACGGAGCTCTTATGAAAAGTATTATTTTAATTGGCGGCATACTCCTCTGTAGCGTAGCACATCAAGCTATTGCCGAAGAGCAATGCGGTAAAGTCACTATCGCAGATATGAATTGGAGTTCGGCTTCATTAATCGCTAATGTTGATCGTTTTATTTTAGAACATGGCTACGGCTGCGAAGCCGAGCTGATCCCCGGCGACACTATGCCTACAAGCACCTCAATGGTTGAAAAAGGTGAGCCCGACATAGCGCCGGAAATCTGGAGCAACAGCGTCAAAGAGCTTATCGAACGAGGTGTCAGTGACAAACGCTTGGCTATCGCGGGCCTTTCACTCTCTGATGGCGGTGAAGAAGGTTTCTGGGTCCCCCAATATATGGTCGACAAGGACCCAAGCCTAAAAACCATTGAGGGTATTATTGCCAAAGTGAAAACCTTTGAACACCCGGAAGATCCTGACCGCGGTGCCTTCTATGGCTGCCCTGCGGGTTGGGGCTGTCAACTCTCGGCCGAAAACCTATATCAAGCGCTTAAACTAAGTGATGCCGGGTTTGATCTTATCGATCCTGGCTCAGGAGCGGGACTGTCAGGTTCCATCGCCCGTGCCTACGAGCGTGAAAAGCCTTGGTTTGGTTATTACTGGGCACCCACTGCGGTATTAGGTAAGTACAAAATGACCAAGGTGGACTTTGGTAGCGGTATCGATGCGGATCATTTCCGAGACTGTATAGCCAAAGTCGAGTGCGCCGAGCCCAAGGTCACCATGTATCCATCCGCATTGGTACAAACTGTCACCACCACAGTTTTCGCTGAAAAATCAACCCGGGAATTCGAGTACCTTGGTAAACGCTCCCTGACCAATACCCAGATGAACGGCTTGCTGGCCTGGATGGAAGACAATCAGGCAGACGGCAATATCGCAGCGGAGTACTTCCTGATGAACCATGAAGCGACTTGGCTTAAATGGGTTCCCGCCGATGTAGCCACAAAGGTAAAAGCGGCAATCGAAGCACTGTAAATCTCAACAAAAACGCGAGGACTACAGAGCCTCGCGATTTTGCTCCCCATCTGAATTATCCCGTGTAAAACACTATAGAGGTAGTAATGGCTGACTTTCCCTGGCTCAGCAAATTTCCTAAAATGGATCGTTCCACTTTGTTGGAAATTCGTAAATATTTGGACGGCACCTTTCGGGACTTTTCCCGAGAGTATGGTGATCTCATCGAGTCTTTCTTCGATCCGCTACTCGACTTCCTTATCTGGTTTGAAAAGCTATTGGTGCAATCGCCCTGGTGGGCAGTACTGCTCTCGATCACCGCTTTGGTCTACCTCGCCAGCCGTTCATGGAAATTGTCCTTGGGCGTCGTCGTTTCATTTCTACTTATCGGCTACTTTGGCATGTGGGAAGATACGATGCGCACTCTTAGCATCATCACCGTATGTACGCTATTGGCCATAGTATTGGGTGTGCCCATCGGTATCTTAATGGCCCGCAGCAATCGAACTCAGGCGGTGGTGACGCCTATTCTGGATGTGATGCAAACCATGCCGGCCTTCGTGTACCTGATCCCCGTGGTCATGCTGCTTGGAATTGGCAAGGTGCCCGGCGTTATTGCCGTAGTGATTTATGCCATTCCGCCGGTTATTCGTCTGACCAACCTGGGGATCCGTCTGGTAGACAAAGAAGTGCTTGAGGCCGCCACAGCCTATGGTGCTAACCCGATGCAACGCCTGATGGGTGTTCAGTTACCTCTGGCTTCTCCCACCATCATGGCAGGTATCAACCAGACCATTATGATGGCGTTAGGAATGGTCGTTATTGCGTCTATGATTGGTGTCAAGGGGCTGGGGCAACCGGTACTCAAGTCGATCACCAACCAATATTTCACCCTCGGACTCTTTAACGGTTTAGCCATCGTCGCGCTGGCTATCATTTTTGATCGCGCCTCTCAAGCCTATGCTAAGCGATCTCAGAAACATATGCAGGGTGGACATAATGACTAACGAATCACAAACAGAGCCACTCATTCAGATTAAGGACCTTTTTAAGGTCTTTGGCAAAAAACCAGCCAAAGTCATGCCTATGGTTAGAGAGGGACTATCCAAGGATGACATCCTGGCACAAACCGGTCATACAGTGGGCCTTAAAGCCATCAACCTCGACATTAGCAAGGGTGAGATCTTTGTGATTATGGGGCTATCTGGCTCGGGAAAATCTACCTTAATCCGCCACTTCAACCGACTAATAGACCCAACGGAGGGGCAAATTCTGGTTGAAGGCATAGATGTAATGAAGCTCAATACCAAAGAGTTGGAGCAATTTCGTCGCAATAAAATGGCAATGGTGTTCCAACGCTTCGGTTTAATGCCTCATAAAAGCGTACTGGAGAATGTCAGCTATGGTCTCAGTGTTCAGGGAGTAGACAAAGCCACGAGAAATGCCAAAGCTACCCAATGGCTTGAAACCGTCGGGCTGGCCGGATATGAAGAGCAGTACCCTTCTCAGCTTTCCGGTGGTCAGCAGCAGCGCGTCGGCCTGGCAAGAGCCCTGTGTACCGATGCAGAGATCCTGCTGATGGATGAGGCCTTCTCGGCCTTGGATCCCTTGATACGCAGTGAAATGCAGGATCAACTGATTGAGCTGCAAAAAGAGCTACATAAAACCATCATCTTTATTACCCACGATCTCGATGAAGCGCTGCGAATTGGCGACCGCATCGCTATCCTCAAAGATGGCAATCTAGTTCAGGTGGGGGAGCCGGTGGATATCTTGCTCAATCCTGCCGATGACTATGTCGAAGCCTTCGTCAAAGACGTAAACCGTCCGCGAGCTCTGACTGTCGAAACAGTCATGAAACCTCCCGCATATCGTCTTACTGCCG
>Ga0316198_10000377_pt1 | contig 23093 bp, 19 predicted proteins | sample OudBieAanoxic_MG_FD_204935 | JGI IMG/M metagenome (GOLD analysis project Ga0316198, IMG submission 204935) | Coastal sediment microbial communities from Oude Bieten Haven, Netherlands - site A anoxic | ecosystem: Environmental > Aquatic > Marine > Coastal > Sediment | place: Netherlands...
CCGTGAACGTTATCGGCGATGATCAACTCTCTGGCTAAGGGCTTTTGGGCGCCGCCTGCAACGGGAATGTCACTGCGGTTTAACAGTGTCAGCACCCTTAATGCGTTGTTCAGCGTCTTATCGGGCGTCTGATTGCCAGCGCTGGTTGTTACAGCAAGCGGGGTAAAAGCATCGGTGCTTAAAGCGAGGATGAGCGCTATTGCGTCATCATGTCCGGGATCACAATCGAGAATAATTGGGCGTGTCATGGTCATACTCCTTCATTTGACAGAGATGCAGATTAGCACGACAGATCCATCTATGTTCCAGAGCACTTGTTATTTTTGTGAGGCAAGAGTCAATAAAATTATAGTTAAGGTTAGCGTATGCACTCAGAAGGTTAAAATCAGGGTCACAAAAGTCATTCAAACTCTACAAGCATATGATTAACGGGTCTATAATCCTTGCCTTATCCAATCAGTAAACCATTCAATGAATAGCAGGAACCGGAACAGACTATGACAGATCATTTCAAAGGCAAGTATGAGGTGGAGCTGAAATACCGCTTAACTTCAAGAACCCAGTTTCTGTCACGCCTTAAGTCGATGAGTCCTGAGATCATGCTGGAAGATAATCTGGAGCATGACAGTTATTTTGACCTGCCGGGTGGTGAGTTAAAGGGTCAAAACAAGAGTGTCTGTATCCGCAATATGCAGCCCTCGGGGATCAAGCTTTGGATCGTAAAAGGCCCCGAGACTGACCGATGTGAGGCGGTCAATATTACCGATGATGAGAAAGCCTGCAGCATGCTTCAAACCATGGGCTTTACACGGGTATTAGAGATGAAGAAGACCCGCAGTATCTACTTTCTGGGAGAGTTTCATGCAACTCTGGATCACCTCGAGGGAATAGGGGACTTTGCCGAGCTGGCGATCATGACCGACGATGAGTATAGGTTGGCCGGGTACAGGGAGCAGCTTTTAGAGCTGGCAGTAACTCTGGGGCTGGATTCGACACAGCTGGAAGCCCGCTCTTATCGCGAGTTAATGGCTAACTCGATTAGCCACTCTGGCTAGTCATCCTGAACTTATTTTTTGTAAAGAGCAGGATCCAGTTTGAAGGTCGCACCTTCATGGCACTCTATCGCCTCCGGCGGGTGCTGTATAGGGATATACAAATGTCGTGGTCACATGGATGTGAATGAACGACGTATGTGTCGATACTTCTGCGAGTCGCTGTGAATATCTCCCTATACGCTCTGCGATTTCATCCCTGAAATCGAAGCTCGCAGCCGCATCGACACTTGGTTATTTCAAAGAAGGCTTTCTCTCCGATTTTACTTTCTTGCTTCTGCCTGAACATCTGACCTACAAGGACGTAGTGAATGCCGAAAAATGTCTGGAACATTTTCGGCCCTGTTTTCGATACCCTCTGTCGCATCTACACCGGGTTGTTTTCTCTCTTCGATTGAGGTTCTTTTGGCTAAGTTGCTAACGAGGAGATGCCCTATAGTGAGTTACTGACTATAAGCGGCACTTGCCGATTACATTCGGTAAGACACCAACATCACTGCACACTTTTTCGACTGCCGATGCTCGTTCTTCAAGTACAACTCTGCTAGAGTGCTTATTAATCAATGGCTTTGCTAAAGTGCAATTTAGATAATAGGTTTATTAAATGTGCTTGCGCACTATACAAATGTTAGGCTCATGGAAGGTTAGTTATGCGTATTAAAGATTTCTTTCCAAGCATTATGAAAAAGTCTCCTGCTATCCAAGGAATTCCGGAGTATAGAAAGAATCTACTCTTTATCTCACATAAAAAGCCAAAAGCTCATGGCTTTGGTATGAATATTACTATTTCTCTAAATGGAGGCGATGGAGTAGCTATTGCTCAAGACTGTGTTGACCCAAGTACAATTTACTCAAAACTACCTTCACATGACCCAAGAAAGAATGAGGAAGTAGATAAGCTATCCTATTTTCCCTCTTACAGCGGAATGACTCCCACACAAAGAGGGCTCTATTTAAGATGGCTCGGCGACATTAGTGTACCAATAGACATAGGTTATGTTTTTACCTATTTCTATGGCCTAGAAAGACATTTAGTATTAGGAAATTTTGACAGTGCTTTTGATGAAATATTGCTTTTACGGAGACATCATAGCAATAGCTCATTTGATAGCTATAGTTCATCAGCGTTAGTCCATGCGTGCCTCCTAAAACATAGAGTCGATAAGTTACAGCAACTTTATAAAATTGAAGGGTTTAATTATTTTGGCAATTCAAACTTGTTAATTCTTCATCATAGCAACCTAGATATTCTTCCTGACATGATGTTCGAGCTGGCAAGCCGAATTACGGGGGCAAATAGGCGGTATATTAAGTTGCAACCGGACATATACAAGGAAAAAATCAAGTGCCTGTTAATGGATAAGTTTGGCAAGTCTGGTTATCCCATCTCCACGGAGTTTTCTTTGGAAGGAATAAATGGTATTTCGTACGCAATATTTGCAAATTTATCACTACCACCTGAAGTACGAACCCCATCAATACCGAACCTTATGGAAGACAGTAAGTTTCAAGAGAGAATGAAAGAGTTTTTTGGTGAGGTTCATGAGCTGACTAAGAGCCAGCTAAAGCTAAATAAGAAAAAGCCTAACAAATCAAGCAAGCGGGACGCCGTAACCGGTGCTCCTTCTTGAGGCGTTAATCGAAACAAGGAGAATTCGATGAATGTGGAGAAATGGAAAGAAACTAGATTAAAAGGTAAGGCACATTTTGTGTGGGTTAGAGGCTTCTTAATCTGGGGAGTAACGACGGCCTTGTTGTGGTCGATCATAATGCATGTTTTTCGACCTCAAGAACCTATTTGGTTTAGGCCACTTATTGCATTAATTATCTTCCCTATAGGCGGTATTTTGGGGGGAAGTAGGGTTTGGAGTTCTTGTGAGAGAAAATATAACTCAGTGGAGCAGTAACACATAACAAGAATTTCAACCTTACTTTGCTAGAGTTCTTATAAATCAATAGCTTTGCTAAGGCAATGCTAAAATAATAGGTTTATTAAATGTGCATGCGCGTTTTGCCAAATATACGCGCATGCGCACTATACAAATGTTAAATGCCTTGAGAGATCGTATGGATTGGAAATTTAGTCAGCCCAAAAAATATTCAGTAATTTCTCTAAAGCAAATTATTGATCATGGTGAGCCAATTCTTCATGTTACACATGATTCTAAAGATGGTTCATGGCAATTCATTGGCTGGGATATACCAAAAGTAGAGGATGCAGTCACTGTCTGTCTAGAGCATATTATTGATGCTGATCCTTCAATTAATGAACTTCATTCACTCCAGCCAGGCTGGCGTGCTTGGAGAGAAAATAAAGAAGACGAGTGGGTTTTAGAAGAGAACCCTTATGATGGCGAGTGAGCATTTAACAAGCGCCTGCAATCTGACCTCCAGCCACTGTCACCTTTTTTGCAAAAAACCGCAAAAAAGGCGCCATTGGCCTCCGGCAGTTGAGGCGGGCGTTATAGGACAGTATGAATATTCTGATTACACGTGAAGCTTGCTGTGGCCAAGATGATCAAGGTGGTAGACTACAGATTAGTCTTGAAATATCACCTTCCAAGACAGTGCAAGGTACTGCTAGAGATATTGGTGAGTCTCGATTTTTACAGTTTTCAAAGCCAAGAATTGTGATAGAAGCGTATTCTGGAAACGTAAAATTATTCAGCATTCCATCAATTGGTAGCATGAACTGCAAAGTGGAATATTTTGTAGAGAAAACAGATTTAATGTCAAAGCATTTGGTGGGCGACAAAATTGAATTCTATTGGCCAAAAGGCCTATTATAATACGCTCAAATGCGTTCCGGTCAAAAAGACGGCCTCCACAGGACGTGCAAGACACACGCCCTTTAGCTAAAAGCGTTATACACCAAGGAGATATAGACATTGGACGTTGTTGTAATTGTAAATCTTGTCAGTTTGATTTTTCTAGAGTTTATTAATCGTAAAATCTATCAACATATACAGCGGCATTACCCTACTGATTGGCTCAAATTTTCCGAAGAGAAAATGGGTGTAAAAGTGAAGTTATCAAGACCTATTGCTGTAAGAGATGCTATACATTCTGGGCACTTTGCTGGTGAACACGCACCGCAACTTAATCGCTACGTGACCATTCAAAAGTACATTGTAATTTGGGCTGCTTTGAGTGTTTTCACTGCACTTATTTGGTGGTTTTAAACGGTTGGCGTATAACAAATAATTACAAGCTGCTCAAAACGGCGCAATACCTTACAACAGTAAATTAAAGAGAAGGGCCTATGAAACCTTACAAAAATCTAAACTCTAAAAACTTAGGGTTACTATTATTAATGGCAAGGATATCTGCAGTATTTGGGGTTTTCCTTCTAGTATTAACAGGTGTTGTATTTTTATTTGGCTTGTTTGGAGGTGGGGTACAAGCATTTAGCTCAATCGCGTTATTGCCGGCATCTCTCGGAGCAATATTTTTCTCTGGGGTATCTGCCGCAATTGTTGCATTTGAAGAAAACTACAGGTTACGTACCGAACATATTTTAAAAAATAAAGAAATATAACCAACAAAATCAGGCGAACCACTAAAGCGGCCGCTGTTTTAAGGTGTTACGGATATTCGATTGTCAGTCTATCCCTAATCTAAATCATACGAGTTAGTGCTTTCGTTCAAAAACTGCCCTATAGGCAGAAGATTTTAAATCGAAGAGATAAACACTCAGGAGTAGATGCGGCTGGCGGCATGGCGAGATTTCACTACGTGAAACTCTTCGAGCGAGAGGCATGGATGCCGAACGGGCTTTTAAACAGCGAGGTAGTTTGAAACCGCAGGGCGTATAGGGATAACTCTTATGAAATCAAGAACCAGCGTACCGAGAGATCGCTTGCACTAAAGGTCGTTCATTCACATCTGCCCCATAGGGATATGGGAAATGTCTTGAGATGTAGGGAACATCTCTGACCATGTGATCACGACATTCGTATATCCCTATACAGCACCCACGGCAGGTGATAAACACCTATGATGCCTTGGTACTTAGTAGACTTACCAAGTACCACACTTACCCCCCAATCAGCCCAATGAACCAATCTAAAAAGATACTTGAAACTTGTTATCCGACAAGCAGGCCAAAACTGGATATCAAAAGATATCCAAGAACCTATGATATAGCATCCCTGCTGCCAGCATGGGCGATCTGAATGTGGGTCCTCCGGGGAAGGTCATATGCTGTATCTTATCGAAGATATCGAACCGTCCTGCCTGCGCCGATAATGCTTCGGCGATAAGTTTCGCCGCCATATGGGTGGCGTTGACCCCATGGCCGGAATAGGCCTGGGCATATATGATGTTAGGGCAGTCCGGTAGACGTCCGATTTGAGGCAATCTGTTAGCTCCGATGCCTATCATGCCTCCCCATTCGAAATCGATTTTGACTCCCTTAAGCTGAGGGAAGACCTTTTCGAGGTTAGGGCGAAGTGCGGCTTCGATATCCTTGGGATCTTTGCCTGAGTAAGTACACAGGCCGCCAAATAGCAGGCGGTTATCTTCTGACAGGTGGAAGTAGTCTAAGTCGATACGCATATCGGCGAAGGCCATATTCTGAGGGATAATATCTTTGCATTGTTCATCACTCAAGGGCTCGGTAGCCAGCAGATAACTGCCGGCAGGGAGCACCTTACCACCGACATGGCCTTCAAGTTTATGGCCGATATAGGCGTTGCCCGCCAGCACCAGATACTGACAGTTCACTTCACCAAATTCGGTGATGACCTTAGGTTTATCTCCCTTGATGATCTTCTGCGCCGCGCTGTATTCAAACATCTTTACCCCCAGCGCTTTGGCGACACGGGCTTCACCAAGGGCTAAGTTTAACGGGTGCAGGTGGCCGCTATTCATATCGACCAGCGCCCCCTCATAGCAGTTAGATCCTATGACCTGACCCATATCCTTCTTTTCTAACAGGGTGAAGCCTTCACCTCGCCCTTGAGAGACAAGGTCTTCAAAGTCTTGTGTTAACTCGGTCATATGGCGGGGACGCATGGCAAGATCGCAATATCCCATCTGCAGGTTACAGTCGATGTTGTGCTCGGCAACGCGCTGTCTGACAATATCTACCGCTTCGAAACCCATTTGATTTATGGCGCTGACGCCTTCATCGCCAATCACATTTCTGAACTGTTCAATATTATGACCAATACCGCGAATAAGCTCACCGCCATTTCTACCCGATGCCCCCCAGCCGATACGCTTCGCCTCCAGTAGCGCAACGGAAAAACCTTTCTGCGCCAGTTCGATTGCCGTGTTAATACCGCTGAAGCCTCCCCCGACGACACAGACATCAACATCGATTCGATCCCTGAGTTGCGGATGTTCATAGAGCTCTTTTGCCGTATTGAAATAGTATGATGACGGATACATGTCACTGTGCACCGGACTTTTAGCTTGCATCATATCTCCAAATTATAATTGTTGTTATTGAGTATTCATGCCTAAGAATTAATGGGACCTAAGACGGTATACTTTTGGCTTGAGTCATATATAATTCACGGGTGTTGATTATATTTAACATGCTTTTTTGTTTGATACAAATTACTATGTAATATAATTTGAACACTTTAATCAATATTGTAACGTTAACAGGAGAGATGCATTTGGATATTGGAGCTAGCCTTAAGGCTGTCCGTAAACTAAAAGGCCTTTCGCAACGCGAACTTGCGAAAAGAGCCGGAGTGACCAATAGCACTATCTCTATGATTGAGAAGAACAGTGTGAGCCCATCTGTCAGCTCTTTGAAAAAAGTGTTGTCGGGTCTGCCTATGTCCCTGGTGGACTTTTTCTCTATGGAAGATAGCGGTAGCAGCGAGCAAAAAGTGGTGTATCGCAGCAACGAACTTCTCGATATTGGTGATGGCAATTTAGATTATAAGCTGGTGGGCAGAGACTATCCTAACAGGGCGATGTCTGTGATGAACGAGACCTATCCACCAGGTTCCGATACCGGCGAAGAGATGCTCAAACATGAAGGCGAAGAAGCGGCCATGGTTATCGAAGGTAAGTTTGAGCTGACCGTAGGTGAAGAGGTGTTTATTCTCGAAGCCGGAGACAGCTATTACTTTAACAGTGAGACGCCCCATAGATTCAGAAACCCGTTCGATGAAAACTGCCGCATCGTTAGTGCGACCACGCCGGCTAACTTCTAACAGCTCTGAGCGGCACTTTTAACAGCCTTGAGCGGCTTTTTTTATAGCCTTGAGCCGCTTTTTTAACAGCCTGAGCAGCCTCTCTTTTAAGCTACCTTGTAAAGCTTAAAGTACAGCCTGGCTGTCAACTGGCAAGCTTGATTTCCTTGTGGCGATAGATGGACTAAATGTCTGTTGTCACTTCGCTCTATCTTCCTGCACTTATATATTTTCCTGGTATTCCCCGCTTTGGGTTTTCAGATTGTGCTGTTTCCTGAACAGGCTTGAGAACTTGTCACCGCATTTTAGAACTTTATGCTGCGTTTACTCATAAATCGCTCATTTTTGGCTGAATAAATCGACATTTTTGTCTAGTTCAGAAATTGCTGTTGTAAATAATATTGGTCAAAGTCAACAGTTTTTTGTGATGTTGGTCATGGTGGTAAGCTCAGCATTTTCCTGCTGTTTACCACACGAAAACTGAAATCTTTCTAATCTGGATATTTTTAAATTTGATCTATCTTGTTGAATTTTATTGGTGTTATTTTTGTTTCGTTATCATTTCAAATTGTATTCACTTCTCCTCTTGCCTGTGTTCAATTTTCAGTGTAGTGTTTGAAAAAGTGAACAGGACGTTAAGGGCTGTTCGCTTGTGAGAACAGTTAAAACAAGAATAAAAACTAAAATATAACCAAATAGGTGATCTATGTCGGATGCAGGGCTTGCTGTCATTGGGGTGACGGCGTGCAACCAGGAGTTAGGCTTACATCCTTTTAATATTGTGGGCGAGAAGTATCTTCTTGCTATTGCAGATGCAACCAAGGGCTGGCCTTTGGTTATTCCCGCACTGGGCCATTGCCCGAGTGAGATTATTCTGCCTCGCTTAGACGGTATTTTGTTTACCGGCTCCCCTTCAAATATCGAACCACATCACTTTCAAGGTGAAGCAAGCGAAGCAGGCACTCACCATGATCCTAAGCGAGACGCGACAACGCTTCCTCTGTTAAAAGCGGCAATAGACGCCGGTATTCCCGTGTTGGCTATCTGCCGAGGGTTCCAGGAGATGAATGTGGTGTATGGCGGCAGCCTGCATCAAAAATTGCATCAAGTAGGTGGCTTTATCGAACACAGAGAAGATAAAACGGCGGCCGTCGAGGTGCAATATGGGATCTCCCATGAGGTACAGATAGAACCTGGAGGACTGCTTCACGAGGCATGGGGCCGTAGCTCTGCAGAGGTTAACTCTGTGCATACTCAAGGCGTAGATCGTCTCGGAGTTGGGTTACGGCCAGAAGCATACGCACCAGATGGTTTAGTAGAGGCTTTCTCTATTAAAGATGCAAAGAATTTTGCGCTGGGCGTGCAGTGGCATCCGGAATGGAGGGTATTGGATAACCCTTTCTATACATCCATTTTCAAGGCTTTCAGTGATGCCTGTGAACGTCGAGCAAAGACCCGAGTGAGATAAAAAAATGAAAAAGTTAACCGCGTATTTAAACGAACAAAAAATTACCGAAGTCGAGTGCGTGATCAGCGACATGACCGGTATTGCCAGAGGTAAGATAGCCCCTGTCGCCAAGTTTATCGATGAGAAAGGGATGCGCATGCCTGAAAGCGTCTTGCTGCAGACGGTGACCGGTGATTATGTCGAAGACGAACCCTATGATGCACTGCTCGATAGTGCGGATATCGATTTCGTCTGTGTTCCCGATGAGAATGCAGTGTTTCAGTTGCCTTGGACTATCGAAGCCACCGCTCAGGTCATCCATGATACGTACGACAAGATGGGTAACCCTCTTGAGTTGTCACCTCGAAACTTGCTGAAGAAGGTGCTGAAACTCTATGAAGATAAAGGTTGGAAGCCAGTCGTTGCGCCTGAGATGGAATTTTATCTCACTCGCCGTAACGAAGATCCGGATCAGCCACTGATCCCACCCGTTGGACGCTCCGGTCGTCAAGAGTCGGGCAGACAATCATTCTCGATAGATGCGGCAAATGAGTACGATCCGCTGTTTGAAGATATGTATGACTGGTGTGAAGTGCAGGGATTGGATATCGATACCTTAATTCATGAAGAGGGCACAGCCCAGATGGAGATTAACTTCAGCCACGGCGATGCACTGTCGATGGCGGATCAGGTTTTCGTTTTCAAGCGTACGCTCAAAGAAGCGGCTCTTAAGCATGATGTCTGTGCCACCTTTATGGCTAAGCCTGTCGCAGATGAGCCCGGCAGTGCGATGCACCTGCATCAGAGTATTGTCGATGTGAAGTCAGGCCAGAATATCTTCTCGATGAAAGATGGCACTAAGAGTCCACTCTTCTTCAGTTATATCGGTGGATTACAGAAATTTATTCCGGAACTTTTACCTTTGTTAGCCCCGAATGTGAACTCATTCAGACGTTTCCTACCCGGCACATCGGCACCGATTAATCTCGAGTGGGGGGAGGAGAACCGTACCTGTGGTCTACGTATTCCTGAGTCTTCACCGCAGAACCTTCGTGTCGAAAACCGTATTGCCGGCGCCGATTCGAACAGTTACCTGTCAATAGCCGCGAGCCTGTTATGTGGTTATATCGGTATGGTCGAAGATGTAAAGCCTTCGACGCCGGTTCAGGGAAGAGCCAATGAATCACGTCAAAGCATTAGTCTTCCTCTGACATTAGAGGAAGCGCTAGGCGCTATGTCTGAAAGCGTTGCCTGTCGAGAGTATCTGGGTGAAGCCTTTACCATGGGGTATATCGCGGTGAAGCAGGCAGATCTTGCCAGCTATAAACGCGTGATAAGTTCATGGGAGCGAGAGTACCTGTTACTTACCGTCTGATTTTATGAGGGAGCTAGACCGTCGTGCTCCCTCACATTGAAGGCTAAAGACTAAAGATAGTGTGACTGAAGATTCAATTGGGGTTGGATCGCCAGATACAAATCAGAGGAGAGCAATATTCGTAACCGGGGCGCTATCAGCATCGATGCTAGTTCGTCCAGGAAGCGTTAGCTGTAGAGCAGTAGCACACTGCCGATGCGGTTTTAAGGTGTAGCATTGGTTAAAAACAAAAATTAAATCCGGATATTACCGGTAACACAATGACAGACAGCGGTGATGTGACTCACGGCTGCTACGCTAAATCAAGGAGATAGCATGAAGCTTTTAAAGAAGATGACGACAATAGCACTACTGGGTGCTGGTGTGTTGGCAAGCAGTAATCTGATAGCGCAAGAGGAAGTTCGGGTCTATAACTGGTCCGATTATATCGCCGAAGATACCTTGGCTAATTTTGAAAAAGAGACTGGCATCCGTGTGGTTTATGATGTGTTTGACAGTAATGAGGTCGTTGAGGCTAAGTTACTCTCTGGCCGCTCCGGCTATGATATTGTCGTCCCCTCTAATAGCTTCCTGGCCAAGCAAATTAAAGCCGGAGCATTTCAGAAGCTGGACTCAAACCTGCTGCCTAACCATAAGAACCTGAACTCAGATCTAATGACTCAGCTTCAAACAGCCGATCCGGGTAACCAATATGCCGTGCCTTATCTTTGGGGAACAAACGGTATCGGTTATAACGAGGCGAAAGTGAAAGAGGTGTTGGGTGAAGATGCCCCGATCGACTCTTTAGAGCTTATCTTTAACCCTAAGTATGCTTCAAAATTGTCTAAGTGTGGCCTGTCGTTCCTCGACTCAGCGGATGAGATGGTGCCGATGGCGCTTATCTACTTAGGTCTGGATCCAAACAGTAGCAGTAAGGCTGATTTCAAGCGAGCGGGTGAAGTGTTAGAAGCCATTCGTCCCCATATCACCTATTTCCACTCGTCACGTTACATCACAGATCTTGCCAATGGCGATCTCTGTGTCGCGGTAGGTTATTCAGGTGATATCCTGCAGGCAGCCACCCGCGCCGAAGAAGCTGAAAACGGCCATGTTATCGGTTACTCGATACCAAAAGAGGGCGCAAACCTCTGGTTTGATATGTTGGCCATTCCCGCCGATGCCGCTAACGTAAGCAATGCTCATACGTTTATCAATTATCTGCTTCGTCCTGAGGTGATAGCCCCTATCTCGAACTATGTCTCTTATGCCAACCCAAACACCGCGGCTCAAGAGTTGGTCGATGACGAGATCCGCAACGACCCGGGTATCTATCCGACTGATGAGGTATTGAAGCGTCTTTATGTGGGTGAAGTTCGTCCGATGAAGGCTCAACGAGCACTGACTCGAGTCTGGACTAAGGTCAAGTCAGGTTACTAAACCTCCCCGAGGGGCAAGTCACGCTTGCCCCTGTTTCACCTTTCAATATGTTTAAATTGCCGTAGGTGCCTGTAGATGGAGCACCTTTTGTGGAGAAGTTTTATGGCTAGTACCTCGGGCGTCACCAACAAACCAACAACAAAGACGCAATCAAAAGTCCTGCTCAAGATTGAACGGGTCAGTAAGTTATTCGATGACGTTCGCGCCGTCGATGATGTTTCGTTAAACATCAATCAAGGGGAGATCTTTGCGCTATTAGGTGGTTCAGGCTCCGGTAAGTCGACACTGCTGCGCATGTTGGCTGGCTTTGAAAAACCCTCTGAGGGCCGCATCTATCTGGACGGCGAAGACATTACCGATATGCCTCCCCACGAGCGTCCAATCAATATGATGTTTCAATCCTATGCCTTGTTTCCACATATGTCGGTGGAACAGAATATTGCATTTGGTTTGAAGCAGGATAAGTTGCCTAAAGATGAGATCGCCGCCCGTGTTAAAGAGATGCTTAAACTGGTGCATATGGAACAGTATGCTAAGCGTAAGCCCGCTCAGCTCTCCGGTGGTCAACGTCAACGTGTCGCCTTAGCTCGTTCGCTGGCGAAGCGTCCTAAGTTACTCCTGCTCGATGAGCCGATGGGGGCACTGGATAAGAAGCTGCGCACTCAGATGCAGTTAGAAGTGGTCGATATTCTTGAAGCGGTGGGGGTAACCTGTGTGATGGTGACCCACGATCAAGAGGAGGCGATGACCATGGCCGAGCGTATCTCCATCATGAACGAGGGCTGGATAGCCCAAACCGGCTCTCCTATGGATATCTATGAGAGCCCATCATCTCGAATGGTGGCCGAGTTTATCGGATCTGTAAATCTATTCGAAGGTGAGATTGTCGTCGATGAAGCGGACCATGCGATCATCGAGTCACCCAAATTGGAGCAGCAATTCTATATCGGCCACGGTGTAACGACCAACGTGGAAGATAAGCAAGTCTGGTTAGCCGTGAGGCCTGAAAAAGCCCGCATCAGTCGTGAGCAACCGCAAAATGAATATAACTGGTGTCATGGTGAGGTTGAGGATATTGCCTATCTTGGTGGCATCTCTGTCTATTATATTCGCCTCGCTAACGATCAGGTGATTCAATCGGTGATGACGAACCGGGATAGACGCTCCGATCCCCCGACATGGAAAGATAAGGTCTTCATCAGTTGGGAGGCCACCAGCGGTGTGGTCCTCAGATCATAGGAGGACATACCATGAAAAAACCATTGAAGTTTAGATTGCCAAAAGGCCAATGCTGGACGATAGGAGTGCCCTATTTCTGGTTATTACTCTTCTTCGCACTGCCATTCGCGATTGTTCTGAAAATAAGTTTTTCTACGGCCGCCATCTCCATCCCGCCCTATGAGTCACTGTTTAATTATGCCGATGAATCTCTGCAGATCCTGCTGAACATAGGTAACTACCTGCTCATTTTCGATGACAGCCTCTACATCTATGCTTATCTGGGCTCATTGAAAATGGCCTGTATCACGACCTTAGGATGCCTCTTGATTGGCTACCCTATGGCGTATGCGATTGCCAGGGCGCCGAAACAACAGCAAACCTTGTTGATTCTGCTGGTGATGCTGCCCTCCTGGACCTCTTTTCTTATTCGGGTTTACGCCTGGATGGGGATCTTGAGCAATAACGGCTTGATCAATAATCTACTGCTCTGGTTGGGGGTTATCTCAGAGCCCATTCAGATGCTGAACACTAATTTTGCGGTCTATATCGGCATCATCTATAGCTATCTCCCGTTTATGATCTTACCTCTTTATGCCACGCTCTCTCAGCTCGATGGCAGCTTGTTAGAGGCAGCATCGGATCTGGGGTCAAGAAGCATGAATACGTTTTGGAAAATAACCCTTCCCCTGTCTAAAGGGGGCGTGATTGCCGGCTCTATGTTGGTCTTTATTCCCGTAGTGGGTGAGTTTGTTATTCCTGAGCTGCTCGGCGGCCCGGATTCTCTGATGATAGGTAAGGTGTTATGGCAGGAGTTCTTCAATAACCGAGATTGGCCGGTGGCTTCATCGCTCGCCATCGTGATGTTAGGTCTATTGATTATTCCGATAACCTTGTTTCACCGTTATCAGTCCAGAAGTATGGAGAAAGACGTATGAGTAGCCTAAAGGATAAATTAAGTTTTTCTACCATCATGCTTTGGGCTGGAATGTTTTTCCTCTATGTCCCTATGTTTATCTTAATATTCTACTCATTTAACGAGTCGAAACTGGTGACGGTTTGGGGCGGGTTCTCCGCTAAATGGTACGGTGAGCTGTTTCGTGATCAGCAGATATTAGATGCGGTGTGGACCAGTTTACGAGTAGCATTTTTTGCCTCATCAACGGCTGTGGTGCTCGGGACCATGGCGGCATTTGTGATGACGCGGTTCTCGCGTTCATGGGGCAAGACGACACTGTCGAGCATGATCACTGCGCCACTGGTTATGCCTGAGGTGATCACAGGTCTGTCACTCTTGTTGCTGTTCGTTCATATGGCCGACACCTTTGGTTGGCCTGCAGAGCGGGGGATGTTGACGGTATGGCTGGCCCATTCGACCTTCTGTGCCGCCTATGTGGCTGTGGTGGTATCGGCGCGCCTTCGGGAGCTGGATCAATCTATCGAGGAAGCGGCTCAAGATCTCGGCGCCCCTCCGTTCAAGACGTTTTTCTACATCACGGTTCCTATGATCTCGCCCTCTCTGATGGCGGGCTGGCTATTGTCATTTAGCCTCTCACTGGATGACTTAGTCATAGCCAGCTTTACATCGGGACCGGGCGCGACGACCTTGCCAATGGTGGTGTTCTCCTCCGTTCGTATGGGGGTTTCACCTAAGATTAATGCTTTGGCGACCTTGATTATTTTAACTGTCTCCCTGATTGCATTTATCTCCTGGTACTTCGCTCGTCGAAGCGACAGGAAGGGCCTTCCACCCGCCATGTAACAGGCTTTGATGGTAATAAATACGTTTAGTAAGGTTTGAAAGATGTGTGTCGTCACATGAACAGGCAATGGTTCGGCACACTTATCCATATAACTTGGTCTCAATAGCAAAGCCTCAGATAAGAAGATAGAGGCAGACAATATGGCCAAACAGATAAAAGGTAGGGCAGAGAAATGAGCAGTGTACCTCACGCAGAATCCTATTATGCAGCTTCTGCAAACGATAAAGTTGAACGTTCTCAATTAGCAGACAATGTTGAGGCCGATATTTGTATTATTGGTGCCGGTTATACCGGCTTGTCGACGGCGATACATCTGTTAGAGCTGGGCTTTAGTGTCACAGTTTTGGAAGCCGCACGTATTGGCTGGGGCGCATCGGGCCGCAACGGCGGTCAGATAGTGAATAGCTTCAGCCGTGATATCGACTCGATTGAAAAAACCGTAGGCAAAGAGAGCGGCAAGTTGTTCGGCGAGATGGCATTTGAAGGCTCGCGCATCATCAAAGAGTTAATCCATAAATATAATATTCAGTGCGATCTTAAAAATGGTGGTGTATTTGCCGCGATAAATCCCAAACAGATGGGCCATCTCGAGGCGCAAAAAGTGCTGTGGGAGAAGCATGGCCATATGGGGCACTTGGAGTTACTCGACGGCAAAGGGATCCGCTCCGTAGTCGACTCCGAGCGCTATGTCGGTGGGTTGCTCGACAAGAGTGGTGGACATATTCACCCGTTAAACCTCGCCTTGGGTGAGGCTCATGCGGTCGAGTCATTGGGCGGGAAGATATTTGAAGATTCGGCGGTGATCAAGGTCGAACAGGGTGACAGCCCGATCGTGCACACCGCTAAAGGCTCGGTCAAAGCCAAGTTTGTGGTAGTGGCAGGTAATGCCTACCTCAATGGCCTGATGCCACAGCTGCAGGCTAAGTCAATGCCTTGTGGCACTCAGGTAGTGACCACCGAACCGCTCAGTGATGAGTTGGCGGCGAGCTTGTTACCGCAAGATTACTGTGTCGAAGATTGTAACTATCTGCTCGATTATTTCAGGCTGTCGGGTGATAAGCGCCTTATCTATGGCGGCGGTGTGGTATACGGTGCACGGGATCCTGCCAATATCGAAGCGATAATCCGTCCTAAGATGCTGGAGACCTTCCCTCAGCTTAAAGATGTGAAAATTGATTATACCTGGACGGGCAACTTCCTGTTAACCCTGTCACGTCTGCCACAGGTGGGTCGTATTGGTGATAACGTCTATTATTCACAGGGCTGCAGCGGACATGGCGTGACCTATACGCATCTGGCCGGTAAGATTTTGGCTGAGGCGATACATGGACAGGCGACCCGGTTCGATGCCTTTGCCAGTCTGCCTCACTATCCATTCCCGGGCGGCCATATGTTCAAGATCCCTTTCAGTGCCGTAGGTGCCTGGTACTATACCATGAGGGATAAGTTGGGGATCTGATAAATCCATTTTCTATCTGCCTCGACTATCTGTTGAGGCAGATCCTTCCCTCAAAAAAATCAAAAGCTTGCTAATTCATTTGATTAGCTATAGCACTCGTTCTCAAGCCTGCTATTTTTAATAGGGAGGCAAAGAAATTCCTCTTTCTATTCGTAAGTTTATTAGCCTTAAAGCCTCTCTTTTGGAGAATAAAATGAAACATCTGCCCATCAGTACCAAGTTACTCTGGATCACCTCTGCGCTATTTTTGGCGATTGTGACTATTTTATCCGTCACCTTGTGGTGGGCCTTGAGTAGCAAGAATGCTGAGATTGCCAGTGAGGTGCAGGAAGTGCTTCATCAAGAGACCAGAGCGAAACTGGAAGCCAGAGCCGGTGAGTATGGTGAGATGATTGCGGGGTTTATTAATGAAGCGTACCGCATTCCTTACTCGTTTGCGGCAACGATTGAGCAATCTTCAGGTACCGAACATTTAACTCGGGAAGGTCTGGAAGTCAGTGTCGCTGCGGTGCTAAAGAAAAACAGTCAGCTGTCATCCATGTACGCCCAATTTGAAGCTAATGGCTTCGATGGTAACGACGCTCTATACCTCTCGGGAGCGAGCCATAGCGTGGTGGGCGCAGGCAGTTTAGAGCTGTATTTCGTGCGTAACGACGATGGCAGTGTATCTCAGGAAGCGGTCGATGATGCGGCAGAGAAGTATGTAACGACAGTGAATGAATTCGGCATTCGCGAAGCCGAATGGTATCTGTGTGCCAAAGACAGCAAGCGGCCCTGTTTGATGGAGCCCTATCTGTATGAAGTCACACCGGGGCATAACGCCTTGATGACATCGCTGACGGTACCCGTCCTGAAAAATGGCCAATTTACCGGGTTAGTGGGCGTCGATCTTAATCTGCCGATATTTCAAAAATTGATAAAGGAGCTATCGGGGGAACTGTATCAGGGCAAGGCTAAGGTGACACTACTGAGCAGCAAGGGGTTAATCGTTGCGGCGAGTCACTATGACAAGATGGCGAGACCTGTTAAGGAGGCGATGGGTGCAGATCTAGCCGCTAAATTGCAGAACCTTCACAAGGGAGACAAATATTTCGAAAATGATGTTGAGATCGCGGTCGCCTACCCGATAGATATTCCTCTGTCTGGCAGCACCTGGTCGTTGGTGATAGAGGTACCCAGAGAGGAAGCATTTAAGACCGCCATGGCACTCAATGACCAGATGCAGGCGATGGCCCAATCACTGGGAAGCTTACAACTGACATTAGGCGCCATCGTGTCTGTTATCGCCGTTTTCAGTATCTGGCTGGTGATCCGCAGCATCATAGCACCACTTAAGATGATCCAATCGAGAGTCGAAAACCTTGCCAGTGCCGAGGGAGACCTAACTCAATCTATCGAGGTCGAATCGCATGCCGAATTGATAGCCTTAGGCAAAGGCTTTAATGCCTTTCTCACTAAGCTCAGGTTGTTAATCGTTGAGCTCAAACAGCTGGCAAGTCAATCACAACAGGAAAGCCTAACCGTTGCAAATGTTGCGCAGCAAACCCGAGACAGTGTCAATGGACAATATGGTGAGATAGAAAGTGTGGTGACTGCGGTGAATCAAATGAGTGCTACGGCACTGGAAGTGGCTAAAGCCTCGGAGCAGACCGCGATGGAAACCGATGCGATGTCGCAGAATGTGAAACAAAGTGAGCATAGCCTGATGACGGCCATGGAGTATGTGACCACTATGTCTGATGAGTCTCTGCAGGCGAAAGAGGCGGTGGGTCGGGTCTCGACAAGCAGCGATAATATCAGCTCAATTGTGGAAGTTATTCGCTCAATCGCCGAGCAGACAAACTTACTCGCGCTTAATGCCGCCATTGAGGCCGCCAGAGCCGGGGAGCAGGGAAGGGGTTTTGCGGTGGTTGCCGACGAAGTGAGAGCCTTGGCTTCTAAAACCCAAACCTCGACGGATGATATTACTAAGTTGATCAGCTCGTTGCAGATGGAGGTGAGCAGTGCCTCTAATGTGATAGACAGTGGTGCAGAAAAAGCGCAACAGGCCGTGGCGCAAACGGAGGAGGCACTGGCCTCTATTAATGCCATGGTGGCACAGATAGATGAGGTCTCGAGTCAGGTGACCCATATCGCCACCGCGGCGGAGGAGCAAAGCGCCGTCACCGAAGAGGTGAATAAGAATATCACCGGGATCTCAGATTCTGCATCCGATCTTGCGAGACTTGCCGGTGAAGCCCTGGACAGCAGTACTAATCTGGCGGAATTGGTGAAGTCTCAACATGAGCAGCTGGGTCGTTTGAAGACATAGCAGTATAGATTATTTGGCAGGCAGCTAAGACGCATGACTAAAGCCCATAACTAAGGCTCATGATTCTGTGGCATAGAGGCCTGCTCACCCCTCTCTGTCTTGATGCGACATTTTGTCTCCTACTAAAAAGTTGCATCAAGCTTAATTAGGTACACTCGATCCGGTACTGGGCTGGAAAATAACAAAAAAACCTTCTTTGTTGGTGATTTTGATGTACATTAAATATACAGGGAAACGTTAGTCTCATTAAACAAGTCTGTCATTAACCAAGGTTGTTACTTTGAAAAAAACAGATACTTCCAACTACCGACACTTTCTCAAAGTGGTTGACTGCCAACAAGCCTGCCCAGCCCACACGCCAGTGCCCGAATATATTCGTTTGATCGCCGACAGAAAATACACCCAAGCCTATATGCTTAACTGGGAATCGAATGTCTTTCCCGGCATCTTAGGCCGGGTCTGTGACCGTCCCTGTGAACCCGCCTGCCGTCGGGGACGTGTCGAAGATGACCCCGTGGCTATCTGCCGTTTGAAGCGTGTCGCAGCCGATTATAAGGGGGAGATAGCGGCTCTGTTACCGGAGATCCCCCGAACTAAGAACGGTAAACATATCGCTCTTATCGGCGCCGGACCCGCCTCACTCACGGTCGCGCGAGATCTATTACCGCTGGGTTACAAGATCACACTATTTGAACGTGACCTTCAGGCTGGTGGCATGATGCGAAGTCAAATTCCGGCGTTTCGCTTACCCCAAACCGTTCTCGATGAAGAGCTGGACTTGATTCTGCAAATGGGACTCAAGGTTCGCTTTGGTGTTGCCATCGATAGCATGAAAGCCATGCTTGAGGAGATATTTGATGCGGTCTTTGTGGGAACCGGAGCGCCAAAAGGTCGGGATGTCAGAATACCTGGCCGAGAGGAGGCAAAGGATCATCTGACTCTGGGGATTGACTGGTTAGCCAGTGTTGCCTTTGGTCATACCCGTAGTATCGGCGAGAGGGTTATCGTTCTGGGGGGAGGTAATACGGCCATGGACTGCTGCAGAACCGCTAAACGCCTGGGAGGAAAACAGGTAAAGGTGGTGGTACGTTCGACCTTTGAGACGATGAAGGCTTCCCCTTGGGAGAAAAGCGATGCCGCCGAGGAAGATATTGAGATCATCCCAAATCACACACCCATAGAATTTGTCATGGAACAGGGGGAGTTTAAGGGGGTGCAGTTTGAGGAGCTTAACTCCAGTTATGACGAGCAGGGCAAGCGTACGCTGACTCCTACGGGCAATACTGTGATGATGGAGTGCGATCATGTGTTAATCGCGATAGGACAAGATACCGCTTTTCCCTGGATAGAGCGTGACATTGGCATCGAGTTCAATAAATGGCAACAGCCGGTGCTCGATGAGACCTCATTGCAATCGAGCTTACCGACGGTGTTTTTTGGTGGCGATGCCGCCTTTGGTCCAAAGAATATCATTACCGCAGTGGCTCACGGTCACAAGGCTGCCATCTCAATCGACCTGCTATGTCATGGTAAAGATCCGGTCTCAGAAAGGCCTGTCAGTGATTTTAATCTTGTCAGCCAGAAGATGGGGATTCATGAATGGAGCTATCACAATAAGATAAAGCTGGATAGTCGCTATCCTGTGCCCCGTCTCGATTGGCAGGAGGCGATAGAGAAACTGTCGAGTGAGGTCGAATTAGGCTACGACGAGAAGCTTGCCCTTGGGGAAGCCCACCGTTGCTTTAACTGCGATATCCATACCGTTTTCAGCGAAGATATCTGTATCGAATGCTCCGCCTGTGAAGATGTTTGTCCGGTGGACTGCATCAACTTTATCCCGGCTCAGGCCGAGGAGACTGAGGTAAGAGATCCCATAGTCGTGAATAGGCTTAGGGTTAGTGATATTAATCCAGAGCAGGAACTTTTTGTGTCAGCCCCTCTGAAAACGGGTCACTTGATGATCAAGGATGAAGATGTATGCCTTCATTGCGGCCTGTGTGCCGAGCGTTGTCCTACCGGAGCCTGGGACATGAAGAAGTTTACCTTGAATAATGCCAAGGCTGCGATTGAATGACTAGCCTCAGCTGATTAGTCGTTAATCACACAAGTTTTGTTAAATTTGTCATTGTGTAAAGTGAAGGACGAACTTATACGGAATCTAAGGCTCCTTAGGTTGGCTCCCGGATATCTCGTTCCTCGATTCCGGGATGAGGACTAGCCTAACGCTGGAGGGATGTGCGCTTCACTTTGAATTGTTAGCCGAGCGCTCTTCACTCAACAGGGACCAGAGACATGAAGAAGTTTATCTTGAATAACCTAAGGGCTGCGAGCATATGACCGGATGTGAATCAACCAACGAATTTGTCGTGAAGTTTGCCAACACCAATGGCACAGGCTCTGCCAGCGCTAATAATATGTTCGCCAAGGCCATCATGCGAATGGGGCTCCCGGTTAGCGCTAAGAATATATTCCCATCAAACATTCAAGGGATGCCCACCTGGTTCGAGGTGAGGATCAGCGAGAAGGGTTATCTGGGCAGACGTGGTGGTGCACCTGAGATGGTGGTGGCCATGAATGCTCAGACCCTGAGTGAAGATATCAAATCGGTTAGGGCCGGTGGCTATCTGCTGTATGACTCCAGCAGCATGTTACCTAAGCGTCTGGAGCGGGAAGATATCATCTTTTTGGGAATGCCTATCTCAGAGATCTGTCGTACCGAATACAGCGATCAGCGCCAGCGACAGCTATTTAAGAATGTGATTTACGTAGGGGCCATGGCCGCGCTGCTGGGCCTCGATTTTCAGGTGCTCAGGGAACTGGTGTCGGAACAGTTTAAGGGAAAGGATAAGCTTATCCGTCCAAATCTGTACGCCCTGGAGCTTGGTTTTCAATTTGCAGCTAAGCAGTTTAGCTGTCCGTTAGCCATACACCTTGAACGCCGGGATCTGGTGGGGGACAAAATTATGGTCGACGGTAACACTGCCTGCGCTCTGGGGGCTGTTTATGGTGGAGCCACCGTCGTTGGTTGGTACCCCATAACCCCCTCTACCTCAGTTATCGAGAAGTTCTCCTCATATTGCCAACGCTTGCGCATCGACCCTGCCAGCGGGCAAAAAAACTATGCCATAGTGCAGGCCGAAGATGAGCCCGCTGCCATAGGTATTGCCATGGGGGCCGGCTGGAACGGCGCGCGGGCCTTTACCGCGACCAGTGGCCCCGGGATCTCACTGATGACCGAGTTTTTAGGCCTGGCTTATTTTGCCGAAGTTCCGTTAGTGCTTATCGATGTGCAGAGGGCGGGGCCATCGACAGGAATGCCGACTCGTACCCAGCAGTCGGATATGCTTACCTGCGCCTATGCCTCTCACGGTGATAGTAAGCAGGTACTCTTAATCCCATCGTCGCCATATGAATGCTTCAAATTTAGTGCGTTAGCATTCGACCTCGCCGACAGGCTACAGACCCCCATCATAGTAATGACAGAGCTTGATACCGGCATGAATCATCATCTGAGCCGCCCCTTTGGGTGGGATGATGCTCATAAGTATGACTTGGGTAAGGTGCTCGACACTGAGGCGCTTGACGAGGTTGCCACCTTTGGGCGTTATGCCGACATCAATGGCGATGGGATCTGCTATCGAACGCTACCGGGGACTCACCCTAAGAAAGGTGCCTTCTTTACCCGTGGCACATCGAAAAATGAGTATGCAAAGTATTCGGAGAAGACAGTAGATTACACCAATAATATGCAGCGCCTTAATCGTAAATTTGTCACCGCTGCCACACTTCTACCCGAACCAATTATTCAGATTCATGCTAAGTCAGCGTCAGTGGGTTTAGTGTTTTACGGCTCGACTCTGGAAGCGATTCCAGAGGCGGTTGCCCTGCTGATGGAGCAGGGCGTGAAGGTCAACACTATGCGGGTGAGAGGATTTCCTTTCGGCGATCAGGTTCTCGATTTTATCGATAGCCATGATCGGGTGTTTGTCATCGAACAGAACAGAGATGGACAGCTCAGGACACTACTGAGCACTGAGCTGACAATAGATCCGGCGGCTATGACACCGGTACTTCATTACGATGGCTTAGCCATCACAGGGGCGTTTATTGCTGATTCGGTGCAGGAGTACCTGTCGGAGCAAACGAATCGGGTTGCAGGTTAACAATTGCAGATATGTTGAAAGGGATAGGGGAGAGAGCGTTATCGAACCGCTCTGGGATTAACTGCAGTGTATAGGGATTAAAAGTATGAGTTATCGAAAGCCCCAGTTCAGACATCCACGCCTGGAGGTGAACGATCTAGGTTTAACTCACAGGGATTATGAAGGAGCCTTGTCGACTCTATGTGCCGGCTGTGGACATGATGCCATCACCGCCGCGGTGACCCAGGCCTGCGCCGAGTTATCACTTCCGCCCCATCGCATTGCAAAAATATCCGGCATTGGTTGCTCTTCTAAGGCACCTAACTACTTCCTCAATCACGCCCATGGGTTTAATACCGTACATGGCCGCATGCCATCGGTGGCAACGGGGGCGAATATGGCTAACAGAGATCTTATCTATCTGGGGATGTCGGGTGATGGAGACAGTGCCTCTATCGGCTTTGGTCAGTTCGCCCATGTGGTCCGCAGAAGACTCAATATGCTTTATATGGTCGCCAATAATGGTGTCTATGGTTTGACTAAGGGACAACTTGCCGCGACGGCGGAGCAGGGGATGAAAAATAAATCAGGAGAAGCCAGTCTGTTCACCGATATTGACCTGTGTGTCAGTGCGCTGCAGTTTGGTGCGACCTTTGTTGCCCGCAGTTTTTCCGGCGATAAGGCTCAACTCGTGCCTCTCATCAAGGCGGCGATAAGCCATAAGGGCTTTGCCTTTATCGATATCATCTCCCCTT
>Ga0316198_10000378_pt1 | contig 23088 bp, 25 predicted proteins | sample OudBieAanoxic_MG_FD_204935 | JGI IMG/M metagenome (GOLD analysis project Ga0316198, IMG submission 204935) | Coastal sediment microbial communities from Oude Bieten Haven, Netherlands - site A anoxic | ecosystem: Environmental > Aquatic > Marine > Coastal > Sediment | place: Netherlands...
GAGTCTCATCATGTTCACCGAACTGCCACAACCCGCACAGCAAAAGCTGCTTGGTCGTAAGCGTGCACGTGAGAGTCTCAACGAAAATTCCGCCCTCATGGTGGCTGAAAATGAGATTCTTTGACCTCTTGATTCAGATCATGACCTTGCGTCCAGCTCCTGCTAATCGATAGCAGTCGGCCTCCCCACCGAAAATCCCTGCACGCCATCCAACTGAAGCGTCTTCAGCAATGCCCATTGTTCCTCGGTCTCTACCATTTCGGCGATGGTAAGAATATCCAGGCTGTGCGCGATGCTGCAGAGCGTTTTCACAAAAAACTGGTCGTCCTTGTTTTCGGTAATCTGGGCCGTATAGGCACCGTCAATCTTGACGTAGTCGGGTCGCAACGAGTTCAAGTGGCCAAAATTCAAAAACGCCTGGCCAAAGTGGTCCAACGCAAATCCATACCCGAGCTCTCTTACGCGGCTGGAAAAACGACGCAGCTGATCCAGTTCGTGGATCACAGCAAACTCGGAAAATTCAAACACAATTTTCCCTGCCCCCGCCGGGGCCTTTGCCAAGCTTGCACAAAGCCAATCAAGAAACTTCTCGTCACGCAACGAGCCGTGAGAAAGGTTTACCGCAAATTGGTCAGACCCACGCTGCCGCCCGCATCGCTTGAGCAATTCCTCCACGACTATGCGGTCGATAGCACGCGCCAGGTTCAACTCTTCCGCAACCGGCATGAAGGTACCCGCGGTCCAAAGCTCTCCTGTAGCTGCGGGTATACGCAGCAGCACCTCACGCTGCATAATCTTTTTTGGGTTGTCGCTGGCTACAACGGGCTGGGCAAATAGCACAACACCTCGTTGCTCGATAGCATTGCTAATACGTTGTTTCCATTCCTGCCTACCTACGGATGGTGTTGACTCAGGGTCGGTGGTGTAGATTGCCCATCGATTGGGGCCGGCCGATTTCGCCAAGCGCAGAGCATGGTCCGCTTCCGACAGTAGCTCAGCCGGGACCCGTACTCCTTCGAACAAAGTTATACCGACGTGCCCGACATTACTTGACTCAATCAATGCCTGCGTATGAAGCTGCGCAAGTTGGCCAACCAGGCTATCTGCAAACTCGCGCACCCGACCCTCATCCATACCACTCAACAAAATACCGAAGTCCCCACCGGCAAGACGCCCGATAACTGCGTTGTTGTCGCTCACAGTTTGTTTAAGAACACTGGCCGTAGCGCCGATCAGCTCATCCCCCGCCTTGAACCCATGCTTGTCATTGATCTCTTTCACGCCATTGATCCGCACCACCAACAATGCGCCATTCTGAACTTTCTCGGATTTCTGCACTGCGCTTCGTAGTTGTGCTTCGAAATAGCGTCGATTCCCGAGCCCGGTGACACTGTCTTGATAGGCAATCTCACGCATCTGTTCCGCCGAGCGCGCCTGCTCCTTAAACATCGACTGAACCTTGCGGGTCATACGGTTCATTGCGAGAACCATGCTTCGCAATTCGCGTGTCCTTGGTAACTTTTCCTGAACAATATAGTTACGCGCGCTTACGCCCTCTGCCTGTTGCTCAACCGCACGCATGGGCCGCAAAAGCGCATGGATACCAAATGCCCCCAGAATCCCCACACCAACCGCAACCATGACCAGCCAGTACAGGATCTGAGTAAAAGTACGCCACAGCTGCCGGTAGGCATACCCGGGGTGACTTTCTACACTGACGACACCTGCGATATTCCAACCCGCGAGCACCTCAGCATTCGCCGGCGGGATCTCCAGATTCAGCAAAGCAACGAACCAGTCCGGCACACCCTCCAGGTCAATCCTCGCGCTGCGTTCAAGCAATGTCCTGTTGTCTGTCGCGACTAGATGTATTCTGCTGTAGTAACCGCGGTCAAATATTGCATCGATCATCGATTTGACGGTTGACAGGTCTTCTTCGGCCATATACGAAGATACTGATAAGCCAAGCGATGTGGCAGTATCCTGTGCGTGGGATTGCAGCTGCTCTTCCAGAAACATTCTCGTGCTATACAGATTTAGCCCGACAGTGCCCACAAACATAACCAGGCACATGAGCGCTATCATCAATAACAATTGTCTACTAAGTGTCATCGTTCCATTCCTTTCCAGACAGACATACGCCGCCCGCCATTACTCTACCTGAGCCATACCGTGTTCCCTCATGCGTCGGGTAAGGTCATTCCAGCGACTCAAACGCTCGGCTTTACCGACTTTTTGCCCTTGTCCTCTCGCCTTTGCCAGCCATAAGCCATCACCGTTAAAGCTGTATACGGGAATAAGATCCTTTCTTCGCGACGCCGGCCGAATCTCACCGACTATATTGTCCAATACCAAGGGTTCAGACGCCGGCGTCGCATAATATGTCAGAACCATATGCGCCTGATCGAGTTTCACTGCTTTCACATACGTCAGTCGCAAATTCTCATCCGGCACACCCAATTCGCGCAATGTAAAATATTTCGCGACCGAGAAATCTTCGCAATCACCACCATCGCTAGAAAGTAATTCAACAGGTGTCGACCAGTAATCCTTCGTGCCCCAATGCTCCAGATCACTAATAAAACGAACTTCATTAAAAAAGTAATTAACGCTGTTCAGTTGCTTCTCGACCGACAGCCCCCGATTATCGGCTACCAATCGATCCCAGGCTTCGACCCGCTGACGCGCATCAGCGCCATACTGGGCTTCAACTCGCTTGAGCAACTTTTCATCTACGCCCAAACCGTCCGCGATGGCCGCTGCAATAAGCAGCTGGGTCAACCAAAACCAAGCGTGTTTTGCTATTAAAAGGGGGGCACGCAATAGAGTCCGCCACTCCTGGGGGCATTCAGCTGGATCATCCCAGCACCCGGGACTCAATCACTGGCCCGGTCCAATGTCACTTAACGGCCAGGATCTGGAAACTCTTCAGTTATTGAGTGCAGCCCGTTCAACGCTGGCCCGCGCACATTAAATCCATTAAAGTTACGCTATAACAATGCGTTACGCAATACTGACGGCAGCGCTCAGGTTGCCGTGGCACGCCGCGAATATTTCAGACCTTAATTTATGTTCGGGTTTCGCATCATTCCAGCCTGTGCCTGGCGAATTAAACGATAATTGGCTGCGGCATCTCCGGTGGTATTTTCTATCAAACGGTGGTTTGCTCCCGGTTTGACACTGCTATACCAGTTATCGACGCTTCAAGGCTGCTCAGATCGATCCATGATCAGCCCTTCAGTCACCACCGATGTAGCAAGAAGCTTCTTGGTGTAAGTCGTACCCGAACGGTTACCATTTTACCTCATTCGCCCCCAGTTGCGGAGAGACGGATAAGAACCAGGCGACGCAAGCATCATGACTACCGCTCAAACCACGGTGCCATTCACGTGGTGGCAAAACACGGGGCATTGAATAACTCTTACCCTGTGGGGGGCGAATTCGTAATGGTGACGTGAGAACCATTACTTAGCCAGTCCTGTTCGTCAACGCAACCTTCCCTACAAGCGAAAGTACCTCGCCCGCTGCAGCTAAAACCGTGGAATAGTATGGCGTCGGGCGGGGTACGCGAACCCCTGATTTTTTTGCTTGTTAAACCCGCAGGTTATGGGCTTAACATTTTTTCAGGTTAAACCCGATTTTTTATTTCCGGAATTATCAATTCTTTACAAGGCAAAATGGCGTCCCCAAGGGGAGGCCATCTTATCCCCCAGTTACACGCAATCTCGCAAGCAACATATTTATAATAAATTCCAATAAGATACACTAACTTTTGCAACCTGCCAACAATCAGCATATTTTCCGCATTTCAGAATATATGCTAGTATTGGGCCGTCAGTATCAGTTTACGAGGCGAAACCAATGAGCGAAACACTGGTGGTATCCAGCCGCGGACAGATCACTCTGCCCGCCGCACTGCGCAAACGGCTGGGAATCAAAAGCGGTGACGTCGTGATTCTGGAAGATCGCGGTAATGAGGTTGTACTCAAGCCAGGCATCGTCCTCGAAATCCAGCACTACAGCGATGAGCAGATCGCTCAGTGGGATGCCGAGGATAAACTTTCAGATAAAGAGCGGGCGGAAATACTCGACACTCTGGCCACAGCAAAATAATGAGGCTGTTTCTCGACGCAAATATATTGTTCACGGCCGCACATAATCGGAAAGGAAAAGCCAGATTGGTTATTGAACTCGGGACCCAGGGCTACTGGGAACTGTTCTCCAGCCCCTATGCGCTGGAAGAAGCGCGCCGCAACCTGGAGAGAAAATTTTCGCACACCCTAAATGATCTTGGCACACTTCAGCACGGCATCAGTCTTGTTGAGCATCACGCTGACCTTGCCTTCCCGGAGCGCCTTGCGCAAAAGGACCAACCGATATTCCAGGCAGCACTGGCTAGTCGGGCTACCCACCTGCTTACCGGTGATCTCAGGGACTTTGGCCCCTTCATGAATCAACCGGAAAATACGTTTGGCATCTGTATTCAGACTGTTGCCGAGTTCCTGAATAACCTCGGTTAGCCGCGCGCAGGATAAATTCCCACGGGCACGCATCAAGATGAAGCGCAACCTTCCCTGTAAGTGAAAGTCTCTCGTTCGCTGTAGCTGAAATCGTGGAATAATAAGGCAAAATGGCGTCCCCAAGGGGAGGCCACCTTATCCCCCAGTTGCACGCACTTCACGTAACAAGTTTATTTTAACTTTCAAAGGGAGTGAATCCGGAAACACGGACTTCGCCACAGGCGCCCACGTAAAACAGCCGGTCTGTGAACCGGCCAGGTTGAGCAACTCGGGGCAGCGTTCCGAATTAAAAATGAAGCGGATTTCTGCATGCTGTGTGACACCGCGCGAGTCCAGCGGTACGAGAACGAATTCGGCGGCTTCAATACCGTCCAGGGGCACACGCGCTGAATGCAGTACAGTGGTACGCTCCACGGGATTTCCGCCATAATTAACGTTACGCAGAATAACGTAGCCATTATCGTCATGCGGTTTGCTCTCCCCCCAGGCAACCAGCGCGGGTGCGGACGCTGCCATGTAACCGCCCGGCAAGACATCCCTGTTTGTCCTGAGCCGCATGATGCCCCTGTTATCTTCTGCCCATCTCAGCAACTGGTCGGGCGTCAGGGTCCGGTAATTTTTCATGATTTATTCCTCCAGGTTGCTCGGCGCCATTCCCGAATTAATGTAGCGTGGTCTCACCTAACCAGTTAACCAGGGGGCGCAGCTGTTCCAGATCACGTTCAGAAAGCGGCGTATCGTGGTCTGCCTCGGGCATGCCAAGCACTCGCTTCGGTGCGTCGTAGGCTTCGATAATCTGTTGCTGGAATCTGGCCGGTACGACCCGATCACGCAGGGCCATCACGAAGACTGCCGGGACCTGTATCCGGGCCGCGTTGCGAATGCTATCCAAATGTTCCGGGATCTGGTGCGCGAGGGCACGGGTAAGCCATTTGGGGCACCACCGCACGGTCTGACCTTCGATCACCTCGCGCAAAGCCGGCGGATTCTGCAATAACAACCCGTCCACGGGATGGTTCGCCGCCAGGTAGAGTGCGCTGACACACCCCAGGCTGCCGCCTGCCACGATGAGCGGTCGTTTTTCCTTCGCCTGCCGGATTTCCTCGAACGCACGCCTGGCCATAGCGGGGATATGTCGAAGACTCGCTCGCCCGCTGCTGCTGCCGTACCCGGGCGGATTCACCGCCCAGATCTCAACGCACCATCGATCGGGCCAGCAACACTCCACGAAGTCAGCCGAATCCTCCGCTCGACTCGCCGTGCCGGGGAATTTGAGTACGTACAGGTCCGGGGCGATCGTCCTCTCCTGACCAACCCGATACATCCATACTTCCAGATGCCCGTCGCCATGTGACAGCAGCGCATGCCGCTTGTCGGGCGCCTGCATATCATGCCTGCTGGGTCCGAGAATGATCCTGTCTGTTAACCAACTGAGGAGAGACACGTGGTTTTGTCCTCAATGTCCGGCATACAGCCAGTCGATCTCGGATTGGCAGGTTTCAAAGATTTCTGTCGGCGCCGCTTTATGGCGTAGCCGACGCTGATCTGCTCAAGGAGCCTCTCGGGCGACTCGTCCGGTCCAAGCACGAGGACGCCGCTCTCGTCCGCAGTCTCGGCCCCGATCAGGGTCGGCGTGCTGGTCAGCGCGCCTGCGAGATCCCGGCGCTTGGATACGTCGGCACCTACACCTTCGCAAACATCCTTTTTGACCTTCGTCGGAACTTTGTTCATGACGCTTTAGGGGTGCCGTACCAACTGCACGCTCAAGCCTCCTGTCGTGCCACCTCGAGCGGCAACTGCGTTTTCGCGATACGTTTTGTCAACGTGTACATGTGACGTAGCTGCTCGATAAAGGTCATCATCAGGCGGACCCGCTGCAGGTACTTGGGGTCATCGCTATGCAAACGTTTGGCGTGGCGCTCGAAGAGTCGGTCGGCGAAGTCCCGAATCTCGTCCTTCAGCAACAGCACCTCTTGCGCCGCCCGCTGATCGCTTTGACCCACAGCTTTGACCACCAGCTCGACACTGCGCCGGACGGTTTCGAACAGGCCTTTGACCATGTCCTGGGTCTCTTTGGTGCTCGCCTCGTATTCACCCTCCAGATAGGCCTTGACCACGCCGACCATGTCAGTCTCGATCACATCGCCGACGCTCTCGATATTCATCATGGCGGCCACCAGCGCCTGCTGTGTCGCGCCTTCATCCTCGGTCAACATGCGCTGTCGTATTTGCCCGAGATAGGCCATGATCGCGGCTTGGAGAATATCCACCTCGTCGTCACGCCGCGCGACGTCGTCTAGCTGCTCCTTGTTCTTCTTCTCGAGCGCATCGCGAAGCGCCTCCATCATCTCCAGGGTGATGAGACCCGCCCGCTCGATCTCTCGCCGCGCGTTCTCCAGCGCGATGGATGGCGCTTCCAGCGCCGCTTCATCGAGAAACTCGGGTTCGATAATCACGCCTTCGGGCGGGGCGCGCTCAGGTATCAGTTTCTCGGCCAGGCGCGCGAACCAGGTGGTAAAGCCGATAAACAACAGCGTATTGATCACATTGAACATGGTGTTGGCATTGGCAATCTGACGCGGCACCTCGGCCGCGAGCTTTGCCGTGCCTTCCAGCCCGGTCGCGGCCGGGGACAGATCTATCGCGATTTCGGCCAGAATGGACAGGAATGGCAGCCATATCAACACGCCGGTGATATTGAAGCAAATGTGCACCACGGCGGCACGCACCGCCTCGGTGGGCTTGCCCAGCGCGGCAAGCAAGGCGGTGGCACAGGTGCCGATATTGGCGCCCAGCGCCAATGCGATCCCGGCCGGCAGGCTCAGCAACCCCTCACTCGCCATCGCGATAGCGATCCCGACCGTCGCCGCGGATGACTGCACGAGACCGGTGAACACTGCTCCCGCCAGGATCCCGAACAGCGGATTTTCCATGCTGGCGAGGATGTCCAGAAACGGTTCGTAGCTGCGCAGGGGCTTCATGCCTTCGCTCATCATCCCCATGCCGTAGAATACCAGCCCCAGGCCCAATATCATCATGCCGACGTACTTTGTCTTGTCATTCTTGCTGGCAAAGTTCATGAAGAACCCGACTGCGACAAGGATCAGAGAATAGGCCGAGAGATTGAAGGCGAGCAGCTGCGCGGTCATGGTGCTGCCGATGTTTGCCCCCATGATCACGCCGACCGACTGTGCAAGTGTCATGACGTTAGCCGTCACGAAGCCGACCACGAGCACGGTGGTGACAGACGAGGAATTGAGCACCGCCGTGACAAATGCGCCGGTAATCGCTCCCATGAAACGGTTGACCGTCAGCTTCTGCAAGATGGTTCGAAGCGTGTTGCCCGCCGCCTTCTTGAGCCCCTCGGAGAGCAGGTCCAGCCCCCCTAGAAAGAGCGCCAGACCGCCAAAGAGTCCCATACCGAGCTGCAGCCAATCCACCTCATGGACTTCGGCGGGGCCTTGCTGGGCAAAGACCGTAGAGAAGACCACAAACCCGGTTGCCAGTACCAGGTAAGGGAGGGCCCGAGAAGCTGTCATTGTCATGATTCGATCTCCGATAGGCGTTTTGAGATGTGTCCCAAGCGTCGCATTCTAACGCCGACATGCGACGAAACATATGGTTTTGTCCTCAATGTCCGGCGTACAGCCAGTCGATCTCGGACTGGCAGCTTGCAAGAATTTTCTCCCGACGCAGCTTTAAGGTGGGCGTCATCAAACCGGACTCGACGGTCCAGGGCGTGTCAAGGACCGCGACTCGCGGTATCTTGGCATAGCCTGGAAACTCACGCAGTCGCTCGGCGATGCGCTTGACCAGGATCGTCTGCAACTTGTCGCCCTGGCGCTCTGCGGCCAGGTCCGCCGACAGACCCTCCGCCTCGGCGAGTTTTGCATATTCCTTCTTGTCCAGTACCGCCAACACGGTGAGGTAGGGCCTGGCCTCGCCCAGCACCATGACCTGCAGGAACAGGCTGTCGATAGTAACGGCATTTTCCATATCTGCCGGCGGCACCTTCTCGCCATTGGACATGACGATGATTTCCTTGATGCGACCGGTAATGAAAATATGACCATCCTCGTCAATACGCACCCGATCACCGGTATGGAACCACCCATCGTTGTCGATTGAAGCCTGCGTTGCTTCCGGGTTGTTCCAGTATCCCAACATGACGCTGGGACTGCGCGTCAGCAGCTCATCCATGTCACAGTACGCACCTCGATACCCTTCAAGGGTTTGCCGACACTGTCGGGAACGTTGTCTTCGAGGGTGTTGTTGCTGACCACCGGACTGGTCTCAGTGGCGCCATAGCCCTGCAGAATCGGCAGGCCCAGGCCGATGAAGAAGTGCGCGATCTCCCGCGCCAGCGCGGCACCTCCGGCGACTGCGGCACGCAGTTTGCCACCGAGTTTGTAGCGGATCTTGTCGCCGACCTTCCCGTCTATCTGCGACCAGAGCGACACCTTGGGGCTCCACTTGCCACGCCCCTGCTCATGCAGAAAGTGTTTCCACCCTTCTTGCGCATGCTTGTTAAGAAAGGCTTTAACCGGGGCCGGCTGTTTACTCAATAGGTCCTGAATGCGGGCATAGACGCGTTCAAAAACACGTGGCACGGCAATGATCACCGTAGGCTGAATCATGTCGAAGTCTTCCGCCAGCTGCTTTGCGGCGCGTGCAAAGGCGACGGTTGAGCCGGCGGCCATCGGCAGGTAACAGCCACAGGTGCGTTCCAGCATGTGCGACAGGGGCAGGAACGAGAGAAAGGTGTCTTCCCGGTAGGCACAAACGCGCTCCAGGACACCCTGAACATTAAATAGAATGTTGCGATGGCTCAGCATCACGCCTTTGGGCCGACCGGTGGTACCGGAGGTATAAACGATAGTGGCCAGCGAGTCGCTGTCAATGCGCTCGACACGCATTGGTTCATGCGTGGAAGGCAACCAGTCCTGTAGCGCAATCGGCTGCAAACCAGACGCTGACGATGAAACCGGTTGCAGCGATACGATGCGTGGCAGCTGCGCCAGCGCAGCGTGAACCGATGTCAGCGCCTGCCATTGCTCCGGCCCGCCGATAACCAGCAGCTTTGCACCGCAGTCCTCCAACACCAGTTTGATGTTGTCCGCACGGTCATTGACATACAAAGGCACAACCACCAGCCCAAGACCGTGGGCTGCAACATCGAAAGCCACCCAAGTCAGGACTGTTGGCCGCCATAATGGCCACGCGGTCGCCCTGAACAAGCTTCTCCGCCGAAAGCGCGCTCTGCCAATAACTTGCCTGCCTGGCAACGTCCTCCCACGTCAATGCGACCCACTCCCCGGCGCTTGCTTCGTAACGGCGGTAGGCAACCGCCTCTGGTGAGAGCTGGACACGGGCGCCGAACAGTGCTGCCAGCGTTTGCACCGTGTTGAGATCTACGATATCACTTGTCTGGGACATATTTAAGTCTCCTGAGATTTCAGATTGTCAGTTCCTGCGTCCACCCTGAACGCATCAACGCGTGATGACCTGAATAGCGAAAACCGTTCACAACAGCGGCACTTCGTAATTCAGGATCGCTCGCCAGTCGCGTACATCGTCCGCAAAGCGGCCGTCCTGATCAACCCTTGCGTGACGCAGGCGCAACCATAGGCCATCAACAACAGCGTTTGTGGGACGGATGTCCAGCGTAACGTCCAGTTCTGTCTGATCCGGGGCGCCCGTGCTATCCGAATCCGAGACGTAACCTTCCGCATAGTTGACGTAGCCGCTGATACCGTTCCACCCTGCTTCGGCAAAGTCATACGCCAGCCCCACCAGCCAGGCGTCCTCGCCAGCGCGATTGAAATCCTCGACCATCAATGACAGGTAGCCGGGGTAGCTTCCGAACGGGCTACGAATTCGACTGTCATTGTCAGTACTGGAGAAGGCCATACTCAGAGTCGCCCCCTTGTAGGTGGTGCTGGCTTTTGCGCCATACACGCTGGTTTCAAAGTCGCCCCCCAGTTCATCACCTACACTCCTCTGGTCAGTAAACTGTGTCGATACACCCAGCGCCAGGTCGTCGGTGACTTGCCAGCCAGCATTGCCTTCAGCGTAAAAAGTATTCATGAACTCCCAGGCGTAGAGGTTGACGAAACCCAGGTTGATGGACTCGGTGAAGTTGTAGCGCATGCCCGCCATTGTGGCCGGTTCATCGGTCCCGAGCAGGCCCGCCGCCCTGGACATGGGCTCGAAATTATCGGAGTTGCGCCGTTTCATGTGGGTAACCTGCCCGGCGGTGAATTCCAACGGCTCCACGATGTGTCCCTGCAGGCCATAAGCCAGGAAGGTATTGGGTACCATCCGGCTGTCCTGCCGGTTGAGGTAGGGAAAGTCGAGAGCAGTACGCCCTGCGCGTGCATTGGTCAGCTCTGTCAGCCGCAGTTCCACATAGGCTTCACCCAGTACGGTGAAACTCTGCTGGCCGGGCTCCAGCAGTTGAGTGCCATCCTTGTCGCCGGGTCCGTAGAGCTTTTGCGAGGTGTATAAGGTAGTGGCTACCCGCATCCGATCTTTCCACCACCCCGACTGATACCCCAGGGAACCACCCAGTGCCCAAGCCACGCTGTCACCGATGTCGCGGTCCCGGTCAAACTAATAGCTGCGCGGTTTGATAGCCAGGCTGGTGTCGCGCCAGAACCGCGGCAGGGATTCGAGCTGCCGTTTGAGGTGGGGAAATAAAGAGACTTTAAAGCGCTTCTCCTCGAAACCCTCGGTGAGCAGCCCTTTGGCGTCGTCCATGGTATCCGCGACGGGTCGTTCCTCGCGGACGTAGTCAGGGCCGGCGGCGAAACTCCATGGCGAAAGCAGAAAGGCGCCTGTACACCACGCCGTTAACCAGATCCAGTATAGTCGAACCATGCGAGTACGCAGTATCCGGGTTCTGTGACGCGGCCAGCTTGTCAGAAAAATAAAATAATACTACCGGCAATGGTTAACAACACATTGGCAAACGCGTAGGCGCCGGTATAACCCAGTGATGGCATGGAACTGTTTGCCGCTTTTGTCACCACGCTGAGGGACGCACCGCTGGTCATCGATCCGGTAATCGCACCAAACAGTAAAACCGGATGGATTTTCAGCACTTTTCTGCCAAAGAAATAACCGACAAAAATCGGTGTTGCTGTAACGATGATACCCGCCAGCACCAACACCGGGCCCGCGATAAGGAAAGTCTCGATAATGTCACCACCGGCCCGTAAACCCACACCCGCCATGAATAACAAAAGTCCAAACTCCATCAGTATCCAGCGCGCGGCATCCGGCATGCGTCCAAAAGTGGGATGAATGCTGCGTAAGTAACCAATAGCCAGCCCGGAGGCGAGCAGGCCGCCAGCCGACCCCAGGCCTATTGATAATTGACCTACCTTGACGGACAGCATGCCTACGGCAACACCCAGGACAATACCAAAGGCAAACGTGACCATGTCCGTTTCAGCGATTTCCCGCTCTACATGCCCGAGTTCCTGGCCAAGCAGGTCAACGTTGTCTTGCGGGCCAACGACGGTGAGAATGTCACCCCTGCGTAACGCAAATTTGATGCTAAGGGGTATTTCCATTCGCATGCGTGTTACGCCGGTAATCAACACACCAAATCTTTCGGCAATATCGAGTCCTTGCAGAGATTTACCAACCGCTTTTTTATTGATAACGACTATCTGTGCCGTCTCGGTGAACTGCCCGGTGCTCATCTCCGGCGTTATCTCTTCGCCATGTTTGGCGATGATTTCGGTGAAATATTCAACCGGCGCGAGAATATGCAGCTCATCGCCCAGTTGAAGAAAACCTTCCGGGTCTGCTTCGATATATTCATCACCCCTTCTCAACTTGACGACCGAGGCTTTGTCCCAGTACTGCTCTCGCACTTGTTTGACGGGAATTGTTGTGATTGCTTCATCGGTGACACGGTACATTCGCGCTGAAACGTTTGTCGGCTGTGATGCTGTTGCCGATTCGGCTTCCATTTCGAGCGCTTTCGCTTCCTTTTCCAGGTCGATACCCAGCACTTGCGGTAGCAACTTGATTATCGCAATCAGGCCCGCCAGGCCAAAGATATAGGTAATGGCATAGCCGGTCGCCACATTGCCGATCATGGCATCGGCCGTTATACCTTCCGGTGGTGTGACTTGTCCGGTTCGCAGCGCTTCCTGTGCGGCCGCGAGCGTGGGTGAACTGGTCAAGCCACCTGATAACAATCCCGCGGCTGTGCCCGGTGCCAGATCGAGCAAGTTCGCAGCGATGACAGCGATGGTAAAGCCCTGTTGCCGCTATGACCACAGCAAGGGAAAAATATTTGAGCCCATCGGTTCGCAGTACATCGAAGAATCGTGGTCCTGCCTGATAACCGACAGAGAAAATGAACAAGGCGAAACCCACTGCCTGCGCACCGGCGGACATGCGGAAATCAAAATGGCCGAGGAAAAGCCCTGCGAACAAAACCCCGGCCACAGATCCGAGTGAAAAGCTCCCGATGCGAATGTTACCGATCAAATAACCTATCCCCAGAATCAGAAACAGGGTGAGCACCGGTTGGGCACGGAGCGTTTCGATAAGGCGGGTGAATGCGTTGATCTCTTCCATTGTTAATCTCCCAACTTGAATTCGGGGCCTCGTTGATCGGTTTACTGATCCTGGCGGCAGACAGAACTGTTGTGTTAGTTGTGCGTCTTCCGCATGGCCATGAAATCCCCCACCAGGGCCGCGACCAGAATGGCGATATAGAACACACCCACGACGGCCTCCAAGGTGGCCAGAATACCGGCCAGAGGCGTTGCAGGTGCAATATCGCCATAGCCCAGCGTGGTTAGCGTAACCATACTGAAATAGACGAACTTGTGAAAGTGCATGTGTTCGGGATCCGCAGCGATGCCACTAAAGGATTCAGGGGTCAGCACCTCCAGGAACTGGAAGAGTATCGCCCACAGGACCGCAAGCAAGAGGAAGATACAAACGGCGCCGACAATCTTGTTCAGGTCAACAGTGCCTGCAAGAAACACCTGCCGAGCGGAATAGACGATCGCCTGTAAAAAGAACACCAGCGTCGCACCCATCATGAGGTGACGAAACAGGACCACACCTGAGAAAATGGCTACGAGGGTGCAGACCAACGCGGTCAGCGCAACTATCAGACCCGCCATAAACTCTCCCATACTGCCCGCGAGACTGACCACGCCCAAGATCAGCGCTGAGCCGAATGCAATTTCCAACAGCTCGGGATGATCGAACGGCGTGTACTCATACAGCACCGGAATGGCAAGCATCAGGACAATCAGACTGGCAAGGAGGTAGTTGAAATTGATTTCACGCATCAAGGAGCACTGCCGCTGATTTTTTTGTAACCGGTTTCGCTGACAATAATCTTTTCAAGTAGTCGTCTCGGATGGCGCTTGCACCCGGTAGAAAACAGCGTAAAGCGCCGGTACGGCCAGCAGCGTCATCACCGTGCCGACAGACAGACCGGCCATGATGGTGATCGCCATGCCGTTCCAGAACACATCGGGTAGCAGCGGTGCCACGCCCAACACGGTGGTGCCTGCAGCCAGGAGCACAGGGCGCGCACGGCCAACCGAGGCCGCCACCACGGCGTCAAAAGGCACCTTTCCAGCCTCGAGGTTCACGTTGATCTCATCCAGCAGCACGATGATGTTCTTCATCCGCTTTCCGGGTACCTGGATATGCAAATTCATCTGGAACCCCGTTGTCATGCATAACTACAAGACAATCTTCGTGCCATGCAGACACATCCGTAACCATGGAACGTTAATGCTATGTAATACAGTAGAAATTAGTGAGGTAGGAAGATTGGGAACGTATGGCCGGGCGGGGTGAAAAATACGATATTTCGTATCGGAGTCGAAATATCGTAGTCAGGTGACCTAGTGGCCTTTTGAGATGCGGGTCGGTACACCGAGACGTTCCATGCGTGAACGCAGGGTGGTGGGTTTCATTCCAAGAATCTCCGCGGCACCGTATTTGCCGGCGATCTGCCAGTCGGTCTGTGCCAGGATGCGCTCGATATGGGCTCGTTCAACCGCTTGCAGCGACTGTTCCGGATTCTTCGGTATGATACTGTCATCGGAAAGTTTGACATGCAGCGTTTTACCCCGGGCAAGAATCAGGGCGCGCTGAACGACATTACGCAGTTCGCGCACATTGCCCGGCCAGCTATAAGCCTTGCAGTTTCTCCATCTCATCACCCGGAATACGTTCAATGCTCTTGCCCATGTTCTTGCTGAATTCCCTGACGAATGACCAGACCAGCATGGGGATATCCTCGCGGCGGTCACGCAGTGGCGGAATGATGATAGGAAACACATTGAGACGATAGAAGAGATCCTCGCGAAAATGATCATCACGTACTTGCGCCACCAGATCACGATTGGTCGCAGCGATAATACGCACATCGACCTTGATCGTTCGGGTACTACCCAGGCGTTCGAAAGTGCCGTCCTGCAGAACCCGTAACAGACGGATCGGCAATTCCGGGGTCAGTTCCCCGATTTCATCGAGGAACAGGGTCGACTGGTCGGCCAGCTCGAAGCGACCGATCTGGCGGCTGAGCGCACCGGTGTAGGCGCCTTTTTCGCGGCCGAAAAGCTCTGCCTCGATCAGCGTCGCCGGTAGTGCCCCGCAGTTGACGATCACCATCGGGCGGCCACTGCGGCTGCTCAATTGCCGTCCACATATGGGTAGTACAAAACTCGGTCTGGTCCTCGGAAAACTGGTTGATAAAACACCGGTCGACGTCCATAAAACGGCCAATAAGACCAAGGCCATCCTCTATTTTGCGGTCTATTTCCTCCGCGGGGAGGTTGATCAACATGGCTGAGAGTTCGGCAATGATGCGCTCGAATTGCGCGCGTTCGTCCAGCGCACGTTCCTTGAGCCTGAGGTCGGTAATGTCCTGGACCACGATACTGATACCCACAATGCGGCCTTCGTCGTCACTGACAGGATGATAGCTGGCGCGCCAGTGGGCATCGTTCTCCGGATCGGTGAGCTGTTTTCCCGCGAAATCGACGTCCAGCAATTCCTTGCCTGAGTCGAGCACCTTGTTCAGGACCCGCTCAACACTGTAAGCGAGTGCCGGGAGAATTTCACGAACGGTTTTTCCCAGGTGGGCTTCGACCGGGTAGCCGTGGATCGCAGCGAGATAGTCATTGATGCGCAGGTAGTGAAAACCGCTGTCCACGAAGCACAGACCGACCGGTGCGGTCCGGTAGAGTTGTTCCAGTTCGGAAAAACGCTGTTCGACCCGTGTAGGAATATTGTTTTTTGCCTGCATTGCACCCCCGTACGATATAATGTTTGCTTGAATAGTACGGCACGCCCTGCTCCAGGATGCCTCCTGTGTGTCCATATCTATGACCATCGTGGCGAGGTTGACCTTTGGTACGGTCCCGGTGTTCGTACGACCGATCAAACACCAGTCGAGTCAACCAAACAGGGGTTGACTCGACAACGATCGATCCCACTGATCCAGGTCATAATTTTACTATTTGACGATTATTTCTTCATTTTGTAAACTCTATCCATGATTCGAAGAGACATCCAGCCCGCGCTGCTTCAGCTAAGCAAGCAGTATCCGGTGGTTACCATCACCGGACCACGCCAAAGCGGAAAGACGACGCTTTGCAGGGCCACCTTCGCGGACAAACCCTACGTCAACTTTGAGGCACCGGATACCCGGACATTTGCCCGGGAAGATCCCCGGGGTTTTCTTGCGACCATCCCCGACGGTGCCGTTCTCGATGAAATCCAGCGTGTCCCGGACTTACCTTCGTACCTGCAGGAAATCGTGGACAGCGATCCGGTACCCGGCAAATTCATCCTGACCGGCAGTCAGCAATTCGAACTGATGAGCCAGGTCAGCCAGTCCCTGGCGGGACGTACGGCCCTGTTACGACTGTTGCCACTTTCCATCAACGAGCTGAAAAATGCTGACCGCCTCCCTTCCCTGTTTTCGCTCATCCTTAGCGGTTTCTACCCCCGAAAGTACCAGGACAACCTGGATTCAACCCAGATGCTCGGTGGCTATTTCTCAACCTACATCGAGCGTGATCTTCGTCAACTGAGCGCCATCCACGACCTGCAAAAGTTCGAACGTTTCGTTCGGCTTTGCGCAGGACGCACCGGTCAGCTGCTGAACATGAACAATCTCGCCAACGATGCTGGAATTTCACACAGCACGGTACGCCAATGGATTGATCTTCTGCAGGCGAGTTACATCATTTTTCTACTCCCTCCCTGGTTCACCAATACGCGTAAACGTCTGGTGAAATCGCCAAAACTCTACTTCTATGACGTCGGTCTTGCATCATGGTTACTCGGAATACATCAGCCGGAACACATCCAGCGAGACCCGCTGTATGGCGCATTGTTCGAAAACATGATCATCGTCGACCGACTCAAATCAACATACAACTTGGCACGCCCGGTAGGGTGTTATTTCTATCGGGACAACACCGGCAACGAGGTTGATTTAATTGAACCGGAGGGACATCAGGTTCATGCGATCGAAATCAAGGGCGGCGCAACCATCAGTGCCGACTACTTCAAAGGTCTGAGCAGATTCAAGAATGCCTTTCCAGAGACGTTTCTTGACGGAACCGTTATCTACGGCGGCGACCACTCACAGCAACGCACCGAATGGACGATTCGGTCGTGGAGGGATGTTGCAGATGAAAATCGCTAACGTGGTGTGGGAACATTACTAAACGATATCTGTTTATGGCGAACTAGTACGTATCAAGGGAAAACGATCACTCAGACAGTCTTGTTCCTGAGCGCAACCTTCCCTGTAAGCGAGAGCATCTCGTCCGCTGTCGTTGAAATCGTGGAATAGCGTGGCGTCGGGCGGGGTACGCGAACCCCTGGTTTTTACTTGTTAAACCGGCAGGTTATGGGCTTGGCATTTTTTCAGGTTAAACCCGATTTTTGCCCTATTATCGCACCAACTGAAATCGGATATATCGCTAACAAATGAGTCACAGGGAGATTTGAGCCCCCGACCATCTGGTTCGCAGTTAGCAGAACCATCTATAAGAGCTTGTTTTCATCAACATAGACTGGAATGCCGTTGCCCAATTTGCACAACAATGCACGATGGTGCGCAACTGATTCCCGCAAAACTCCCGCAAGCGGCGCATGCCAGATCGAATGCCGGCGATCTGCGAAATAAGGCGGCGCCCCGATGCGGGGTCGAACGTATTCCGCGCTTACACGCAATATCATTATTGAAAGTTTCGCCCTGATTTTTCTACCGATGATAGTGGGACTCCGATAAGGTAATACCGCATCCCTTGTCGGGTCTCTCGCCTGGTATTCACGCTACAATGACGACGTGCCGAAGGATTCGATACGCAAAAACCTATACGCCATGAACGGTCGCTTCCAAGAGCATTTTACAGAGGAGGTTGCTCGTGAATATCCTAACTAGCAAGTATATGCGGTTTTGTTTAACACTGGTCACTGCCAGTGCAATAAGCCAGGCAAGTTATGCTCACCTCCCGTCCTACGAAGGTGAGCGTGTCAGAAACGACAATCATTTTACTGAAGAAGGTTTCGCATGGCCGGTACGAGGTGAATGCGATATCAATGCCGTCGGCCCAACCGATGTGAATGCCGGATCGGCCAATATCTACCTGGGTCCCGACAACACCCCTCCCAACTTTTTCTGCGCCTTTACCTCGCAGGATGACTGGAGCTTTGAATTCCCCATCGACATTATCGAAGCAACCCGGACTCCGGCACCTGACCCGAGCACACTGGGTCAAGCGCTGCAGGAAGGATATATCCCCTGCTCGCCCGGCAACCCGGACCCGTTCGAATGTCCGCGCCAGATCGCCGACCCGACCCAACCGGGTCAGGTCATCCCCCTGCCCGGCCAGTGTGTGGATCTTGGCCAGCCGGGTGATCCCGCCGCCTCACCAGAGCCGGATGGCAATTATCACTGCGCCTTGTTACCGGGCTCACCACGCCCGCGCACCAGCGGCGTGATGTTCAGCACACTAACCGGGGCACGGGACGTGGACTGGGGGGTCTATCGCTACGACCCCGTGTATGCTGAAGTGCCGATTGTTGGCGCACCACAGGTACCAGCCTGCAAGGAAACCATCAACTCCTTTGTCAGCTTTGCCTACGCGGGCCCGCTGGACCTGAAAGACGCGCGCTCAGGTGAGCCGCTATTTACACCGCTCAGCGCAGCCGGCCGCTTGCCGCGGGAAATCCGAGACAATTTACCGGAAGGGTACGGCGTTCGGTTGAAAAGACCGTCGCGCTATGTACCCGGCATCCAGGATCCGCGACAGGGCTACGCCTCCGGCTTCGGTCAAAACGCCTGGTTACTGGCACAAGACTCCGTTGTTGAATGCATAGACAGCTTTGAAAAATGCCTGGCCGACCAGACCGGCGAACTGTCGAAGCACTATAACTACAACGACATCTTCTTTGTGCAGGAAGACGCCCCCGTCGAACTGTATTTAATGTGGTGGGTCGATAACGCTGGCCAGCGTGGCAATAAACGGTTGGATGACGACAATGATCGGTACCGCGGGAAATCCGCAAGCAAACGGTTGACGGATGTGTCCCTCACCACCGGCGTGGTCGATCAGTTTATTGTGGGCGACTTCATCAATATTGGCATCACCGGGCCCTTCTCCGGCAACGGCCGTTACATCCACGGCAGGTGTAAGGACCCACGTAAAACCAATAAAGTGGATATCACCATCGAAACCAACAACTGAGGCAGGAGGACGGCGGCGCGCAAACCAGCGCCGCCGTTCAAATCCTCTAGTGTCCCTTCGCCTTAGTGATTCGACCAGTAGGGTGGTGAGAAGCGCCAAACATCGTTATCCACATTGAGGTAGTTGAAAGGATCGGTGAAATCAAAGGTCTCTCGGTCGCCACCGAAGGTGAAAATGGACGGCCTCAGTACGCCCTTGCCGCCCTTTACCGCCAAGGCATCGAAGTCGTATTTGATTTCTGCTGGTGTGGTGGCATTCCAGGGCGAATCACTCACCTGCTTCCAGTTGGCTCCGTCCTTGCTGACCCAGATGTCCATCGGGTTGGACGGCTTGAAAGGATCAGCGGGGTCGGTGCTCAGACCGAAACCACCGAAAAGGATGAAGTGGTTGAGGAGCACAACAACCTGGTGTCCCGGACGGGGCGCCCACGCCGCCGATTCAGTCACCAGTTCCCAGTTCGCGCCATCCTTCGAACGCCAGACGTCGTTGTAGTACGGCGGACAACGGGGGGATTCCGGAAGACAGATGAAGCCGTCCTCACCCCCCAGCAGGTACAGGTAGCCGTTCTTGACGGCAGCGATGGCACCCGCTCTGGGTGCCCAGGGTGCGTTGTCGCTCAGCTGTACCCAGTCACGCCCGTTACGCGACTTCCAGACATCGTTGAAATAAACCCGCGTTGGTGGGCCGCCGATCACCGCCGGATCATCATTAAACGATCCACCCATGACATAGATCTCGCCCTTGTAGACCACGCTGCTCAGGCCGGCACGGCCCGCCCACGGCGCAGCATCAGTCATCTGCTCCCAATGAACGCCGTCCCGGCTGCGCCAGACATCGTTGAAAAAATCCGAGTTCGAAACAAAGGGCGGGCAGTCAGGCACAAACGGCGGGCACACATTGGGTTCCAGCTTGAAGTTCTGTCCACCAAGGACATACATGTATCGGCCTTTGGTCACCGCCTGGAAATAGGCACGCGCAGGCCAGTGTTGCTCATCGTCAGTGACCAGAATCTGTTCCCAGGTTTTTCCTTTGTTATAACTTTTCCAGACATCGCCCCAGATGTCACTGTCTCCCGGGATCGGCGGGAAGCTGGGCGGTCGCGGCGTGCGTCCACCCATCAAATAAAAACGGTTTCTCAGCTCGACGACCTGGAGCCCCGCCCGGGGCGCCCACGCGGCTTCTTCATTGATCAGGGTCCATTCATAAGAACCGAAATCCAGCGCTCCACCCGCTCTGTGCAAATAGGCCTGGATATGTTGGAGCAAACCTTTGTGTTCTATGCCACCCAGGCCGCGGGCGCTAACAATTGTCGCCGCTGTGGAGAGAAGTATCAATCCCGAAAACCAGGCTATGACGGTTCGTGATGTCATGATGTCTCCTCCGGTGCTAGATGATTGTATTTCAGTCGCTTATTGTTCAGATCGGTAATGGTGCTGACACACTTAATGCAACAACCATTAACCCAAAGTTAGTCAAGGCAGGGAGATTGTCTACCCGAAACAGAAAAACAATGGCGTCCCCATGGGGATGCGACCTTATTCCGCAACTGATACAATCCTCAAAAGTTTACATTTATTTCTTCATTACAATAAGTTAATAATAAAAGGTACATCCCCTCGAGTGCGATCGCAAACACCCTTGCAGATCGACCTCCACCTGTATTAATATTTAATACACGAGCCACGAGGATGCACTGATGCCCAGAAACACCTCTGTCACACTTGGCGATCACTTTGATCAATTCGTTGCTGAAATCCTGCAACAAGGCCGTTTCCAGTCAGTTAGTGAAATTGTTCGTGCGGGCTTGCGCAAGCTCGAAGCCGACGAAGCAAAACTCCAGGCATTACGAGCAAAACTCCAAGCGGGTGAAGACAGCCCGGTCGTTGAAGATTTTGACGGAGAGCAATTCATTGCCCGCATGCATAAAAATCACACCCCGTGACTGTAGGCTATTTGCTCCGCCAACAGGCGCAAGCGGATCTCGAATCAATCTGGTTATATAGTTATCAGGCATGGGGAGCTGAACAGGCCGATCAATACATCCGGTCACTACTGTCCCGTTTTACCTGGTTATCAGAAAACCCGCAGCTTGGGAAACAGCGTGCAGAGATAAAACCCGGCTACTATTGCTTCCCTGAAGGCATGCACCTGGTCTTCTATAAAATCACCCAGGACGGAATTGACATCATCGGCATCCCGCATCAGAACATGGATATCGCGGGTCATTTTGATATTTAGAACCATACAGCGACGAGTTTTGCGTAGACCGAAGATAGATTACTTCTCCGTCAACCTCAGAAAGAATGCATATCTTATTTTACAATCTACGAGTTGCATTAGGATCATCATAGTTGTCGATTTGCACTGAATATCGAACCACTTTTGCACCGAAATCTGACCCACTCATTAAGTTCTGTTCGCCTGAGTATATGCTGTAACTCTTCGATTGAACGCTCAGCGTGCCGCCCTCTTCTTACGGGCACAAAAAAACCGGCAGTAGCCGGTTTCTTTTTTAATCATTTTCCAATAACTATCTTAATTACATGGCGTCCCCAAGGGGATGCCACCTTATCCCCCGGTGTCCTGGTCCACCGAAACTTTTCGGCTCACCGTCCGGACCATAACATTCTGAATCGATGGCCCTTAATTGTATCCTTCAACCAGGAACTCTCAAGAACTCGCTTTCGGAGGTCACGATGCTCGCCAAACCGCAGCCACCGCGGATCCATCTTCCCAAGGGCTGGCAGGACTGCGTTCAGTCGGCGGATGTGTGTCCCGAAAATCCATAACACGGTTAATTCGAAACGTTCATGGTTCTTCTTGTGTTCAGGCTGCCAGCCTCTCGTCGGGGTAGCGAAGGCTGCATGAATGATTGCGGACGAAAACCAAAAATCTTACGTCCACGTACAACCTGTCACGTGAACGCGTGTCATGGTCACTTTTCGGTGTGATTTTGGGGCGTTTTCAGTTCGCCTCCAATGAAATAAACAGACGATACGCGAAACGGATCACCCTGGAGTCTAGACTGCGTCAGGCTATAAAGAATGACGAACTGGCCCTGCATTTTCAGCCAAAGCTTGACATAGCTACCAACAGGGTCATCGGTGAAAGCCTTTTGCGCTGGAAAACCAGAGATCTGGGACCGGTTTCACCCCTTGCATTTATCGCGCTGGCAGAAGAGACGGGGCTCATCATCGACATCGGAAGATGGGTGCTCGAGCATGCTTGCCAAACCTTGAAAGGCTGGCAGAGCAGGTTCGAGGCAGATCAGAACCTGGCCGTGAATCTGTCAGCACGCCAGTTTCATGACAAAGGTTTCATGGACATGCTATTCCAGACCATTATTGATTCGGGGATTGATCCAAAGGGTTTGACTCTGGAATTGACGGAGAGTCTGCTCATCGATAATGTCGATCAATGTCTACTGAAGTTATCGAAACTCAGAGACACCGGTGCCCGCCTGTCCGTCGACGATTTTGGTACTGGTTACTCCTCCCTCAGCTATCTGCAACGACTTCCGGTGGACGAACTCAAGATCGATCAGAGTTTCGTTGCGGGCCTGGAACAATCGAAACCGAGCCGGGCCATTGCCTCATCGGTAATATTTATGTCGCACAACCTCGGTTTGAAAACCGTCGCCGAAGGGGTTGAAACAGAGGGACAGTTGGAGTTTCTCAGAAGTCACGAGTGCGATACCTGCCAGGGATACCTCTTCAGTCGTCCGCTGGCGAAAAGCGACGTGGGAGGCATCTTTCACTCCACCGCCACGTCTTGATCATTGCCTCGAAAACCGGGCCGGCAAGCCC
>Ga0316198_10000380_pt1 | contig 23067 bp, 18 predicted proteins | sample OudBieAanoxic_MG_FD_204935 | JGI IMG/M metagenome (GOLD analysis project Ga0316198, IMG submission 204935) | Coastal sediment microbial communities from Oude Bieten Haven, Netherlands - site A anoxic | ecosystem: Environmental > Aquatic > Marine > Coastal > Sediment | place: Netherlands...
CCGAGCCGAATGCAACCGTTTGGCTAGGATCGTGACCATGTCGGGTTTCGCCTCGATCGCCTGCCGGATCGCGACCAGGGCCTCCCAGTAACACTTCTCGACTACAGCAAGATCATCACCGCGGCCGCAGGGTGGGGCCGTTTGATCGCAACGCGGGATCTCGAGGCGGGCCATGTCCTCGAACGGTTTGAGGGCCTCATAGAATTCGGCGGAACAAAGTCTATGGCCAGCGCCGTGTGAGGCACGTCCTTCAATTCCGTAGAGCCAGCCCTTGGTGGTCCGATAGACGATGATCGTCGGCTGGCCGTTGTCGAGCTCGAGGGCGTAGCGCTGTGCAGCAGCGATCTGCTGGAGATCGGTCCCGTCGGGGACGGAGATCACGTTCCAGTCGTTGAGATAGGCGAGTTCGGCTGGGGTCCATTGGACGTAATCGCCCGGTTCTTCGTCTTCGCGGCAAACGCGATTGGAGTCGATCGACGCCTGATTCCAGTCGAGGTGCATGATGGCGTTGCCGAGGGAAGAGGTGCCGGCTGCAGCGAGCGCTTCCATCGCCCTGCCCGGGGTGAGGCCACCTTCACCTTCGACGATGTGAACCCGGGGTGGGTCGGCACGATAGAAATCTGTCGCGCCAACAGCAAGGCCGAGCGACGTCGGCAGGCCGACACCAGAGGCACCTGTCGAGAGGGGTACGAAGGGAGTTGCGGGTGTCGGATGACCGTCCAGAGGTTTGGCCTCTTTGGCCCGGAAAAGAGGTGTGTCGGTGACAGGATTGCGGCGAAAACCGAGCAGATCCTCGAGCCTGAGTTGGAGGTTCTTTTGGCTCGGCTGCAGCTCGGGGCATCCGACACGGGCAATCTCGTTGCGAAGGGCCCACATGGCGTAAAGCCCCAGGGCCTTGTGGCCCGCAGCGTACGAAATCAAATCAGCGTCGGCGCGCTCGGGCTTCGATAGATCGTAGTCCATCGAGTCGAAAAGAGCGCAGGCCACGAATCGGCCGGAGGAGACCGAACCACCGGGATGGCCCGACATCGGGACGTAGTTGAACATCAGTGCGCACAGGGAGCGGTAGATAAGATCGAAATCGGTGAAGGCGTCGATCTCTTCGGGAGCAAACGGCGGATGCTTCGCCGCTATTTGGTCATCTATGAGGTGGACCTCAGCGCGCCGGTGTCCAAGTTCAAATGGCATGCCGCCTCCAATTACCGGTGGCCGAGTTTACCCGACCAGCGCACGGCGGCAGGAATCGCAGCCAACCCGAGGGCGGCGAGACCGATGGCAGTGGCGGTGAGACCGGCCCAGGGTATGGCGATGATCCCGACGACCAGGGCGCCGGCGGCGGCGCCTGCTTCATCGGCCGCGAACGCGATTCCTGCGGAACGTCGACTGGCGAGACCGCTGAGTGTTGTCAGGCCCGGGAATGCCATCCCGGTCAGGCCTCCGCCAGCGAGCAACAACATCGGCACGGCAGCAAGAGGAACGTGGATGGCCGCGCCGCCGGCGATCAGCCCCGACAGAGCCGCGCCGGCGCCCAGCACCAGGGGCAGCCGACGCGCAGGTCGGGACCAATTGCAGGCAAGTCCGGCACCACCCGCGAGTCCGGCCATGAATATTGCGGTGAGGATGCCGATCTCCGAGTAGACCGAACCTCGGGTTGCCTGCCAGGTCGCGATGAGCAGCAACCACCAGCCCATCGAACAAAAGCCAATCGTGGCGGCGGTGGTGAAAACTGGAGGGCGGCGCCAAAAGCTCATCGCCAGAAGACAGAGGACCGCGGTGCCGAGAGCGATAGTCAGAGGCCAGGCACCGCGGCGCTCGAGTCCAACGAAGAGCGACAAGACAGCAGGGTTCGACCGGGCTTCGTGCAGCCCACCTGCCAACATCACCGCCCTCGGGTGAGAAATGGTGTTGAGTCGCGCCTCGCTTTCGAGCCGCGCGCGAAGAGTGGCTGCCCGTTCGGGGTCAAGAAAGAGCGGGATCATCTCGGGAATCAGTTCCGAGCCTTCGAGACCGCGGCTTCGCAACCGTTCACTGAGTCGATCGGAATCGAGATCGAGTTGGGCGTCGGGACCACCCGCAATCAGCAGGATCTCTCCGCCCGGCAGAGCGGCGAGCTGCGGAAAGACCTCGCGCAGGGTGGTTGCAAGAGTCGCGACCAACTGTCCCGCGGCGCCACCGAGGTAGGTGTCGGAAACCGCGACCCGCATGACCAAAATGCCGTCTGGTTTCATGTGAGCACGGCAACGGCGCAGAAACTCCAGGGTTCGGGTTCGATTGCGTCTGAGGGTCGTAGGGTTGCCGTCGCGGAGAATTACGAGATCCCACGGGCCGGAGCCCGACAGCGCGCGCAGTGGATCTGACGTCACCGGCCGAACATGTGGCTTTTGAAGCGCAGTGGCCACATCGACCCCGTACCAGTCGGGGAGGTTGCGGAGAATTACGGGATCCTCCTCCACGACAACCAACCGTTCAACCGGATGGCGCGCCATCGCTTCGACCGACCCGTCGGCGACACAGCCGACGGCGAAAACCGCGGTTGGGCTCGGGTGGAGAAGCATTGCGAGGTGGGCACGTGGCAGGGTTTCGTATGGGTCTGGATAGAACGCGACCAGGCGACCGTCAGCGAAGAGGGCGGTCGGTGGGCCGTCGCTGACCTCGAGACGTTGCAGCCGGGTTTCGCGCCAGTCGTGGAGCGCTCCCGGATTGCCGGACCAGATCCAACCGGCCTGGGCCAGGGAGTCTGCCGCTATCGGCGCCAACAGGACCCCGGCGACCATTACGATGAAAGCGATCACCCGGCTTCGGTGCCACACCGCTGCAGCGGTCACGACAGCGAGCGTCAGACACACAGCAGCCGTCGTGCCGAATCCCATCAGGATTACGCTCAGCAGAATGCCGCCGGCGAGCGCCCCGGCGGCCTCAATCGCATAGGCTCTGGCGCCGCCCAATTCGCCGAGTAGACCCGCTAGGATCGGGAAGGCGAGGCCGCCGGCGAAGGCCGTCGGCGTGACGGCCACAGTCCATAGCCAGATGGCGCTGGCGGTGGTGAGGGTCTCTCCGGAGGCGGCTCCGACCAGAGCTGGGGAGGCTCTGAAGAGGACGATACCGAAACCGGCGATGGCAAGCACGACCCCCGGCAGGATCCGAGCGAGCCGCTCCGAACCGATTGTTGCCCCAACTTTCGAGCCGAGGCCCATCCCGAACAGCCACAGCGCCATCACCGCACCCCAGGCCATCTCCGAGCCGCCCATGGCGGCCATCGCCTCGCGCAGGAGCAGGGCTTGCGCCACGACGGTGGAGACACCGAGCAAGAAGAGCGTGTTTCTTGGATCGGCTGAGCGTTGTGATGAGGTCACGGCTCAATTATCACGCAGATACCGTGCAAACTTCGGAATTCGGAATTCAAAATTTCCGCTCGATCCCCAGGAGAAGATGGCGGGCGGGTGACTCGCGGCGTCCGAAGGGCGACCGTAACTCAAAACTCAAAACTAAGAACTCAAAACTGCAGTTGTGTTATGCAAGGTCCTCCAGAACGGCCGCCAGGTGCTTGTAAAACTTCTGCACCGAAGAGATCTGGACCTTTTCCTCGGGTGAGTGGGCGTTCTCGATCTGTGGACCGATCGACACGACGTCCATGCCCGGGACCTTTTCGATCAGAAGGCCGCACTCGAGGCCGGCGTGGATCGCCTTGAGCTCGGGCTTGTTGCCAAAGAGCTTTTCATAGACGGCGCTCGTTCTCTGGACTATGGGCGAGCTGGGGTTGGGCTTCCACCCGGGGTAGGCGTCTTCGACGTGGACCTCGGCTCCGGCCTGTCTGAATATCGACTCCACCTGACGGCGAACCGCAAACAGAGCCGGCATGACCGACGAACGGTAGGAAACATTGATTTCCGCGTGGTCGCCATGGTTCTTGACTACGGCGAGGTTGTTGGAAGTCTCCACCAGGCCGGGGACGTCTCTCGACATGGAGAGCACACCGTGGGGCAGGCCGTCGAGGACCCTGAGCAGGCGGTCGCGAGCGTGAACGTTAAGGACCATGCGCCGCGAATCGTCGTCATCCAGTTCTTCCACCGCAACCGCGAGGTCGGGGTCCGACTGCCCGAACTCTTCCAAAAAATCCTTGGCGCAGGCCTCGCCTACGCTCTTGAGTGCGTCAACCTTGGCCTTCTCCACCCGACACACGGCGAATGCTTCGCGTGGGATGGCGTTGTGCTTGTCGCCACCGTCGATCGATGCCAGGTCGAGCTCCATGCCCTCGTCGATGGCGGCGAGCAGGACTCTGGTGGTGAGCTTGATGGCGTTGCCGCGGTTTTCGATGATATTGAGGCCCGAGTGACCACCGCGAAGCCCCGTCACAGAGACCTTCATCGGCACTGACCCGAGCGATGCTGTGCGGCGAGCAGTTTTGAGGTTGGCGATTGTGTCGGCGCCACCTGCGCAACCGATGTAAACCGCCCCGTCCTCTTCGGTGTCAAGGTTGAGCATGATGCGGCCGCTGACGATCGACGGGTCGAGCTCTTTGGCGCCGGTGAGACCTGTCTCCTCATCGACCGTGCACAGGAGTTCCAGCGGGCCGTGAACCACGTCCGGGTCGTTCGCGATGGCCATCCCGGCTGCGACACCGATGCCGTTGTCGGCTCCGAGCGTCGTGCCCTTCGCCTGCACCCAATCACCGTCGACCTCGACCTCGATTCCCTGGGTCATGAAGTCGTGCTCGACGTCGGAGTTCTTCTCACAGACCATATCGATGTGGCCTTGCAGAATGATGGTCTGGGCGTCCTCGTGACCGGGCGTGGCCGGGACCTTGATCGTCATACTGCCGGCTGCGTCCTGGAGGACCTCGAAGCCGCTGTCGGCGGCCCAGCTCTTGATGCCCTCGATGATCTTTTCTTCGTGCTTCGATGGGCGGGGGATCTGACGAATGGTGTCGAAGTGCTGCCATAGAAGCTTGGGCTCGAGGGATTCCAGGGGACTGCTCATGATGGGCCTCCAAATTCGTTGGGTAACGCCGGGCGGTACCGGCGTCGACATGATACAGGATCTCGAAGCGCAGCAGCGGATGAAAGATGCAAGATACAAGATGCAAGATACAAGATGTAAGATCCGCTCACACGCCCGGATTGCCCACAGATCACACAGATAGGCCCAAATCCGCCAACCGATCCCACGTCGCAAACACGAAGACACAAAGAAACGAATGCCACCAAGAAGATCCTAGAATAAAACGCAGAGCCACCCGCAGCTGGGTAGAGAAATCCAGGGGGAATCCTCTGCGTCTCTGCGTTAAAAGGAGTGGGTGGCTGGATTTGCGTCTATCTGCTTGATCTGCGGTTTCTCCGACCGTGCGGATCTGTGTTCATCTGTGTGATCTGTGGGCAGTCTTGGTTGGTAGGACTAAAGCAGCCTTTCGAGAATCTCGACCGCAGTCAGCGCACCACCGATGCGGAGACCGTCCGCCATCATTGTCAGCGCCAGCTGGGTGCCGTCCGGAGAGAGCGAGGGCGGCGTCACGACAACGTCGTCGCGATCGGTGACCGAATCCAGGCTGAGTGGAAGCGAGCCGATCTCGATCCCTTCGGCCTGTTTGAGCACGTCCCGAATGGAGCTGGGCTCGACCCGATGCTCGAAGCTCACACTGAGGTGCGCCAGATGGCCGTGGAAGGAGCTAGATAGGGTGCGGGTGACCGCCAGCGGCACGCCGGGGAGGACCAATGAAGCGTCTTCCTGAAGTTCGTCGCTCTCGACCGCAACAGAGTTGAAAGCAAGGACGTGACCGTGGATGTGTTCTTTGGCTTGCTCGCCCTGAACCCGCTGCGTCGCTTGTTGGGCGAGGATTTTGATCGCCTCACGGCCGTACGCTGATGCCGGGTCGACAACTGCCAGCGAACCGCGGACTGCACCCAGGTGTGACAGGACCTCGACCACCCGGGATGTTGCAAAGAGTGCGGGGTGGGCGACTCGAAGCTGTCGCGAATCAGGCCCGACATCCCCAATCGAAGGTGTTGTGCGATCTCGGAGGTTTTCGAATCCGGTGAGGTCGAGGAGGATTGTTTCCGGGTTGTTGTCGAGGTAGGCGATCAGGTGCTGGTGCCGCGAGGACCATCCATCGGAGGCGACGACGATGACGTCCCCCCCGGCGAAATCGTCGAGCCCCTCGAGGGGTGGAACCAGCGCCGGACCTTCCTTCATGTCCGCGATCTGATGTTCTTCATCCAGATCTGTGTGTCGGAAATCCCACTCGCCGACGATGCCGTCGAGTGGCTCGGAACAGCGCAGGAGCTCGCGGCCCCTGAGCGTCAGAGGGTCAAGAATCAGTGTTTTCGACGGCACTGGTAGCGTCTCCAGGGGTTGAAACCGGCTCTTCGGCTGCGTCCGGTTTGTGGCGCATCTTGCGGGTCAGGACCGTGACCGGCGCCGAGAGAATGTAGATGGCGGCCAGAATCGACAAGAAATGAGGCGTCAAAGTGATGAGCGAAAAGACGAGGGCGATAAGAAAGAGGGTAGGGGCGGGCCATTTTCGCCTCAGATTGACTCCTTTGAATGACGGGTAGGGAAGGTTGGAGACCATCAGCAATGACAGACCGAGGACAAAGGCCACAACCACCGGGATGAATGCCGGGTGGGTGACCGGAGACGGTGACGTCAGAACCAACATCGCGATCGAGCCGGCCCCGGCTGGGATGGGCAGTCCGATGAAATCGAGAGAATCGTGATCGGTGGCCGAAAACCTTGCCAGCCGAATCGACCCCGCGACCAGGAAGAGAAACGCCACCGCCATGCCGACTCGCGGTACATCCCAGAGTCCCCATTGAAACGCGAGCAGGGCGGGAGCGACTCCGAATGAGGTGACGTCGGCCAGCGAGTCGAACTCCTCTCCGAACTGGGTGACGGTTCCGGTCAGGCGAGCGATACGACCGTCGAGCACGTCGGCAAAGATGGCGATAAGAATCAGGATGGAGGCACGTTCGAATTGACCACGGCTCGCGGCCACGATCGACAGAAAACCGCAGAAGATGTTTGCCACTGTGAAGAGCGAAGGGATGAGGTAGAAGCCTCTTCGCTTGCCCGACGTAGTCTCACCGCCATTGACGCGCGGGGTCTTCACGACGAGGCATCCCCGGCGAACTCGGCAATCGCCGATTCGCCAGCCCGAACGCGGTCTCCCTCTCCGACAAGAACGGTTGCGTCATCAGGTAGAAAAACATCCACCCGGGAACCATAGCGGATCAAACCGATTCGGTCACCACGGAGGACCGAATCGCCTGGACTGTGATCGAAAACGATGCGCCGTGCTACGAGACCTGCGATTTGTTTGAGGGCGATCCTCCCCCTTGGTCCGTCCCAGACCGAGAGGTTCTGCTCGTTCTCGAGAGATGCTTTGTCTTTGAAGGCCGAGAATTTCCGGCCCTTGTTGTAGCTGTACTCGGTGAGCTCGCCGTCGATTGCGGCCCGATTGACGTGAACGTTGAAGACCGACATGAAGATGCTGATCTGCTTCGGAAGTCCGCGCCGGACCATCTCTGACGGCGCGGGACAGACCTTGATGACCTTGCCATCGGCCGGCGCGCAGGCCGCGTCTGAGCTGAAGGAGCAGTTTCGTCGTGGGTTTCGAAAGAAGAAGAGTGCGAAGATGCCCAGCGCCATCAAAAAAACGCCGACCAAGGGCCAGCCGACGATCCATAAAAGCGTGCCTGCGAGCAGCGGTGTCACAGCGAAGGGCCACCCCTCCGGGGCGATCATCAGTAAAACCCCGTCAGATCTCTAGGAGGCCGTTCGGCGGAGGCGCTCCATCTCGTCCTTGAGGTACAGTTTGAGCTTTTTGAGGCGTTTCTCTTCGATCTCCTCGTCGGGCGTCAAGAACGCCCTGCTTCGCAGCTCCTCGAGCCGGCGCTCGTGGCCCTGGTGCTGGACTTGGAGATCTTCGATGGTGAGAGACGTCTGCTCAACCTGTTCCTGATTGGCGCTCATTCTGACCCTCCTTTTTGGGTGACATACACCACCCATCCTATCACCTGTGAGAGCACGCTACAACGGGGGATTATTCCGTTTCAGACCCGTCTCCGTCTCCGTTTCCGTGCCCGTGCCCAAACGTAGAATTGTGCAGCGATTCATCAGCCCATTGAGACCGCTTCCAGCTTCGATGACACCGGTGCCACTCTTCGCATTGTTTGCCCCGAACGCGCCGCAAGTCTTGAACGCCACGACTCAAACAATGCGAAGGGTGGCACCTCTCTTGCTGACGCGGTAAGCGCTTATCGGGTTGGGTTGCAGGTCTGGAGGCCCTGCGGGCCTAGTAGTACGGCCGATAACCCAAATCCTCTTCCTCGATTGGACCCTTCTGCTTGAGCTCTTCGATGCCGACCACCGCCTCGTCGCGGGTCGTGAATACCATTTCGTGCTTGCGGCTCATGATCAGGGCCTGTTTCGGGCAGGCGTCAACGCAGAAGCCGCAGAAGACGCACCGTAAGAGGTCGATCTCGAAACTGACCGGGATCTTTTCCCACTCGACCGTCGCCTCAGGATCCTCGTCGGCAACGATCGTGATGCAGTCGGCAGGACAGGCCGTTTCGCACATGTAGCAGGCGACACAGCGCAGCGAGCCATCTTCCCTGGTTGTGAGGATGTGGCGACCGCGCATCCGTTCCGAGTACTGGCGGACTTCTTCAGGGTACTGGATGGTGGCGACGTCCTGTTGTCCAAAAAGGTTTCGAAGGAAGTGACGCATCGTGACCGCCAGCCCCTTGAAGATCGGTCCGAGATAGGTCCATTCGCCAAAACCCTTGCGTGGCCGATCGACGTTGACGGTCGTTACCGGCCTCATCGGTCGAGCTCCCCAGCGATGATATTGAGGCTCGACAGGATAGCGATGGCATCCGGTACCAGGCAACCCTCGAGCAGATGCGAGTAGGCCTGAAAGATCGCGAAGCACGGTGGCCGCACCTTGATCCGGTAGGGTTTGCCTTTGCCATCCGAAATCAGGTAGTAACCGAGCTCGCCGTTGGCTCCCTCGGTCGCAGTGTAAGCAGACCCGGCTGGCACCTTGATGCCTTCATAAATCAGTTTGAAGTGCCAGATCAAGGACTCCATCTCGGAGTAGACCTTTGGTTTCGGCGGCAATGCGGCATGGTGATTATCGGTGATCACCGGCCCGCCGGGGAGGTTATCGATGGCCTGTTCGATGATCCGAAGACTCTGGCGCATCTCTTCCATGCGAACGAGGTAGCGGGCATAGCTGTCGCCGGTCGAGGCAACCGGAATGTCGAACTCGTAATTCTCATAACCGAGATAGGGTCTGGCGCGACGCAGATCGTAGGGCACCCCGCAGGCTCGCAAACAGGGCCCTGTCCAACCCCAGGCCAGCGCCTCCTCGGCCGAAAGAGCACCAACCCCCTCGGTACGGCCGCGAAAGATGCGGTTGGTCGTGACCAGCTTGTCGACATCGTCGATGAACTTGGGGATGTATCCAAGCAGGTACCGAACCTGCTCCTCAAAATCGGCAGGTACGTCATGTGCCAGCCCGCCGATTCGCGCGTAGGACACTGTCAGACGTCCGCCGGCGCACGCCTCGAGCAGAGTGTAAATCTCTTCCCGGGGCTGGAAAAAGTACCAGAAGTTGGTGAGGGCGCCGATATCGACCAGGGTCGCGCCGAGGCAAACCGCGTGGTCCATGATGCGCGAGAACTCTGACAAGATGACCCGCACGACCTGGGCGCGCGGCGGCGCTTCGATGCCGAGCATCTGCTCGACGCCCAGAGCGTAGCCGACGCCGTTGATCATGCTCGAGCAGTAGTTGAGGCGGTCGGTGAAAGGGATCACTTCGCTCCAGCTGTGGGTCTCAGACATTTTCTCGAAACATCGGTGGAGGTAGCCGATTTCGCACTCGGCCTTGGTGATGACCTCACCGTCCAATCGAGCCACGATACGAAGTGTCCCGTGAGTCGCCGGATGGGAGGGTCCGATGTTGATGATCTGAGTCTCGAACTGGTCCTCGTCGTCTGATTCGGTGACCCAATCGGGAACAAAGGTCTCGGCTTCAGTCAAAACCCATCGTTTCTCGGGATCGTAGTCCTTACGCAGAGCGTGTCCCTGGAATGCCTCGTGGGTGAGGATGCGACGGAGGTTGGGGTGGCCGTCGAAGCGTATCCCCATAAGATCCCAGGCTTCGCGTTCGAACCAGTCGGCCGCTTTCCAGATGCCGTAGGCGGTAGGTACCCGCGGGTCTTCCTCTTCGACTGGAACCCGAACACGGACGCGGTGCCCTTTGTCGAGGCTGGTGAGGTGATAGACCACTTCGAAACGCTGCTCGTTCTCCGGGTAGTCAACGCCACAGACGTCAAGCAGCAGGTTGCAGTCGAGTTCCGGGCGATCGCGGAGGGCGCGCAGCACCTCGATCACTCGACTCCGGTCGGTGGTGATCTCGGTGAAACCGTCGGCCGCGGTGATGACAGACAGTTCCTCGTGATCGGGAAGGAACTTGGCCAACGGGTTGCCAGAGGATTCAAGCGTTGAGACGGTCATACTGTGTCTCTCCCTGCTGGATCAGTTCCTGCAGCTTGAAGATTCCCTCCATCAAAGCTTCCGGCGTCGGGGGACAACCGGGGACATAGACATCGACCGGTATGAACTCATCGACGCCCTGGACCACGTGATAGGCGCGATAAAATCCTCCGGTGCAAGCACATGCGCCCATCGACACGACATATTTCGGTTCCGCCATCTGGTCGTAGATACGTTTGACAACCGGCGCCATCTTGTCAGTGATGGTCCCGGCGACGATCATCATGTCTGACTGGCGGGGCGAGAAGCGCACGACCTCGGCACCGAAGCGCGCCAGGTCGTAATGCGACGAGACTGTCGACATGAACTCGATCGCACAGCAGGCGGTGCCAAAGGGCAGAGGCCACAAGCTGTTCTTTCGAGCCCACGCGAGCATCGCGGCAAGTTTGGTCGTGAGCAGCGCGGAGCTGCCGTCTGGTTGACGCATACCGCCTCCTCAGTCGTTGCGAGGTCGAAGTCGCGCTCGCATTATACCCATGCCGGATCTTCTCGAGCCGGCGTCAACTAGAACACTTCGAAGATCAGAAAACATTGCATTTCGGACCTTTGCGTGATAATTTTTTAAATGGTGACCATTGCATGCGGGGTCGTTAACCCCCTCGAATCAGTGGGATTCGCCCAGTTTGCGATGGCTTCGGGTGCTCATAGCAAGGAGTGGCTGAATGGAGAAGAGACTGTTTGTTGGCAACCTTCCCTACAGCGTCGGTGAAAGCGAGCTCGAAGCCGCATTTGCCGAACACGGCACCGTAGTGAGCACGGTCGTCATCCGTGATGATGAATCGGGTCTGTCACGTGGCTTCGGTTTCATTGAAATGGAGACTGACGAGATGGCCGAAAGCGCAGCGGACGCGCTCGATGGATTCGAGATCGACGGGCGTCGCCTGCGGGTCAACGTCGCGCAAAAGAAGAACAACAATTATCAGCGGCGTTCAGATTTTGGAGAGCGCTGGTAGTTTCAGGAGGGCGCAGACGAAAAAACCCCGCGGACGCGGGGTTTTTTCATTTACGCAGGGGCGGGGTTTATCCCCGCCTGAAATTCCGCTAGAAATTGTACGAGAAACCGCCGGCGAGCTGGATGCTGGAGAGATCGATGGTGCCAAAGCCGGAGAAATCCTTATTGAGTTCGTCCTCCGACCACCGGTAACGACCCTCGAAGAAGAAGCTCCAGCGGCGACTGAGTCGGAAATCAAGACCTGCGAGGGCGAAGAGTTCCCACGTCAGGCCGTCCGCCCGATAGTTGCCGAAAAAGATGGGCAGGTTTTCCTCGTCGGAGAAATCGATGAAGTACCCCTCCTCGCGGAATTGCCACCACAAGAAACCTCCGCCGGCGCCGATGTATGGACGAACACTGTTGCGCCCAAACCGCAGAACATAGGCGGCGGTAAGGTCCGAGAGACCGAGCGATGCCGTATGGCTGACGTCCTGGCCGTCTGCATCCACCCAGTCCCGATAGGCGAGGGTCGATTTTCCGTTGGAGAAGCTGACGCCAAAGAGGACACCGCCGTTACGTGAGGTGCGCCACAGGTAGTCGGTGCCGAATACAAGATCATTGAAACTGGACGGCGAGCCGTCAAAATCGAGAAAGTAGTCGTCCCAGAATAGGGAGTCGCACCTCGGCTCGGAAACTCCCATGAAGAAACGCCACGACCCGAAGTCGCTGGGCCTCCAGTTGCCCTGAGCTTCAGCGCTGACAGTCCACAGACAGGTGGCGACGATGGCGAGGGCGAGCACTCGGCATTTTTGATGGCGCATCTGACCTCCTTCTGCCCGGTCTGCTTTGGTGTCCCGGACACTGTACCCCGTCCAATAGCAACATTGATGCCACACGCTTGCAGCGCCGAAAAGGCGCCTTTTGAAGCCGCAATCCTCTCATCACGCGTCGCGAAGCGATGCCACGTGACATCTGGAGGAGACACTGGAGGCTGAATTCGGAATGAGGAATTCGGAATGAGGGGGTTCAACCCACGCAAACCAATTTCGGATTTCGGATTTCGGATTTCGGATTTTCCGGCCGTCCACCCGATCCAAGATGCTCGATTCTCGATACTGGGTTCTAAAAATCAGCAAAAAGCAAGGAATTCCGCCCATACAGATTTGCCTGCAGACGTCGTCCTACCGCTTCGTCGCCAGCGGACGGCCAATGACCGACTCCCACATTGCTCGTGGGGCGTCTGCCACACAGTCGATTCTCAACAGCCGATCGTTGTGAGCAGCCGTCTCGGTTGCTGGGTGTGGGGGCTAAATCCGAAATCCGAAATCCGAAATCCGAAATTGTCTCAGGGCGGCTGGCCACCCATGCCCCTATCCCCGTCGCAACGATTCCCGGTACCATGGGAACGGAGGCATCAATGATCGACAGATTCATACACGGCGAGGTCCACGAGCTGCGGCTGAACCGGCCGCCAGTCAATGCTCTGTCCCCGGACCTCCTGAAGTTTCTTGCGAACGAGGTTCGCCGGTCGCCGGCGCAGGGTGCCCGAGCGTTGGTGCTTTCAGGCAGGGAAGGGATGTTTTCGGCCGGCTTGGACGTGCCAGTGCTCATTGAGCTCGACCAGGACGAGCTGGGTCGCGCATTGGCGGCCTTTTTTGACGCTATCGAGTCGTTGGCGGCCTCTGCGGTGCCGGTTGCTGCGGCGATAACGGGTCACAGCCCCGCGGGTGGTGCGGTCTTATCGCTGTGTTGCGACTGGCGGGTGATGGCCGAGGGCGACTACGCCATTGGCCTGAGTGAGGTGCGGATCGGTATTCCAGTTCCCAGAATCGTGGCCGACCTGGCGACACGCGCTGTTGGGCGCCGGGTCGGTGAGGCGCTGTGCGTATCCGGCAAGCTTCTCAATCCTGAGGAGGCCCTCGAGGTAGGTTTTGTCGACGAGCTCACACCGGTTGGTGACGTCGTGGCAGCCGCGCGGCGCTGGTGCGAGCAGATCATCGAGGCTCCCGAAAAAGCGCTGGCCGAAACCAGATCGTTGCTGCGCCGCGACCTGGTCGAATCGATTCAACGCCAAAGCGAAGACGACGCCGACCGTTTCGTCGACCGTTGGTTCCAGCCTGAGCTTCAGACTGCGATGAGGGACCTCGTGGCCCGCCTCAAAGGCGGCTGACCACAGAATTCTGAATTAGGAAATAGGAAATAGGAATTCGGAATTCGGAAGTCCGCCCACCCGCCCGATACTCAATACTGGATGCTCGATCCGACCACCCACCGCTTGACAACGACGGAAGGGGATCGATGATTTTGTCGCATCCTGCATCCTGCATCCTGCATCCTGCATCCTGCATCCTGCATCCTGCATCCTGCATCCTGCATCCTGCATCCTGCATCCTGCATCGAGAAATCGCAAACCAAAGCGCATAACTCAAAACTCAAAACTAAGAACTCAAAACTAAGGACTCAAAACTCAAAACTCGGTCTTTGTTGGGGCTGCTACCGCGATTCGTGCGGGTCGGATACAATGCGCGGGCCTTTCGTCGCTCGAAAGCAATTAGCCTTGGAGGAGAAGCGTGAAGATCCCTTCGCTCGTCTTGAAGCAGCTCTATACGCACGGAAGTCTGGAGAACACATCCGATGGCGTGGTCTTCGGCCTCAAAAACCGACTCAGCGATGCAGTCGTCACCGGGATTAACGAAATCAAGGTCGACAAGCAACCGGTTCCGCTTGACGCCCTCCAGTTCTCGATGGGTGACAAGACGTTTTCGCCTGGAGAGGTGAGCCCGGACAGCCCGATCGAATTTCCCCTGGCCAAGATCATGACGGTCCTGTGGAAGGGGCCGAGCCTCGAGGTCGGGAAACACACCGTCGAGGTGAGTTTTGAGTCGACCCCGTTCGGCAAGCTCTCGTTCTCGGTCAAGGATTCGATCCGCGAGACCAAAGAAGAGCGGGTCAAGGTTCCGTACGATCGCGAGGACGACTACAGCGGAGAGATTATCAGCAAGAGGCAAGAGTTTTCCCGATCCTTTTCCGGCGTCGATTTCGAGCACGTCTCGAAGTTCTCCTTCGATCCGGAAGAGACCAAAGGGAATATTGAGAGCTTTGTCGGTGTCGCACAGGTCCCGATCGGACTGGCCGGGCCCATCAAGGTTAATGGCGAGCACGCGCAGGGTGAGTTTTTGGTTCCGTTGGCGACCACCGAGGGCACACTGGTGGCGTCGTACAACCGTGGCATCAAGGTGATCAACCTGTCGGGTGGCGTCACCTGCACGGTTTCGGACGACCGCATGCAGCGGGCGCCAGTTTTCGTCTTCGAGTCGGCGCGGGAGGCGAGGGGATTTCGCGACTGGGTCACTGAGCACCTGGACGAGATCGCCCAGGCCGCGGAGGCAACCTCGAGCGTGGCCAAGCTCCTCGACATCGACATGTTCCTGGCGAGCCGCTTCGCCTACCTCCGTTTCAACTACTCGACCGGAGATGCTGCCGGTCAGAACATGGTTGGGCGCGCGACCTTTGCAGCCTGCTCGTGGATTCTGGACACCGTCGATAACGTCGAGCGTTTCTATCTCGAGTCGAATCTCGCAACCGACAAGAAGCACTCACAGATCAACATCATGCGTACCCGCGGCAAGAGGGTGATCGCGGAGGCCGTTGTCAGCCGCGACGTTCTGGTGCAGCACATGCGAGTCGAACCGGAGAGCCTTCAGTACCACTCCCAGATCGCCAACGTCGGTTCGTTCCTGTCGGGCGCCAACAACAACGGTGCTCACTCGCCCAACGGCATCACGGCCATGTTCATTGCCACCGGGCAGGACGTCGCCAACGTCGCCGAGTCGTCGGCGGGTATCCTCTACACCGAGCTCAGACCGGACGGTGATCTCTACATGTCCTTGACCATCCCATCGTTGATCGTCGCAACCTTCGGCGGCGGCGTCGGTCTCCCCACCCAGCGGGAGTGCCTCGAGCTGATGGGATGCGTCGGCAGGGGCAAGGTCAAGAAGCTGGCCGAAATCATCGCCGGAGTCGCGCTGGCCGGTGAAATCTCGCTCGGCTCGGCAATCTCCTCGCTCGACTGGGTGTCGAGCCACGAGAAGTACGGCCGCAATCGGTGATGGTAATCCCGGGATACCGATGACCGAAGAAACTCCGTCGTCGGGGCCCGCTCCCAGAGTGACCCGGGCGCCGGAACCGCGCCGCCGCAAGGGCCGGCGCGCCTACGTCAATATCCCGGGCCTTGCCCGACGAGGCCGTGCCACGCTGGGCCAGGTCATCGCACTGTTGTTCGGCGGCTATGTTTCATCGGTGGAGGTCAGCCGCCGCCGTGGCGGTCGGGGGCTCCTGTTCCGGATGCGGGCGATGTCCGCCTGGGTCATTCGCCTTTTCCTCAACAAGGATATTGTCAGTCAGCCCTTTCCATCCCAGCTCCGGATGCGGCTCGAAATTCTCGGGCCGACTTACGTCAAACTGGGTCAGATCCTGAGCCTGCGCCAGGACATCCTCCCGGATGTCGTAACCTCCGAGCTTCGTAATCTTCTCTCCGACCTCCCGCCGGTCGCCTACGAAAAGATTCACGCGGTAGTCGAAGCGGATCTCGGCAGACCGATTGACGAGATATTTGCCGAGGTCGATGAAGTACCGCTCGGCTCGGCGTCAATCGCTCAGAGCCACTGGGCGCGGCTGGCGACTGGGGAACAGGTGATCCTCAAGGTCGTCAAACCGGAAATCCGCGATCTCCTGTATCGCGACGCCACCTTGCTGCGAGTCACTGCACGGTTCCTGCAGGTGATCATTCCGCGCTACCAACCGCGGCGAGTCATCGACGAATTCTGCGAGTACACCTTGCGTGAGGTCGAGATGAAGCTGGAGGCGGAGAACGCCGAGACCTTCAACGAGAACTTCTCGGACATGCCGGATGTTGTCTTTCCGAGGATCTATCGCGAGTTTTCGGCCAACAACGTACTCTGCATGGAGTACCTCGATGGTGATCGTCCCGACGCCGAGGTAGTGACCTTGATGCCGCTCGAAGAACGCCAGCGCCTGATCGATCTTGGCGCCGAAGCGATCATCCGTATGCTCTATCAGGACGGCTTTTTTCATGCCGACCTGCACCCCGGGAACCTGCTCGTCTTGCCCGAGGTCAAGGTTGGCTTTCTCGATCTCGGGATGGTCGGTCATTTCGATCCGGAATTGCGCCACAATTTACTCGAGCTCTTCTACGCGATGGTGATGGAGGATTTCGAGGGCGCGGCGCGTCACCTGGCAGCGGTTTCGCAGACCGATTCAAGATCCGATGTGCCGGGATTCCGGAGCGCGGTCAAGGAGGTGGCTCGCAGGTGGCGCCGGCAGGCGCGATTTGAAGACTTTTCCCTCGCCCTGTTGATTCTCGAGTGCATCCAGCTCGGCGCCCGTTATCACCTCTATTTTCCAGTCGAAATGGTGCTGATGGTCAAGGCGCTGGTGACGTACGAGGGCGTCGGTTATTTGCTCGATCCGGACTTCAACGTGGCCGAGGTCTCGGTACGTCATATTCGGTTGATTTTCCGCCAGGAGTATTCACCCCAGCGCTTGCTCAAGGAGGGGCTGCGGGTGGCTCCCGACATCTTCGATGCGGCCCTCAAGCTACCGTTGTTGGTCTCCGAGGGGCTCTCGATGATGGAGGAGCGCACGAGAAGAAAGCCTCAGCGCCCGCTCACCGGTGTTCGCGCGACTCTCTATGGTGGCGCCTGCCTAGTGGCTGGATCGATCCTGATCGGACTCGAGGGCCCCTGGCCGCTGGCGGCCCTGCTGTTCACGATCGGTGTTTTGTTGCCGCTTCGACGCGGCGATTGACGACGCCCGCAGATCGTCAGTAACTCAAAACTCAAAACTCAAAACTTAAAACTTCCCCCTGCCATCTTGCGCTTTTTCGCGCCGGTGCTATTCTCCGCATGTGCGAGTAGAGATCCTGGTTTCCCGGATCGTGGATCAACTTTGAGCATGGAGGTAAATAATGAAAAACATGAGTTTTATGTGTTTGATGATGGTGGCGCTGATGCTTCTTTCCGGAGCCGGGGAGGCCACCGAGGTGACCCTCATTCAGGTCACCTTCCCGGAGCGAAACGAGATCGAGATCGGCTTTGTCCGAGACCAGCGCGCGCCCGAGGCCACGATGATTGCCGAGGTCGAATATCGCGAGGGACAGGCCGAGATGAATATTCGATTCCGAGAGATGAAACCGGCGATCCTTTTCGCCGGCGACGTCACCTGTTACGTCCTGTGGGCGGTGACCCGCGACGGCACAGTGGAGAACATGGGTGAACTATGGGTCCGGGACGCCTCGGAGACCGTTGAGTATTCGACCGGCTTGAAATCGTTCGCGATGATGGTGACCGCTGAAGCCCATCCTCTGGTTTCGGAGCCCTCGGATCTCGTGATGTTCCGCTCGCAGGCCGCCAAGCGCAAAAAGGTGACGTCGGCGCAGTTTTCCTTTTCCGGCTTCGGGCCGGCGCCCGCGATCGAGTATCCGTCGGTTGCGCGGGTTATCTGGGACAAAAGCGAGCCGCTCGATCTCCGACAAGCCCAGAAGGCCTATGAGCTGGCGGTGAAGGCCGGGGCCGAAGCCTATGCGCCGACCCAACTCCTCCGGGCCCGGACCATGCTGGCCCAGGCCAGCGGTTTCACCGCCGGGAAAAAGAACAAGGCGGCGGTAGATTACAGCCGGCGATCGCTGGCACTGAGCGCCGAGGCGCTGCAGGTAACTACCAGAAGCAAGGAGGCGGAAGCTGTCGAGGCCGAGATCGCCCGCCGGACGGCGGAGATGGAGGCTCTCACGGCGCGAGCCGGTGAAGCCGAGGCCAGCGCGGCTGCTGCTGCAGCCTCCCTCGTGGAGGCGAATCGGGCCATTGAAGAAGTCCAGCGGTCTCGCACCGAGGCCGAGACGGCGGTGCTCGCGGCCCAGGGTGAACTCACGCGCATCGAATCCGAGCGTGTCGCGCTCGCGGCCTCGGTGTTGGCCCTCGAGGAACAGTCGGCGGCGCTCGAACGCGAGAAGGCCGAGCTGTCGACACGGCTTCAAGGCGCCCTCTCGCAGGTTGCAGACACCCAGCAGTCGGCGCGCGGGATGATCGTCAGTTTGCCCGACATCCTCTTCGATCTCAACGAGGCCACGTTGAAGAACGAGGCGAAGGTGGTGATCGCGAAGCTCGCCGGAATTCTGCTCATCCTGCCCGAGCTCAATCTGCGGGTGGAGGGACACACGGATTCCACCGGCAGCGCCGATTACAACCAGGGGCTGTCCGAGCGACGGGCGGGCACGGTCCGGGATTTTCTGGCCCAACAAGGTATAGGCGGCCAGCGAATGGTCTCGGTCGGCTACGGTCTGACACGTCCGGTGGCCGACAACTCCTCCCGCGAGGGCCGGGCCAGAAACCGCCGTGTGGAGATCGTGATTGCCGAGGGTGTCATTTCAGATCGGTGACGTGAAGTGTGCTCACCGCGGGCTTCGGCCCGCGGTGAGCGTTGCGGTGCCACATTTCCGCCACAATTTGCCTCAACATTGCCTCGATCTGACATCAGGGCTCCGGATTTCCCACCGATAAATAGAGTGGAACCGGAAGCGACCTCAGGCATTTGGAGATTCTCCGGTTCTCGACTAAGATACGACGCGAGGACTGCGGTCTTCAAGCCGGCAGGGGGGCGAGAGATGAACGAAACCGAAAGCCGTACCAGCGAATCCTCGAATCACGTCCTTTTCCCGATGGCGGTCGGGGTTCTGTTCCTCGCGGTGCTGGTGGCCGGCGCTCTTCTCGGCTGAAGCTCCCGACTGATACGACTCATTCCCCAAAATCGATCGCGTAGTCTCCATTGCGAATGAGGTCGAGCCTCGTTCCTCCCTCACGCTCGAGCACGACCCGAGCGGCGGACACTCTCGGTTGGAGCGCCGGCAGATAGACGTGGTCCTGATGCATGACGGCTTCCGGTCGGGAAAAATCTTCGGGTCCAACTTGACCGCCGAAATGCTCGCTGCGCCCAAAGGCCAGGTGGAGTCCGAGCTTTTCGTCCAGCAGGACGACGCCGATGGGTTCGATCCCAAAATCGGCGAGGACGCCGAGACCGAGCTCCGCGAGATTGCCTCGCGCCGGTTCCGCGGCAAGCCGAGCGGCCTCGGCTTCGGACTCGGGCCCGCTACTCGAGATCCGATTTGCACGGTTGTCTTCGATTTCGAAGATGACGACCTCTTCGCCGAGCTGGACCGGCATCTGACCTCGGCTCGCCGTCGGGTCGCCCTCGAATTCTCCTTCATAGGGAACGATGTAGGCCTCGCCGGACGGAAGGTTTCCGGCGGTGCCGGGCTCGAGGAGGAGGCCGCCGGAGGCATGAGCCTTGCGATGGCGGAGGTCGAGATGGAGCCGATGGTCTGTCGACTCGTCGACCACGAAGTGGAAGTCGGCGCTGACGCAATCGTCGAGCAGGTCCTTGAGGAGCCACACGCGGCGGTTGATCTCGGTGTAGTCGAGGCGCAGGGCAGGCACCATCTCGGACGAAAAACCGGGCATCGTGGCACCCCTGAAACCGAGACGGGGGGCCATCATTTTGAGGGGAGCGGTGGTTGAAAATTGGGTTGGCGCGATCACGAGCTGGTGATTTGACAGCACTTGTCCCATGGGCTCTTCGAGCAGGCCGGTCATGTCTTTGATGTGATCAGGGACTGTTTCGTCGGTCCATCGCCAGGCGGAGGCCGGCAGATCGGCATTGTTGGAATGGACGTTTGGGTAGAGAAAGAGCGAGATCTCGAGGCTGTGGTCGGAACGAGCGCTCATCAGTTCCTTCACCCACCCTGCGGCCAGCGCCCGGCGCTCGCGCCACTCCTCGGTGTCCGGAACCACGTCGTCGGGAAGATCAACGATCACCGCCAACGCCCTGTCCTCAGGACGCGGTTCAAAAACGCGCTTGACGAGTTTTGTGAGTTCTTCGGCGGTCATCCTGTCTGCCGTCATGAAGTCTTCTCCATCTTCTTTTTTTCCCGTCGCAGTCTGACTGCGACGGGAAAAAAAGAACATAGCACTTACTCCACGATCTCCACGGTGATTTCGTCATACCAGTCACGGGAACCTGGCAATCCGATGCTGATGATTCCCGAGTGGCGGCGGCGGATGCGATCGAAAGGACTTGCGCGGACCGACTGGACGAACCCGCCGTTGCGCCAACCGGTTATCTCGAACATCAGGTCGGAGGGGTTGATGTCGCGGTTGCAGTTGTTTTTAGCTGTGATCTCCGTCAGCACCAGGGCTGAAGGCCGGAAGACCTGGGCCGTGGTCCAGCGAAAGGTGACGCATTCCGAGACTCGCGGTGTTGGTGTCGGCTCCCGCCTGACGGGTGGCGGCGAGGTCGGCCAGGGAGTCGGCGTATCTTCCAAGGTCGACACCGTGACCCAGTCTGAGGCCAGCTCAATTGGAGCTGTGGCAGTTGCAGTCGGGGCCGGCGGCGCAGTTGCCGGCGGGGAGGGAATCGGCGGAGGTGGGAGCTCCGCGATCTCGGGCGGTTGCTCTCGGGAAATGACTGCAAGCAGGACGGCAAGTGCTGCGATTGCCACCGCGGCGAGGACAACCGGCGAAGGCCCACGCCCGCGGCGACGAGCGCTCGAATAGCGGTATCCCTTCGACGGCTGGTCCATGCCTATTCTTATAGCAGGCCTTTTCACCTGACGCCGGGTCGAGTCCAGCAGGAGCGGCGACAGATTTAAAACCCCTTTACGCTATGCGGCGGCGCAGTTATTCTGAACCGGCTTATGCGGTGGGTGGTCTTCAACCAGAAAGGCGGGGTCGGCAAGTCGACGATCGTCTGTAATCTGGCGGCGGTCAGCGCCCGCGAGGGGCGGCGGACCCTGGTTGTCGATCTCGACGCCCAGGCCAATGCGAGTCACTACCTGCTCGGGTCGGATGTCGAGGCGGCCGACCCTAATCTGGCGCGATTCTTCGAACAGACCCTCGGCTTCAAGCTTTTCCGCGACGGCGCGAAGGGATTTGTCCACCACACGCGCTTCGAAAACCTTCACATCATGCCGTGCGACGCTGGTCTCGAGGACCTGCAAGCCAAGCTCGAGGCAAAGTACAAGATTTACAAGCTCCGGGACGCCCTGGATGAACTCGATGAATACGACGAGATTTTTCTCGACACTCCTCCGGCCTTCAACTTCTACACTCTGTCGGCGCTCATTGCAGCAGATCGCTGTCTGGTCCCATTTGATTGCGACGACTTCTCCCGCCGCGCCCTCTACAACCTGCTCGAAAGCGTCGACGAGGTCCGCGAGGACCACAACCCAAAGCTGGAGGTCGGCGGCATCGTCGTGAACCAGTTCCAAGCCCGAGCCCGGCTACCGCAACGCCTGGTGGATGAACTCGTGAGCGAGGGTCTGCCGATCCTCGAGCCCTTCATCTCGGCCTCGGTCAAGGTGCGCGAGTCGCATGGAGCATCCAAACCATTACCGTTTCTGGCCCGTTCGCATAAGCTCACCGGCCAGTTTGAAGAGTTGTTCAGCACAATTCAGCGACAGTAGGGTGGGCTTGAGCCCACCATCAGGCGCTGACGCGAGCTGTCGCCTGGATTGTCGCCACAACAGGTTTTCAAAGCCAAAAGGTGGGCCAAGGCCCACCCTACTTCACGGGGTAGAAGACTTCGGTCTTCAGGTCCTCGTCGGGCGTGTTCCCGGGATCACTCACGTACATTTCCCATCTACGACCGTTGGCCTGGAGATTGTGGGCGACGATGAAAGCGTCGATGATGTCGTATGTTTCTGCGAGCGCCGTGTACGGGCCGACGTGCACGGCGCGCACAACGCGGCCGCCATAGGTCTCGCCCATGCGCACCGGCGAATCGGGTCCGGCGCCGCGCGCAGGTGTGCCACTGACAGGGATGCCGGCATCGAATCCGTAGCCTCGCTCGTCCCAGTAGTTTGCGATGGCGATCGGCGGTCCATCGATCTGAAGTCCGTTGGAGGAGATGAAAATTGCGACGCGGCCGTAGGCTGCGCCAAGGGCCGCGCTGATGTCCCCGGGCTCACTGCCGGAGCTTCCGGTGAAGTAGGCGACGGTTGTTGATGGCACCTCAGTGATGCCGATATCGAGACCGGACCAGTCGACCTTTGGGAGGTCCTCGGAGATTCGTTTGAGATTGGCCAGCCCCTGGGCGTAGAGGGGTCCGAGCTGCCTATCGAGGAGGAGTCCCCAATAGCGACCGAGGAGATTGAGCCCAAAATCAGTGTCAAAGGCCCAGGTGAGGTTGGTGCCGTTGTTCTCCGGGAGCAGAAGGTAGGCTGACTGGGCGGTGCCCTGGGGGCCGAGGTCGAGTTCAATGTCGACCCGGTCATATGGCGTGCTTGCGATGATCGTCTGGCTTCCCATTTCTGGACGAGGCCCGGTCACCGACCAGCTGATCTTCGATCCGACGCCGAAATCCGGTCCTTCGTAGGCGTACTCGGCATCGGGCATCACCGCCACGAAAGGAGACCAGCCGGTGAAGTTTCTGAAACCGTTGACCTGTGAGAAAACGACGGTTGGCGGTGCGTCGATGAAGATCGAACGCTCGACGTGCCGCTGTTTCGGCAGGAC
>Ga0316198_10000381_pt1 | contig 23065 bp, 24 predicted proteins | sample OudBieAanoxic_MG_FD_204935 | JGI IMG/M metagenome (GOLD analysis project Ga0316198, IMG submission 204935) | Coastal sediment microbial communities from Oude Bieten Haven, Netherlands - site A anoxic | ecosystem: Environmental > Aquatic > Marine > Coastal > Sediment | place: Netherlands...
TCGCCGCCTCGCTGCTCTACGTGCAGTTCCCGGACGCGGCCGAGGGCGAGCTCACTCGTCGCCGCGCAGACCTCGTGAGCGAGAAGGGCCTCGCCGAAGCCGCGGAGGCGATCGGCGTCGGCGCCGCGCTTCGCCTCGGCAAGGGCGAAGAGAAGTCTGGCGGCCGTGAGAAGCCACGACTTCTGTCGAGCGCCCTCGAAGCTTGCGTTGGCGCCATCTACTCGGACGGCGGTGCCGACGCCGCATTCGCGGCGGCACGCCGCATCTTCGAACCGCGACTCCACACCGCTGCTCCCGGCCACCGCGATGCCAAGTCCCGCGCCCAAGAGTGGGCACAGGCAAACCTAGGCGGCACCCCGAGTTATCAACTACTCAGCAGCGAAGGCCCCGACCACGAACGCGAGTTCACGGTGGCGCTGGAGCTCAACGGCGAACAGGTGGCAACGGGTGCCGGGCGCTCGAAGGTCGAAGCCGAGCAAGCAGCGGCGGAGGCGGCGTTGACTGGGTGGACACCCGAAGTTTAATAGAATCCACCCCCCAGCTCATGCACGGCAGTGCGAGCCCACAGGGCGAAGCCCGGTGCGAAGCACCGCCAAGGCGGAGCGCAGCGACCGCCGCGGAGGGAGGATTACCGGTGGGGGTGGGTGGGTCGGATGTAACTAAACCAGACCACGCAGGCAGCAGTTCCCGACCCCGCAAGACAGCAACTGCAAGCGACTCAAACAGCGCGCGAGGCCGCGTAGGCCTCCAAGCGGGCGTGCGCCCAGTCTACATCGCGCTGAAGCTCGTTGTAATCGGGGCCTTCGTACAGCTCGCCAAATGCCTTGAGTGCCTCTTCGGCTTTCGCCAGCTCTTCACGCACGGCGTCGGGCTTGATGTCTTCGGGTGACGCGAACAGGTCGGTCAGCAACAGCACCTTGTCGGGACCGCCTTCGACGAAGCCCGGGCCGATCGCGGCGACCTTGCGCTTGCCTTCCACTTCCCAGACGAGCAGGCCGCACTTGAGTGCAGCCAGCAAGGGAAGGTGGTTCGGGAGCACGCCGAACTCGCCCTCGACGCTTGGGGCCTGCACCGAATCCACTTGCATGGAAAGCACGGAGCCGACCGGTGTGACGACGTCGAGTTGCAGATGCTCGGAGGTAGCCATGGCGGATTACTCCTTGCCGCGCTTCGTGAACGCTTCCTTCACCTCGTCGATGTTGCCCTTGAGGTAGAAGTCCTGCTCCGGAATGTGGTCGAGCTTGCCGTCGAGGATCTCCTCGAAGCCCGAAATGCTCTCTTCGAGCGGCACGTACGCGCCCTTGAGGCCGGTGAACTGCTCGGCGACGAAGAACGGCTGCGAGAGGAAGCGCTGGATCTTACGCGCGCGGTCGACGACCTGGCGGTCATCTTCGCTGAGCTCGTCCATGCCGAGAATCGCGATGATGTCCTGCAGGTCCTTGTACTTCTGCAAGGTCTCCTGCACGCCACGAGCCACGCGGTAATGACGCTCGCCGAGGATGTTCGGGTCGAGCATGGTCGAGCTCGAGTCGAGCGGGTCCACGGCGGGGTAGATACCGAGCTCCGCGATCGAACGCGACAAGACCGTCGTGGCGTCCAAGTGAGCGAACGTCGTGGCGGGTGCGGGGTCGGTCAAGTCGTCCGCCGGAACGTAAATCGCCTGCACCGACGTGATCGAGCCCTTGTTGGTCGAGGTGATGCGCTCCTGAAGCGCGCCCATCTCGGTCGACAGCGTCGGCTGATAACCGACCGCGGACGGAATACGGCCGAGAAGCGCGGACACCTCGGAGCCGGCCTGCGTGAAGCGGAAGATGTTGTCGACGAACAGAAGAACGTCCTGGCCTTCTTCATCACGGAAGTACTCCGCCACGGTCAGCGCGCTGAGTGCGACTCGTGCACGCGCGCCGGGCGGCTCGTTCATCTGGCCGTAGATCAAAGCGGTCTTCGACAGAACCGACTCGCCGGTCTCGAGCTTCGACTCGCTCATCTCGAGCAGAAGGTCGTTACCCTCACGTGTACGCTCGCCGACGCCCGCGAAGCAGGACACACCGCCGTGCGCCTTCGCGACGTTGTTGATCAGCTCCATGATGAGAACCGTCTTACCAACGCCAGCGCCGCCGAAGAGGCCGATCTTGCCGCCCTTACGGTAGGGAGCGAGAAGGTCGATGACCTTGATTCCCGTCTCGAAGATCTCGACCTCGGTGCTCTGGTCGACGAATTTCGGTGGGTCTCTGTGAATCGGCGAGAACTTGGTCGCGCCGACCGGGCCCTGCTCGTCGACCGGCTCGCCGACGACGTTCAGGATTCGGCCGAGGCACTCCTTGCCGACCGGCATCGCGATCGGCGCGGCGGTGTTCTGCACCGCCATCCCGCGAACTAGACCGTCGGTCGAGTCCATGGCGACGGCACGAACGGTGTTCTCACCGAGGTGCTGCGCGACTTCCAGAGTGAGGTTCCATTCCTTGTCGTTGATGCCGGGGTTGCTGACCCGCAGCGCCGAAAGAATGGGCGGCAAGGCGTCCTGCGGGAACCTAACATCCACGACGGGACCGATGACCTGAGTGACTTTTCCGTTTTGAAGCTCTGACATCTGCTTTCCGGTTTTGAAAGGGTGTCGTCCGGCGGTTGATTCCGCGGCAAAAAGCGAGCGCGACCTAGCACGGCCCCTCGGGGCGGTCAACGACGCCAGCCCAAGCGAAGTAGGGTCCACGCCCCTGGCGGACAAGCCCGCGCTTGCTCGATTGACCCCCCCCTTGGAGCTTTCTACCCTCCGCTCGACCATGGATCACCACGACGCCGTCATTCACTCCCTTCTCGGCGCCGGAACTCGGTACGAGGGGAAGCTGTTTTTCGAGGGTCGAGTACGAATCGATGGCGACTTCCATGGGGAAGTCCAGAGCGACGGTATCCTCATCGTAGGGCCGGAAGCGACGATCAAGGGAACCATCCGGGTGCACACCTTGATTGTCCGAGGCGCGATGATCGAAGCCGACATCCATGCGACCGAGCTGGTCGAGCTCCACGCCCCGGCGCGGGTTCGCGGCGACATCCGAACCGAAGCGCTCTACATGGACAAGGGCGTCGTGTTCGACGGCAAGTGCGTCATGGGCCAGGTGCTCGAGCTCGACGCGCAGCCCACACCGGCCCGTTCGGCGGACGACACCTCCCCGGATGGCTACAAGGACCAGCCGAGCAGGAGCTGAAGATTGACCGCGTGGTCATCGCCGGAGCCGCCCTCGGCCATGGCGGGGACATTGTCGGCGGAGCCTGCAAAACGCAGGGTGTAGTACTCCCACGCGAAACGAAGCGCGTAGGTGAAGCCGACCTTACTTCTACCCTGGAGCGTCAGCATCGAGTCGAGCCCGAACGCGCGGCTGTCATGGCCGAAGGCTTCATCGAGCTCCCCGAGGTCAAAGGGGAAGCGCAGACCGAAGTCCATGCGAAGCATCAGGAAATCGCCGACGAGCTCGACGATTCCGGCGGGCCCGAGGCGCACATAGAGGATCCGCGCGCTCGGCAGCACAGAGTTCAGATCGATGTTGAAGACGTTGCCTCCGACGCCAATCAGGCCGCCCAGCTGCCAGCGGTCGATCGGATAGAGGTACCCGAACTGGCCGCGCATCCTCCAGATGTTCGCCTTGAGCGAGATCCCGGTGCCCACTGGTTCAACGCTCAGACCGATGGAGGAGCCGCCGTCGAGTTGAAGGACGATCGCCCGGATGGCCGGCCTCGGCGATCGCCGCCCCATTGGGCGTATGAATAGGTGATAGCCAAAGTCGAAATAGGCACCGGTGTCGAAATCGCGGGGCTCGGTGCCGCCCATGCCATCGCCGACCTCGAGGTGGATGCGGCGGAAACGGACGCCACCGCCGATCAGGGCGACCATGACGTCCTGCTTCCAGCTCCCAGCCTGCAGCGCCGCAGAGGACACCGAAGGGCTCGGCTCGGGGGTGGCGTCGGCTGCGACCCGGCTGCTCTCCTCGGCCTCTGCCAGGGCCGTTCCAGAGGCCAAAAGCATAGCGATCACGGACACTATGAAGACGCGGCGCATCTGCTTGCCAGCGTAGCAAGCCACCCCTCAGGTGCCGTTCTTTCTGGCTCATCCCACGATTTCGTGTGCACGGGCCCAGACGGAGGTCGATTTTCGGATCTTCGTCGATTCCGACATCCCGCTCCCCTGGGCGGTCTTCAGTCGAGAGAACGAACGGGCGGCTGGCCGGACGGTTCGGGCCCTTCGCACCGGCGTCTTCGAGGGTCCGCAGGGCGCCAGCTAGATCCGGCGTCCCGAAGCCCGCGGCCGACCTTGACTGGGTACCGCCCCATGCTAGGAACGCGCGCCGCTGGGGTTTTATCCTTGCCGTAGCGGCGATTCGGCCCCAAGCGCCAACCGGAGTTTATCCGGGGCCGACCGGGAATACCGCTGCGATGAACGTGCTATCCACAGCCCTTCTTTCTGAGGGCTCCATCATCGACCTCGACGGGACGATCTGGATTCAGCTCCTGCTGTTCGGGATCGCTTTTCTCGTCCTCCGTCCGTTGGTTTTTCGTCCGATGATCGCTCTTTTCGAAGCTCGCGAAAACGCCATCGAGGGTTCGAAGCTCGAGGCCCTCCGCCTCCAGGACGAAGCCGCCGCCGAGAGCGAGGAATTCGACGAGGAGATGCGCCGAATCCGTCTTCAAGCCGGTGAAGAGCGCGATCGACTCCGGGCTGAGGGCAAGCGCTTGGAGCGCAGCGTGCTCGACCGGGTTCGCGAAGAGACCGACAAGCTGCTCGCGGACGCGGACAAGCAACTCGCATCCGAGGCCACGAAGCTCCGCGCCGAGGTCAAGGCATCCGTGCCTGCCCTCGCGAAGCAGATCGCCTCGAAGCTCTTGAATCGGGAGGTCCAATGATGCGCGCGGCTCGCTTTGTCCTCCTTGCATCGATTCTGGCTATTCCGAGCCTCGCTTGGGCGGAGAGCGCGCATCACGAGTCGGTCGCCCACGAGGTCGCCGAACACGAAGCGGGCCATGATGCGCAGGACGGCCACGGGGAGCTCACTTTCGGTGGCGTGCTCTCGAACCCGGAGTTCTGGGGCACGCTAGTGAACTTCGGCGCTCTCATCGTGCTGCTCGCCTGGGTCATTCGCAAAAAGGGCAACCCTGCTCTCGCCGAGCGCCGCAAGCAGGTCGAAGCCGAGCTCGAAGAAGCACAGCGGCTTCGCGCCGAAGCCGAGAAGCGGCACATGGAAACCGCGACGCGCCTCGAAAAACTCGACCAAGAGATGGTTCAGATTCGCGCCGACATGATCAAGGCTGGTGAGGCCGAGCGGGATCGCATCGTCTCGCAGGCCGAAGAGAAGGCTGCCCGCATGCGCAAAGACGCGGGCTTCCTCATCGAGCAGCAAGTGAAGCAGCTTCGCGAGGACCTCACCCGCGAAGCCGCCAACGCCGCTGTGCTGGCCGCGCAGAACCTGCTTCAAGACAGCACCACCGACTCGGATCAGGACCGTCTCGCCGAGGCCTACCTCGCGCGGCTCGATGAAGTGATCAAGGAGGGTCGGTCATGAGCGCCGTCGGTCGCCGCTACGCGAAGGCTCTTCTCGACCTGGCGCGCGAGCAAGGTCAGGTGGATTCGGTCCTCAACGACGTGAGCTCCCTTTCCGCAACATTGAAGGAGAGCGCAGAGCTTCGCGACATCGCGCGCAACCCTGCCATCCCGAAGCCGGCTCTGAAAGCGGCGTTCGATGCCGTGATGGAGAAGCTCGGGGTGTCCAACCTCATGCGCAACACGGTGAAGCTGCTTGCTGACAAGGGCCGGCTGCCGCAGCTCGAGGATGTGCTTCACGCGCTCGAACAGCTTTCCGAGGCGGAGACCGGCCGCGTTCGGGTCGAAGTCACGAGCGCCAAACCGCTCAGCGACGCTTACTACAGCCAGCTGACTGAAAAACTCCAGCGAGCGACCGACCGCCAGGTCGTCCTCGTGAAGAAACAAGATCCCTCGCTCATCGGCGGTGTCGTGACCCGCATCGGAGACCAGGTTTTCGATGGGAGCCTGAGCAACCGGTTGAGCGAGCTTAGAGAGACGTTGCTTGCGGACGGCGAGACGCCGTAACCGCATCGAATCAGGAGCCTTGCAAAATGCAACTTCGCGCTGAAGAGATTTCCAATATCATCAAGCAGCAGATCGCGTCGTACGACAAGTCCGTCGACGTGGTCGAGACTGGCACCGTGCTCACGGTCGGTGACGGCATCGCCCGCCTCTACGGTCTCGAAGGCGCCATGGCAGGGGAGCTCCTCGAGTTCCCTGGCGGCGTCTATGGGATGGTGCTCAACCTGGAAGAAGACAACGTCGGTTGTGCGCTCTTCGGTTCCGACGTCGGCATCGGCGAGGGAGACACGGTCAAGCGAACCGGGCGCATCGTCGAGGTCTCCGTCGGCCCTGCACTCGTTGGCCGCGTCGTCAACGCGCTCGGCCAGCCGGTCGATGGCAAGGGCCCGATCGAGAGCAAGCTCACGCGTCGCGTCGAGCTCAAGGCGCCGGGCATCGTCGCCCGTCAGCCCGTCAGCGAGCCGCTTCAGACCGGGCTCAAGGCCATCGACTCGATGATTCCGATCGGCCGTGGTCAGCGAGAGCTCATCATCGGTGACCGCCAGACGGGTAAGACTGCCGTCGCGCTCGACACGATCATCAACCAGAAGGGCAAGGGCGTCTTCTGCATCTACGTCGCGATCGGCCAAAAGCAGTCGACCGTCGCGCAGGTCGTCGACAAGCTCACGCAGTTTGGCGCGATGGAATACACGACCGTCGTCACGTCCGGGGCCTCCGAGCCTGCGCCCCTTCAGTTCATCGCGCCGTACACCGGCGTCACGATGGGCGAGTACTTCCGCGACAGCGGTCAGCATGCGCTTTGCATCTACGACGACCTTTCCAAGCAGGCTGTCGCTTACCGTCAGCTTTCGCTTCTGCTTCGGCGTCCGCCCGGCCGCGAGGCATACCCCGGTGACGTTTTCTACGTTCACAGCCGTCTGCTCGAGCGCGCCGCGAAGATGGCCGAGGAGTGGGTCGTCGTGAAAGAAGACCAAGAGCCAAGCCGCCTTGGTCAGCAGGTGTTCGGTGGACCGGAGTCGAAGCACGACGCCGACGCTGCAGCCAAGGAAAAGGGCGCCGGCTTCGTCGCGAAGAAGCTTCCGGACTCGGGCGGCTCGCTGACGGCGCTTCCGATCATCGAGACGCAGGCTGGCGACGTTTCGGCCTACATTCCGACGAACGTCATTTCGATCACCGACGGGCAGATCTTCCTCGAGTCCGACTTGTTCAACTCGGGCGTGCGCCCGGCGATCAACGTCGGTATCTCGGTTTCTCGAGTCGGCGGCAACGCACAGATCAAGGCGATGAAGCAGGTCGCCGGTACCCTTCGTCTCGAGCTCGCGCAGTTCCGCGAGATGGCAGCGTTCGCACAGTTCGCGTCCGACCTCGACGCCGCCACGCGTCAGCAGCTTTCCCGCGGTGAGCGTCTCGTCGAGGTTCTCAAGCAGGGCCAGTACGTGCCCTGGCCGGTCGAAGACCAGGTCGTCTGTATCTTTGCGGGTACGCACGGCTACCTCGACCCGCTACCGACCGACTCGATCGGACGCTACCAGATCGAGCTGCTCTCCTGGATCAAGGCTGAGCGCCCTTCGATCCTCAGCGACATCATCTCGAAGGGGAAGCTCGACGACACCCTCGAGAGTCAACTGGAGGACGCCCTCAAGGCGTTCGCCGACGTTTTCGAGCCCACGCAGGACAACTAACGCCCCATGGCCGCCCTCAAAGATATCCGGAAGCGCATCGGAAGCGTCAAGAACACGCAGAAGATCACCCGCGCCATGAAGCTGGTCGCGGGCGCGCGTCTGCGAAAGGCGCAAGAGAACATCGAAGCTCTGCGCCCGTACGCGCTCAAGACGTACGAGGTCCTCAGCGGCGTGGCGGCGCGCGTCAGTCCGGAAGAAGAGGTCCATCCGCTGCTCGCCCGACGCGAGGCCAAGAAGGTCATGCTCGTCGTGCTCACCAGCGACCGTGGCTTGGCCGGCGCCTTCAACTCGAACATCTGCCGCGCGGCGTTCAACCGCTGGAAGGAGCTCGAGGCCGAGGGTAGCGAGGTGTCCTTCGGCATCATTGGCCGGAAGGGCCGCGACTACTTCACGCGCCGCAACGCCAACATCCGTCACGACTTCCTCGGTGTCTTCGAGGACCTCAACGTCGAGAAGGCGGGCGAGATCGGCCGCTACATCGTAGAGGACTACACATCGGATGAGCTCGACGCCTGCTACCTCGTCTACAACGAGTTCAAGAGCGCGATCAACCAAGAGGTCGTCATCGAGCCGTTCCTGCCCATCGAGCCGATGGAGCTCCCCGAGGATCGCCTCGGCGACTTCATCTACGAGCCGAGCCAGACTGCGCTCCTCAACAGCCTCTTGCCGATGTACGTCGAGGTCGAGATCTACCGGGCGCTGCTCGAGTCGGTCGCGTCAGAGCATGGCGCGCGAATGACCGCCATGGACTCTGCGACCAACAACGCGAGCGATCTCATCGATCGGCTGACCCTTCAGTACAACCGAGCCCGCCAGGCCGCCATCACGAAGGAATTGATGGAAATCATCGGCGGTGCTGAAGCTCTCAAGGGCTAATCTCCCGTCCGTGATAACCTGGTCGTGATGCCGGGGGGGCGAATCCATCCGGGCGCTCCGATGAGCGGCCCGCCACCATTGCTTTGGCTAGCCTGGCTCTGTGCGGTGGCCACCATCGTGTACGTCATCGGCGCCCCGCTTTGGGCGGCCGAGTACCCGATGATGACGGATTTTCCGTTCCACACTGCCTCGTCATCGATATTTCGGCACTACCTCGATCCCGGCTGGCATTTCCACGAGCAGTTCGCGTTTCAGCTGTTCGCTGTGCCCTACGTGACGTTCTACGCGCTCGCGGCGATCCTCATGTTCCTTCTGCCGCCGCTCGTGGCCACGAAGCTCGCGGCGGCGTTGATGCTGACGCTCCTCCCGGCTGGGCTCATGGTGCTCTGCTGGGGGCTTCGGAAGTCGCCACTGCTCGGCCTCTGGGGCCTCGTCCCCGTTTGGGGCGCGGTCACGCACTGGGGCTTCATCAACTATGTCGCGGCACTAGGCTTGTTCGCGATGGCGCTCGGTCTGTCGCTCCGACTCGCGGAGCGATCGAGCCCGAAGCTCCAGGGCATGCTTCTCGCGGTTCTCGTCCTCCTCTTCTTCACGGACGTATTCCGCTTTCCGAGCACGATGGTCATTCTTTTGCTCCTCATCGTCGTCATGCATCGGCGTGTCGACAATGTTCGCGGCGTGGCCATTCCCGTGGCGGTGGCCGCCGCGTTGTTCATTGCGTGGTGGGTCACACGCGCCGAACCGCTTGCGGCTGCGCTAGGTTGGTTCCGCCTGCCCGACTGGAGCCGGCTCCTCGACGCCGGCCGCTACGCTTTCGACATCTTCGTCGGTGCTGACGACACGGAGATGTTTCGCCGAGTCGGACTGTTGTTCGGGCTGACGGCGGTCGTGCTGTTCGTCGTTGCGGCCCTGCGCCTGCGATCATGGCCCAAGGGTGGGTGGGTCGTTCCGGCGCATGCGGTCGTGGGGATCGCAATCGTTGTCTTCATGGCGCTCTACCTCACGCTTCCGATGGAGCGGGGCGTCTGGTGGTACGTGTTTCCGAGGGAGATCACCGCTGCGGTCTTCCTCGTGCCAGCGTTGTTGCCCAATCTTCCGCGCAAGACCTGGGCGCATCTCGGCTTCGTGATCTGGACGGCGGTTGCGATCGCGCCGCTTGCCGAGTACGTGGCGGACGCCCATCGCGAATTCGGCACGACGACGACGCACTTCCGCGAGATCATTCGGGAGCTCCCGAAGGCTCCCAAGTTACTCTACCTGGTTTACGACCACGAGGGGTCGCGCGCGCAGAGCAGTCCGTACGTCCACCTGCCGGCGTACGCGCAGGCGGAGCGCGGTGGCTGGTTGAGCTATCACCTCGCCCAGTTCGAAGCGTCGCCACTTCGGTACCGCGACGAGAGTGACCCTGAAGCCGAGATTGCGCCAAAGACTCCGGTGCGCTGGGAGTGGAGCCCGCAGCTCTTCCAACTCGACCAGCACGGGGCGTTCTTCGATTGGTTTCTGGTCCGTCGCGCTCGCTCCCCCGACGCGCTCTTCGCGTCCGACCCGACGATTTCACGTGTGGCCCACTTCGACAATTGGTGGCTCTACCACCGGCCACGGGCTCCGGCTGGACCGGCCGGCAAAACGCTCTAGATTGTTCCGAGATGGACCTGACGAGTCAGAAAGAACGCTGGGCCCTGTGGTCGGTGCAAGCGAGCGGCTTCGCGAAGCGGCAGAACTTCCCCGACGCCGTGGCGCGGATGAAGTTGGTGCAGCGCTCAGTCGCGGACGCGCTCGCCGCCGTCACCGACAAAACCCAAAAGGCCCGGCTCGAAGCGCACCTCGCCCGCGCAGGCGAGCAGCTCGCCGAGCTCCAATCCCAATACGACGCGTGGCGTGGGGAGATTGCCGCGCGACGCCAGCACACCATCGACAGCGCCGAAGAAGAAATGGCGCGCCCGCTCCCCAACCAAGTGGACTAGAGATGGGTGGTCAGGCGTGCTCGGTCGCGTCGTTCGAAGCGAACGAATCGCTCGTGGGGACCGCGGTCGATTCGGTCGATCGTTGGTTGTTGCTAGAAGTCACCGACACATGGGCGCCCAAGGCGCTTCAAAGCGATGCGATTGCCCAAGCCGTGCGTGATCGCCTCGCCGCGTGGTTGGAGACGCCCCGCTCCCGCCTACAACTGATCCGCCGTCCCGGGCGGTCCGGCAAGCGCCCGCTCTTCATGGTCGTGTCGTCGGAAGAGGCCCGTCAGGCCGAGCTCGACCGATACGAGGACCTGCTCGATCTCGACCTCCAGACGATGCCCGCGGCCCCGGCTGAACCCTTGCTGCTGGTTTGCGCCCATGGCCGGCGTGATCGTTGCTGCGCGCAACACGGGAGCGCGGTTTACCGTTCGTTGCAGGCCCGTTTGGGCGATGTTTGGCAGACCAGCCATCTTGGAGGCCACCGTTTTGCAGCTTGTGTCTTGTCGCTCCCCGACGGCCTGATGTATGGGCGGCTCCGAGCGGAGCATGCCGATGCCTTCGTTGCCGCGCACTACGCCCGCGAGGTGGGGGACTTGGGTCTCTTTCGCGGGCGCTGCACGTACGACCGGCCGACGCAGGCCGCGGAGATCTTCTTGCGTGGTCGCACCGGTGAAAAGGCGGTCGACGCAATCGAATGGATCGAGACGCTCCCCGACGGCGAGCTCACTTGGAGAGTGCGATTCCGAACCGCGTCCGGTGAACAAACCATTCGCGTGCGGCGAGAAGCGGCCGGCGTGATGCGACCATCGAGCTGTGGCGGTGACCCGGAACAGGTCACGCGGTTCCTCGAGGCGTAGCGCCATACCTTCGCTGACGCTGGCCGGGAAATGGGCTAGAAGTCCCCTGTGGAACTTTGGTTGCTCGTGGCTTGGGCCCTCTCTGGCGCCGCGCTCCTCTTCACGCACCTCTTGATGGCGTGGCGCGTGCTGGCTGGGCCATTGGCGGCACAGTGGCGCTACCTCGGGTTCCTCGTCCCGGTCTTCACCCCGATCGTCGCCTGGCGCGGTGGTAACCGGATGGGCCCCCTCACCTGGCTTCTCTTCTTGGTGATCTACATCTCGGCCCGCATGGTGGAAGTCTGATGGCGACTCCAAGCCGCCACCCCTTCGTGACCGTTCGCGTGCGACCGGCGCAGCTCGAGCTCGCCCAACTCAGGCTGTGGGAGCTCGGCGCCACAGGCCTCGAGCAGCGCGACCAGACGACAATCGTGCGCGAGCCCACCGAGGGCGACGTCGTCGTGTACGCCGCCTTCGAAGACGAGGCTGCCGCGCGTCACGCGTTGAACGAAGTCCGCGCCGAGTACGAAGCGGACCTGGTCTACGTGCCCCACCAGAACTGGGCGACCGAATGGCGTCGCGGGTTTGGCACACAGCGCATCGGCAGCCGTCTCTTGTTGCATCCCTCATGGGAGCCTGCGCAAAGCCAAGCGGGTGACGTCGTGCTCACCATCGATCCGGAGAACGCGTTCGGCAGCGGCGATCACGAAACGACCAGGTTGGTGCTCGGCTTGCTCGACGCGCGAGTCACGGGAAACGAACGAGTGCTCGACGTCGGATGCGGTAGCGGCATTCTTTCGATCGCCGCGATTCGACTCGGCGCGTCCTCCTCGATTGCGGTCGACATCGAGGAGGACGCGGTCATCGTCACCGAACGTAACGCGGCGCTCAACGGCGTCGCGTCGAGCATCCACGCATCGACGACCGCGCTAGCCGCGATCCAAGGCGTTTTCGACTTGGTGCTCGCGAACATCGAGACCCGCGTGCTAGTGCACATGCCCGCAGAGCTCCGCGCGCGAATGGCGCCCCGGGCGGCGCTGATCCTGAGCGGAGTTCTCCGCAAGGAACGAGACGAGCTCCTCGCGGCCTACGGGTCGATGCACCTCGAGGAGCTGGTCGAAGAGGGGGAGTGGTGCGCCTGCGTGCTTCGGCAGGAGGCGCCGTGACGGTCCGGCGGCTCCATGTGCCGAACCTTCCGGAGGACGGCGGGGCAGTCACCCTGGACGACGCACGAGCACGACACGCGCGGGTTCTTCGGCTGCGCGCGGGCGATGAGGTCGAGCTCTTCGACGGATCGGGGCGCTTTGCCACGGCGCGGCTCCAGTTCATGGGTGACGCCGTCGTCTGCGAGGCGGCGCCGGCGATATCGAGCGGTACGACGTCGACGCGGGTGGTGCTCCTGCTGTCCATCCCAAAGGGATCCAAGCTCGACGACTGCGTGCGCATGGCCACCGAGCTTGGCGCGGATGAGATCGCGCTGACCCAAGCCGAACGTTCGGTCCCTCGCTGGGACGAGGCGCGGGCCCGTTCCCGCATCGACCGGCTCGCCCGGATTGCGGCGGAGGCGGCCACGCAGTGCGAGCGAACGGACATTCCGCTCGTCCGCGACCCGCAGACGTGTGCCGGCTGGCTCGAGGCGTTCCCTGCGACTGCGCGCGGCGTAGTGTTCGGTGCCCGCGCGGAAGGGAGGCTGACGCTCGCCGAGACACCTGAACAAGTATGGTGTGCCATTGGGCCCGAGGGGGGCTTTTCGAACGACGAGCTCGCTGCATTCGAAGCTGCGGGTTTCGTTGCCGCCAGCCTCGGTCGCTTGATCCTCCGCGTCGATACGGCGGTGGTTGCCGCGCTCACCGTGGTTCAGGACCGGCTCGCCCTGTCGCAACCACGTTGACAGTCCGAGGAAAGCAGCGCCAACATGCCCCCTGGGTATGTCCGTTCTCGCTTCGCTTCTGGTCCGCGATCAGCTGATCCCCGTCGAGCGGGTTCAGCAAGCGATCCAAGAGCAGGTGATGCGGAGCGGCAACCTCGACACTGTGCTTCTCGAGCTCGGCTACCTCGTCGAGAACCAAATGAATGCGTATTGCGCCGCGGTATACGGGCTTCTGCCAGCGACCCGCGATGAGGTCATGAACGCGTCGATCAACACCATTCGCGTCCTTCCGCGGGAGTTCGCCGTTCGGCACCGGTTGATCCCCGTGGCGCGCACCGAAGACGCGGTGGTCTTGGCGGTGGACCGCCCGCTGTCTGACGCGACCCTTCGCGAGATCTCGTTCGAGCTCGGTATTGATCCAGTCCAGCGCATCGTGTGCTCGGTGCGCGTCGAAGCCGGGCTCGCCCGTCACTACGACATCGAGATGACGACGCGCATGCGACACCTTGCGGAGCGCCTGGATGCCGCGGACGCCGGGTCGGTTCCCTACGTCGCCCCGTTCGAGGGCGTTGGCAAACGCAGCTCGCTTCCGCCCAACAAAGAGGTCTCCGGCTCTTTTCCGCGCGTGGATTCGTCGATCCCGGCTCCGGTTGGGATCGCGGATACCGAGCCACCGCCCGACATTCTCCCGCAGATCGGCTCTTCGGTTCCGGCGGGGACCTTTCGCGACTCCGATCCAGGGACCCCGTCGCGACGACGCTCGGAACCCGTTGGCGGCTTCCTCGACGGGACCCGATATAGTTTGCCGCCGCGGCCACCCGAGGTGCTCGGGCGTGCGTCGGTCCGCGGCCGGATCTCAGCGGCGCCCACGGATCCTCCCCTCCCTCGCAGCCGTCGCCCTTCGGCACGACCGGAGTCAGCGTCGGGTTGGCAGCCAGCACCCGCGCCCTCGTCGCGCCCGCCACATCTGCCTTCCGACCCTAGGCGTGACAACGACGGCAGCGCCCTCTCGCACGATGTCGTCTCACTTGGGCCGGGCGCACCGCCGTCGGCGCGTCCGAATGCGGACGTGGAACCAGCAGGGCGACGCTGGGACCCCGCGCCGCCGCCGCCCGTTTCCGAAGACGCGCTCCCGAGCATCATCGTCGACCTTGGCGATGATGTCGAAGCCCTCGTCGCCGAGCTTCGTGATGCGTCGCCCGATGATGAACGCGTCCTGCTGCCCCTGCTTGGTGTTGGCGAAGCCGCGCTTCCGGCGCTGGCGCGCGAGTTTCCGGGCCGCCTGTGGTTCGATCGCAACGAGCCCCACGCGCGAATCCCCGCCGGGCGCGACCTCTCTCCAGTCGCTCGCGCGTTCGTTGCGTTCGGACAGCGTTCGGTCGCGTACTTGATCCCTTTGCTGGATCACGTCGAGGCCGACACGCGGTACTACGCCACAATCCTCGCGTCGGAGTTCGTCCATCCGGATCTGGTTCAGCCCGTCGGGCGGCGCCTCTTCGACCCAGACCCAGGCGTTCGGACCAACGCGTACCGCGCATTGAGTGTCCTCTACGCCTGCGAGGTCGAGTTCAACCAGCTCATCGAGCGCCTCCGAGCCTCCGCGCGAGACGGGCGCAAGCTCCAGCCGCAGGTCATCTCGGTCGAGGCCCTCGGGCGCCTTCGAGATGCGGACTCGTTCGAGTTCTTCGTCTCCTTGCTCGACAGCCCCGAGGATCTGATCATCCGTGCCGCACATGCCAGCCTCGTGCGCTTGAGTTGCCAGGAGTTCGGCACCCACAAGAAGAAGTGGACCGCGTGGTACGCCAAGCACGAGGGTCGGCATCGCGTCGAGTGGCTGATCGACGGCCTCATGCACTCGGACGAGCGACTTCGCCGGCGTGCGGGTGACGAGCTCAAGCACCTGACGCAGGAGTACTTCGGCTACGACCCGGGCCTCACGAAGAAGGAGCGCGAGGCCGCGCAGAGGAAGTACCGGACCTGGTGGCAGCGGGTCGGTTTCCGCATGTTCGCCCCCCCCGAAGGCGGCGATTCTGGTCAGGCCCACGGCGAGTGATAGACTCCGGCCGCGCCTTCCGAGCGCGTTCGAACCGTGCGAATCCCAAGACTTCTGACAATTCTGGGTCCCGCGACCGTCCTCTATGTGTTGGCGGCGCGGGCCTCTTCGAACCTTGCGTCCTCCCCCGAGTGGCTGGTGGTGGCGTTTTCGCTCGGTCTCGCCCTGACGCCTGTCGCCGTGCTCGGGGCCCGACCCGGGCGGAGGGTATCGACCTTGGCATGGATGGGCGTGAGCCTCGGAGTCGCGCTCGCCTCGGCCCACACCGACGCGCCGCTCTTGCGGCGAGCTCACGGCCTTGCCTGGCTCGTTGCCGCGCTGCTCATGTTGGACCTGGCGCTGCCCCGCCGCTCGACCCTCCTGGTGCGCTTCGGCGCGCTTGCGGGGTTGGCTTCGGCTTCGATGCTTGCGGCGGCCTTGGCCCGGGCCGGGCTCTTACCCGAGCACGCCTTCGCGGTGGTCGTCGTGGCGGGAATTCTCGGCATCGGCGCACTTCACCAGGTCGTTCTGGTTGGCCGGGGCCACGCCGTCGAAGGAGCGCTTTCCGGTATTGGGATCGTGAGCTTGGGCGTGGGACTCGCCTACGCCTGGGTCGGTCCGTTTTCGGGGTCCTTGGCGACGGCGGTCGAGCTCGCGGTCGCGTGCTTGCTCTGGCTCGGACACCTTGCGTGGGTCGATCCGCGGTGGCGCTCGCTTCGAAGGGTCGGCGTTCCGGTGCTCGTTGCCTGTGCCACTTCGTTCCTGGTCGTGTACACGTTCGCGCCTCCGGGCCAACTCGCGCGCTGGGAGCTCGGCGCTCTCGCGTTGGGTTCCGGCCTGATCTGGTGGTCGAGCTTCTCGCTCGCCCGACGACTTTCACAGCACGCTGTATGGATGACCTCTGGCAGGCTCGCTGACGCTGTCGGCGAGGCGAGGCGGAACCTGGTCGGCAGTACGAGCGTGGAGGCGATCGCGACGAGCGCTCTCGAGCCCCTGACAGCGCCGGGCAGCGACGGAGCGACGGCGCCCATGCTCTACACCTTCGAGCCGCCACTAAGGGTGCGATTAGAAGCCGGCGGGCGGGTGGGCGTTCGATCCGAGGACGCGGCGGCAGCGATCACGAAGGCCTGCCTCGATGAAGATCTGCGATCGATTGTCGATCTGGTAACCCTTCAACCGAGAGTCGTTCGTGAACCGCCGCTTCGCGAGCTCGTGAATATCATGCAAACGCGCTCCCTCGGCGCGGTCCTCCCCTGTGTGCATTTCGACCACCTGGAAGGGGTTTTGCTCTTGCCGCTCGGCGACCGTTCCGAGCCGCTTTCGCACGTCGAGCTCGAAGAGCTCCGCCGTCTCGGCGATGCGCTCGGGGGCGCGTTGTCCTCGGCTCTCGCCCAGCGGCGCGCGGAGAGCCACATCCATCAGCTCTCGGAATTGCGGCGTGACGCTGAAGCGCGGGTCACGTCGCTCGAGAGCGAAGTCGACCAGCTCCGCGGCCAATGCGACGTGCTCGGGCGTGGGCTTGCCGAGGACCAAACCCTCCACGTCGCCTACAGCCCTTCGATGAGGCGGGTCCAGACCCGCGCGATCGAGCTCGCGCCCACCAAGGATCCGATTCTCTTGATCGCAGCCGCTGGCTCGCCGGTACTACCGGTCTCGCGTTTCATCCACGATCGAGGCCCACGCTGGGAAGCGCCGTTCGTGGTCGCGGATTGCTCCGCCTCCGCGCCCGGCGACGTCATCAACCTCTTGTTTGGCTCTGAGGAAGGCAGTGCGGGTTGGTTTCATTCCGCGACCGGAGGCACGCTCCTGTTGCGCGACTTGCCGGCCCTCCCAAGCGCGGCGCAGGCGCGCCTCGCCGCCGCCTTGCAAGGGGATTCGAACGGGATTGGGCGCGATGACGCGGGAGCGATTCCTCCGCGCATTATCGCCACTTCTCGCCGCGCGCTCGATCAGCTCCGGGGGGAGGGCGCGCTCGTGCCGGGTCTCGATGCTTGTTTCCTCGCCGCGGAGCTCCAGATCCCATCCCTTCGTGAACGGCGCGAGGATGTTCCCTCGTTGGCTTTGCTGGCCATCGATCGGGCGTGCCGTGTTCTCGGGCGTGATCCCGTCGGGATCGACCAGTCTGCAATGGGTGCGCTCGTCGACCACGACTGGCCGGGCGATGTGGCCGAGCTCGAGCTCGTGATCGAGCTCGCCGTCACGAAGGCAAAGGGTAAGACCATCATGCGGGCGGACCTCCCGCCTCTCGCTTGGCCTCCGAACGAGCAGAACGAGTCGCTCGACGGGACATACGTCGAGGTGGAGCGCCGCCTTCTCGAGCGCGCGCTTCTCCGCTCCGGGGGCAACAAGAGTGAGGCCGCCCGGCGTCTTGGTCTCAAGCGCACCACTTTCCTCGACAAGCTGCGACGGTACGGACTCGAGCAGCGTCCATCGGAGGACGTCAGCGGGACTGCGGTCGGATGAAGAGAATTATCCTGTGGGACGTCATGGGCACGCTCGTGCACGACCCGTTCTACGAGGAGATGCCTCAGTTCTTCGACCTGCCTTTCCGCGATTTATTGGGAATGCTTCACCCGAGATCCTGGGTCGATTTCGAGCTCGGCCGCCGATCGGAGCCGGAGTTCCTGAGCCACTTCTTCGTGGATGGACGCGACTTCGACCACGGCGGGTTCGTGCGCACCGTCTGCGACGCGTACCGATGGCTTCCGGGCATGGAGGCCCTGCTCGCCGAGCTTCACGGCGCCGGACATGCGATGCACGCGTTTTCGAACTATCCGGTGTGGTACCGGATGATCGAGGAACGACTGCGCGTGTCGCGCTTCGCCGATTGGACTTTCGTGTCGTGCCTCATCGGGCTCCGAAAGCCCGACCCCGCGGCGTACTCGCACGTGCTGAGCGCCCTCGGGGCTCGCGCCGAGCAGTGCATCTTCATCGACGACCGCGACATCAATTGTGAGGCTGCCGCAGACTCCGGGATTCATGCGATCCGTTTCGAGGGGGTCGACGCGCTCCGTGAGGCGCTCCGAAGCGCGGGTGCCGGCTGACTAGGTCGGGTGCTTCGTCGCCCACCAGCGCTGGTAGTGGTGCTGGGCAATCACGAACTCACTGCGCTCTGCACTCTCCGGCAGCGGCTGTAACAACCGCGTCAGCCGCCACAGCTCGCGCGAAGCCAGCAGGCGGATGTTCGCGCGGCTGTCGCCCAGGCCTTCGATGAGCCATTGAATTCGGATCTCGTGTCCCCGCTCGGACAGCCACCGCAGCCACGGATCGCGGGCGAAACCGAAGTCGTGCGCCGTGAGTACCCGCAGGCCGACCCGCGAGGCGGTACCGATACCGCGGTCCGAGTCGGCCAACAGGTCCACGAACAGAGCTGCGGATTGCTCGTCTCGGAGCTGGGTCAATGCCGAGATCGCACGGCGCCTGATCGGAAGCGGCTGTGCAATGTTCGAAGCGCACTTTCGAAGCTCACCAAGGGCGCCTCGGTATGACTGCTGGTGCTGGTAGGCACTCAAGAGATGAAGCGCGACACGCCGGCACTCGCGGTCTTCGTCGAGCGAAACCTGCGCCAGCGGCGCGACGAGCTGCGGGTTCGAGTACACGCCGCAGATGATCGTCGCGTAGTAGCGGACCTGCGAATCAGAGCTCCGCATCAGTCGCCCGAGGTAAGGAATCGCCTCGCCCTCGAACGTAGCGAGAGCGGCGGCGCTGGCCGAGATCTCCTCGGGCCGGGGGAGCCGCGAGTCGGTGGCCATCGACGGCCGCCAGAGCGGACCCGGGAAGCTTCGCGCGATCTCCTCGAGCGCGAAGTTGCCGAGAGGTAACAAGCGTCTGACGACGGGCGCGATGTCATCCGGGCCGAGCGCGATCAACTGATCTACGAGGCTGCGAGCACGATCGGCGGGCGTTGCCGCGGGTGTTGGTCGCGCCTGCGAAGCTGATTGATGGGCGGACTCCGGAGCGCGATGCGGAGCATCGCTCTCGGAGGAGGGGACTTTGGCACGAACGTGCGAACCAGCGTCCTCGTCGCTCCACGAGCGTTCCGCGGGGACGATGCCTGCGGGGAGTGGGCGCTTCGGCTTCTGCCCGACCATGAGTCCGTTATACCAGCAAGCCCTCGTTCTTGGGGCGTTCGGGTAGTCTTCACCTGTTTTTGCAGGCAAACTGCGCCTCGATGTACAGAATGATCGTACGCGAGCTCGGGGGACCGGCTGCCCTCGAGCGAGAGGACTCGGCCGACATCCCAGTGCGTCCGGGCGAGGTCGCCGTCGATGTTCAGGCGATTGGCTGCAACTTCTTCGACACCTTGATCACTCGAGGCAAATACCAGGTGAAGCCCGATCTCCCATTCGCACCCGGGGCCGAGGTCGCGGGCACGGTGTGCGAAGTCGGCGACGAGGTCCAAGGACTCTCTGTTGGCGATCGCGTTACCGCGCTTCTCGCGTACGGTGGTTTTGCATCGAGGGTGACCGCGCTGCCCGAGCGAGTCTTTCCCATGCCTGACAAGATGAGCTTCGAAGACGCTGCGGCACTCGGCCTCGTGTACCAAACCTCGTACGTCGCACTCGTGCCTCGCGCGCGCTTGAGAGCCGGCGAGACACTGCTCGTTCACGCGGCGGCGGGTGGAGTCGGCCTCGCTGCGGTCCAGATCGGGGTCGCCCTAGGCGCTCGGGTGATCGGCACTGCTGGGAGCGCCGACAAACTCGACCTCGTCAAGCGAAGCGGAGCGGACGCAGTGATCAACTACCGCGAAGAAGATTTCGTCGAGAAGGTCCACGAGCTCACGGGCGGTCGCGGCGCCGATGTGATCTACGATCCCGTCGGTGGCGACACATTCGACCGCTCCATGAAGTGCATTGCATTCGGCGGTCGCCTCCTCGTCATCGGGTTCGCGAGCGGACGAATCCCTTCCGCCGAGATGAACCGGGTGCTGCTCAAGAACATCTCGCTGGTCGGTGTTCACTGGGGTCTCTACTTCGACAAAGACCCAGCGGCGATCCAGACCGCACAGCGGGCGATCTTCGCTCTCCATGCGCGAGGTAAGATCAGCCCTGTAATTTCAGCTACTTACCCACTGTCCGAAGCGACAGCCGCGCTCGACGCGCTCGCATCGCGACGAACCACCGGCAAGGTGGTTCTGATCCCCTAGACGTCGCCAGCGTCGAGCGCGGCACCGCATCGCTCTACGACCGCGTCGATGATCCCGTCGTGACTGCCAAGCGGGGGGGCCAGCACGAACTGCACGCCTTGGTATGATGCGGCGGCTTCCGCGACCAAGCGGGGAAGGTCCTCTTGCACGTGACGACCCGGCGCAAGCATGAATGGGTGCGCCACGATGATCGAAGCTCCCTGTTGCACGCATCGCGCGAAGCCTTGCGCGATTGTCGGCTCGGCGATCTCCATGTGTGCGGGCTCTACGATTGCGCCCTCGCCAATCCGCGCTTTTACGCGGTCCACGACTTCGTTCAACAGAGCGTTGGCTTCGGCGCGGCGGCTGCCATGATCGATGAGGAGAATCGCGCGCATTAGGCTAATCTGGGACTCGATCCGACTCGTGTCAACCTATGCGTACGCGGACAGCGCTCGTTCGACCGAACCGACGTACGAGTGGCCGAACAGATTGACGTGCACGAGAAGCGGGTAGAGCTGGTAGAGGAGCACCCTCCGGTCCGCTCCGGGCGAGAGCGGCATCGCTTCGGCATAGGCCGAGAACACGCGTTCGCCGAAGCCGCCGAACAATCGCATCATCGCGAGATCGATCTCACGATGACCTCCGTAAACGGCGGGATCGATCACACACGGTGCACCCCGCTCATCGACGTGGAGGTTCCCGCCCCAAAGGTCTCCGTGAAGCCGTGCCGGAGGTTCCGCAGGTCCCGTGAGGTCTGGGAGCGCGTTCCCTAGCGTATCGAAGCGCGAGCGTAACCGTCCGTCGATCAGACCGTGGTCGAACGCGAGCCGGAGCTGAGGCTCCAATCGGGATGTCCAGTAGAAGGTTGCCCAGTCTGTGGCTGGCGCATTCGATTGCGCCAGACGTCCAATGAAGTTGTCGTGGTCGAGCCCGAACGAGTGTGCGCCAAACGCATGGAGCGCCGCGAGCGAGCGCCCGAGCTCCTCGTCGAACGACCCGCGGCGTCTCGATGGCGACAAGAGCTCGAGGGCGAGGTACGCAGGTTTCGTGTCGGACACGGCGAGCACTCGGGGCACCCGAATTGCATCGGCCTCCTCCAACCACCGAAGCCCTCGGGCCTCCGCTTCGAACATCCCCGCCGGTGGGTTCGGGTGCGTCTTGACGAACAGGCGCGCGCCGTTGGCGAGCGTCACCTCCGCCGCGTCGTTGATGCTCCCGCCTCCGAGTCTCGTCGAGCTCGCGACGGCATGCCCGAGGACTTGTCCGAGAGCATCGCGTAGCGCCGGCTTCATAGCCCGTGATGATTTCGGATGTGTTGGAGCAGCCCTCGGCAGCCTGCCTCGCAGATCTCGATCACGGGCTCGAATCCATCACCGGCGCCGTAGTACGGGTCCGGGACCTCGGCGTCTCTTGGTGACTCGGGATCATAGTTTCGCAAGAGCTCGACCTTTCGCTGGGCGTCGTCGCTCGGCGCGAGGTGGTGAAGGTCGCTCCGGTTCGCGCGGTCCATCGCGATGACGTAGTCAAAACGCTCGAAGTCCTCGACCACCACCTGGCGCGCCCGACCGCGAACATCGAGTCCCCGTCGCTTGCCAGCCGCGCGTGCGCGCCGGTCAGCTGGCTCCCCGACGTGCCAATCGCCCGTGCCAGCGCTGTCGATCTCGATTTCCGCGGTGAGTTGCGCCTCTTCGACGAGTTGTCGCATGGCCGCCTCGGCCGTTGGCGATCGACAGATGTTCCCGAGACAAACGAAGCAAACGCGAACCGGCATGACTACGGCGTGAGTAGCACCTTCCCGACGTTCTGGCCTGCTTCGATGTACGCGTGTGCCTCGGCGGCTTGCGCCAACGGAAACGCACGATCGACCTGGGGCGAGATCGCGCCTTTTTCGTACAGCTTCAGCAGGGCCGCGAACGCCGTCTCGGCCATTTCTGGCTCTTCCCAGAGCCGTCCCATGTTGACCCCGGCCACGCCCTTGTTTTCCTGCATCAGCTTGACCGGAGTCCACCAGGGCATGTGCGAGAACTCTCCGAGAACGTGGGTGATTCGTCGTTTCCCGAACTTGGCCATGTTTGCCCAGCCGAACGGGATCAGCATTCCGCCCGGACGGAGCAGCGAGTAGCCTTTCTTCCAATCGCCGCCGCCGAGCGCGTCCAGCACCGCGTGCACGCCTCTTCCGTCGGTGAGCTCGTTGATCGCTTCGGCGTAGTCGACGCTGTGATAGTCGATCGGGTGATCGCAGCCGTTCGCCCGAACGTATTCGTGCTTGGACTTCGATGCGGTGCCGTAGGTCGTGACGCCTCCTATCGAGCGGCAGAGTTGGCTCGCAGCCGTGCCGACACCACCAGCGGCCTGATGAATCAAGACGTGATCCCCGGGCCGTACACGGAGCACGTTGAAGAGAATGTGATACGCGGTCAGGTACGTGACCGGAAGCGCCGCACCCTCCTCGAAGCTCATCTGCTCTGGCATCACGTAGCTCTGAGACGCACCGACGCACACGGTGTCGGCATATCCGCCAAAGTGGGTCATCGCCAAGACGCGCTGGCCTTCGGCCCGATCGGCGACGCCTTCGCCAATCGCATCGATGACCCCGGA
>Ga0316198_10000382_pt1 | contig 23050 bp, 23 predicted proteins | sample OudBieAanoxic_MG_FD_204935 | JGI IMG/M metagenome (GOLD analysis project Ga0316198, IMG submission 204935) | Coastal sediment microbial communities from Oude Bieten Haven, Netherlands - site A anoxic | ecosystem: Environmental > Aquatic > Marine > Coastal > Sediment | place: Netherlands...
GGTTGGATTAGCGCAGCGTAATCCGACATTGTGCATCAATCGAGATGATGTCGGGTTACGGCAAAAAACGCCGAACCCAACCTGCATATTTTCGCTTTTTTCGCGGCCAAATATAGGGAATGCAGAGTATTTATTACGTGAAATTACATATAAAAATCTCTGCGTCCTCAGCGCCTCTGCGAGAGAATATCTTCAACGAGTAACGAGGGTTTGTAGGTTGGATTAGCGCAGCGTAATCCGACATTGTGCATCAATCGAGATGATGTCGGGTTACGGCAAAAAAACGCCGAACCCAACCTGCATATTTTTGCGTTTTTCGCGGCCAATATAGTAATTACCAGCTTAGCAAGAACACGGCTTGAGCATATGCTATGCGTCGGAAGCCTCAAATTTCGATCTATGCAATAAGCAATAACCTGCTAGTATTAAATACATGAAGATCAGGGAAAATTACGGGTGTGAAGACGTCGAGCCGCGTGGATTCGTCAGCTTGATGGATTTATATGAAAATAATTATCTTCGCTTTAAAAAGCTGGTGCCAGATCTGAATTCACTTGATGAGCACGCCTATTCACGTCTCAATGGCTGTATGGGTTTGCATATATCGGTGCTCGACCGCTCTCGTTATACCACGACATTACGCATGACCTACCATTTCACAGAAGGGTCGCTGCTGTATGCTGAACCGGATTTGCGGCTTCGTGTTTATCATGATGCATGCCTGGTTGAAGTTCTGTCAGGTCACCTCAAGCATGGAAAACAAAAACTGGAACATTTACCGGCCGATGCAAAGATCGAGAAATGGAAATTGAACCGGTTTTTGTATAAATGGCTGGGGTTTTGTCTCCACCAGGGGCATCAGTTTCAGCAGGAATCAGCTATCGGTTTCAATGACTCCGCCACGTCCGGCGCCGCCGTTTAATTTAAGTCATAAATCACCACTAACCCGCATTTCTCACCAGGATTTCGGACTCAGGTGCATCTGTAGTGTTTCTGAGTGCGCGTCTGGACTGAAAAGCACAGCAATAGCTATGGTTTGATGGGCTAATTCGCCTGGAGCGAATCAGGATTCCTATGCACCCGAAGGGTGAAACACAGGGATGTGTTTCATCAACACGAGTGCGCAGAGACGCTACAGATGTGCATGGAGCGAAATAGCGCGCCACCAAACAGACTGACAGATTGAAATCGAGCATCGGATTTTAATCATGCGGTTACTCGGGTTATGCAGCGGCCTGGTGAGAAATGCGGGTTGAACCCCTACAAAGCCCATAACAGCGTGCAGACACCTTGAAAAACATGGTATTATGCGCCGCTTTATGACGTCCATACTCGAAAGCGCTACACTAACGGAACATATCGGCTAAATGGCTGAATTCGCAAAAGAAATTTCCCCGGTTAATCTAGAAGACGAAATGCGTCAGTCCTACCTGGACTACGCCATGAGCGTCATTGTCGGTCGTGCGCTGCCTGATGTGCGGGATGGCCTTAAACCTGTGCATCGCCGCGTTTTGTATGCGATGAGTGTGCTTGGCAATGACTGGAACAAGCCGTACAAGAAGTCTGCGCGTGTCGTCGGTGATGTGATCGGTAAATATCATCCGCATGGCGATACTGCTGTCTATGACACGATTGTGCGTATGGCGCAGCCTTTCTCTCTCCGCTACATGCTGGTCGATGGCCAGGGTAACTTCGGTTCGGTCGATGGTGATGCGCCTGCGGCAATGCGTTATACCGAAGTGCGCATGTCAAAGATTGCGCACGAACTGCTGGCTGACCTCGAAAAGGAAACCGTCGACTTTGTCGAAAACTACGATGGTTCTGAATCTGAGCCATCAGTGATGCCAACACGTGTACCTGAACTGCTGATCAATGGCTCTTCAGGTATTGCCGTCGGTATGGCCACGAACATTCCGCCGCATAATCTCAATGAGGTTATCGATGCCTGCCTGGCTACGATAGACAACCCGGACATCACCATCGAAGGGCTGATGGAGCACATACCCGGCCCTGACCTGCCGACTGCTGCAATGATTAATGGCTCCAAGGGTATTCGTGAGGCCTATCGCACCGGAAGAGGGCGCATGTACATGCGTTCCAGGGCGGAAATCATTACCAATGAAAAGAAAGGCAAGGAAACCATAATCGTAACGGAAATACCCTACCAGGTTAACAAGGCGCGTTTGATCGAGCGCATTGCTGAACTGGTCAAAGAGAAGCGCATAGAAGGTATTACCGAGCTGCGTGATGAGTCAGACAAGGATGGCATGCGCATTGTCATCGAGCTGCGTCGCGGTGAAGTGGGCGATGTCGTGCTGAATAATCTGTACAAGCTGACTTCGATGCAAACCGTGTTCGGTATTAACATGGTTGCGCTGGTGGACGGGCAACCCCGTATTCTCAACCTGAAGCAGATTCTCGATGCTTTTATTCGTCACCGGCGCGAGGTAGTAACCCGACGCACCATTTTCGAGTTGCGCAAGGCCAGGAACCGCGCACATGTATTGGAAGGCCTTGCTGTCGCACTGGCAAACATCGATGAAGTCATTGAGCTGATTAAAAAGTCAGCCAATCCTGCGGAAGCCAAGGCCCAGTTAATCGCAAGGGCATGGCAGCCGGGTGCAGTGATGGAGATGATCACGCGTGCGGGCGCCGGTTCATCCAGGCCGGATGATCTGGATCCGCAATACGGTCTCAAGGACGATGGCTACTATCTATCTGAAGTACAGGCCCAGGCGATCCTTGATTTGAGGCTGCATCGCCTCACAGGTCTGGAGCAGGACAAGATACTGGGTGAGTACAAGGAGATACTCGACCTTATCAAGGAACTGCTCGACATACTCTCCAACCCCGAGCGTCTGCTGCAGGTTATCCGCGAAGAACTGGAAGAAATAAAACAAAAGTATGGTGATAAACGCCGTACTGAAATTCTCGAAGATCAGCTCGATCTTTCCATGGAAGACCTGATCACCGAAGAGGACGTTGTAGTGACGTTCTCGCATGAAGGCTACGCCAAGTGCCAGACGCTGGATGTCTACAATACGCAGCGCCGCGGTGGCCGTGGCAAAGCGGCGACACGCATGAAAGATGAGGATTTCATCGACAAGCTGTTCATCGCCAACACGCATGACACCCTGTTGTGTTTCTCCAGCCAGGGTAAGGTTTACTGGCTCAAGGTTTACCAGATGCCGATGGCGGGCCGGGGCTCTCGTGGAAAACCCATTGTAAACCTGCTGCCGCTGGAAAAGGGTGAGCGCATCAACGCAGTGATGCCGGTACGTGATTATGATGAAAATCAGTATGTGTTCATGGCGACAAGCTCGGGCACGGTGAAGAAGACGGCGTTGACGAATTTCTCGCGTCCGCGCGTATCAGGCATCAAGGCTATCGACTTGCGCGGTAATGACCAGCTGGTGGATGTGGTGATCACTGACGGTACGCGTCACATCATGCTGTTATCCAACGCCGGCAAGGCGATACGTTTCTCGGAAACCGATGTCAGGGAAATGGGACGAACTGCTGCGGGTGTCCGTGGGATGCGTCTTGCTGCTGGTCAATGCGTCATCAGCATGATCATGATCGAGGATGAAGGCTCAATCCTGACCGCAACCGAGTATGGTTTTGGTAAGCGCACAGCGGCTGCTGAATATCCGGTCAAGGGTCGCGGCGGCCAGGGTGTGATTTCGATACAGACCAATGAAAGAAACGGCAAAGTTGTCGGCGCGGTTCAGGTTGGTGACGATGATGAAATGATGCTGATTACCAACCATGGAACCCTGGTGCGCATCGCCGTCAGTGATATCAGCGAGATGGGCAGAAATACACAGGGTGTGCGTCTGATCCGCCTGACCAATGAAGAAAAGCTGGCCGAGGTCGAAAAGATCGAGTCAATCGAAAAAGAAGAAGAATAATAAATAAAAACAGTAACATATTATTATAATTTAAAGTAAATAGTGATAAAAAAGTAATGGCTAGAGTATTTAACTTCAGCGCCGGCCCGGCCATGCTGCCAGCCGAGGTGCTGGAACGCGCGCAATCAGAAATACTGGACTGGAACGGTTCCGGCATGTCGGTCATGGAAATGAGCCATCGCGGCAAGGAGTACATGTCGATCGCTGAAAAAGCCGAAGCAGATCTGCGTAAACTGATGGCTATCCCTGATAACTACAAGGTGCTGTTTCTGCAGGGCGGCGCCAGCAGCCAGTTTGCAATGGTTCCGATCAACCTGCTCAATGGCAGCAAGTCGGCCGACTACCTGTTGACCGGACAGTGGTCGAAGAAAGCGATTGCGGAAGGCAAGCGCTACTGCGATGTCAAAGTTATTGCAGATACCAGTGATACTAAATTCACCACAGTGCCGTCAGCAGACAGTCTGGGCTTCAACTCAGACGCCGCCTACGTGCACTACACGCCGAATGAAACCATCGTCGGTGTTGAATTTCCCTATATACCGGATACCGGTGATGTGCCACTGGTGGCGGATATGTCATCGACCATCCTGTCGCGTCCGCTGGATGTGAGCAAATACGGTGTCATCTACGCCGGTGCACAGAAGAACATTGGGCCTGCCGGCATTACTGTCGTCATCGTACGGGATGATCTTATTGGCAACGCCATGGATACCATGCCTGTGATGTTTGATTACAAGACGCACTCGGAAAACGGTTCCATGTACAACACACCGCCAACTTACAGCTGGTATCTGTCAGGTCTGGTTTTTGACTGGCTGTTGCAGAAAGGCGGTCTTGAAGCAATGGCGAAAATAAACAGCAGCAAGGCCGAAAAACTTTATGCCGCAATCGATAATTCCGCTTTTTATTCCAATCCTGTCGCCGTTGAATGCCGCTCATGGATGAATGTGCCTTTTATCCTGGCTGATGCAGAACTCGATGCGAAATTCCTCGAGGAAGCCGCTAACAATAATCTGAAAACACTCAAGGGTCATCGCTCGGTCGGTGGCATGCGTGCAAGCATATATAACGCAATGCCTGCCAATGGTGTCGATGCACTGGTCGAGTTCATGGCTGATTTCGAGCAGCGTTACGGCTAGCAACACACGAACTGGATAATAATAAAATGTTCAAGATTAAAACCTTCAACAACATTTCTGACAAGGGATTGAGACGACTGCCTGCAAGTGATTACGACGTCAACCCTGGTCATGAAGCGCCGGATGCGATTATTCTGCGTTCATACAAACTGCATGATTACCCGGTGCCTGACAGCCTGCTGGCCGTTGGCAGGGCAGGCGCGGGCACCAACAATGTTCCGGTGGCTAAATTGTCAGACAAGGGAATCCCCGTGTTCAATGCGCCCGGCGCCAATGCCAATGCTGTCAAAGAGCTTGTTATTGCCGGTATGCTGCTTTCATGCAGAAACATCTGCCAGGCATGGGATTACGCCAGGAATGTAGAAGGTACGCCTGAAGAGCAGAACAGGGCCGTTGAAGACGGCAAGAAAAAATATGTCGGTTATGAATTGCCTGGTAGAACTCTGGGTGTCGTGGGTCTTGGTGCCATTGGTGTATACGTTGCAAATGCGGCAGTTGCACTGGGCATGCGCGTTATCGGTTTTGATCCGACCATTACGGTTAAAAGCGCGTGGAAAATGTCAGCTGACGTTAAGGAAATGCCAACTATTAATGAACTGGTCAGGCAGTCTGATTTTGTCACCTTTCATGTTCCGCTGCTCGATGGCACCAGGAACCTGTTAAATGAACAACGTATAGCGACCATGAAGGACGGTGCGGTTGTGCTGAACTTTGCCCGTGATGGTATCGTTGATGATGATGCCGTATTGAATGCCCTGGATAGTGGCAAGCTCAGTGCCTATGTCAGCGATTTTCCTGCGCCCAAACTCAAAGGTCACAGCAAGGTCATCACGCTGCCGCACCTGGGTGCATCAACAGTAGAAGCCGAAGAGAACTGTGCCATAATGGTTGCGGATCAGCTCAGGGATTTTCTGGAGAACGGTAATATTCATAATTCCGTGAACTTCCCTGAAATCAGGCTGGCGCGTGCCGGGGATGCTCGCCTGGCGATTGCCAATCAAAACCGCCCTGATATGGTCGGACAGATCTCGCATGTACTTGGGCAGGTGAGTGTTAATATCCAGCATATGAGCAACGAATCTCGCGGCGATCTGGCATATACCCTGATGGACATTGATAAAGCTTTAGATGACAGTGTACTCTCGAAAATTGCTGCAATCGAAGGTGTGCTGAGCGTACGCCAGATTTAATGACACCATTTGCACAGTCCTGAGCAATAACCTTAAACAGAATGGTTGACCTGTATGGCCGACAAAGACCCGCTTGCTGATATTCGACAACGCATCGACGAAATCGATATTGCTGTGCAACAGCTTGTGTCGGAACGTGCGGAATGTGCACATAAAGTTGCCGAGGTTAAACGCGAACAGGGAGATACACAACACTTCTACAGGCCAGAGCGTGAAGCGCAGGTATTGAGAAAAGTCCAGCAGCGTAACAAGGGGCCATTATCTGACGATGCTATATCCGGCATCTTTCGAGAAATCATGGCAGTTTGCCTGGCGCTCGAAAAACCATTGAAAGTCGCTTTCCTCGGACCGGAAGGAACCTATACACATTCCGCAGCAGTCAAACACTTCGGCAGTCAGATCGAATCCGAGCCGGTTGCCAACATTGAAGAGGTGTTCAGGCTGGTTGAAGCAGACGGTGCGAATTTTGGTGTCGTTCCTGTTGAGAACTCGAGTGAAGGCGTCATCAATCACACGCTCGATCTGTTCATGAAATCATCGTTAACCATCAGCGGCGAAGTTGAGTTGCGCATCAGACACAATCTGATGACGAACGAGGCAGATACCAGTAGTATCGATCGGGTTTATGCGCACCAGCAGACGCTGGCGCAATGCCGTATCTGGCTTGATGCAAACCTGCCGAATGCAGAATGCATAGCTGTACGCAGTAATGCCGAAGCTGTCATCATAGCATCAGAACACGACAGATCAGCAGCTATCGCGGGCACCATGGCGGCTGAATTGTACAGCCTGCCTGTGATGTATGCGGATATTGAAGATGAGCCCAACAACACAACACGTTTTGTTGTTATCGGTAAATATCAGTCACCACCGAGCGGGGCTGACCGAACCAGCCTGCTTGTGTTTGCGCACAACAAAGCCGGATCACTATACAGCTTGCTGGAACCGCTGGCTAAACGCAACATCAGCATGAGTAATATTGAATCACGCCCGTCACGGCGTGGTGTCTGGGAATATGTCTTCTTCATAGACATCGATGGACACCGTGATGATCCGAATATTGCCGAGGCTATTGCAGATATCGAAAACGTGTCTGCGATGGTGACAATACTGGGCTCCTATCCCCGGGCCGTTGTTTAGCCCGCATATTGCACGAAGGCGGACGAAAAATGATTGATAGTGAACGATCAAAAGAAATTGCAGTGGATTCAATGTTTTTTTTAACCTGTTACAGGTTGTCCGTCTCATCCATCAGACTCACCCCTTCCGGGCTAACGCGATATTTTGTTCCTGACAAAATATTGTCCCTGAATTCCAAATCCTCCATGCAATATGCGGGCTAGCTCACAATGCCAATACCATTCCATGAACTGGCTGCACCAGGCGTACAAAAGCTGCGGCCTTACCTGCCGGGTAAGCCTGTAGAGGAACTCGAGCGAGAACTTGGAATCTCTAATTCCGTCAAGCTGGCATCCAATGAGAACCCGCTGGGCGCCAGTGGGAAGGCGCTTCAAGCCATTCAGCATTGCTATAGAAACATTAATTACTATCCGGACGGTAGCGCATATAAGCTGAGCGAAAAACTCGCTGCAAAATATAACATTGCATCATCGTGTTTCACTTTTGGTAATGGTTCCAATGATGTGCTCGAGCTCATAGCCAGGGCATTTCTGACACCCGGGCATTCAGCGGTTTATTCACAATACGCGTTTGCTGTATACCCTATCGTGGTCCAGGCAACCGGCGCAAAAGCCAATGTCGCCCCCGCTTTTAATGACGCCCACACAACCATGCCATTGGGACATGATCCTGATGCATTGACAGGTAGCATTGATGATTCAACCCGTGTCGTCTTCATTGCGAATCCGAACAACCCAACCGGGACCTGGATGGATGCAAAAACAGTAGAAGCAATGCTGAACAGGATTCCAGCAAACGTTATAGTCGTGCTCGATCTGGCCTATCTGGAATACATGGATGATGATCTCAAGCCCGATATAAAGCATTTGCTCGGCACATACGAAAATTTAATCATCACCTGTACCTTTTCCAAGGTGTATGCACTGGCCGGGCTGCGTATTGGTTATGGAATATCACATCCGGATATTGCGGACTTGCTCAACCGTGTAAGACAACCGTTTAACACCAACCTGATCGCGCAGGCTGCTGCACTGGCGGCGCTTGATGATGAAGACCATATCCGGCAGAGCATCAAACTGAATAACGAAGGCAAAGCGTATTTGCAGCACGAACTCGATAAGCTTGGTTTGGCCTGTTTGCCTTCAATGGGCAACTTTCTCGCTGTCAATATGGGCCAGCCTGCCGCGCCAGTCTATGATGCCTTGTTGAAGAAAGGCGTAATTGTTCGGCCGGTGGCGAATTACCTGATGCCAGATTACCTGCGCATCACTGTCGGAACTGCTGAACAGAACAACAGGCTGATTGAAGCTTTATCCGGAGTCATGGCATGAGTGAACATCGTGTCGATACGGTCTGCATTATCGGTACAGGACTGATTGGCGGGTCGCTTGCATTAGCCATCAGGCAGGCGGGTTTTTGTAAAGAAATAGTGGGTGCAGGCCGCACTGAAGCAACCCTGGTCAAGGCGGTTGAGCTCGGTGTTGTTGACCGCTATGACACGAGTATTTCTAATGCGGCAGAAGATGCCGATATCGTTGTGGTATGTGTACCACTGGGCTCGATGCATGCTGTGTTTGAACAAATCAATGCGGCTGAAATAGAGAATACCATCATTACCGATGCCGGCAGCGCCAAGCAAAGTGTCATCGATGATGCCGGGTTTGTATTCGGCGCCGGGTTTCGAAATTTTGTTCCGGGCCATCCTATAGCGGGCACGGAGCAGAGCGGTGTAAGCGCTGCATTTCCCGAGCTATATCAAAATCGCCGGGTCATTCTGACGCCAACTGAGAATACCAGTGTTGACGCGCTCGAAAAGGTTCGTGCGATGTGGCAATCTGCCGGTGCTGAAGTGGAAACCATGAGTGCGGAGCATCATGACCTGGTGCTGGCTGGTACCAGCCATTTGCCACACCTGCTCGCTTTTGGCCTGGTGGACTGCCTGAACAATCTCGAAGATGTGGATGAAATTTTTCGATTCGCAGCCGGTGGCTTTCGTGACTTCACCCGAATCGCATCGAGTGACCCGATCATGTGGCGTGATATCTGTCTGAGCAATCGCGATCAAGTCATGATGATGATGCGGCGATACAGCAAAGAGATGGAAAAAATATATAGAGCCCTGGAAGCGGGCGACGGCGAAAAGCTCCGGGAAATATTCGAACGCGCAAAACAGGCCCGCGATGCGTTTTGTGGCTAACAAAAGCAATTTACCGCAGAGGCGCAGAGTACACAGAGGAAAGACACTTATCTGCCGCAAAATACGCAAAATGCGCGAAATTAAAAAACATAATAAAGGCACTTCTTTAGCGTTTTTCGCGTTTTTCGCGGCAAAATTTGTTTTAAGGCTTTCTCCGCGCCTCTGCGGTGAAATTAACAGTTAGAAAATATTATGAAATTTATCGTTAACAATGGTGGCAAGCTGTCGGGCAACATTCGGGTGCCGGGCGATAAATCCATTTCACATCGCTCGATCATGTTCGGGTCTATCGCCCGGGGCACCAGCCACATCAGCGGCTTTCTTGAAGGCGAGGACAGTCTGAATACCTTGCGTGCATTCAGCGCGATGGGCGTGTCGATCGAAGGCCCGGAGAGCGGGCGTGTTGTTATTCACGGGGTTGGCATGCGCGGTCTTAAAAAACCAGCGCAGGCGCTCGAGCTGGGCAACTCAGGCACCTCGATGCGCCTGCTGGCGGGTCTGCTTTCCGGCCAGGCGTTCGATGTCGAACTGACGGGCGATGCTTCCCTGTCAAAACGGCCGATGGCGCGCGTCACCAGTCCACTGGCGGAGATGGGTGCAAAGGTGTCGACTGCTGAAGGGGGGCGCCCGCCGCTTAAAATATCCGGTGGCTGTGATATCCACGGTATTGATTACGAGCTGCCGATGGCAAGTGCGCAGGTCAAGTCCTGTGTATTGCTTGCCGGTCTGTATGCAAACGGCAGAACCTGTGTAACAGAACCGGCGCCAACACGCGATCACACCGAGCGCATGTTGAATGCTTTCGCCTGCAAGGTTGAAAAAACAGGCGCTACCGCCTGTATTCATGGCCCGGCTACACTGAAGGCCTGTGATATCGATGTGCCGGCCGATATTTCATCGGCAGCGTTTTTCATGGTTGGCGCCAGTATTGCGCAGGCTTCAGAAATCACACTCGAGCACGTCGGTATCAATCCGACGCGTACCGGGGTTATCGATATTCTGCGACTGATGGGCGCGAATATCGAGCTCATGAACCTGGCCGAGGCGGGTGGTGAACCGGTGGCTGATATCCGGATTCGCAGTGCACAGTTAAAGGGTATACACATACCCGAAGAGCTGGTGCCACTGGCGATCGATGAGTTCCCGGTGATCTTTGTTGCCGCCGCCTGTGCCCAGGGTGAAACCGTCGTCACCGGCGCTGAGGAACTGCGCGTCAAGGAAAGCGACCGTATCCAGGTGATGGCAGATGGCCTGCAGGCGCTGGGTGTGAATGCCCGGGCGACTGCAGATGGTATGGTCATTCAGGGTGGAACCATCAACGGCGGCAATGTGCACAGCCATGATGATCATCGCATTGCCATGGCCTTTTCGATGGCGGCATTGCTCGCCACCGGGACCATTACCATCGATGACTGCGAAAACGTAAACACTTCGTTTCCTGATTTTGTCGGGCTGGCGGCAGCTGTCGGCCTTTCCATCCAGTCCGACCCATCATAAGCTGAAAAATGAACGACGCTGTTCCTGTTATTACGCTCGATGGTCCCGGGGGAGCTGGCAAGGGTACGATTTGCCTGTTGCTGGCAGACAGGCTCGGCTGGAACATGCTGGATAGCGGCTCACTCTACCGCCTGACCGCGCTGGAGTCGTTGCGCAAGAATGCGCCAGAAGACGCGCAACTCATTGAAATTGCAAAAAACATGGATATTGAGTACGTGCCGGATGGTGTCCGCCTGAAAGTGCTGCTATCGGGTGAGGATGTCACAGACGCCATCAGGGCCGAAGAAGTCGGTTCAAAAGCTTCAGAAATAGCGGCTATACCGGCCGTGCGCCAGGCCTTGCTCGAGCGCCAGCGCGCGTTTGCGACCTTGCCCGGCCTGCTGGCGGATGGCAGGGACATGGGAACCGTCGTTTTTCCACATGCGCAGCTGAAAATCTTCCTTACAGCCAGTCCCGAAGAACGTGCGAAAAGACGCTATAAGCAGTTGAAAGAAAAGGGAATTGATGCTAACCTCCCTGAGCTTGTCGCCGAGCTCAAAGCCCGCGACAAGCGGGACTCCGAACGCTCGGCAGCACCCCTGAAAGCTGCAGATGATGCAGTGCTTCTGGATACGACTGAAATGAGTATCGATGAAGTGGTCAATCAGGTGATGCAAATGGCGGGCCAGTGCTTCGGTAATAAAGTGGTCTGATTTATTTCAGGCTGTTTGTTTAACATACAACCCGATGTGTGACTGCAATCGCCATTGTAGCAATACATTATTTATCAATTACTTAAATCATGTCTGAAAGTTTTGCCCAATTATTTGAAGAAAGCCTGAACGAAACAGAAATGACAGCTGGTCAAGTTGTCATCGGTACAGTCACGGATATACGTGATGGTTATGTGATCGTTTCAGCAGGTCTGAAGTCCGAAGGCGTTATTCCGGAAGAACAGTTTAGAAATCTCAGTGGTGAGCTCGAAGTTGCCATTGGTGATGATGTAGATGTTGTGCTCGAAGCCGTTGAAGACGGTTTTGGTGAAACCCGCCTGTCACGCGAAAAAGCCAAGCGTGCCAAAGCGTGGAAATCTCTCGAGTCATCCTACGAAACAGAAGAAATTATTACCGGTATTATTACCGGCAAGGTCAAGGGTGGCTTTACCGTTGAGCTTGGTGACATCCGCGCATTCCTGCCGGGCTCGCTGGTTGATGTGCGTCCTGTCAGAGATACGTCTTATCTCGAAGGCAAGGAACTGGAATTCAAGGTCATTAAACTTGACCAGAAACGCAATAATGTCGTTGTTTCACGCCGTGCAGTTGTCGAGTCCGAATACAGTGCCGAGCGCGAAGCATTGCTTGATACTATCGAAGAAGGCAAGCCAATCAAGGGCGTGGTCAAGAACCTGACCGATTACGGTGCCTTCCTTGACCTGGGTGGTGTCGATGGCCTGTTGCATATTACTGACATGGCATGGAAGCGTGTGCGTCATCCTTCCGAGGTGGTTAACGTTGGTGACGAAATCAGCGTTATGGTTCTCAAGTTCGATAAGGAACGCAACCGGGTATCGCTTGGCCTGAAGCAACTGGGTGACGATCCATGGGCTGAAATCGCACGCCGCTATCCTGAAGGTTCAAGACTCAACGGCAAGATCAGCAACATTACTGATTACGGCTGCTTTGTTGAAATCGAAGATGGCGTTGAAGGTCTTGTGCATGTGTCTGAAATGGACTGGACCAACAAGAATATCAATCCTGCCAGCATGGTAGCGCTGGGTGACGAAGTCGAAGTCATGATTCTCGATATCGATGAAGAGCGTCGTCGTATTTCACTCGGCATGAAGCAATGCCTGCCAAACCCATGGGACGAGTTTTCTGCAACTCATAACAAGGGCGACAAGGTCTCGGGAAATATCAAGTCGATCACCGATTTCGGTATCTTTGTCGGCCTGGATGGCGATATTGACGGTCTTGTCCATATGTCTGACATCTCCTGGGATGTTACCGGTGAAGAAGCCATACGCAACTTCAAGAAAGGCGACACCATTGAAGCCGTCGTGCTTTCGATAGATCCTGAACGTGAGCGTATTTCGCTGGGTATCAAGCAGATGGAAACGGACCCGGTATCTTCCTTCATGGCCGCGAACAAGAAGGGATCGCTGGTGACAGGAAAAGTAATCTCTGTTGATGCAAAAGCGGCAATTATCGATCTGGGTGATGGTGTAGAAGGGACATTACGCGCATCAGAGCTTTCTCGTGATCGTGTTGAGGATGCTTCGACTGTATTGAAAGTTGGCGATGAGATTGAAGCCAAGTTGATTGGTATCGATCGCAAGAGCCGGGCAATAAGTCTTTCAATCAAGGCAAAAGACTATGATGATGAAGCTGAAGCGATGAAGGATTACGCCAGTTCACAGCAGTCTGCTTCTACAACATTGGGTGATTTGTTGAAGGAACAAATGGATTCCAACGACTAGGCTTCCAGAGCATATATAGTTATAAACCAACTATCGGGGACGGTTTCAGATGTCAGAAGAGACGAATGCGAGATCAATGATGAAGTCTGAATTGATCGAGAGAATTGCGCGCAAGCAAAACCATCTTGCATATAAGGATGTCGAGCTCGCGGTTAAAAGTTTACTCGAGCAAATGAGCAATGCACTATCAAGTGGCGAGCGTATTGAAATACGCGGGTTTGGCAGTTTCTCCTTGCACTACCGTCCACCACGCTCCGGCCGTAATCCTAAAACTGGTGACTCTGTATCCTTGCCGGGCAAGCATGTTCCACACTTCAAGCCCGGTAAGGAACTCAGAGAACGCGTCAACGATTCTATGAAGAAAGAATAAACTTTCTTTATAGACAGTTGCCTTAATTTCAGGAACTGGATGGTCCGGTTTCTGTCATCTTGTTCAGTCATTAGCAGAAAAAATACTGTATCTTCATGATTGAGTTTTCTGGACTTCCCGCATGGGTGCTGGCCGCGCTTGCTGCCATTGTCGTTCTATTTTTGATGACATTCAGCCGGAACAGGAACAGTTCCTCGCGTAGACGACATTTCTCGACTGAATATTTCAAGGGCCTCGACTATCTGCTCAATGATGAACAGGACAAGGCGCTGGATATATTCGTCAAACTCGCCGAAAACGATTGGGAAACAATCGATACGCACTTCGCACTGGGCAAGATATTTCGCAAGAACGGTGAAATCGACAAGGCATTGAAGATCCATCAGGGTCTTATTGCCAGGCCCTCTTTGCCGGAAAAGTACCGTAACAGGGTTTTGCTTGAGCTGGGTTATGACTACCTGGGCGCCGGCTGGTTCGATCGGGCTGAAGGTCTTTTCAAGGAGGTATTGATTCACGATCCCAAATCTGAAAAAGCGCTGCAGAACCTGATTCTGATCTATCAACAGGAAAAAGACTGGCACAAGGCTATAGATGCTGCCGAGAGCCTGTATCGTGCGAATCCGGCCAAGGTAGGACCAATAATATCCCAGTACTACTGTGAACTGGCCGATATTGCCACCGCCAAGGGCGATCTGAGCCTGGTGGATCATTATGCAAAACAGGCATTACGTTATGATAAAGCCTCAGTACGTGCTTCAATTATTCTGGCTGACATGGCGATGACGGCCGGCGATTATAAAGAAGCCAAAGAGTTGCTGCAGCAAATAGAAAAGCAGGACGCCGAGTTTTTGCCGATGGTAATGGACAAGCTGGTTGAATGTCACCACCTTCAGGATGAAGCAGAGGATTTACTCGAATACCTCGATCAGCTCGACACAAGGCAAACCAGCGTGCCGCTGCTCGAATCGCATGCGAAGGTTATCGAGCGATACAAGGGGCAGGACGCGGCTATAGGTTATGTTATGGCTAAACTGGAAAAGAATCCCAGTCTGGGTGCTATGAACCAGTTGTTGAGTTACAAGAAATCACAAGGCGATAAGGATGTGTACACCATGATGCGCGGTTTGAAGACGGCCGTTAATGTTATGAAGCAGGAACAGGCCGCTTATCAGTGCAAACAGTGTGGTTTCAAGAGCAATACCCTGTACTGGTTGTGCCCGAGCTGCCATAACTGGGCTTCTGTCAAACCTTTTGCCAGTGATTCTGTGTGCTAATGACTGATTCGAAGGTCATCGTTGCACTCGATTTCCCCGATGAAGCCAGCACCATGCAACTGGTTGACCGCATCAATCCAGAGCTGTGCCGCCTGAAAATCGGTAAAGAGTTATTCACACGCTGTGGCCCTGACCTGGTCAAAAAGATCGTCAACAGTGGCTACGATGTTTTTCTTGACCTCAAATACCACGATATACCTAACACGGTGGCGAATGCCTGCAGGGCCGCCGCCGATTTAGGTGTGTGGATGTTGAATGTCCATGCACTGGGCGGGCCTGCAATGCTTGCTGCTGCCCGTAACGCATTGTCTGATTCAGACTCACCCCTGTTAATCGCTGTAACGATTCTAACCAGCAGCAGCGATGATGATTTAAAAGCAGTGGGAATTAATCAGAGCACAAAAGACATGGTTAAACGCCTGGCGTTACTGTCAAAAGACCATGGCCTGGATGGTGTGGTTTGTTCGGCGCAGGAAGCGAGTGATCTTAAATCGGCTCTGGGACAGGATTTTATCCTGGTTACACCGGGTATTCGACTGCCTGCAGATGATGCCGGTGATCAGAAAAGAATTGTTTCTCCAACGGATGCTGTTAGACAGGGTTCAGATTATCTCGTTATTGGCAGGCCGATTACGCAGGCTGATGACCCGGGTCAGAAATTACTTACAATCAATTCAGAAATTTCCCACTGTAATTAATTTATCTAAACATATAATCTACCAGCTCTTATTAACAACAACACAAGGACGCGACATGAAAAAGATCAAGTCATTTCTTTTTATCGTTTTATTCTCATTCTCAAGCCTGCTTTACGCGGCGCAGGTCAATATCAACACTGCTGATGCAGACACGCTTTCAACTGAGCTGTCCGGCATCGGGCAAAGCAAGGCAGAGGCTATCGTGGCTTATCGTGAGCAGCATGGTCCTTACAGGCAGCTTGAGGATCTGACCAACGTTAAAGGCATCGGTATCGCTACCATCGAAAAAAACAAAACAAAAATAACCCTGGAATAACCACTAAATCAGTAATCTGGTTGAATAAAAAAGCCCGCATCGCGGGCTTTTTTATCTCTGCAAGCCCGCATATTGCATAAGAACACTCAGAAATTAACTTAAGCATATGAATTGGATTGGAATATTTCGTATATTAGAAAAGTACACGATGTACCCAACCACGTTATGCAGTTTTTGGAGTAATTTCAGCGGCCATTTTGCCCGATTGACCTTTAAACATAGCTATGACTATGCTTTTCGGTCAATCGAACAAACTGACTCACTGACTGATTTTATAAAATATGCCCCATTGTCTGCATTCTCACGCAATATACGGGCTAGAATGCTCACCCATGATACAAATGAGTAACAACCTGTTCGAAGCGGCCCTGTACTGCATCAAAATTGAACACCCGTTTGAAAAAGCATCCGCTGCAACATCATTATACAAACAATGGTGTGATGATGAGCATTCAGCTGAATCGCTGAGTGAGCCTGAACGTATATTGGATCCGGGGCGGCCTGTACGCCCACGCCTGGTTGATCCCAGGCGAGTGCCAAAAAGAGGTTTTAAATCAAGGCAGGGCCTGGTGAAACTTGCCCATGCGATCGCCCATATAGAATTTAATGCGATCAACCTGGCGCTGGATGCAGCCTATCGTTTCAGGGGCATGCCGCATGATTTCTATACCGACTGGCTTCGTGTTGCTGCAGAAGAATCAAGTCATTTTTTAATGCTGGCAGATTACCTCGAGAATAATGATGCGCAATACGGTGATTACGATGCGCATAACGGTTTATGGGAAATGGCGCTCAAAACAGACCATGACGTCATGGTTCGAATGGCGCTGGTGCCGCGTGTACTCGAAGCCAGGGGGCTGGACGTGACGCCGGCAATGATAAGCAAGCTGGACAAAGCGGGTGAGCAGCAACTCGTCGATATACTTAAGGTCATCCACAAGGAAGAGATCGGTCACGTGCTGACAGGCACCCGATGGTTTAACTATGTTTGCGAGCAGAGAGCGTTGTCACCGAGTGTCATTTTCACCGAACTTCTCGACAAGCATATGAATGGTTCCATTCAGGGTCCGTTTGATGAAGATTCCAGGGGCAGGGCCGGGTTTACCGAAGATGAAATGCAACACCTTGTACAAATGAGCAAAAGAAAAGAGGCGGCAAATTGAACATCAAGTTTATACCTGTATATATTTTGGCCTGGTTATTAATAACATTATCTAACCCGGCCGGCGCAAATGAAGCAATAAATGCTGTAAAGCTTGTATATCAGGAACAGGAGGAGGGTGTCGATCCATACCTTGTTACTTTCACAGTATCAAGCGACTTTGTAAGGATAGATGACGAGTCAGACGACAGCGGCTACATCGTATTCGATATCGGTAAAAACAGCATATACAGCGTCAGTCATTTTGACAAGTCTATCCTTGTCATCGCGCAATACCCGGAGACAAAACACAATCCTGATTTCGAAATAGCTATTGAATACCAGGCCATCGAAAATGTGCCGATGATTTCCGGAAAGCAGGTTTATAATTATCGCGTAAAAGCCATTGCCGGTGATAAAAGTGATACCTGTATGGATATTCAGCTGGTACCCGGCTTACTGCCTGAGGTTTCAAATTCACTGCAAAGTTTCCAGAAGATCATTTCAGGACAGCATGTCAACAGCCTGGCAAAGACCCCCATGGAGTATCAAACCCCATGCTACCTGGTCGACCAGGTTTATAACAAGGGTGACTATTACAGCAAAGGGCTTCCGATCCAGGAATGGCACAGTAACGAAAAGAGACGTCAACTGATGAATTTTGAAGATGCGGAAGTAGACGCTGCAATATTCAAAATACCGCAGGAATACCGGCAGTATTCCCTGAAATAAATACAACGCAGATATTATCTTTTGTACTGTTTGAACGGACGATTTTACCGCAGAGGCGCGGAGTACGCAGAGGAAAAAGTTTATTGGCCGCAAATGACGCAAAAGTACGCAAAATTAAAAACATAATAAGGTTGGCTGCTCTCAAACATACGAGTCATTCCCGCGAAAGCGGGAATCCAGTCAATGAGGTTTTGAATATCCTTTTCCTCGTTGTATGACATGAATTTTGTTCTGTAATTTCATGTCGATTGGTAGTTCAAACCATGTAATTATTGCAATAATAGTGTTCAATACATCCTTATAACAAATATGTGGGGCAGTAGTGAACAAGGGTGTTATTTTGCGATCTTCGCGTATTTTGCGGCAAAAATTGTTTTAAATATTCTCTAAACCTGCTGCTTTAACTAACTGAATTCAACCAGCTCGAATTCATTGTCTGCATTGATACGCAGGTAATTACCGTGTTTATACCAGTCCCCCAGCACGATCCTTTTTGCTTTCTTTCCATCCAGTACGAATTCATCTATGCCGGGTCTGTGTGTGTGGCCATGTATCAGTATATTTACGCCCGCATGACGCATGGTTTCTTCAACCGTCTGCTGATTGACGTCCATGATTTCTGCTGGTTTATCAGAAGTGGCTTTTTCGCTGGTGCCGCGCAGGGATTTTGCGATGCGTTCACGCAAGAACAAGGGTAATAACAGGAATATTCGCTGAACTGTTTTACTGCGGGCTTTTCGGCGATAATTCTGGTAAGCGATATCATCTGTGCACAACAGATCGCCATGCATCAATAACACCGGCTGGTCTGAAAAGTTGTCTCTGTATGGATCATCGATGATATCAAAATGATATCGCCTGGCCAGCTTTTTCCCGATCAGAAAATCCCTGTTGCCGTGCATAATCCTGAGCATGGTGCCGGCCTGGTGCAATCGATCAAGTGCCGCAAATACGGCTTCAAGATCGATTGCCTTGTCATCATCGCCGATCCAGTATTCAACAAAATCACCGAGGATATACAACGTATCGGCATGAACGGCAACGTCATCGACAAACTTTTCGAACAGTCTGATCATCTCCGGGCGCTCCGGCGCAAGATGGAGATCAGAAATGAACAGGCTGTTTTCTGTCATTTATCAGGCAACAGCGGCTGAGGTTATGGTTATCAACTCTTCTGGAACATCGCTGTGACCGGAGCGGTTAGTGGTTTTAACAGCGGCTATTGCATCGACCACGTCCATACCTTCAGAGACTTTTCCGAAAACACAGTAACCCCAGCCCTGTATGTCCGGTGATTTGTAATTGAGGAAGGCATTGTCTTTATGATTGATAAAAAACTGTGCGGTGGCTGAATTCGGGTCCTGTGTACGGGCCATGGCTATAGTGCCGCGATCGTTAGCCAGGCCGTTGTCGGCCTCGTTTTTTATCGGGTCCTGGGTATTTTTCTGCATCATCTGGTCGTTGAAGCCACCACCCTGGATCATAAAGTTGGGGATCACCCTGTGAAATATGGTGCCGTCATAGAAACCATCACGGACATAATTAAGAAAATTCTGCACGGTTACCGGTGCTTTTTCTTCGTTGAGTTCGATGACAATGTCACCCTTTGTAGTTGTCAGTTTGACAGTGGACATAATGAGGCCTTATTTGTTAGATACAGGAACTGGCCGGGTCTCCCCGGTAGCGAAAACACCGTATTCTACGGATTCATGCGGCAAAGGTCATCTGCCAGGCGGGTGGATTGTGATTGAAAGGCAGAATGGCATGCCGGTAGTGGGTTAGTAGCCCTGGAGGCGTGTTTCCAGGCTTTTGGGTTGTACTCAATTCAGCGGGCCTGGAAAATATGTTGATACGAATATCATGCTCTGTTTGTCTATTCCATGGCTTTCTGCGGCCGATTATTGCAGTATATGTTGCTGCAAACATGTATGGAAAGGAGAAAACAATGAGCAAAATCAAACCATCCGCCTTTGTATTAGGTTTGACTGCCATGAGCGTACCAGTAATGGCTCAGGCCGATGGAGCACACTGGGGTTATTCCGGCGAAACGGGCCCGGATAACTGGGGAAAACTTGATGCCGGTTATGCGGCTTGCGAGACTGGAAAGAGTCAGTCGCCCATCGACCTGGCCAGCTTTGTCGAGGCCGATCTAGACCCCATCGCGTTTGCGTACAAGCCGGGCACAACAGAAATCCTCAACAACGGTCATACGGTCCAGATCAACTATGCTGCCGGCAGCACCATCACCGTCGGTGGCCGTACGTTCGAGCTGAAGCATTTTCATTTTCATGCGCCGAGTGAAAACACAATCAACGGAAAACATTTTCCCCTCGAAAGCCACCTGATGCACGCCGACAAGGAGGGCAATCTCGCGGTGGTCGCGGTCATGTTTGAAATGGGTAGAAACAATGCGCTGTTGAGCCCTTTGTGGATGAAAATGCCGGATAAGGCGGGAGACAGGAATGCCTTGCCCAAAACGTATGATGTGTCTGCGATGCTTCCTTCAGACCGTGATTATTACCGTTTCGATGGATCGCTGACCATGCCGCCATGCTCTGAAGGCGTACGGTGGTTCGTGATCAAGCAACCCGCGATTGCATCCAAGCCGCAGATTGATCGTTTCACGAAGGTCATGGGGCATCCGAACAATCGGCCTGTGCAGTCCTTGAATTCAAGGGAAGTGCTGAAGTAACAGGGGGAAATGCAGGTGGCGACCCAGGTCGGCGCTCACACTCTCAGAACGACTTAATGCATGTGCTGCATCGACCGATTGAGCCGACTTAGACGTTTAAGATGATGACAGGTCAATACCGGGTTAAATAGGTTCCCTGGTAATCAGATAGCAACCACAGAGAGCCGCTATAAAAAAATAACATATTGAAAGAAAACGTATTAAGTGGCGCCCCGGAGACGATTCGAACGTCCGACCTGCCGCTTAGGAGGCGGCTGCTCTATCCTGCTGAGCTACCGGGGCAGTATATCGAATGTGAGCGCCTTCATTATATCAGCCAAACACTTTTACGTCAGATTCATCAGCCGAAAAATCAGAAAACCCGCCCGTGTTGCATATTTAATATTCTGTTTTCTCGCAGAGTACGCAGAGGTGTTTATTATCTGTAGGAGCGACTTTAGTCGCGAATATCTACAATTTGCGACTAAAGTCGCTCCTCCGAATACCTTCAAATCTCTCTGCGTACTCTGCGAGAATAAATATATAGCCTGTTATATTAGGGTTATCAGCGTGGTGTCTTTCGGCGCTCGGTTTTATGCAGATACCTGTGCAATATTCGCCAGACGTATGATTCCGGTTCGTTTTTAAACGTCATCACGTAGTTGAGGCTGCTCATGACCTTGAGTGTCCAGTCCATACTGTTCTTGACCTCGCGTGTGCCGCAGAACAATATCCTGTCGCCGATACTGATATCCGTGTTTTCATCCGGCATCATGATTTTTTTCTCTCCGCGCATATACAGCAAGGGGACGCACCTGAGTTTGAGGTGTCTCGAGGCAGGATCCTGGGTGATATGCCCCAGATAGACTTTCCTGCCAAGAATGAGCGCTTTTGTAACGGCCGGGGATGTGCTGTCTGTTATGTCTACGGTCCAGATGTGTGGATTCTGATTGCCGATGACACCGCTCATCCTGCTGATGGAGATATTGGCCCACTCCTCATCGTGTTCTTTGGCGAGCTCCAGAAAGTCTACCAGCATTGGATTGAGGAAGACCGCGCGGATCTTTCGCGCCGTGATCTCTCTGGGGCGCATGATCAGGTTCGCTTTAGTTGCCGAGTACAGGTCGTAATTGTTATAGACATTCTGCCGCGCGACAGCAAACACATCCGGGTTTATCGCGCGGGCTGTCATTATGATTGACAGATTATTTGAATCATTATCGGAACCTGCAATGATACCGGCCGATGTTTCGATACCTGCCTGCTTCAGTGTTTTCTCGTCTATACCGGTGCCTATGATGAAATTATTCTTGTGATCGGCATGATGATGTTCGAATTCATCGCGCACATCAAAAGACGGGTCTATTACAGTAACATCAATATTCTCTTCAATCAGAAGGTTATAGAGTTGCTTGCCAAATCGTCCATAACCGCAGAGTATCCAGTGGCCATACCTGAAATATATCGGGTCGCTCAGTTTGGTGTTTGGTGCTCCGGTGAGCCAGTCATAAATCAAAAACTGGGAGGGTGAATGCATGACCATTTGAAATATGGTTGCAAATGATTCAAACGGATTGACCACGTGGTCAGTGCCGAATGAAAGCATGTTCTCTTCATATTCTTTCAGATTGGAGCGGCAAACAACTTTTACATTTGGATGAAGCAGTTTGCTGGAAAGGGCGATTTTAAGGTTGGTCTCATCCGATGATGTCACCGCGATCACGCCTTTACACTTGGGGTGCTTGATGCCGGCATTCTCAAGTTGCTTTGCATCGGATGCATCGCCAATGATGCTGGGCACGTACTCCCGCATGTCATTCAGTCTGATTTCATTCAGATTGCCGGAATCATTTTCAATAACGACGGCACGATAGTGTTCTTCAGTCAGCGCTGTAACGACTTCGTAGCCGGTCTCGCCAAGACCGCAAACCAGGTAGAACGGTTCGTGCAGGGACCGCACATGTTTCTTGAATCTTGACATGGTTACAGCGGCTTTGAAGTGCGGGTCCTGGATCAGCGTGAGAATCTTACCGATAGCAAACAGCCAGGCGATAACCAGTATGTATATCGAGAATACGACCCATAATCGCTGTGCATCCGATAACGGGTAGGGGATTTCGCCGAAACCGATGGTTGTTGCAGTGAAGCTGACAAAGTAAAACGCATGAAAGATGCTCATGTGCCATGAATTGCCCTGATCATCAACACCGGGAATCAGTATCAGGCCCAGCATCGCGACGTTATATACGGCGATGAGCAGGAGAAACGGCCTGCGCATACGACGCAGGATCATCGAGGTCACCAGGTTCATTGGCTAGC
>Ga0316198_10000383_pt1 | contig 23044 bp, 23 predicted proteins | sample OudBieAanoxic_MG_FD_204935 | JGI IMG/M metagenome (GOLD analysis project Ga0316198, IMG submission 204935) | Coastal sediment microbial communities from Oude Bieten Haven, Netherlands - site A anoxic | ecosystem: Environmental > Aquatic > Marine > Coastal > Sediment | place: Netherlands...
CCCTCTTTCCGGGCAACCTTAGCGAAAAACGTATATTTGTTTCTTGCCTGGGACTCGCCTGCGAACGCAGCCTTCAAATTTTCGGTCGTCTTACTCATTCTTTCTCCTTTCTGTTGTTATTGTTATCCGATATGGCTCTATCGTCGTGGACGATCTTACTTGCTGCACGCCTTGCAAATCCCTTTGAGCACCACCCTTTTGCGCTTCACCTGAAAATAGTTGTGGATATCCTCCGGAACGGCCAGGTTATCGTAACCGCCGTGCATGAAATCCTGGATCTTGCCGCATCGCATGCAGTGCAGGTGGTGGTGGTTTCTTACATCCGTGTCGAACCGTTTGGCCCCACCGAATATCTCGACGACTTCCAAAAGGCCGATTTCCGCGAATTTCAATAAAGTGCGGTTGACCGTGTCGAAGGAAATGTTCGGGTACTCTTTTTTTACAGCCTGATAGATGGCATCGGCTGTGGGATGTTTATCTGAAATTAGCAATTCTTTATATATAGCCACCCTCTGGGGAGTAATCTTTAGCAGATGGCCCTGACAGATCTGAATGAATTCGTCGATTATTTCTTTCTCTGTCGGTTGTTGCATATTTTTCCTAAATAATAATTGATCCAATTTGTCAAGACATATATTCCTCAGCGAATTGAAAGTTCGATTTTTGTTTTGGTTGCAAGCATCATCTGCAAAGACCTTGGATCCGTCCGGATGTTTTATCAATTTAAATACGCCACCGTTCTCTCTGAAAGATCCTTACGTCTTCTTTATGTCCTTGGCCAACTCCTTGATAATGGAAAGCACGTTACGCCCCCTTTGACGCGCGATCCGATGGGCCTCGTCTACCAGAATAGTTGCCCTCTGCTTCAGCACACTATGGGGGGGGCAATCGATTTCCTGGCGTTGGTAATGCCACGCCAGCAATCGCATGGCCATATTTTCTTCCTGCTGTCTAAAAAAGCCCATGCTGCCATCTCTCCTTTTTGATAATATGCCGAATGCTTTCGGATTTCTCAGTCGCAGCGCAATATGGAGTCTACGCCTTCGCACTGCGTTGACAAGGAGCATAGGCACATGCCACAGCCAGGCCCCCTGAAAAACGAACGGAACCAGTTGCACGACGCACGCTTAGCGTTATGAAAAACCGAGCTTAATCATTCTGGCGACAGATCTTAAGTATCACTTCCTCAAGTAATAAGTGCTTGTTGTCGCTACCGGATTTGATGCGCAAATCGGCCATTGAAAGGTATTCGTATGCCTGGAGCAGGTCCTGTTTCGAAAAGTTCTCTGCGTTGAGGAACTGTTGATATATTGGGTAGGGATTATGCGGAAATTTAGCAATCAACAAATCCGTTTTTAACTGGGGTTTTTTCCCACGACCCCGCTTCTTCACCGGCAGGGCTTCGCCATTAACAGATCTGTCCAGATCATCCCGCCATTGCTGTAGTGTTTCGAGCAACTCTGAATCGAACTTTTCTACAACCGGCAGAACGTTGGTTCTAAATGTATTGTAGGGACAGCCTGAACGCCAGACCTTTCCAAGCGGGCTGGCGACAAACGCCTTGATCAACAATAGTTTCCTGACCTGGTTCAAAAGGGCGACCATTATCTGCTCGGGCCGCAAGGCGTCCTGCCCCTCAGACATCAGCGCATTCATGTAAAACAAAGCGTCGTCCCTGTTGCGGGACGCAAAGGCCCCCGTGAAGGCGTATACCGGATCTTTTTTTGTCCGTTTGAGCGTTGAGACGACGTCTTTCCGAGTGATAAGATCTCTTGCACCAACGTAGCTCACAAGCTTTTCAAGATTGTTGACAATCGCCCTGAGTTCAAAACCGGTTGTCTCGATCAAGGCCTTAAAAGCGTCGGGTGCCAATGATTTACCGCTATTGCGCAGAACGGCGCGCACGGTATCTGCCAACACCGCCTCCTGGGCAGTTTTATCTGCCTTACGATCGCCCTTTGGAACGGAACAGTCGACAATAACGCCTTGTCCCCGAATGGTCTTGAATAGTTTGCGGCGTTTGTCGACCGTATCGGTTGTTATCAGCAAGCGATGTCCAGCCGGGAACCCTTTTTCAATCGCACGGCAAAGTATGCTCTCATTGTCTATGGCTTTAGGAACCCTGCGCCCCTTTTCCAGGCAAAACGCGATGATATCGTCCAGACAGCGATCGTCTTCCGGTAGTTCTACTCCAGCAGGAAAACTCTCCCGCCGGTTCGGTAAAGCCAGATCATCGAAGGAAAGATTTACCAGGGCCATAAATCGCAAAAGGTAGTCGGCCGCCCGGTTCAGGTTCTGAGTTTCATGCGCCTTCACGGCGGTCAGCAATATGTTTTCCGCGTTTGTTTTCGAATCGAAAATCCGGGCTTCCAGCAAACCGACAACTTTTGGGCCCGACAGCAGTGAAAACGTGTTTAATTTCTCGATGGCCTCAGAGACACCGTCATCATTCCCGTCAATTGGTTCGAAATTGAAGCTTTGATTGGATTCAGGCACCAATCTGTTTAACACCTTTTTATAAGCCGCCTTGCAGAGCATTTCTTCGCCATAAATCAGGTATACAGCGGACGGCAACTTGCCACGGTCGTTAACCGTGTTGCCATTTACAGAATCGAGTCCTTTAAGATGGTCATCCAGGGTTTTGTAGTTTAGCTCGGTCATGGTGTATTTAATAATGGGAGGAGTGTTCTCCAGTTAATGGTGCGCCCGCTATGGAAAGGAAATTCCCCGTAAAAGTAAAGCTTGGGTGCATGTCTTCTTACTGTTGGCTCGTCAATCGCCGGTCACCCCCTTCGTTCCGATACATACGATATTCCCCCTGCTGCCAATATAGTAAACGGGGGACTGCGGCAAAGTCTTTCAGGAGCCCTCCGGGGTAGGCGGTCGGGATTGGTGCCACAGGTAAAATAACATGCTCAGCCCAGTAAAGGCAATAAAAGCAGATATAATTTGCGTGTTCGAAAAAATTGCTGGCGATGGTTTGGTATACCCTGGAAAATCGAGAGTATCTACGAGCAACTGCAGCACGCTGTGAAGTATAACAAAAATCCAGAAGACCCTTCCGTCGAAATTTCTGTGCCCGCGCAACATCAAAAGGACGATGAAAATGAGAAAACTGCCGCAGGCCAGATAAAAAGGTCTCGGGTGCGGGATCGACAGCATACTGTTCAGGCCCTCTTCCGGCCAGGAAAGCAAGCCCTCGGTGACCGATTCAGTCAGCCTTCCGGGAAAAAGGCCCGAGAAGAAGCAGCCGATCCAGACAAAAAAATGACCGATGGCCAGAGTCGGCGCAAACATGTCAGCGGTTTTCCAGAGTGGCAATCGTGCATGCTTGATATATACCAGCCCGACGATGAGGGCGGCGGCGGCCCCGCCATAGTAAAACGATCCGCCGTTCCAAAGACGTAAAATTTCCAATGGGTCGGCGAAAATGACCTCAGGTTTGTAAAATAGGTCACCAATCCTTGCTCCGGCGATTGCCGCAACCATCAACCAGAAACAGAGGTCTGCAATGCGGTTTTCGGCAGCGCCGGCTGACCGGATCTCAGCCTTGATCATCTGCAGACCGGCGATAAGCGCCACAGAAACGAAGACGCCGAAGACAATCGACGGTAATATATCGGCATCGAAGATCATCGCGAAATGTCATCAACCCGTGCGGTTTTTGCTTGATTCTTGCACGCGTCGGAAAATGGTATACTGCTTCTTCGGTTGGCGTGCGATTACGGCAGAACCCTGCCTATGGCCCGATCTACTCTGGTAGCTTTTTGAACAGCAAGTGGAGGATAAAAATTCCTATACCGATCGTTATGGCGCTGTCAGCGACGTTAAATGCAGGCCAGTGAAAAGTTCCAATATAGAAATCGAGAAAATCGACAACTTTCCCCAAACGAATCCGGTCGACAAGATTTCCGATGGCACCACCGAAAATCATTGCAAAAGCGCTGCCCAGTAGAATATATGACGCCGGTGTTTTCATGTAGTACCACAGGATCAATCCAACCGCTAGAAGGGAAACGAAGAGAAAAACCACTTTGCGCAGCATGGGGTCGGATTGCGCCAGAAATCCGAATGCACCACCAGGATTGTGAATATGGGTAAGATTGAAAAACCCGGGAATCACAGTAATGGTATGGTAGGGCTGCAGGTAGTGCGCAATAAGAATTTTGGAGACCTGGTCGAGAAGCACCAGGATACCGCTGATGATCAGCAGCCTCGTTATCTTGTTTCCTTCTATAGTCACAATCACTCTCTTATTTAATTTCCGTCCAGAAATAGAGTGACCATCAGTCAATTATTTCTTCCAGCGATAATTTGCAACGGTTGCAGATCGTCGGGTGATCGTCGAACGTACCGACCGATGTATCATGAACCCAACAGCGTTCGCATTTTTCACCCGCCGCTCGTTCAACAAGTACCTGCAACCCCTCGATGTCTTCACTCACGTATGCATTATCAAATTTTGCATCGCGCACAAGCGCGGTCTGGGAGACAATAAAAACAGATCGCAACTCCTCGGCATACGGCGCCAATACATCGTGCTGGGCTTTGGATACCGAGATAGTGACGGCGGCATCCAGTGGGTGGCCGATTAGTTTTTGCGCCCGGGCAGCCTCGAGTGCTTTGGTAACCTCTGCCCTTACCTCCAGCAGTTTTTCCCAGTTCTTCTGTAGGGTTTCGTTCTTCCATTCAGTGTGCACTCTCGGCAGGGTCGTCATGTGAATGCTCTCTTCTTTACCCGGACGATCGGGCATATGAGCCCAAATCTCCTCGGCTGAAAAAACGAGAATGGGTGCCATCAAGCGGGCCATTGCATCCACGATGGTGTACATCACTGTTTGGGCACTTCTCCTCCTGCTCGAACCGGCCGGTGAGGTATAAAGACGGTCTTTGAGAATATCCAGATAAAAAGCCGACAGATCAAGGGTGCAGTAGTTGTATAGGCGATGATAAATCACATGAAAATCGAATTTTTTGTAGGCTCGGTCGACAATTTCCGTTAGTTCTTGAAGCTTGTGCAGGGCAAACCGGTCGATTTGTGGCATCGCATCATAGGCAATCTTGTCTGTCTCAGGATCGAAATCGTAGAGGTTACCCAACATAAAGCGGGCGGTGTTGCGGATACGACGATAGGCATCACTGAGTTGTTTGAGAATGTTTTCGGAAATCCGAACGTCTTCCCGATAGTCGGAGGCCGTCACCCAAAGACGCAGAATTTCGGCACCGTATTTGTCGATAACTTCTTTGGGAGCAACGACATTGCCGAGTGATTTTGACATCTTGCGGCCATCGGCATCCACGACGAATCCATGGGTCAGAACCGATTTATATGGCGCACGATCACGTGTCCCCACGGCTGTCAGCAATGAACTGTGAAACCATCCCCGGTGCTGGTCACTGCCTTCCAGGTATAGGTCGGCCGGCCAGTTCAAATTCGATCGCTGTTCCAGGACGGCTGCGTGGCTGACACCTGAATCGAACCAAACATCCAGAATATCGTCTTCTTTTTTCACGGATTTGCTGCCGCAGTCGGGGCATGCGGCGTCTGCCGGCAAGAAATACTCGGCCGGTTTTTCGAACCAGACATCGGCACCGTGGGCGGCAAAAAGGTCACATACGCGATTCATGATGACCTCGTCGCGTAAAAGGGCGCCGCAGTCTTCACAGTAAAATACCGCAATTGGAACGCCCCAGGCCCGCTGCCGTGACACGCACCAATCGGGTCGATTTTCGATCATTCCATAAATGCGCTCGCGGCCCCAGCCAGGAATCCACTTGACCCGATCTATCTCTTCCAAGGTCCTTTGGCGCAACCCCGTCTTATCCATGGAAATAAACCACTGGGGTGTGGCCCGGAAAATAACGGGTTGCTTGCAGCGCCAACAGTGCGGGTAGGAATGTTTGAAATTCTCCGCGACGATCAAAGCGCCATGTTCCTTGAGTTTGGCATTGATGGATTTGTTGGCGTCAAATACATACTGCCCCTTGAAAAATTCGACATCGTCGCTAAAGCGACCGCGATCGTCGACCGGAGAATAAACTTCTAATCCGTACTGGAGCCCGACCTCATAATCCTCGCGTCCGTGACCAGGAGCGGTGTGCACGCAACCGGTTCCGGCCTCAAGAGTTACATGACTTCCCAGGATGACAAGCGAATCCCGATCGTAAAGTGGATGCCGACAAATCTTGCGCTCCAGGCGCCCGGCCTCGATTTCGGCCAGGATCCGGTAACTACTGATACCAAAAGTGAGCATGCAGGTGTCTACCAAATCCTTCGCAACAATCAGCACATCGTTCTGGCCCACTTCCACGGCAGCATAAATGAAATCTGGGTGTAAGGCTATGGCCATATTTGCCGGAAGGGTCCACGGGGTGGTGGTCCAAATGACCACGGACACATTTTTGCCGGCGAGATCCGGATATTCCTGGCTCAAGTCACCCTTTAAAGGGAACTTCACGAATATGGAGGGTGACGCCTCGTCTGCGTATTCGATTTCAGCCTCAGCCAATGCGGTCTGACAGTCGTTGCACCAATAAATCGGCTTTTTGCTTCTAAACAAGCTGTTATTCAGGGCAAATTTCCAGCACTCGCGGGCGATCGTCGACTCGTATAGAAAATTCATTGTCAGGTAGGGATTATCCCATTCTCCCATAACGCCCAGACGTTTGAATTCATCCCGTTGAATATCGATGAATCCTTCAGCATATGTCCGGCAGAGACGGCGCACGTCGGCCAAGGAAAGATCTTTCTTTTTCTCGCCGAGTTCTTTGTCGACGTTGTGTTCAATGGGCAGCCCGTGACAGTCCCAGCCGGGCACATAAACGGCATCGTAACCGGACATCTGCCGCGACCGCACGATCATGTCTTTAAGAATTTTGTTCAAGGCGGTCCCAATGTGTATGTGGCCATTGGCATAGGGTGGTCCGTCGTGCAGAATAAATCGCTCGCGACCGTCTGAAGCCGTTCTGATTTTCGTGTGCAGCTGCATCTTTTCCCAAACGTCCAATTGTGCAGGTTCGCGGTTGGCAAGATTCGCCTTCATTGGAAATTTCGTTGTCGGCAGATTGAGCGATTTTTTATAGTCCATTGTGCCTCCAAATTCGGATGTTGATATATAGTGGTTGTTAAAAAATGTTCAGCTATTTGAACGTTTTTTCTACAACCACTGATACCACCCTTCCGTATCTCGGAATTTTTTTGAAATGCGGTATAAAACGGGAATTTTTACTCAACAAACGATTTAGTGTCAAGCAAATACCATCGCCACCGACGCGGACACCAAGCCGTCCGCATGTCATGACAATTTTCAGCGCGGCTTGAGCGTGGCATACCCATAACTTCTTGAAAGTAAGATTAACTATCTATCAAACAGGATGCTCTGCTGCACAACTGTCAAGGTATCAGTATGAATATATTATATAAAACGCGTTCTCTTTCCCTTTAGTTTTCAGTGACGCTGTGTGTGCCGAAGGGGATTCACCAAAGCAAGTTGCCGGCGCCGAAAGCCGTGACAGGGTCAACGGGGAAATAAGCTTGCGGTACGCCAATACCTCGCAATAGAAAGCATGTCTCTCACCAAATATTGGGGTTCCTTAGGCAAACCTTCCCATCCTAACGATCGGAAAAGACCATACCAAAGGAAAAGTACGATGGGCTTATCGCCCGGTTGAATAAATCGTTTTGCAGGCGGAAAGAACGCGATCAAAGGGTGCAAAAGATGCCACTGACAATGAGGTTCAGGTGCACTGATGGTGCCTTCCGGCGGTGGCTGAATCAGCACGCAGATTGCAAGCCGCGGAAACAGTTCCCATGAAGCGATATTCGCGCGAAGGTGATCGCCTTTCAAGCAGATTGCTTTAATGCTATCACTTTCTCAGTATCACATGGGGTGGGTCCCATCGCCATCGCGCCGACAGCAAGGTAGGTATAATTCCTGGATATCAAATCCTCGAAGTCCGGAATCATCCGCCGACCATCCATGATCAGGTAGGGGGGCTTTACCAGGGTTTCAACCGTGCGGGACAATCCTCGGAACTCTTCACAGTCGGATGATATGAAAAGGGCGTTGGAGCCCTCGATGGCTTCCTTGGCGTTGTCAAAATAAGTGATTTTTTCAAAAAGGATATTCTTGGTGGGATCGAAAACCGACTGGGCGGCATCATTAGCCAGCGGGTCGTAGGCCTGTATTCGGGCAGCACCCTTACCGAGCAGTGACTCCACAACTTTTATGGAAGAGGCATCGCGCATGTCGTTGGTGTGCTTTTTAAAGGCCAAGCCGAGAACCGTAATTGTTTTGTTGTTGAATTTGAACCCGGCCTCGGTGATGGCCCGGTCGACAAGGTACACTTTTTGAAATTCGTTAACCTCGTATGACGCCTCAAGCATTTTTGTGCTGACATTCACTTTGCGAAGCTGATTTATCAGCGAGGCGATATCTTTACCGAAACAGCTACCACCGGCCCCGTTGCTGACAAAAGACCCCCAAGTGCTGATGCGTTCATCGGAGGTCACGCCCGATCTCAAATCGTCGATGATAATATTTGGAAATTTTTCCCCGATCTTTGCGCCGACGCCATTCCAGAAGGAAATGTAGGTCAGCAGCATGGTGTTGGCCACATATTTGATGGCCTCGGCAGTTTCAGGGGTGGTTTCGATGTATTTGATGCGCACGTGGTTCACGAATTGGGAGTAAACCCGGCGCAGAATATTGAAATCCTGTTGATCGTCGCAGCCGACCACGACCCGGTCCGGTCGGCGGGCCTGCATAACGGCTGTGCCCTCCGCCAGGAACTCCGGATTCGATGACACGCCAAAATTCTTAACCCGGTGGGAGTCCATGATCTGTTCGAGATGACGGGCCGTACCGATCGGAACTGTACTTTTGTTGACGATGACGACGCGTCGCTTGTCTTTACGTTTTCCCAAAAGCTCGGCAAGGTGTTCGGCGGCAGCATCGTAAAAGGTCAGGTTGGTGGAACCGTCAATATTCGGCGGCGTCGGCAAACACATGAAAACGGCATCCGTCCCCTCGATGATCGACGCTAGATCGGACGAAAAGGACAGGTATCGGTTAAGGTTTTCCCGAATGACATTCACCAACCCGGGCTCGTTAACAAACCGTTCGATTTCCTGTGGTTCCCCAGTGGCAAAGGCATTCAGTTTTTCCTGGTTGTTGTCGTATGCATACACCTCATGACCGTATTCAGAGCAAACGGCGGCATGTACAAGACCAACGTAACCGGTACCCAGAACAATGACTTTCATGTTTTCCCCTGGTCAAAATTTGGCAATTAAAAGATATGGCGGGAATCTTCCCGCGGAATTTCCGGTCGAAATAAATATTCTACCATATCTTTCAGCAATTCATCAATACCCAGCTGTTTTACCTTGCGCTGCAGGAATTCGGATATGGTGGGTTGATAGGCTTTTACCTGAGGGTACATCTTGGCTTCACTGGGCATCTGGTCGCCCTTTTTGTGGTTGCATTCCCGGCAGGCGGCGACGCAATTTTCAAATTCCGTCCGCCCCCCCCTGGATTTGGGTACAATGTGATCGATGGTCAATCGTCCATTCGGGTTCTGGCAGTAGGCACACTTAAACCCGTCTCTGATGAGAACATTTTTTTTACTGAAAGGAACACGTGACCGGTAGACCATCCGGATGAACTTGATCAGTTTGATTACGAGCGGTACCTTGACAGACAAGCCCTGACCGGTCATGACGGTCTTATTTGAATACCGCAGCACCTTGACCTTGTCTTTTACCAGTAGACAAACAGCCCGTTTCCAATCCACCACGTTCAAAAATGAGTAGTCCGCGTTGAGCACAACACATTGGACCATGGCCGACTCCTTGGGTTGCTCGCAAGTTCGACAAATGACGATCGGGACGGCGAAAACCGCACAGGACGCTCTTTTCCGGCCGTCGATTCCGAATACGAAATAGTATAACTTATCGAAAAAATCAAACGAATTCAAAGTCAATCCGCCTTCTGCGCGACTATTGGCACCTTCGAATTCTAGCGTGTCGACAGCAAGTCTCTTGTGAACCCATCTGAAAATTTTTCATCTTGCCAGCGGGTTGATATTTTCAATTATAACCTTATGGTTTTGGATAATTAGCGCTGATCTTCGTTGCGATCTTTCACTACGGTTAATACCGGACAGTGCCCCGTTGAATCGTCATTTCCTACTTACATGCGGCAGGAGGCCATATCATTTGACCCGAAAATTCTAAGAATTAAGCTTTAACAATGTATTCAAAACGTCCTGAGCGCCGGCAAACAAGGTGAGATTCGACGCTAAAGCGAAGTTATTTTTAATAAAAATAGCATCTTCGTTGAAGCGGGGATGGCGCTCCCCGCTTCAACCATTACGCCGTACTGTCAAGGGCAGTAGTTTTTCAAAGGACACTCGTTATAAACTCCATAGTACCTGATGGGCGATTGTCGCGTAAATCTAACCATTTTCGAGGAGTTCAGTAGATGAGAGGCATCATTTTAATGCTCATGGTCCTATTCACAGCGGCCGGACCTGTATTGGCCGGTGAAGCCAATGTCCTCGATGTTGATGTTGTTAAAACCGGCGCAGAGTCCTTCACTTTTTCAGTCACGGTCAAGCACGATGATTCGGGCTGGGAGCACTATGCCGACAAATGGGAGATCATCGGGCCGAACGACGCCATCCTCGGCACCCGAACCCTCTATCACCCCCATGTGGACGAGCAACCGTTCACGCGCCGCCTCACGAACGTATCGGTCGCCACAACAGTTCGTCAGGTATCTGTGAAAGCCCACTGTTCCGTTCATGGTTATGGGGGGGAAAAAAACACAGTATCACTGCCGCATTGAAAGGAGCGACGACATGCTGAACCACGTGGTTTTAATGAAGTTCAAGCCTGGCGTATCCGAAGCTGATATCGACAATCTCGAGCAGACCCTGGACGATTTACCCAATACGATCGTCGAGATTCAAATGTACGAGTTCGGCCGTGATATTCTTCATACGGCGCGTTCTTATGACTTTGCCCTTGTCTCACTCTTTGCCAACCAGGAGGCACTGCAACGCTACCAGAAGCATGCGGCCCATATGGCGGTGGGCAGCCGATTGAAAGAACTATGTGCACAGATCGTCACCGTCGATTTCCTTGGAACTGATGCCGCGGATTTAAAGTCCAAAACGCCGCTGGATTCGCTGCTTAAAGATGATATATAAAAAGGAGGCACAAAAATGGAAGAACGGGCTGAAGCCATGGTCTTGGCTTCTTTTGCGGCCGATTCGTTGGCCTTGGGGGCTCACTGGATATATGACACGGCGGTAATCGACAACGATTTGGGCCGCGTGGACAACCTGATAAAACCACCTGAAAACTCCTTCCATCTTACTAAGAAAGCCGGAGAATTCACCCACTATGGCGACCAGTCCCAGGTGCTGTTGGATTCGATTGCAGCCAACAAGGGCTTTGATATTGACCACTTTGCCCGGAGTTGGCAATCATTTATGGATAATTACACAGGCTACCGTGATCACGCCACCAAGGACACGTTGAAAAATTTTGACGCTGGGATGGATTCCGCAACGTCCGGGTCCGGATCGACCGATCTCGGCGGTGCGGTCAGAATTGCGCCGCTGGTTTTTACTCTCAGAGAAGATCGTGAACAACTATTATCCGACGCCAAAAAACAAACAGCCATGACCCACAACGATCCCCTGGTTATTGAAAGCGCCGAATACCTGGCCGATGTGGTTCTAAAAGTACTGCAAGGATCAGCGCCATCCGCGGCATTCAAAGCGGCGGCCACGGACCATATTCGTTTGCAAAAACTGATCGATAAAGGACTGGCGACCAGCGGTAATCAAACCCGAAAAACTGTCAAGGCTTTCGGTCAGATGTGCGACACTGCAGCTGCGCTGCCCTGTGTGATTCACCTTTCAGCGACTTACGAAAACGACTTGAAATCAGCCCTGATTGAAAATGTCATGGCGGGCGGAGATTCCGCTGCCCGGGGAATGGCCGTCGGCATGATCCTCGGCGCGCACTTGGGCAGGCAGGCCATTCCTGAGCAGTGGCTGAAAGATATGAAGGCTTACAATCGAATCGTCGGCCTGCTCAAGGACATTCCCTGATCGGTACGCCGCTATCGGATTTCAGCAGCCCGTAATAATCGCCGAATACCCTAGCGAAACCTTCTGCTTGTACATCAAAGGGCCTTCCTGGTACAATAAGGGCAATGTTTCTTGCTATCATTGACGGATTGTAATCAGCGATGAGGTGGTGAGATGAAATATGTCGTCAGGCATTTCGAAGGAGGATTTCAGGTATCGGAATCAGTGGACGGAGCGGAGACGCTGATTGCGTCTTTTCACAAAGAGCCCCATACACAAATTGGCCAAAAATCCCTGGCGCAGCGGCGGGCTGAAGAGTACTGTGATCTCCTGAATCAACGTGATATAAGTGGCGCAGAGGATCTCAATTTTGATTAACACCTGAATCTTGCACGCCACTGGTACGTGTTTCTTTTTTCTCATACTAGGTTCAGATAATACCCTTTCACAATGCCGATGCTGCTCAAACTCTTCCTCGCATTTACCCTCGTTCCCGTCGCCGAAATCTACCTGCTATTAAAGGTCGGCGGTCAAATCGGGGCAGTAAAGACCGTGTTGATTGTCATTGCAACCGGCATTGCCGGAGCCTATCTGGCACGCATGCAAGGATTGCAGACCATGCTCAAAGTGCGGCTGAGCATGCAGCAAGGACATTTGCCAACCGAAGAGCTGTTGGATGCCGTACTGATTTTCGTTGCCGGTGTCGTGCTGCTCACGCCAGGTTTTATCACCGATGCTGCGGGTCTGTTACTCCTGATTCCCGAAACCCGCTTCTATGCCAAGCGCTTCATCAGAAGACGCCTCGAGCTGTGGAAAGAGAGCCAAAACCTTTCAAACGACCGTTTTCCATAACAAACGGCCGAAACGGATCTCCCTTTCCGCGTCGGCCGAGCTTTTCGGTAGGAAACGACCTGTTTTCCATCAAATAACTTCAAGCCCGCCCGAGTGCTTTATCAAAAAAGGAATAACCTAATGCCGGAACACCGCCCACCCGATTATGGCATCATCGATCAACCGGAAATTCTGTCTGTGCTTTTTCACCCCCGTCCCGATTATGGGCACACGCCCGCCGGCCCACCGGCCCATGAGGTCATGATACCGGTGGAAGAGTCTGTTGCTGTCGGGGCATGTTTTCATGCGGCGAATCCGTCGGGACCGAACATTCTCTTCTTTCATGGTAATGGAGAAATAGTCGCGGATTATGATGACCTGGGCCCACTCTACAACGCGATGGGCATCAATTTTCTGGCCGTCGATTACCGCGGCTACGGACGATCTGAAGGCAGCCCCACGGTGGCGGCCATGATGCAAGACGGCCATGTCATCCTGAATTGGACCAAAGACTGGTTGGAGAAAAACGGTTTCGATGGTCCCCTGATTGTAATGGGGCGTTCGCTCGGCAGCGCCTCGGCCCTGGAACTGGCAAGCCGTCAACCGTCCCTCATAGACGGTTTGATCGTCGAAAGTGGATTCGCCTTTGCTGCACCGCTCCTGCAACTTTTAGGCATTTCACCGGCTGCAGTGGGATTCAGGGAAGAAGAGGGCTTTGGAAATATCGATAAAATCAAAATGGTCGACAGGCCAACCCTTATCATTCACGCCGAATTCGACCACATCATCCCTTTCTCAGATGGAAAAGCCCTTTACAATGCTAGCCCATCCAAGAATAAATTCCTTCTGATGATTCCCGGCGCAAACCACAACGATATTTTTGCACGCGGTCTGTCCGAATACCTCGAGGCGGTTAAAACGTTAACACAAAAACTCATCGGTTGACCGACGCATTGATGCAGATATGGAGGTTGTAAGTAAAAACGTTCCGTTGTTCGAATGTTTTTTTCTACAACCACTTATACCACCCTTCTGGATTTGGATATTATTTATGAAGAGGGGATAAACGAGATTTTTCATTCCCGTTAGCAGGAATGGTTACCCCCTCCTTTCGGGCGTTTGCGGCAATCGGCCCTGATGCTGAGAATTTATCCGCTATGGGCCGCAAATACCCGTAAAATTCTTAAATAATTTCCAAAATTTCGCCCGAATAACATCGGTCTCCATGAGTATTTCATGCTGTGAAGCCGGAATCATCGTCAAGCGACAGTTCGGCAATCTGGCACAGACCTCTTGTTGGGCCTTGATCGACACCACCCGGTCGGCACCAGCGGAGACGATCAACACCGGCGTTGTAATCGCCTCCAGGTAACCGGGTGTCTTCAGAATATCTATCGAGTCCATCGTGGCCGCTAACCATGCAAAAGTGACAGCATCCACTATAAGATCGGGGTTGGCCTTTAGCGCTCTTTTCTCGGCTTGAAACCTCTGCGGATCCGATGTCAAGGGATTGCCCTTAAAGTGCCAATCCCTTTCCGACCGTTCGCGGCTTCCCGGAACAATAGCATCATGGCGCCCGACTTTAAGGGCCATCTGTATCAAGAGCCTCACCAGCCATCGCGGATAGGGATCAGTGCGGATATCAATCATCGGCGCCGAAAGAACGGCGCCGTCGATTTCTGTGCGACAGCGATGTAAAAACCGTAAGGCAAGATGGCCACCCATAGAATGGGCCAGAAAGTAGATCGGGCGCCTGGTTTTCGCAGGAATGACCGTATCAAAAAACACTTGCAAGTCCTGCAGATACTCGTCGTAGTCACGGATGAAACCCTTGGACCGGTCCGGAAGCACTCGGGCCGAAAGCCCCTGCCCGCGCCAGTCGAAACTGTAAACATCAAAACCGATCCGGTTAAGATCGCCTGCTGTTTCGCTATACTTTTCCAAGAATTCTTTGCGACCCCCCAGCAGGATAACGGTGCCGTTCGGAGGGCTTTTAGTAATCTGCCAACGGTGATACCGAATGGATATGCCCTCGCCACTGGTGTAATACTCGCAGTCGGATAGAATGGCGTCCTGATATCGGTCAGTTTTATCCATCATTCTCATACAGTGAGTTCCCTGGCAAAGCCTCGGAAATGCGGTTCTTTCTTCTTCTGGCTGCATATTCTTTCTGAAGGCATATCGCCCAGCATATTGACGATAACAACTGCACAGCTTCACCAGACGTATCTCGGCTTGACCAAGGGGGTTTAATTGAATAGAGTTGTTCCGAATGCCAGATGATAGTTAGTTTCCGTCCAGAAATGTGCAATTTTCCGTAATTTCGGCGTCAATCTGAAATATCTCATACCCTCTTCCCTGTATGCATCAGGAGCATAACCGCTATGGCCGTTCACTCCCACAAATTTGTCGAAACTTATAAGGGGCTTGTCGGTTTCGGGCTCAATCGTGAAACAGACGAAAACACCGTCAAGTATTACCTGCAAAAATTCTCCGATGACGAGCTTCTCCAGAGCCTGGCCAAACGTTTATCCGATGAAGAATTAGGTGAACTCTTCGGCCTGATCTCCCGCCTGCTTCGGCACCACCTGACCGAACCAGAATATCACCGCCTGTTTTTAAAAGACGCGCATCCCTAACCGATCTTTTTCTTGTTCGATGACAGAAAACCGCAAAAACTGAATACAGACCGGGGGATAGACCATGTTGTCGACTGAAGAGCTTGAAAACTATGCCGATGTCCTTTTATGGGGTTTAAATACCGCACGCAAGCGGAAGTTCAAAAAGTACGATGTGGTGGCCCTTCGATATCACCAGCCGGCAAGACCTTTAGCCAATATTCTTTTTGAAAGGCTTCTCCAATCGGGTTTGAATCCGGTGCAGCGGGTTCTGGAAACACCCGAAATGGAAAAAAGTTACTATACCCATTCAAACGCCCGCCAGTTGTCATTTGTCCCGCCGGGCGAGAAGAATTTGTATCGTAACTTAAATGGCAGTATTATGCTTTATGCGCCGGCGTCGCTGACCCATTTGAGTGGTGTCGATCCCCAAAAAATTGGTAAAGCCGCGGTGGCAAAAAAATTCTTGCGAGATGTACTGGACGGCCGCGAAGAAAGAGGCCATTTCAGCTGGACCCTTTGCGTCTTTCCCACCATGGCCCTTGCCAGGCATGCAAGAATGTCCCTGAAATCCTATAGCCGCCAAGTTGCCGCCGCCTGTTTTTTGGACCAACCCGAACCGGTGAAAATCTGGCAGGATATTTTCCAAAAAGTGCATGCGATTAAAAAATGGTTGAATGGGCTAACGGTTGAAAAAATTCATGTCGAATCTAAAAACGTCGACCTTTCAATCACACCGGGAAATAAAAGAAAATGGCTCGGACTGTCCGGTCGCAACATTCCAAGTTTTGAAGTATTCATGTCCCCGGACTGGCGTGGGACCCGGGGGGTGTATTACGCTGATCAGCCCTCCTTTCGCAATGGGAATCTTGTCTCCGGCGTTCGGCTGGAATTCAAAAAGGGTTCGGTAGTCGGCATTCAGGCCCGCAAAGGGGCGGATTTTGTCCGCAGCCAGTTAAAGATGGATACCGGTGCCCGCAGGCTCGGCGAGTTTTCCCTGACCGATAGGCGTTTTTCGAGCATCAACACTTTTATGGCCAATACCCTGTACGACGAAAACTTCGGCGGCCGACACGGTAATTGTCATGTGGCATTGGGTTCCTCGTATTCAGATGCGTATGCGGGCAACCCCACCGACCTCGACGATTCCCTAAAAAAGACATTGGGTTTCAACCAATCGGCACTTCATTGGGACCTGGTCAACACCGAGAAGAAACGGGTCAGCGCGCATTTGAAAGGCGGACGCAACGTAACCATTTATGAAAATGGAAAATTTATTTACTGATTCATCCGCAATGTATTTTGAAGCCTCAGCAAGCGGCCTGAAATGAATTTCACCCAGAGGCTTCCACGGCTGATAGTGATGGCGGCTTGCAGCAGCACACGGGTCTGCACTTTCACCGCGAAGTGCCTTTCCCTGGCATCCGCCAGTGGTTAATATGGCCGGGCTAAAGGCTGATAACAGCACTTTCGCATGCCATCGTTATCATCATATCGCCGGTTGCCATGCGGGCACCCTCAATCAAATCCTCTTCATTGATTCCCCTGGATACTGCACACGGCGTGCACACATGGATGGGCACGTCAAATTCTTGCAGGTACGACAGGTGATCATCGGCTTTATCACCGGTTGCCGCTTGTAAATTTTCGACAATCCCTTTCTTGGCAAGGTAAACGCCTTCGTCGAGTAAAAAGACCGCCGTATCCTTTCCTGTCTTCTTCGCGACCATTGCAAAGAAAAGGGCTCGCGTGGCCCGGTTGGGGTTGTCTGTACCGCAGGATAGAACGATCAATACTTTGTCTGTCATGGTTGCACTCCTTTCGGTTTCGAAGGTTTATATTCGTCAAGCTGATTATTTATAGATCGATTTTTGTTCGGTTTGACAGATTATGAAAGTTTTTTAAATGGCTCACCCCAGTACATCTGCTTTGAAAAGAAAGTTCACGCTGGTCGGCACCAGTTCGTGTTGGCGCCTGCATTAATGATATGTTCAATTACCTGATCGACTTTCACTCCCACCGTATCAACTCCGTGCGAGTCATCACCGGGAACCAGCGGAATGCCGAGCTCTACAGCCTGTTCCAAAATTGACCGTGTCGGGTAAGGCTCACTGCCGCCCTTAACGATGGCGCGTGCATTCACATCCAGAATCGAGCCTAAACTCCGAATGAGTTCGAGATTTCGACGCACTTTTTTTTGAATCGCCGGCAGTTTGAGATGAGAAATGTAATCTGGATCATATATTCGTATCAGGTCGAAATGACCGATAACCGGAGGGTTTATCTCGCTGATTAACTGGTACTGTGCATCAAAGTAACGGCAGTAAAGTGTCTCGATATCGCCGACCGCAGTTATGGCTTGGGCATATGCTTCTGCAGAGTAATCGAAGCCAATATCCTCGATATGGTGAACCGATCCGACAATATAGTCCGGCTTGTAGCGGTGTATCAGTTTTCTGAGATAGGGTATGGAACCACTAAAATGCTCTGTTTCAAATCCGACGTAAATCTGAATGGCGCCGGCGTGTTTTCTTTGTAGCCGACGACAAGAAGCAATGTAGCTCTCAAACTGGCAGTAAAGTGTTCGGGCGTTATGACCGGCTTTAATTTCCTCGGGGTAGAGAAACCGATCATTAACAGGAGGGATATGTTCGGTGATGCCGGCCCAATGGAATCCTTGTTCGGCATAAGCGACTATGACAGCCTCCAGCGAATCTGTTGCATGGCAGCAGAACTCGCCGCTGTGTCCGCCGTGGATGGAAACCAGATTCGGAGGTGACATACGATCAGTCAATTCACGTTAATCTCGGGTGGAGGCTGATAGCGTAAAACTCGAGCAAACAGATTAAATTTTATATTTTCCGAAATCTTCCGGCGACAAGTTTTCCAAGTAATCGGCCCACTTCTTACCTTCCTCGCTCTCATCGAGAACCTCGACGTCCTCCTTGTTCATTTTGGACTTTTCCATGACGATCTCATCAACGAAAATAGGTGCGTCGAACCGCAGGGCCAGTGCAATCGCATCGCTGGGGCGAGCATCCATGTCAAAGTTGCTGTCCTTGGATTGGAAATAAATCCTGGCATAAAAAGTGCTGTCTTTTAAATCGCACACTTCCACCTTGACGACAGTGATGTCGAGCATTTTCGAAAAATTTCTAAAGAGATCATGCGTCATCGGCCGATCGAATTTAACGTTCTGAAGAGCCGAGGCAATCGAGGTGGCTTCGAGCAGGCCGATCCAGATGGGAACCGCCTGGTTGCTTTCTACAGACTTCAATATGATAATCGGCGTGTTGGATGTTGGGTCCATGGTCAGACCGGCTATGCTAACTTTATGCAGCATAACTCTTTTCTCCTTTCACGGCAGCGGGTGTCTTTCCAACCGCCAGGGGAATCCCCCACAGAGAGTGGGCATACGCTTTTTCAATCCGCATACGCACCAGCTTGCCGGTTAAGTTATTTCTCGTTGAATTCGGGAGGTCTTCCGGCTCAAAGTTGACTATTTTATTTGCCGCGGTCCGTCCCGTCCATTGGGGCTTTTTGGCCATTGATTCGCCACTGTTGTCAGGTATTCGCTGGCGTTTTTTCCCCAGCCCTTCAACCAGGACCCACTGTTCTGTCCCGATAAGCGCCCTGTTTTTCCGAAGAGTCACTCGGTCCTGCACCCTCAAAAGCGTCTGCAGGCGCTGGTTTTTCTCCTCCTCGGGGACCTTTTCCTTAAACCGGTTCGCCGGCGCTTCCGGTCGATCCGAATAGTTGAATGCAAACAGGCTGTCGTATTCGACCGTACGAATCAGGTCGAGAGTCTGTTCAAAATCTTCACGCATCTCCCCGGGAAAGCCGACGATAAAATCGGATGTAATCGCAATATCGGTGCAATATTGCCGTAATTCAGAAACCTTTTCCAAATAACTTTCGCGGGTGTATCGACGATTCATCTGCGAAAGGATGTGGTTCGAACCGGATTGTACCGGCAAATGGATGTGCCGGCAAAGTTTCGGCAAATCCCTGAAAGATCGACACAAGGCCGTGGACAGGTCTTTGGGATGCGACGTGGTAAATCGTATCCGCATTAATCCGTCAACATTGCTGATCCGTTCGAGTAACTCGGGAAAACTGCAAAGCCCTTCCTTTTTCCCGTAGCTGTTGACGTTCTGCCCCAAAAGTGTCACTTCACGCACACCCGCATCGACAAGTCTTTCTATTTCCGCGATGATATTTTCCGGTCTGCGGCTGGCTTCACGCCCCCTTACATAGGGAACCACGCAATAAGTACAGAAATTGTCACACCCCTGCATGATCGTCACAAAGCGGGTGACGCTGCCAGAAGTCTCGGTAACAATTCGGGTTAACTCGAGCGGATCGACATTCGTAGCCGTATCGACGTCCACGACCCTGCTGTTTACTTTTTCGGTTTTCGCTATCAGATCAGGCAGTCGGGCAACAGCGTGAGTGCCAAAGACAACATCGACATATGGTGCCCGGTCGAATATTTTTTCGCCTTGCTGCTGGGCAACGCAGCCACCGACACCGATAACCAAATCGGGGCGCCGCAATTTCATACGGTTCAACCGTCCCAGGAAGCTGTAGACTTTCTGTTCGGCTTTTTCCCGAATTGCGCAAGTATTGACAATGATGAGATCCGCTTTTTCTATGTCTGACGTTTTTTTATAATTCAGGTGTGCCATCACGCCGGCGATCCGTTCAGAGTCGTAGACATTCATCTGACACCCTATGGTCTGGATATATATTCGTTTCGATTTCATATCTTGGATACCTGACTCCATGGTCCGACAGTTTCTCCCGAAACCCGTCGTGTGACATCAGGCTATGTGGTCTCGTTTCAACACCAAGTCGCGCGGTTGATACACCATTCGTAACGAGTGCCCCTGATGTTCGCCGCTACGAATTCGGTCGTACGACGCCATGCAATTACACGCTAATCTGATGAAAGCAGAAGAAGAATTGCTAACAGGGGAGATGACGGTGAGTCAAGGGTTGTCTTCCGCCCCTTTTACCCGTGCATCCATCAGCGCGGGACGGATCAGGCACATGATCGCCATGCTAAGCAGGCGGCTCGGCGGGCTCGATCAAGATGTCATTTTTAAGGTCTGAGATGATTGCATCTATTTCCGCCTCACGCCCGGGAGGTATATGCAGAACCACCAAGCCCAAATCCGCATCGACCGTCGACAGCAGCCCCACGCCGTCATAGGCCTCAATGGTGAATTTCATCAATGCGATTTTGCGCCGGTTCACCCGGTAGAATTTTTTCAGGCTTTTCATTGTGTGTCACCGGTCGATCCTTGAAAATACCAAGTCAAGGCTGGAACCGTCGACCGCAGATTTGTTGAGTTAGTATAACCACATCACAGTCTAATGCAACAGAAAAGTCTGTCATTCCCGACGCTGGTCGGTACGCGGCCCACAAACTTCAGATTGAAAATTTTAAGTGTTGTTCTGACAACCACACTAGTGGTATATGCCGCCTCGATGAAAAAACATTGGCATATACGCCAACCAGACACCCGCCTCGTCCAGAACCTGTGCAACACGTTGCATTGTTCTCCGATCATCGCCGCCGTCCTGGTGAATCGCGAGCTTGTCACTCCTGAGGACGTACTGAAATACATGCGCCCTCAACTGGGACAGCTTCGTTCACCATGTGACTTGAAGGACATGGACACTGCTGTGGAGCGCATCGCGCGGTCTATTGCAACACATGAAAAGATTCTCATTTTCGGGGATTACGATGTGGACGGCATCACATCAGCGACCATACTGCACGATTTTTTACGGCAAGCCGGAGCAGATGTTTCCTATTACCTGCCCCATCGGATCAAGGAAGGTTACAGCCTCAAGCCCGAGCACATCGATCGCGTCGCAGTTCCTGGTGGTGTATCCTTAATTGTCACTGCCGATTGCGGCTCCGGCAGTCACGCGGCCGTCCAGCGGGCAAATAGCGTTGGAATCGATGTCGTAGTTACCGATCATCACCGGGTAAACGACCCGTACCCTGCGGCTGAAGCAATGGTTAATCCTCAACGCCCGGACTGTCAGGCCGGATTCGAACACCTGGCCGGCGTCGGCGTCGCAATGGCGCTTCTGATCTGCTTGCGCAAACATTTGAGAGATTTAGGCCACTGGAAAAGTAGCACCGAACCTAACCTCAAAACCCTCTGTGACCTTGTAGCGCTCGGCACTATTGCTGACGCCGTCCCCTTGGTGAACGAAAACCGCATCTTTGTCAAGGCAGGGTTGGATGTCATCCGCACCGGAAAATCCAGGCCCGGAATCACTGAAATTCTGACTGCCTGTCACACGTCTCACCGCAATGTGGACGTTGAAGATGTCGCCTTCAGAATCGCCCCGCGCCTGAATGCGGCCGGAAGAATGGACCACGCCCGTTTGGCCGCGGAGTTGCTTTTAACCACCAACCCGCAAACAGCCAAGCAAATCGTTGAATCGCTTGACGAATTGAATGTCAAACGTAAACAGACGGAGCGCGCCATTTTGGACGAAATTCAACTGCATTTATCAGAAAACCCGGCGGAACTCTTACGGCGTTCGTTGGTTCTATCCGGCGAACACTGGCATGAAGGTGTTTTGGGAATCGTGGCGGCAAGATTGGCAACGCGATACTACAAACCGGTCGTGCTGATATCAACCCGCAGCGGGATCGGAAAGGGATCCGGACGCAGCATACCGGAATTCAACCTTCACAAGGGGCTGACGATCAGTTGTGCAGATCAACTTGAAAGTTTCGGTGGTCACAGTATGGCTGCCGGGCTAAGCATTCGACCGGAAAATATCGACAAATTCAAGAATACATTCGACCGAAGCGTTGTTGATATGACCAATGATCTTGAGTTGGCTGGTAAAATCACCATTGATCGCGAACTGAGATTTGGAGAAATCACAGGGCCGCTCATTGATGAGATTGAAGCTTTGAAGCCATTCGGCAATGGTAACGATGAACCTCTTTTCATGGCTTGCGGGGTGCAAGTTAAACAAAACCGGATTGTGGGAGACCGACATCGTCGAATGCTCCTTGAACAGGTGGATGATACCACCGGCCGATCTTTTTCAGCCATTCAATTTAACATCGACCCTCAGCGTAAACCTCCGGAATTATTTGACCGAGTGGCCTTTCGATTGCAATGGAACAGATGGAACGGAAGGAAAGAAGCGCAATTGCTCGTAGAGGAAACTGACGAATCATGAGCTTAAAGGGATTAAAGGCTAGGCTTCTACAAAAATATAGAACCACACCCTACGACAAGACGCGGGCCGATGAGTAAGCGCAGTGTACAAAAACCGATGTAGGAATATTTATACCGCTTTTCAAAAATAAATTCTGAATGTGGAAGGATGGTATAAGTGGTTGTAGAAAAAAACGTTCGAATAACGGAACATTTTTTTGACAACCCCTATAAAAGACACGCAACAACCTGTTTAGACGCCAGGCAGTTTTATAAACAGCCTGCCGC
>Ga0316198_10000385_pt1 | contig 22971 bp, 22 predicted proteins | sample OudBieAanoxic_MG_FD_204935 | JGI IMG/M metagenome (GOLD analysis project Ga0316198, IMG submission 204935) | Coastal sediment microbial communities from Oude Bieten Haven, Netherlands - site A anoxic | ecosystem: Environmental > Aquatic > Marine > Coastal > Sediment | place: Netherlands...
GCGCCAAGGCGCGCCGGCTGAAGTTGGATAAAAATATCGGTCTGGTCATTATCGATTATATCCAGCTGATGCAGGGTCGGCAATCCGCAGAACGCCGTGAGTTGGAAATCTCTGAAATTTCACGGGGATTGAAAGCCCTGGCAAAGGAACTCAATATCCCAGTCGTCGCACTTTCCCAGCTCAACCGGATGCTCGAGCAGCGCAGCGACAAACGACCGCAACTCTCGGACTTACGTGAATCTGGCGCACTGGAGCAGGATGCCGATGTTGTGGCGTTCATCTATCGAGATGAAGTGTATAACAAGGATGAAAACAATCCCAACAAAGGCAAAGCCGAAATAATTATCTCCAAACAACGTAACGGTCCGATCGGCACGATTCCTCTCGTCTTTCTTAACGCCTATACCCGTTTTGAAAATCCGGTCAATGAGGACATGATCGAGCCGTATCCGGAACAATAAACCTCACACCTAACCCAAATCATAGATGCGTCGATTGCAGCACAGTAAATCCCCGATTCCGGTAATCCTCCATAAGAAGTCGACATTTGAAATTGCCCGAGTTTCGATCCGGCCCGAAGCAACAGAATTCGGAAAGCCGATTGACTGAAGCGCGACCTTTATACCGCTTTTCAAAAATAAATTCCGAATTACGGAAGGGTGGTATCAGTGGTTGTAGAAAAAAACATTCGCATAACGGAACGTTTTTTTGACAACCACGGTAGCCGTGCACCGGGTTCATAATTAGGTTTAGAAAGGGAAACCGGACAACAGCAACCATAAGGAGTACGGAACAGCAAAAACTGGATGAAAAAGCTCTTCGGAAATATCGGTGGTCTCAAGGCCAGCCAGACGCGCAGACTCGAAAAACTCTATCGTCGCCGGGTTCCTCCCGATCAAGTCATCACCTTCGAACTTGCGCGTGAAATCAGCAGCCTGTCCCATGAAATTCACCGACAGGTGGGTCTGCTTATCGATCGCAGAGGACGGATCCGCTGGGTCATCGTGGGCAATCACCAAAAAATACTCATACCGGACATCAGTTCCTATCGGGCGGCCCCAGGACGTCTACGTGGCTTAAGGTGCTTGCACACCCACCTGCAGGGTGAACCACTGACCAAAGATGACCTGACCGATTTAGCCATGTTACGACTCGACATTTTGGGAGCCCTCAGTACCGGTAGTGATGAAAATATTCCTCAGATCTACCTGTGCCATATTCTACCCGGCGCCACCGCTAAAGAACCCTATCAAATTCTACCACCGTTGAAAGCCAATGCTCTGAATATCGATTGTTTGAATCTCATCCGGGCCCTCGAGGACGAACTCGCCCAGGTACGTTCGCTTCACAAGGCTGCAAAAGGAAAAGAGCGGGCGTTGCTGATCTCCGTTACCAGCAAACCGGCCAAGCGGGCACGGGACGGATTGGCTGAACTCAAGGAGTTGGCCTGGTCCAGCGATATCGAGGTGGTCGGAACGATCCTGCAGCAACGCAAAGATATTGACTCCCGGTTTCTGATGGGTCGGGGCAAACTGGAGGAACTTATTCTCACCGCTCTTAATCGGGCGGCCTCGATGATTATCTTCGATCAGGAACTCAACTCCTCGCAAATCAGAGCGATTACAGACCAGGTTGACATCAAGGTCATCGATCGGACCATGCTTATCCTGGACATTTTTGCCCAACGCGCACATTCAAAGGAGGGTAAACTGCAAGTCGAGTTGGCTCAACTCAAATACCTGCTGCCGCGCCTGGTTGTCAAAAACACGGCCATGTCGCGCCTGACAGGTGGAATCGGGGGTCGTGGGCCTGGCGAAACCAAACTTGAGATCAACCGCCGGCGGGTGCGCGACCGGATTGTCCAGTTGGAGAAAGCACTGGTTCTCGTTCGTCGTCAGCGCAAACAGCAACGAGCGAGACGGAGCAAAAAACAATTGCCGATTATCTCCATTGTCGGCTACACCAATGCTGGTAAATCCACACTTCTCAACACCCTGACAAACAGTCAGGAACTGGTCGAAAACCGTCTTTTTGCAACCCTCGATCCTTCGAGCCGGCGCCTGCGATTTCCTCGAGACATCGAGGTCATCATCACGGATACGGTCGGCTTTATCAAGGATCTTCCCCGGGATCTCGTCGTCGCCTTCCGGGCCACTTTGGAGGAATTGGAAAGCGCCGATCTGCTCCTGCACGTCATCGACATCAGCAATCCCCGCTTTATGGACCAGATCCGGTCGGTGGAAAAAATACTGGAAGATCTGGAACTCCAAAGGCTTCAAACGATCCGGGTGCTGAACAAGCAGGATCTGCTTGAACCGGATAAGTTACGGAATCTGGCCCAAAAACTCGACGGTATCCCGATTTCTGCCAGGACGGAGGCCTCACTGATGCCTCTGGTCGTCGAGATGCAGAAACATTTCATTTATACCGCTTCTTAAAATTAATTCAGAAATACAGAAGGATGGTATAAGTGGTTGGCAAAAAAAATGTTCGAATAACGGAACGCTTTTTTGACAACAACGATAACCCACATAGGCGACGGGGAATGAAAAGGAAAGAAAAGCATTCGATGGATTTGGATAGAATCAAGAGAGTCGGCATCGCCGCTGCATATAAGGGGGCTGAAGTCCTGCGGTCCAAGTTCGGCAATATTTCACAGGCCCGGAAAAAAGGCGTCATCGATCTGGTAACTGAGGCCGATACATTTTCCGAAGAGTGCATATTACAGGTCATACGAACCGCGTTCCCGGAGCATAGCATTTTGGCCGAAGAAAGCGGCCAGGATGCCCGTGACGCATCGCTCGTATGGATCGTAGACCCTTTGGATGGAACCACGAACTTTGCGCACCAAATCGGCTGGTACGCGATTTCGATCGCATTTGCCGTGGACGGGGAAGTTCTGGTCGGCATCGTACTCAACCCTGTGACCGGTGAGCTGTTCTCCGCCACGGTCGACGACGGTGCGACGTGCAACAATCACTCGATCCGGGTCTCATCGGTCAGCAACTTTTCCGACTGTCTACTTGTTACCGGATTCCCTTATAACATCAGGGAGAATCTGGAACCGATCGTCACCCGTTTCACGCGTTGTTTGAGCGCGGCGCAGGGTATTCGACGGCTGGGATCCGCCGCCCTCGATTTGTGCTATGTGGCCTGTGGACGATTCGAAGGGTTTTGGGAAGAATATCTGCAACCTTGGGATACCGCGGCCGGTGTGCTGATTGCCAGGGAGGCCGGTGCTCATGTGTCCGATTTTTCCGGTCGGCCCCATACTCTCGCCGGCCGCGAAACCTTAGCCACCAATGGCCGTATCCATGAAGAGATGTTGAAATTGCTGCAACTGCCTTGAACGGAACCGTGAATATATTCGGTGGGATATCCGGGCTAAAAATGTGCGAAATCTCTGAATATAAGGTTCAAAATATACTTCAACGGTGACAGGCGCCCGAGGCGCACCGCAAACACTGCCGAGATTTTTCGACCCGCTCCCGATGGTCCGCAACCCATTGGCGACCACTTAAAATTTGCCCGATTGGAGCTTTTGGCGAAAGAAGTTGACCTGTTTTCGAACGGCTCCATTTTCCTTCATTCCCTTTTCAATACTGTTTATGGCGTGTAAAACGGTGCCATGATAACGGTTGAAGCTCCGGCCGATTGTCTGAAGGGGCGAATCGGTGTAGTGCCGCGCCAGGTACATGGCAATCTGCCGCGGTCTTACCAGGCCATGTTTGCGGGACCGGGAGACGATCTCGGAAAGTGAAATATCGAAATACTTACAGACCAATTTTTTAATTATATCGATGGTAATCGTGTCCCGCTCTCGGACGATATTCTTGACGACACTCTCCGCCAGCGGGATGTCTACAGGACAGCCCAGCAGGGAGGCCTTTGCGTTTACGCCGATCAGACCGCTTTCCAGTTGCCGGATATCATCCGTCAATTCCGAGGCCAGATATTGAATCACCTTCTCCGGAACCTGAAAGCCCTTCATCGCTGCCTTGCGCTGCAGAATGCGGACCCTCGTTCTAAAGTTCGGTGCATCGATGGAAGAAATCAGGCTCGATGAAAGACATGATCGCAGTTTGTCATTCAGTTTAGGAATTTCAGCCGGACGGGAACAACTCGAAAATATTATTTTCTTGTCGGCCTCAAAGAGTGAATCAAGGGTCATTGATAACTCGACCTGGGTGCGCTCTTTACCGCTCAAGTGGTGGACATCCTCCAGTAAGAGAACATCGCATCCGTTTCTGTATTTGCCCTTGAACTCCTCAATGACATTGCCGCGATAGGCTTGGACCATTTCATTACTGAAATCCTCAGCCGTCATGTAAAACACGCGTTCTTCGGGAAACTGAGAGAGGATATGATGACCGATGGCCTGGGTGAGATGACTTTTCCCCATGCCGGTACCGGAAAGGAATAAAAGAGAATTCTGCAGCGAACTTTTCCGGGAAGCCAGCGACAGTGCTGCTGAATAAGCGAAGTCGTTGTTCCCGCCGACGACATAATGATCGAATGTGAATTCCTTCCGAAGTAGGTGACCGTTATGCGGTCGGACAATGACATTGGGCAGTGAAAGTTGCCGGCTTATATCGGGTTGCGGTGCCCTTTCACCATTACCGTTTGTAACAAGAAATTTCACATCACAGGTGTTACCCAAAATTTCCTGAAAAGCGTCCGAAATATAGATGCCATAATGGGTCTGGACCCTCTTCTTGGAGAATACGTTTGGGCAGGCCAAAACCAGTTCCCCTTCATCATCCTGATAGCATTTGATAGGCTCAATCCACATTCGAAAACTGTGACAAGGAATCTTGGCCTTAATCGCAGTTTTCACAGATCTCCAGACAGTTTCCATAGGGTGCGACACTCAGAATTGTTAGGCTTTTGTTAAAGATATGGTGATTAAGTTTCTGTAATGCCTGATATAATTTCTATTTAACGTTGATGTATTACGATTTGGAAGGTTTATATAAGATTTTTTGATCTCCGGAAAAATTGTTACGTGCCTCATATCGATATCTACATGTCGGTGTCAAACCGGATTGATAGTGTTTGTGCATTAAATCGTGGATAGTTATTAACAATTTATATTCATTCGTAATCATTATAATTTTATTCAATTCAGCACCCAAACCCTTTGAAACACGTATAAAATTAATGTTAGGATTTCTTTAAGAATTTTAAGCATATCACCGGTTATCAACATTACCGGAACAAAAAAGCAATCTCTGTTTTCCTCTTATTTTCAACGTTTTTCTTCATTTTTTGTAAAAGATAATCCTTCAACCGCTCTCACCTGAATATGGGCCTGTTGAAAGCGTGTCCGTTAAAACCGTTTGAAAAAAACCATGCGGCCCTGTAGGATATGAAAGTTTTACTGTCGTAAATTCGCCCCCTGGCACACCATCGTGACCGGATCCAGACTGACACTCGCAAATGTGGGTTTCTGGAGGTCGCCTATACCCGAAAGTTACCCACAGTCCGGGCGGTCTTATTTCCTGTTAAGGTGGCCGCTAACAACCGGATAGCGCCACCAGAGAAACCAACTACTTTATAAATGGCTTCTGATAAAATAATCATTCGCGGTGCGAGACAGCACAACCTGAAGAACATCAATCTCGATCTTCCACGCAATCAGTTGATTGTGATCACCGGCCTGTCGGGATCGGGAAAATCGACCCTGGCTTTTGACACCCTGTATGCCGAGGGCCAGCGAAGGTATGTGGAGTCACTGTCCACGTATGCCCGACAGTTTCTCGAGCGCATGGAAAAACCGGATGTGGACCTCATCGAAGGGCTTTCTCCGGCCATTGCCATCGAACAGAAAACGGCTAGCCACAACCCGCGCTCCACCGTCGGAACGGTAACTGAAATCTATGACTACCTCAGATTACTTTTCGCCCGAATCGGCACGCCCTATTGCTACCAGTGCGGCCGTCCCATTAAACCACAGTCATTAGATCAGATTGTGGACCAGATTCTATCTCTTCCACAGGGCAGCCGTATCATTATATCCGCCCCCTTGGTGACCGAGGAGAAAGGCGATCATGAAAAACTTTTTAAACGCCTGCGAAAAGACGGTTTCGCGCGGGTGCGCATTAACGGCGACATCCATGAAATCGAGTCGATCGGTCGATTGGACAAGGGCAAAATTTACTCCATCGATGTGGTGGTGGACCGACTGGTTATCAAGGAAAACATCCAAAACCGATTGGCGGATTCCCTCGAACTTGCCCTGGCCCTTTCGGATGGTCAGGTCGCCGTAGACGTTCTGGACGGTAACCCCATTCTCTTCAGCGAAAAAGCAACCTGTACCCATTGTGACATCAGCTATTCAGAATTCTCGCCGGCCAGTTTTTCATTTAACTCTCCCCAGGGAGCATGTCTACGCTGTGATGGGTTGGGAACGACGACCGAATTTAATCCGGATCTAATCATTCCAAATCCTGGACTCTCCTTGAGGGAGGGCGCCGTCGTCATCTGGGCCAATCGCAGCACCATGCAATTCATCGAGTTTCTCGACGCCCTGACCGTCCATTACGGCACCGACATATATACGCCATACAAGGACCTTCCGGCACGCTTCAAGGAGGCCATCCTCTATGGATCCGGCGAAGAAGAAATTATTTTTTACTTCGAGCGCGGAGACCGCAGGGTGACCTTTCGCAAACCCTTCGAGGGTATAATCCCCAAACTGCAACGCCGCTATGCAGAAACCGATTCTTACCAGGTCAGAGAGGAAATCAAGCAGTACATGGACTTCAGCCCCTGCCCGGATTGCCATGGGGCCAAGCTCAATCGCGAAAGCCGTTTTGTGAAAATCGCGGGAATGGCGATTCACGAAATTTCCGCCCTGTCGATCAGCCAGACCTGCAAAACGCTAAAAGGATTGGAATTGAAGGGTCAGCAGGCATATGTTGCCGATCGGATTCTCAAGGAAATCGACGAACGCCTCGGCTTCCTGGAAAACGTCGGACTGGCATATCTGACGTTGGACCGTACCGCTGCAACCCTCTCTGGAGGCGAAAGCCAGCGAATCAGACTGGCCACACAAATCGGCTCGAAACTTACCGGTGTTCTCTACGTTCTCGATGAACCGAGCATCGGTCTTCATCAGCGCGACAACCGGAATCTGCTGCAAACTCTTCTAAAAATGCGTGATCTGGGCAATACCGTTCTGGTTGTCGAGCATGATGAAGAAACTATACGTGCCGCTGACCTGGTCGTCGATATGGGGCCCGGCGCCGGAGTGAACGGCGGTCATGTCGTATTTGCCGGATCTCCCGACGGCCTGCTCAAAGATACCGCCTCCCTGACTGGCCAGTATCTATCCGGCCGCAAGAAGATCGCTGTCCCCCGACACCGCAGGGAAGGCAGTGCTGCAAAACTCGTCATTAAGGGCGCCACAGCCAATAATCTGAAAGACATCGACGTCACTTTTCCACTCGGCGCCTTCATTTGTGTCACCGGCGTCTCCGGATCCGGGAAATCAACCCTTGTTCTGGAAACGCTATATAATCTTCTCGCCCAGCGAATTTACCGGGCTCGGATTCCTGCCGGTCCTCACCGTTCCGTTGACGGATTGGAGCTGATCGACAAAGTCGTCAACATCGACCAGGCCCCGATCGGAAAAACACCCCGTTCCAATCCGGGAACCTATACCGGCCTTTTCAATCACATCCGGGACCTGTTCGCCAGAACACCGGAGGCCCGTATGCGTGGATACAAGCCCGGCCGATTCAGCTTCAACGTCAAAGGCGGTCGCTGTGAATCCTGCCGTGGTGACGGTATCGTTAAGATAGAAATGCATTTTCTACCCGATGTCTATGTCACCTGCGATGTCTGTCGGGGACTGCGTTACAATCGTGAAACCCTCGAAATTCGGTACAAAGGCAAAAACATTGCCGAAGTGCTGAAAATGACAGTCAACCAGGCGTTGGCCTTTTTCGAGAGGATCGGTAACATCCGCACCAAATTGCAGACTCTGGTCGATGTCGGGTTAGGCTACATACAGATTGGGCAACAGGCGACGACACTATCGGGCGGCGAAGCGCAACGGGTGAAACTGGCGCGGGAACTCAGCAAGAGAGGAACCGGCAATTCCTTCTATATTCTCGATGAACCGACCACCGGTCTGCATGTCGATGACATCCGCAAACTACTCGATGTGCTTAACCGCCTGGTGGATGCCGGAAATACGATCGTCGTCATTGAACACAATCTGGATGTTATCAAAACGGCCGATTTCATCATCGATTTGGGGCCGGAGGGTGGTGATGAAGGGGGATACGTGGTTGCCTGCGGTCGACCCGAGGAAATCGCTGTCACAGCCGCCTCTCACACCGGCCGCTGGTTAAAAGGGGTGTTACAGAAAGCCGGGCCCGGCTGAATTATCAACCGGGCCCGGCTTTAATCTGTAAATTTTACAGGTGCGTCGTGTTTTAACTTGCAAACAGCGCAGCGATAGAGGCTGCCTGCGGATGAGCGAAGATCAGAATCAGCGATACGACCAGCGCATAAATACAAAGTGATTCGATCAGCGCCAGACCAATCAGCATCGTCACCGTGACCTTACCGGATGACTCAGGATTCCGAGCGACACCTTCGACCGCCGCTCTCAGACCCATACCCTGCCCAAGACCGCAACCGAAGGCTGCGATGGCGATCCCAAATCCAGCTGCCGTGACGCAGGCGATAAAGAACTCAAGTGCTTTTGCTTCCATACTCTACTCTACCTCCTTGTTAGAATGTTTAGTTCGGCTTCTTCCAATTTATCCCATTAACGGTAATTAATACCGCTTATCCGCGAAACAAATGCAAATCAGTGCGCATGCTCCATTGCGCCGGCAAAATACATGATCGACAGCAGGAAGAACACAAACGCCTGCACGAAGGAAACAAAGATACCCATGGCCATGATCGGCAGGGGAGCAAAAAAGGCACCGGCCAGCATGAACAGAATCATCAGAACCAATTCATGTCCCATGATGTTGCCAAAAAGCCGGAAAGAAAGGGACATGATGCGGGCGAAGTGACCGATGAGCTCGATGACGAAAATCAAGGGGCTCATCCACCAAACTGGACCCAGAAAGTGCTTGATGTATTTGGCGCCGTGGTACTTGACCCCGATGTAATGGGTGAATATAAACACCGGCAGTGCACAGGAGAGAGTCGTATTGATGCTGGCAGTGGGTGGGAAAAACCCAGGCAGCAGTCCGCACAGATTGCATACGGCGATATAAAGAAAAAGGGTCGCAACGATAGGGAAAAACCAGCGTCCTTCTTCACCGGTAATATCGACCATGAACTCTTCCATCCCACCGATGATGATTTCAAAAAAATTCTGGCCTTTGGTGGGAATCATGCTGATGCCCTTGGCCGCAATCGCCCCGCAAACGATCAGGAAAATCATGACAAACCAAGTGTAAATGATGTAGGGGTAGGCATGGGCAAAGTGTGCCGCCCCGGGCCCGAACCACTCGAACACTTTGACGAGAAACAGATAGGGATGTTCCATCCTTAGACCGCCTCCTTAAAAATTAATTTTTTTACCTCACGCAAGGTTGCAAGGGTGATGCTGGCAACCACCACGGAAAGCCCGAGAACCAGACCGACCGGATTTACAAAGTGCCCTGCAATCAGAACGAAAATAATGAAACCGCTCGCGATAAAGCGGATGTAATACTTGGCCAAAATGGCATTAGGAGACGCCAGGTGAGGCGGGGCGAGAGCTTTTCTGAGGGTTTTGGCCAGCAGGTGGAAGTTCAATGTGACCAGTAGCCCTCCGAAAATGATCCCCCGGGCGAATTCGGGCGGCGCCGTAATCAGGCCGACGATACTGGCACCTGAAAACAGAATCCAGTTGGTGCGGGTGACGAAGGATAAGATTCGTTGTTGTATATCCATCCGTGATTTTTCTTCGCCCGGGCAGAAATTTCAGAGTTTTCTGCTTTTCTTGATGGCAAGTCCGATGTTGCGATAGGCGGCCGCAATACCCAATCCCAAGCCGATCAGTGTTAACCAGGGAGTGGTATTGAATACCGATCTGTCCAGATAAACGCCTATAGCCAGACCAATGACAATCGAGAGCGACACCGAGAATCCCAGACTGGAATAGTAGGCCAGTTCACGAAAATGGCGTCTGGTTTCCCGCTTCATGTCAATTTAAACACTCACCAGTAGATGAAAATGCTCAACAATTAGCCTCCAAAACGTTAGAGCAACTAACACAGGATCATTCTCAAGTCAATTAATATTTGGTTTTTTTTCAGTAAGGACTGATAACATTAACTATTCAAATTTATTATTCTTTTTTGTGGTTTTTCGCCTTCTGGACCCCCGTAAGCCTTACAGCGATAGCCGACAGAGAAAGAATCAGCCGGTGCGTTCGACCACAATTGTCAACCGGTCAACGAATCAAGCTGGATGCTGTCGGAATCAAAGACCGGGCCGTCAAGGCAGGCATGATAATATTGGTCCCGTTTGTCTCGGGCGGTGACCGCACATCCCAGGCAGGCACCCATACCACAGGCCATCATGGATTCAATCGATACCTGGCAGGCCACGTTATGAGCATCAATGATGCCAATGACGCAACTGAGCATTTCCAGTGGACCACAGGCAAATACTATGTCAGGCCGGCGACCGACCAGGGCGATTTCAACAGGATGGGTCACAAGACATTGATCGCCGGCACTACCGTCATCGGTCGTGGTGTGAACCGACAGGCCAGCCGCAGCGAAATCATCCATGCACAATAATTCATCGCGCCTCCGCCCGCCCAGAAAAACACGGCAGTCTTCAGCACGAATACCATCTTTAATGAGATACTGGGCCAGGTAGACCATGGGAGCGACCCCGATGCCGCCGGCAACGATGAAAACCGTTTTGGCGCCGGGCGGTCGTCGAAACGCGCTGCCGAGCGGCCCCAAAATATCCAGCGTCTCACCCTGAGTCCGTCCCGCCAGCAAGCGGGTCCCTTTGCCCACCACCTTGTAAAGCAGTTCGATACCGACGACACGGTCGCCTTGCGTAATCGGTTGGTGGATAGAAAACGGCCGCCTCAACAACGGTTCGACACCTTCGGAGATGCGCAGCATAACGAACTGGCCAGGTTTGGCGCGACCAAATCCACTCGGGCAGCTCAGGCCGAGACGAAAGACAGCGGGCCCTGCAGCTTCATTCCAAAGTATTTGCGCTTTCTGCTGAAACATGACAACTGCTCTTCTTATCTCAGGCCGATAGCCGCAGCAAAACGCCCGGTTGTTCCCTCTCCACGATAGGAATAAAAGAGATCGGTTCGACAGCGGGTGCACAGTTCGCTGGAAATGATATGTTCGCGAACCAAACCGGCCTCCAGAAGCTGGTCGCGGCTCAAGGCCCAGAAGTCAAAGTGGTTATTCGTAGATTTGTATTCCCAGTACGGCCGTGGAATTTCAGTCTGATAATTGACGAACTCTGCACAGCAGGGCCCCAGTGAAGGGCCGATACCGGCGAGTAAGTCTTTCTTCGAGGACCCGAAAGTCTCCGCCATCACCTGAATCGTCATGCCAATTATATTGCGGATGCTCCCCCGCCACCCGGAATGGATATTGGCGACCACCTTCCGAACCGGATCATATACCAGGACGGGCTGACAATCGGCCACCTGAATGACAAGGAATTTACCGGCTCTATTGGTCACCATGGCGTCACCAACTGGCGGCGCTTCCCGCCCCTTTTTATCCTGAGAATCCGGCAAGACGGACACAATCCGCACATCGGCGCCATGAACCTGCCGGCAAAAAACCAGATCGTCCGCCCCCATCGTTTCGCGAACCATCGTGCGGTTACCTCGAACCCGCTCTGGATCATCACCGACACTGAAGCTGGTGTTGAGGCTACGATACGGCTCGCGGCTTATACCGCCCCCGCGGGTGAATACCGCATGCTTGATCGTGTTGAAATCTTCAAAGCCCTGGAACTGCAGGCAGGTCAAGCCGTTAGGGCTGATTTTGACAGAAACATTTTTTTTCATTGTGACATTCCGGGCAGTTGATCGATGGGGAGATCTCATAACGTTTGCAACTGCACTTTATTTGTGGTCAAACGGCTCGCGCCACAGTTAAAACATCAACCCGCAGCGCACCGCTGCCGAGCAGAACCTTGGCACATTCATTCACGGTGGCACCCGTGGTGTAGATGTCATCGATCAGCAAAATACACCGGTCTTTTATCGCGGCCGTTTTTTTCACCCGGAAGGCGTCTTTTATATTTTGCAGTCGGCCCTTACGTTTCAAACCAGTCTGGGATGCGGTGCGTCGCGTCCGCAAGAGAGCCCCCCTTTCTACGGTGGTGATCGTAGACTCACTTTCGATCCTGTTAAGCTGTCGTATGAGCGCCTTGGCCAGCAAATACGCCTGATTAAAGCCCCGGCGTCGGAAACGTCTGCGATGCAGTGGCACCGGCAGGACCAGATCAACGTCCCCGACGTCCCAGAATCTCACGAATGCATCCGCTAACATGGCCCCGAACGGGCCTGCCAGTTGGATCTTGCTGTTGTACTTGAAGCCGTGCAAGAGTGTCAATGTCAGCGGAGTATATATAGCGGCAGCCCGCGCCATTCGTAAGTTCTTAGGGACTTGCAGGCACTCTCCGCACACATGGTCGTCGCCCTCACGACTATTAAACGGCGTGCCACACACACTGCACAACGGCGACATCACCGGCACCCACCCGGCAATGCAGCGTGGGCAGACCCACTGTGCCATGTTTAACACTGCGGTTGGCGAAACGTTGCGTTGGCTCTCGTCATCGAAGCCGTTACCTGTCACAGAAGAGACTGTTTTGTCGGCATATGCCCCCCCTGTTACCGGTCCATTTAAAGAAGGATTACCCGCCGCCGGCGGGTTGAATAGAATACCGCAGCCCATGCATCTGGAAGGTAGCAAGGTCGCTGCCAGGGCATGGAAGACGCGACGAAATCCTGACTCTAATCCTTTGCGCTTCTCCAAGAGAGTGTTGGTTTTGCCGATTGTACCCGCTGCTGCCTCTGATCCACCCATCCGCCTTAGACTCCGGCAATCACTATTTCATCCGTTTGATAATTTCCTGTGCAAACTCCGAGCACAGAACTTCCCGCGCATCCCTGATCTGCCTTGCTAAATCATAGGTGACCACACGGTCTCTGACGGTTTCCTGTAAAGCCTTTCGAATCATATCGGCGGCCGCCGTCCAACTCATATGATCGAGCATCATGGCTCCTGAAAGAATCAACGAACTGGGATTGACCTTGTCCAATCCCGCATACTTGGGTGCTGTGCCATGGGTGGCCTCAAACACGGCACAGTTATCTCCGATATTGGCACCGGGCGCCATTCCCAGCCCGCCGACTTGTGCGGCGAGGGCGTCCGAAATATAATCACCGTTGAGGTTCGGCGTCGCAATGACGTGAAACTCGTCCGGCCGCAGCAGTACCTGTTGAAACAGCATGTCGGCGATCCGGTCCTTAATGACCACTTTGCCCTCGGGTTGCTCACCGCCGTAACGGTCGTAAAGCTCGGCTTCAGTGATGGTTTTGTCCGCAAAACGCTCACGCGCGACCTCATATCCCCATCGACTGAAGGCGCCTTCGGTATATTTCATGATATTGCCCTTGTGCATCAAGGTGACGCTGGGCCTGCGGTTTTTGACCGCATGTGCGATAGCACTGGCAACCAGGCGTTTGGTATTTTTTTCACTGATCGGTTTGATTCCGATGCCGGGCCGCAGTGGCAAGTGGACACCCATCTCCCGCTCGAGAAATCCAACAACCGCCTCGGCCTCCCGGCTGCCCGACTCCCACTCGATGCCCACGTACAGATCTTCGGTATTCTCACGGTAGATAACCATATCGATCTTTTCAGGGTGCTTCATGGGGCTGGGTACTGTATCGATATATTTCACGGGGCGCACACAGGCATACAGATCGAGTTTCTTACGAATGGCGACGTTCAGACTGCGAATGCCCTTACCCACCGGTGTCGTCAACGGCCCTTTGATTGCCACCGCAAATTGTTTAATCGCCTGCAGCGTCTCCTCAGGCAGCCAGTCGCCTGTTTGCTGCTGCGCCTTCTCTCCGGCCAGGACCTCTTTCCAGGCAATACTGCGCTCGCCATCAAAAGCATGTGCCACGGCAGCATCGAGTACCATCCGGGTGGCCCGCCAGATATCCGGTCCGATACCGTCCCCTTCGATAAAGGGAATAACGGGTTCAACCGGAACATACAAAGTCCCGTCGCTCTGTTTGGTGATAGTGTTCTTTGGATCCATGGAACTCAACCTTTCTCTGAGTTGATGATGCCGGGCCTCAACCGCGGTCCCGGCGGCCCGAAGTCGAACACGGAATACCGGACTCGCGGCATTGTCGGTAGACCTCGTACATTGTTACCGCCGCCGCAACAGACGCGTTCAGGGATGTTACCGGTCCCTGCTGGGGAATAGTCAGGAGAAAATCACAGTTCTGTTTCACCAAGGGCCTCATTCCGCGCTCCTCACCACCGATAACCATCGCCACCATGCCTGTCAAATCCGTATCGTAAACCGAATGACCGGTGCCCTGATCCATCCCGTACACCCACCAGCCACCTGATTTCAGGGCCTTGATTCCCGCCACCAGGTTCGTCACCTCAACCAGATGGATGTGCTCCAATGCTCCGGCCGAAGCCTTTGAGACAGCAGGCGTCGGTCCGGCGGCGCGGTTTTGGGGAATAATGACGGCTTCAGCGCCGACACCCAGCGCCGTCCGAATGATGGCGCCCAGGTTGTGAGGATCCACAATACTGTCAAGCAACACCAAGAGCCGCCCACCCGAGGCCCTTCGATTGGTGGAAACAAGGCTGGATAGCTTCATTGACGGGATCCGACCCACCCGTGCCGTCACACCCTGGTGCTGGCTCTCTTCGGCCAACCGGTTCAATTGGGAGTCGGGGACCCACTCTACCGATATGTTTTTTGATGCGGCACTCGATGCAATGGCATGCAATTTTCTAGAAGCACTCTTGCGCGACAGGAAAATTCCATTGAACTTTCTGCGGCCAGCCCTGAGGGCTTCCTCTACAGGATGAATGCCATATAAAAACTCGTCTTTCATCTGTTATTTACGGTGTTTGAGCCGGCAATCAGGAAGATGCATCACCGCCTTCTGCTCGCGCGGAATCGATAATTGCGGCCATCGCTGCGATGGCCTCATTTAAGCGGTCGTTGATGATGATGTGACGGTAAGTTTCTCTTTGCGTCATTTCCTCTTCGGCGTTTGCCAGCCGCTGTTCTATGGCCACATGGCTGTCGGAGCCTCGTTTAAGCAGCCGCGCCTTGAGCGCTGCAGAAGATGGCGGCATGATAAATATGGTAACGCTGTCCGGATAGCGTTTCAGAATCTGCTTTGCACCCTGAACGTCGATGTCCAGCAACACGTCGCTACCACGGCTGAGCGACTCATCGATAAAATCGGCCGAGGTGCCGTAGTAATTTCCATGTACCTTGGCCCATTCGGCCCAGGTACCGTTCTGAATTCCTGCCAGAAAATCAGCCCTCGAAACGAAGTGATAGTCAACTCCATTTTCTTCTTCACCTCTGGGGCTGCGGGTGGTGTAGGAAACCGAATACTTGAGATCAGGTGTCCGCTCCAGCATGGCCTTGCAAATGGTCGATTTACCTGCACCGGATGGTGCCGAGATCACATAGAGTCGGCCGTAGCCGGATGACTTCTTTTGGCTGGTGCCGTTACGGACTCGAGGCCCCAAGGTATTTTCCGGTTTCATTCCGGCTTAACTCGTTTCCTTAAGAGTTGTAAAGCGCTGGGAAATTGTTTCAGCCTGAATCGCCGAGAGCACGATGTGGTTGCTGTCTAATACGATAATGGACCGCGTACGACGCCCGTGGGTCGCGTCGATCAACCGTTTGTCATCCCGGGCCTCATCCCTTAATCTTTTCATCGGTGCCGAGTTCGGAGACACAATGGAAACGACACGATCGGCAACCACCGTACTGCCAAACCCGATATTGAGAAGTAATTGTTCCATGTTTGCTCCGTTGGCCCGTTAACGGTCTAACCGGGCATAGGATTGAGTGAGATCTATCGTTAAACACATCGGTCTGATTTAGTAAATCAACTGTTGGAGTGCTGAGAGCCTATACCATAACCGGATACCAAGTTAAACCGGCTCAACGGGCCTAACCGACTTAACTGCTACTCCACGTTCTGCACCTGCTCTCTGATTTTCTCCAGTTCCGATTTTACATCAACCACCAGGTGGGCCACAGCCGATTTGTCGGTCTTTGAGCCGATTGTGTTGAATTCACGATTGAGTTCCTGAAGCAGAAAATTCAATTTCCGACCGGCGGATTCTTCACTTTTCACAATCGTACGAAACTGATCGATATGACTGGCGGCACGCACGATCTCTTCCGTAATGTCACTTCGTTCGGCCAAGATGGCAGCCTCCTGAGCCACTCGTCCCGTATCGATTTCGACAATCCCGTGAGTCAGTGAAGCGATGCGTTCCCGTAATCTGTCGCGGTAAAGATCCAACAGGCCGCTGGATTCCTCCTTGATCTCCATCAGGTGCCGGGAAATGGCGTCGATTCTCTGGATTATGTCACGGGCAATGTATTCGCCTTCCTTTAGGCGCATGCCATCAAGGTCAGCAATTGCCCGGCACAGGCACTCATCGATATACGGCCAGTTCGAGGCGGTGTCATCCTCTGGCTCTACCGGTTTGATCACGTCTTTGAGGCCGATAAGTTGTTCAATCGATACCGGGGTTTCAATTTTTAACAATTGCTTGAGATCCGACAATGCCTGGTAGTAAGCCGCTGCTCTGTTCGCATCCACCTCATAGGCGACAGTATTTCCAGATAGTTCTTTGACTTGCATATTTATATCGATGCGTCCCCGATTGACCGTCTCTTTCAAGCGGTTTTTTATCTTTTCTTCCATAACATTGCAATTGGGCGGAAGGCGCAACACAATATCCAGAAACCGGCTGTTGTATGATCGAATTTCAACGGATGCGGACACAATTTCGCCCGTGCTCTCGGCCCTGGCGTATGCGGTCATGCTTTTTATCATCAAGAGTTGTCCCGTTTTAAGTCTATAATGTATTTTTTCCTCACCAGTGCCAGAAAGTCACGCATGCGGGGATCGGCGTAATCAGGATAGGTCCATTCCAGAGTTTGAAACGCCCCGTTTCTGTAGATCAAAGTGAGATCGGCATATATATCGCGACCGATATAGACACGATGGGCAAAGTTCTTCCCAGTGGCCAGGACAAAACGCTCCCGGAGCAAATAACCAGGGTCAATGTTGACAGACCGCTTTCCGCCTGGGGCGTAAAGGCCTTCTATGGTATTGGTCTTTTGCTTGATATCGGCCAGATCATTCTGTTGAATCAGGGCGGCGAAGACCAGCATCCGCCTGTAAAGCGGGGCCCCCATTTCGGATTCATAATAATCGGTAAAACAGAAGTCGAACCAGGGACTGACCATATCGAGGGCACCGAAAAGTTGAATGAGTCTGTCGGTGACCGGCAAGACCAGCTGCTGCTGGTTCATGAATAGGCCGAGGACAAGCTTGGCCGGTTGGGGCGGTCGGGGCAGGCTCATGGATCCAGAGGCTTAGCCTCCTCAATCAACATTATCGGTATATCGTCTTTGATTTCGTATAACAACCGGCAACTATGACAGATCAATCCATTTTGTGTTTCATTCAACTCAATATCACCTTTGCATTTCGGGCATGCCAGTATTTCGAGGAGCTCCTTGCTGATGGCCATGAACGCTGTCCTCCATTCGTTGTTCGTCACCTTGATATTACTGAAGAATTTATCAGTTCTGCTGTTCGGTTTCTGGTAGAACTTCCTTACGGTTGGATGAAAGCCAGCGGGAAATTTCATCTTTGATGGCTTTGTCCATTTCCAGAAAAGAAAACGATATCCCGATGCCGTATTTGCGGACACTATATTTTTCAATCCTCACTACCGTGCCGATGATAACAAGCGGGGCGTCCTTCCGGGTCGGAATGTTGACCTGTACGCGGGTTCCAATGGGGATCGAGAATTCATTCTCGAACAGTATTCCACCAATACAGATATTCTTACCTTTGGCTGGCTGTGTCTCGCCATCATCGAAGCCGAGCTCGCGTATCATGACATTTTTATTGAGGTCGATCCGCAAATAACGTCGTTTGTCTTCCGAAAAAAACGATATGTTGTTTTTCCCCGATCCCTTGGCCCGATAAAGAGCCTGATCGGCACATTTCATCAAGTCGGGTGTATTGGAGGCATTAAATGGATAGGATGCCAGTCCGCCGCTGATCGTCAATCGGATCCTGTTTCCTTTGTACCTTATTTCGGTGGCCGCCACACGTTGACGAATTCGTTCCCCCAGTACCATGGCATTGACCTTGTCCGTTTCGGGTAGAATAAGCACTATCTCTTCACCACCGTAGCGGGTTGCGATATCTTCTGACCGCTTCTCAGACAATATTATCTGAGCGATATGCTGGAGAACCTTATCGCCCGCCAAATGGCCGAATGAGTCATTGATATGTTTGAAATCGTCCAAATCGAAAAAAAGAACAGACAGATCGAGGTTGTGACGCCGGGCACGGTTTATTTCCCGCTCAATGGTTTCGTCGAAGAATTGTCGGTTATAGAGCTTGGTCAGACTGTCATATCGGGACGCCTTGACGGTTTTCTCGAAAATATGAATTTCAACGACTTTGGGGTTCTTGAGAGATTTATGAATGGAGCAGAAGTAGTCGCAAATGGCTGTTCGCAAACTGACCTTGCGGCCCAAAACGTGGTTGAGTTCGGCATAGTGTTCCAGGATGTCTTGCCAGCACTGTTCCGCTTCATCCGGTTCTATGACCAGGTTGGTCAACACATGGAACAGGATCGGGTATACCTCCTGGCCACCGCTGTCAACAAGGAGGCTCAATTCTTTGATCAACCGGCCTTCATTCTTGTACCGATCGAGGCACTTCAACACGGAATCCCTGATCTGTTCCATTTAAAACCTCCCTGATCTGGTTAAGCGCCGGCAAGTGCAGCAGTGATCGTAAAGGTCGGTGCCGGGGAGACGCGGTGCCACTTGTGTTTGATAAACATTTCCCCATAACATGCATCTAATTGAATCGCAAGGGATTTGGTACGAGTGCCGGGTGCTCCACAGTCAGAAAACATCCGGATATCAGCACTGTGTTTCAACACCCTTTAACAAATCGGATTATTTTGTTACATGGAGACGTTACCTTAATACCCGTTTAGAGTCATATCACGCGGTAACAAGCGATGCCGTCGCTCTTGCCGCCTGTCAGCCTAAGCCAAAGGATGGTAATGGTCGTTGCCTCTAAGACAAGGATGATCGCCCCGTTTGAAAACCGAATCTTTCAGGTGTACGACCTTCTCTGGAAGGTTGCCCTACCGTTTCTCAAACATAATCGGCGACTGGCGGACGGATTCAATCAACGCCTCTTTTTGACCTCCCGGCCGGAACCGGCAGATATCTGGATCCAGGCGGCCTCGGTCGGTGAAGCCTTCCTGGCGGTAGATCTGGTGAAACGACTGCGTCCCGATCGTGAAATATCGGTTCTTCTGACGACCAATACCCTTCAGGGTAAAAGCATTATTGATCAATCCGAGGCAGAAATCTCTTCGAACCCCCGCATCATCCGGACGCAATCCGCCTTTTTTCCCTTTGACCGACCGAGGGTTATGCACCGTGCTGTTCAGCGCATCCGTCCCAACCTTATGGTATTGCTGGAAGCTGAATTGTGGCCAGCCCACCTGGCGACGCTGAAAAGCACGGGAGCGCCGATTGTGGTGGTCAACGGCCGCTTGTCTGCCAAAAGCCTCAAACGTTACAGGCATTTTCCTTCGCTATGGTACCGGGTGGCACCGGATCGGGTTCTGGCCATGTCAGCAGCCGATGGGAAACGTTTTGCTATCCTGTGTGGCCGAGACCGGGTCAAGGTCATACCTAACCTGAAATTTGACCGGCTCGCCTTCCAGCCCCCGACTGCCAAATCGTCCAATCCCCTCAAGGCTTTGTTTGCACCGCAAGCCAAGATCCTCGTACTCGGCTCGGTCAGACGGGAGGAAGAGGACGATATCAGCAGAATCATAAACCGCATTCGAAGTGTTCAGCCTGAAACCGTGTTTTGCCTGTTCCCACGCCATGTGCAGCGGCTGAATGCTTGGTCTGCCATTTTAGACCGGCAACGCCATCCCTGGACGCTGAGATCCCATATTTTAAACGCCGTCGCACCGGGCTCGGTCATCCTTTGGGATACATATGGAGAACTGGTGCATGCTTATGAACTCTGTCGCGCCGCCTTCGTCGGTGGCAGTCTCGCTCCGTTGGGAGGACAGAATTTTCTTGAAGCAATGGCCAGCGGTGTTATACCTGTCATCGGTCCGCACTGGGATAATTTTGCCTGGGTTGGAAAAGAGGTTGTCACCGGCAGACTCGTCCGGGTTGCGACCAACTGGCAGCAAGCGGCAGACCTGTTGATTTTAGAACTGAACGCAGTACCTGAACGGGAAAAGGCGCGTCGAAAAGCCCTCCAGTTTGTCCGGGAACGCCAGGGCGGTATGACCAGCGCCTGTCAGCTGATCGAAGGTTATCTCAAGAATACGTCGTCAAATCGAACATCAGCTGTAGATGACCAGACCAGGATTTAAAATCGGGAGATGCAAGAGGATTGATGATCCGGTTGTACAATATCGTGGTGGCGGCCCTGCTCCTGTTTGGCCTGCCCGTGGTTCTTCCCTATCTGGTTTTATCGCCCAAGAGACGGCCGATTTTGCTTCAGCGACTCGGCATCGTGCTTCCCCACCCCATCTCTTGTGGCAGTGCCAAACCGGAAAATCCCATCTGGGTTCATGCCCTTTCGGTCGGCGAGGTTTTGGCCACGATACCGCTTATCAAAGCGCTCGGGCATCACTATGCCAACCGTCCCATTGTTCTCTCTGCTTCCACCCGTGCGGGCCACAACATCGCCTTGGAGAAACTCGGGTCTCTGGTGGATGGGGTCTTTCTCTTCCCTTATGACCTGATATTTTCCATTAACCGCGTTGTTGCCTGCATTCGTCCGTCAATGGTCGTCATGGTCGAAACAGACATCTGGCCGAATTTTCTTTTTGCAATGAAGCGGCGCGGCGTACCCGTCACGCTTGCCAATGCTAAGCTTTCACAAAGATCTTTCTCCGGGTATCGTCGTCTAGGCACTTTTACCACGAAATTTTTCTCCTGTTTCTCGGCTCTTTGCTGCCAGAGTCGCAGTGACGCCGAACGATTCAGGCGACTTGGAATCCCTGAAGGCATCATTTCGGTGACAGGTAACATCAAGTTCGACCAGAACCAAATGGCATTGTCTGCCAGTGACGTCACCGCTCTGCAAAAATTATTGGGCATAAGCCGTCAGCAATTGATCTGGGTGGCTGGCAGCACCCACAATGGAGAGGAAGCCATCATTCAGCAGGCCTTTACGTTGATCAAAAAAGAGAATCCCCATTTGATGTTGGTTGTTGCACCGCGCCACCCCGAGAGGTCCGGATCGGTGGCCCGGATATTTGGTGCGGCTGGATTCGATGTGGCTGCACTGTCAACCCTGGGCGGTCGTGTATCGCCAGCACCCGCCGATGTCATCGTCATCGATACCCTCGGTATGTTGAAAAAACTTTATGCGCTGGCTGATGTGGCCATGGTCGGTGGAAGCCTGATACAAATCCGCGGCATCGGGGGGCACAACCCTCTCGAACCGGCAGCATTCGCCAAACCGATCATATTTGGGCCCCATATGCACAACTTCAGGGAGATCGCCGCCATGTTGACCGCAGCTGGAGGTGCCATCCAGGTGGGCGATGGCAAGGCACTTCATAAAACCGTCAATGATCTTCTCAATGACCGTGACCGCGCACGGAAGATAGGACAAAGCGCCCACCGCGTGTTCGATGCCAACAAGGGTGCCGTAGCAAGAACCATGGCGATCATCACCGGCCAGTTGGTATCGGAACACAGGCAACCGGGCGGTACGCCAAACGACCTGCGGCCGGGGAATTGAGGTCCACAGCCAATTGACTTTTATCTATTTTTGACCTAATCTCCGTCAGTTAACCTCGGTCATCTAACATTTCCATTGCAGATCGATATGGATACACTGAACGACATTGCATTTCGCATCATTGAAAAATTTTTTTACCTTCTCGGCAGCCTTCCACGCAAACAGGCACACCATTTGAGTGAACTGCTCGGACGCCTGTGGTTTCGCACAGACATCCGGCATCGGCGCGTAGCACTTGACAACCTGACCCGAGCATTCGGCGGCGAAAAAGGTCCAGCTGAAATCGAAGGCATTGCCCGCCGGGTATTTAAAAACATCTTCCTTATTATGTTCGAAATCGGGTGGTGCCTACATTTGCGCCCGGATGATTTCAATAAATATTTTAAATTGCAAAACCGGTTCTCAGGCAACACGGGTAAAGGAGTATTGATCCTGACCGGCCATGTGGGCAACTGGGAAATGATGCCCATCGTTTCGGCCATCGCCAAACATACGGCCAATGTACTCTATCGACCGATGGACTATGTGCCTCTGGAACGGTTCTTCGCCCAAAACCGCACGCGCTTCGGTGCCAAATTGGTATCTAAAGACCGCGCGCTGCTTAGGGTGTTCAAAGCGCTCAAACGGCAGGAGTCGGTGGTCATGTTGCTGGATCAAAACGTCGGTTGGCACAAAGGCGTATTTGTCGATTTTTTTGGACAACGCGCCTGCACCAGCTATGGACTGGCGTTTATCGCTCTGAAGACCGGCGCACCGGTTGTACCCGTCTTCGTCGTGCGCGATGCAGACGGCGGCGGTTTCACGGCCGAAATCGGCCCCGAAATTCCCCTCGTAAAAACCGGGGACCACCAAAAAGACCTGGAAGAAAACACCCAACGCTACAA
>Ga0316198_10000386_pt1 | contig 22969 bp, 15 predicted proteins | sample OudBieAanoxic_MG_FD_204935 | JGI IMG/M metagenome (GOLD analysis project Ga0316198, IMG submission 204935) | Coastal sediment microbial communities from Oude Bieten Haven, Netherlands - site A anoxic | ecosystem: Environmental > Aquatic > Marine > Coastal > Sediment | place: Netherlands...
GAAGCTCGCGCTTGCAATCATCGGCGTCATGAACGCGAGCGAGCTCCAGGACGCTATTGCGCGACAAGACAAGACGGCCTTCAAAGGGATCAGCGGCGTCGGTAAGAGAACTGTCGAACGAATCCTGCTCGATTTGGAGGGGAAGCTCGACTTCGCGGCGAGCGGCACGACCGGGGTACGGCTTCGAGCGGTTCCGAGCCCAGCTGACTCGTCCGGTGACACTGTCGTTGGTGCCTTGGTGCAGATGGGATACAAACGAAGCGAGGCAGAGGCCGCGGTCGGAGCGGCAATGGGCGCTTCGAGCGACGAGAACATCGAAGGACTGTTGCGCGCCGCGCTGTCGGCCTTGTCATGACTGAAGTTGAAGCCAGAGCAAACGAGAACCTGAGCATTGACGAGCAGGCGGAGGACCGCGTGTTCGACCGAAGCTTGCGCCCCTCGCAGTTCGACGATTTCGTCGGCCAGGATCGAATCAAAGACAACCTCCGAGTCTTCGTCGAGGCTGCAAGGCGCCGGGGCGAGCCGGTCGATCACACCTTGTTCTGCGGCCCGCCCGGGCTCGGAAAGACGACCTTGGCCCTGATTTTGGCGGCTGAGCGTGGTGTGACGCTGCATTCGGCCTCAGGACCGGCGATTGAGCACAAGGGGCAACTCGCCGCACTTCTGACCAAGCTTGAGCCGAACGACGTGCTGTTCATCGACGAGATCCATCGCCTCAACGCGACTGTCGAAGAGAACCTCTACACGGCGGTGGAAGACTTCCGCATCGACATCGTCAACGGCGACGGCGCGTACGCGCAGACGCTGCAGCTTCCCTTGAGCCCGTTCACTTTGGTTGGCGCGACGACGCGAACCGGCCTGCTCACCAATCCGATGCGATCGCGCTTCGGATACGTGGCGCGCCTCGATTACTACCCGGACGACGCCCTGCGATCGATCATCGAGCGAAGCGCGCGTTTGCTCGCGCTCGCGGTCAGTGCTGAGGCCGCACAGGAGCTTGCTCGGCGTTCGCGAGGCACTCCTCGCATCGCAAATCGCCTGCTTCGCCGTTCGCGCGACTTCGCGGAGGTCCTGTCGGACGGCAAGGTAGATGCAGAGTCGGCGCGCGAAGCGCTCGAGCGCCTCGATGTCGATGCGGCGGGTCTCGATCAAATGGACCGTCGCTACCTGTCCGTGATCATCGACCACTACGACGGCGGTCCGGTCGGCATCGAGACTTTGGCGGCTGCGCTGAGCGAGCCGCGCGATACGCTCGAAGACGTATACGAGCCCTACCTGCTTCAGAAAGGCTTGTTGGCGCGCACGGCGAGGGGACGTGTGGCGACCCGGCATGCCTTCGAGCACCTCGGAAAAGAGCCACCCGCCAAGTCGCAGGCCGGCCTGTTCTGAAACTGCTGTCTGAGAATCCGCACCTCTTCGAGGGGTGCTGTTAGAGTCCTGTTCCCCCAATGAATTCCAACCCAAGCCGGGCCGGCGAGGGCCTTCTTTCGTCTGCCGAGCGCTGGACGCCAAGCGATGCGGAGCTCTGGGGACGCTGGCGTGGGTCGCTCACGGACGAGCAACGCTCAGACGCCTTGTTGCCGCTTCAGGCCGTGCTCTCGGGGCTCGTTGCGTTTCGTCATTTGGAGAACCATCCGCACTCAACCTCGGTCAGCAGCTTTCATCCAGAACTTCACGCAGTGCGGGTGGGCTACGACTGGGCACTGCAGCTGGTCGCTCGATTGCAGGGCAACGGCGCCTCACATTCGGCGCTCGTCGGCGCGACCCTCGGCGAACCGGAGCTGTCTTTGCGCGCGCTCGCACGATCGTTGCGTGATGCGCTTCAGGTCAACGAGCAGCTCCTCGGGCTACCCTTGGTCGATCTCGGCGCCTTTCAGGCGAGTTGCGACCTCTTCGTCCGTGAGCTCGGGCGCAATCGCTTCTTCCGGCCACCCGAGCCGCTAGAGTTCTCCAATGCAGCTGAGCTACTGCATCTCGAAGACCTGACACCCGAGCTCGAGTCCTGGGAAGGCGATGCCGCGAGAACAGCGAGCATGGTCTCGTTCCTCTCCTTGCTTCGCGATCATCGTTTCCTCGGCATTGCCGACCGTCAGCTCCATGAGTACGAAGGTGTCTACTGCGCGCACATCGTGGCGGCGGCCATCCGCCGGGAGCTTCGCGTGCTGAGTCGCTTTCTCTTGGTGCAGGGAGTGGAAACCTCTGCCCAGGAGCTCGAAACGAGGCTTCTCTCGGTCGAGGCGATCGCGACGGAAATCCACGCGAAGTCGCGCTCCCTGCTCGATGACCCCCTTCCCGAGCTCGACGCGCTGGGAGGCCATGCACTTGCAGCGGAGCGGATGCATGATCGAATTCACGAGCTTCGGGCCACCGTGAAAGATGCCGCCAAGCAGCTTCACGGCATGGGTCGGCCGACGCGGATAGAACCGGAGGAACGCAAGAGCGAGCGTGTCCAGCGGAACCTGCACCAGGACATCTGGGCATTTCGCTTCATCTTGCAGGCATTCATTGCGAAAGCGTCCGTCGCCTTGCTGAAGGCGCCTGACTCGAGCGATGGCGACGAGCTCGATTTCGCCAGCGAGTTTCTACGACATTTCCGCTTGTTCGGGCTGCGTTTGAGTCGGGGCACCGAGTACGGGCGCCGGGGCCCACTCACGCGAGCGGTGAGCGAGCTGAGAGAATGCGGCAGGCTCGACGCTGCCAAGCTCGCGCTTGCCGCAGACGAATGCACGCTCTTCCTCGAGCACCTCGACCATGCGCTAACCGAGATCCCACATTCGCCCGGCGGAGCTTTCGACAAGACCAAGGCGGCCGCTGAGCTTCGCGACTACCTCGCCGCCATCCGGCAGAGCCGTTTCTAGACCAGGATGCCGAACGCGGCGAGCGTTCGTTCGATGACCCAGAACGCGGCGAGCGAGCCGATGATGTAGGCAGGAATGGTTCGGTTGCTTCGCCAAGTCGACGGAAGCGCCGAACGCAAGACTGCGAAGCTCAGCCATGCGACCGCGATCACCCCGAGCTGCGCGACTTCGAGGCCGAGGTTGAAACCAAGGAGCGCGAGAGGGATCTCGTCGCTTGGTAGGCCCGCATCAAAGAGGACCGACGCGAAGCCGAGGCCGTGAAGAAGACCGAGCGCGCCAGGGAGCGCCCAGGGGTGTCGCCAGACGGGTCCCTGCTCCCCTGATTGGATTTCCAACGCGAGCACGACGATCGTCAGCGCGATCAGGGCTTCGACGAGCAAGGTGGGCAGAGACACGATCCCAAGCACCGAAAGAGCGAGCGTGAGGCTGTGACCTACAGTGAAGGCGGTGACTGCAGCGATGAGCCTGCGGTGCCAGCCAAAAAGGACGAGGAGCCCGAGAACGAAGGTCAAATGATCCCAGCCCGTGAGCAGGTGCCCGACGCCGAGCATGAAGTACTCGAACAAGGAGTGCGACTCGTCTTGCTGCGCGACGATGGTCAGCGCAGGAGTGCCGGTGTCGAGGATTGCATGGTGCACATCGCCGTCGGCGCGGACGATGCGAACGACGACGTTGACGCTCGAGTCCTCGAAGCCCTCCACTCGGACGACGGCACCGAGCATGTCCGGCGCCTCACAGCGAAGCTCGGTCGTCTCGATGATGGCAGTCTCGTCGTCGGTCTTCTGCAGCTTCGGCGGACCAAGCTGCGCACAGGACTCGGGGATCTGCGGCCGCAGCGATTGCCCGGTCGGACGCTTCACCGGAACTCGCCAGCGCATGCTGACCGTCCCTTCGGCCTGCTGCTCGAATGTGAGCACCGCGGGTGCAAGTGGATGGGCACTCACCTTCTTTGGAGTGCTGCACAGCAGCGCCGCAACGGTGACGAGCAAGAAGAGCCGCATCAGGGTGCCCTCTCGATCTGAACTCGGTAGGCTTCGCGAAGCGCGGTCATGCGCTCCTTGCGGAGCTCCTTGCGGATCTCCCCGAGTCGATCGGCGCGGACCTCGGCCCCGATGATGTCGAGTGCGGGCACGTAGGCCGGCTCGGCTGCGATGACTTTGATGAAGTGAAGGCCGTACACCGATGAAACCGGGCCCCGCCAGGTACCGATGACTGGCTCCTCGACGATCTCCGCCAGCTCCTGCCCGTAGTCCTGTCTAACCCCGGACGGCGTCGCAGACTGCTCAGGACGAAGGCCAGGCAAAGGATCCCCGAGGCCCGAAGGGACCGAGTCGCCCAGCTCTGACAATTGCTTCCGCATGTCCCGCGCATCGGCGCTCAACGTTTCGCCGCGCTTCGAACGACTCAAAAAGACGTGTTGAAGGCGCACGCGTCCCTGGCGCTCGAAACGCTCACCGTGCGTCTTGCGGTGCTCCTCCAGGTCTGCGCGGCTCGGCATTCGATCTTCGGGGACGAGCTCGAGCGCCTCCCGGGCGCGATAGAGCAACCTCGCCCGGACGACCGGATCGTGCGCCTGCATGTTCATCTCGATCGCGCGCTGGAAGAGCGCCAGGTCATCGTCCGGCGAGTCCGGTTCGATGAAACGCATATTGCGAACCAAGTGCGTGTACACGATCGGGTCGGTTCGGTCCCAGCGATATCGCCGCGCCTCGTGGAGTAGAATCGCATCGAGGACGGCGGTTTCGACCTCTGCATCCGTGGCGTCCGCCTTTACCAAAACCGTGATCTCGGGCCCCTCGACCCGGCTCTGTTCGTGGATTGCCTTGGCGCTGAAGAGTAGGCCGCCGATGAGAAAGAAGTGTAAGAGCGGACGCAGCATCAGCCGGGTGGCTGGTACCAGATCGGCGAGGTCCAGGCGCGTTCCTGGATGACAGGCTCCACCTGGTAGCAACAACGCTCTTCGAGCTCGGTCAGCGCGCCCGGGTCATCGCAGCTGACGCCCTCGCAGAGGTCCTGGTTCAGACCTACGGCTGGATCGCAGCAGTCACAGCTGTAGTTGCTCTGCGGCGTGGCCCAGTCGCGGGGATCGTCTGGGTCGTCAGTGAGCTTCTCGCACGCTTCAAAGTCATAGTCGTTGCAGTCGTACTGTGCTTGCGAGCATTGAAGCGTCGTCCAGCGGCAAGTCGGGTTCTCGAGCACGCGAGCGTAGTAGTAGGCGCGCTGCGTGGAATCGAAGCTCGGGTCGGTCCAGACAGTGCAAAGGTCAGCCGAGTCCGAGCCCTGCGTCTCACAGCTGTCGAGATCGACGCTCGCGCCGTTGTTCGCGTCCCCGGCCACGTCGAAGACCTCCACTTCGTACTCGTCGCCATTGAGCGAGCCCTTCACGATCTGGATGCGCTGAAGCGGAGCGCCCTGGACGTCCTGTTTGGCCGACACGACGAACATCGGACCGGTCGAACCGGGCTGCGGGTTCAGGGTTCCGCCCATGGGAACGCCACCCGCATCGCCCTGGGCCGCCAAGTCATCTGCATCGCAGAGGTCGGTCGGGTAGTTCCAGCCACCGAACATGCGAACCAGAATTCGAGGGCCGCTGGTGCCGAAGGTCTCTTTGCGACGAAATGCATTGAAGATCGCTTCACGCGCATTTTCTTCGGCCCATACGGCGGTCAGGCCGCCGGGGCTTAAGTACTCGACGTCTGGGAAGCCCTCGGGAGGAGGCAGGAAGCGGTTCGGTTGGCCTGCACCGCCGTGCCCTTTGAAGTCGTTCTCGGCGACGAATCCCGGTGCTGAGATGTGCGTGTCGGTCGCGGCGGTGATTCCGTATTGGAAAGGGTTGGTTCCGAGACTGGCTTCGAGCTTGAGGCCTTCGCCGTAGGCGATGCGCAGGAAGCCCTTGGGGTCGGGAGGCGTGAACCGTTCTTGCTGTGTGGTCCCGAGGTTCGAGAACGGCAGGATCTCGAAGCCGCAGAGCTCGTCCGAGGTCGCGGAGCCCGGCAGGCACTCTGAAGTGCCCTTGTGCTGATAGATCTCGATGACTGGCTCCATCGCGTTGCGCGCGACGACGTACTCCTGGGTGAACGGCTCGCCATTGGCCATCTCGTTTTTGAAGTAGTCGCCCTCGGACAGGTTGCTGTTGTGCGGAATGGTCAGCACATCGCAGCCGGTGGTCGTTTCAGTGCATTCTTCGCGAAGCCGCTCCCAGAGGCCCTCGGCGTAGGGCTCGTCGAAGTAGTTGTAGGGGAGCTGCGTCACGTTCTCGTTCTTGAACATCACGTTGCGATGGAGGTTTTTTCCCATGGGCCCGCCACTCCACTCGTACCCGGGAAAGGTCGTGAACTGACAGCTGTCACTGCGGTCATAGGCAGCCTCCGCATCGTTGACGACCCCGCGCCAGACATCCATCCCGGCTTCCAGGCAGTAGGCGTCAGCCGGACCGCAGAGCCGGGGATAGTGCGCGTCCTGTGGCTCGAACGCAGTGAGGCCGTTGATCTCGATGAAGACGAAGACGGGGTCTTCTTCGGGTTCGAATTCCTGCGCAGCGCGATAGTCGACGCACTGCTCCGCGTCGTACCCGGGCGACTGGGGATCTTGGCAGACCTTCAAGGTGCCGAGGAACTCGGCGTGATCGCTCAACATGACGAAATCCAAAGGCCGATCGATGCTGGCCATTCGACTCGGAGATCCGTCCTCGGTGTAGGGCTGGAGCGCGATCGTCTCGCCTCGGGCGAATGAATATGCGTCGTCCTGGCTCGTTCGGGTGCCCTGCATGTTGGCGTCGAACGAGAGCTCGGTGTGGATGTGTGTGTCGCCCCAGTAGACCTGGCGAAGCGGGTCGAAGTCGGCGCAGCGCCCGAGCTCGTCCGGGGTGCTACTGGTCTCGTCGGTGCCGCAGCCGAAAGGTGAGACCGCGATCGCAAGTGCGCAGAGCGTTCGAAGTAAGTTACGGGGCATCGCGTAAACCTAACGGAAGCGGCCGATATTGCAATCGACGGCTTAGATTTCGATTTCGCCCGAGTAGACGAAGCGCGCAGGGCCTTCCATGAGCACGCTGTCGCCGGGCGCGCGCACCGTGATCAAGAGCGTTCCGCCAGGGAGTCGGATGCTCAGCTCTTCGTCTCGCTGAGCGCGACCGGTCTCAACAGCTGCGACCGCTGCAGCGCAGGCACCAGTTCCGCATGCCTGTGTCCAACCTGCGCCACGCTCGAGCACGTCGAGGCGCATCGCGCTGCCCTCGCGTTCCGAAACGAAGCCCACATTGACGCCTTCGGGGAAATGGGGGTCGCGTTGAATCTCAGGACCAAGCTCGAAGCGAGCATCGCCCAGCTCGTCGAAGGTCACCGCGTGCGGGTTTCCCATCGACACGGCGCTGAGGCGAAGCGTCCGTCCGTCGACCTGAAGCGGATGATCGAGCCAGGGCGTGGCGGAGCTAAGCGGCAGGTCGGCCGGCAGCAGAGACGGCGGCGCCATCTGCACGGCCACGGATTCAGCGCCCGGCCGGTTGGTTACGACACAGGGATGCGGCCCTGCCAGGGTGGCGACGATCACCTCGAGCGCCGCCTTGCCCGCGCGACGCGCAAGGTGCAGCGCCGCACAGCGAAGCCCGTTGCCGCACATCTCGGGCACAGAGCCATCGGAGTTGATCACGTGCATCGAAGGCGTGGCGACATCGAGGACGAGGACCCCGTCGCCCCCTACTCCGCGATGCCGATTACAGAGCGCGATCGCCTGATCGGTCGTGAGCAGAACACCGCCAAGCGCTTCCTTCTCGACGATGAGGAAGTCGTTTCCGAGACCTTCGTATTTGTAGAAGGGCAGGAGCATCCGGGAAGGGTTCTAAGGCTCCGGGCCCGCCGCGGCAAAGCAGCGACACTGGCACTCCCTCCCCGTCACCCCAACCCCCCAACCCACCCGCGGCAGCGCGAGCCCGAAGGGCGAAGCCCGGCGCAAAGCGCCGGCAAGGCGGAGCGCAGCGACCGCCGCGCCAGGCACGCTGCTCACTCGCGTGAGAGTGATACCAAGACTACGGGTGGGGGTGGGCGGGGCGGTGTAACAAAACCACACCAGGCAACCCGCCCGACACCCCGCTTCAACGCACCCGCGGCGGCACAAGCCGCATGGCGACAACCAGCCCAACCCCCCACCCCACCCGCGGCAGCGCGAGCGCAGAGATTGCGCCCCTCACGCCCTGGCAACGAAAAACCAAGTATTTAACTGTCATTTTTTGTACGAGGCTCACGCATCTTCTTCGCGCCCGAAAAAGATAAGAATTACATGTGGCAAAGCTGATAAAAGGACCCTAGGGTCTCTATATGGTGCCCCAAACACGGGCTCCGTGAACCGGGAGATTGAGATGCGTTCTTTGATTGCGGTGCTCTGCGTCTGGGCCCTCGGCTTCTTGCTGATCAGCGGCCTGCCAGGCTGACACCGACACAGGTTCGAATTGGAGTGCTTTTACGTCGACTGAACACGACGCAGAAGCTGGGGGTGAGCCCATCATCCCCACCCCGTCGCCCCACGCTAGCCCCTAGCTGACGGGGTGAGGCGTCGTCAGCTGTCGAGCGCGCCCGGAGAACCGTAGCGAGGAATACGGCAGTATTTCGCAGCGAAGGTTCGAGGACGTAAGCCGACAGATGCCGGCGCCTCGCCCCCTCAGCTGCTGAAGAGTCTGAGTTGTGACGGTCGGCGAGCGCCCCCACAGGGGCGCAGTGAGGAATACGTCCGTATTCCGCAGCGGAGCCCCGAGGAGGTAAGCCGCCGAATGGCGTGACTCAGACTCTTCAGCTGCAGCCCATGGAGTTGCCGCAGTTCAGGCAGCGATAACAAGCCCCGTTGCGCACGGTGATGTGCCCGCACTTATCGCACATGGGTGCATCGCCCATCATCTCTCCGAGCTGCTGGTCGAGTGCGTTCCCGTGATGAGCGCTGTCGTCGAAACCAAAAGTGACCTGCTCGGCCGGCTCGATGGCCGGTGGCGGCTCGCTCGGCTGCGTCCCTTCCAAACGGTGCACGGCGGCGACGTCGGTTGGGTTCTGGAGCTCTTCCTGCTCCTCCTTTGGCGGCACCTGCGCGAAGTCGTATTGCTTGAGGTACTCGACACCGAGCACGCGGAAAACGTAGTCGATGATCGATGTGGAGAACTTGATGTTCGGATGACCTTCGACGATGCCCTGTGGCTCGAAGCGTGTGAAGGTGAACTGCCGAACGTAGGCGTCGAGCGGCACACCGTGCTGAAGCCCCATCGAGACGCTGATCGCGAAGCAGTTCATCAGCGAGCGGAACGCAGCGCCTTCCTTGTGCATGTCGACGAAGATTTCGCCGAGCGATCCATCCACATATTCGCCCGTGCGAAGGAAGACTTTGTGCCCGCCTATGCGCGCTTCTTGGGTGAAGCCGCTGCGCTTCTTCGGAAGACGGTGGCGTCGGGTGGTCGGTGGCGTGAGCCACTCCTGCACCGGAGTCTCGACTACGGGTTCGGTAGCCTTTGCCTCGGTGGCTTCTTCCTTGGACTCCTCCTTGGAGTCGTCCTTGGTGTTGAGCGGCTGCGAGGACTTCGAGCCATCCCGGTAGAGAGCAATCGCCTTGAGACCGAGCTTCCAGCCCTCTTCGTAGATCTCCTCGACATCCTCGATGGTCGCTTCCTTCGGAAGGTTGACCGTCTTGGAGATCGCGCCCGAAAGGAACGGCTGGGCCGCGGCCATCATGTGCACGTGCGCCATGGGATCGATGAAACGCTCGCCGATCTTGCCGCAGCGGTTTGCACAGTCGAAGACCGGCAGGTGCTCGGCTCTGAGGTGCGGCGCCCCTTCAACCGTCATGCGACCGATGACGACGTCGTTGAGCTCCCCGATCTCTTTTTCGCTGTGACCCCAGAAACGAAGCAGGTGGAAGCCCGGCCTGTTGTAGGTGGCCGCCTCGATGCCGAGTCGCTCGTACGCTTCGGTGCCGATGACCCAAGGCGCCAGCGCTGCACCGACATCGAATACTCCGCGAAGTGCGGCTTCGGCTTTTTCGATTTCGCGCTCTGTAAGCCCGTTCTCGAGCAAGGCCTTGCGGCCGCAGTGCGGCGCACCCGTGAAGGTGTTGGTGCCGGTCACGTAAGAAACGATGTCCGCGAGCTGTGCTTCGGTGTAACCGAGTCGCTTGAGGGCATTCGGCACGCTCTGGTTGACGATCTTGAAGTAGCCGCCGCCAGCAAGCTTCTTGAACTTCACCAGCGCGAAATCCGGCTCGATCCCGGTTGTGTCGCAGTCCATCAGAAGGCCGATGGTCCCGGTCGGAGCGAGCACCGTGGTCTGCGAGTTGCGGTAGCCGTAGAGCTCGCCGAGCTTGCAGGCGAGATCCCAATCCTCCTGCGCGGCCTGGATCAGTTCGGGCGGACAAGCAGTAGGCTCTTCGTCGGTCATCCCAGGACCATTGGCATCGTTGATGCGGTAGGCTGCTTCACGGTGCTTGCCCATGACGCGAAGCATCGGCTGACGGTTGCGTTGGAAGCCAGCGAACGGGCCCTTGCTCGCAGCGATTTCCGAGGACGTCGCGTAGGCGTGACCGCAGAGCATCGAGGTGAGGGCGGCGCAGATCGTCCGGCCCTCGTCGCTGTCGTAGGGAATACCGAGCTGCATCAGCAGGGTGCCTAGGTTGGCGTAGCCCAGGCCTAGAGGCCTGAAATTATGGCTGTTTTTGGCGATTTCCTGGGTCGGGTAGCTCGCGAAATCCACCGCGATGTCCATGGCGGTGATCAGGACGCGAATCGCCTGTCGGTAGCCTTCAATGTCGAAGCGGCCCTCTTCGTCGAGGAACTTCGACAGGTTGATCGAGGCCAGGTTACAGGCCGAGTTGTCGAGGAACATGTACTCCGAGCACGGGTTCGACGCGTTGATGCGGTCGGTGTTTGGGCAGGTGTGCCAGTCGTTGATCGTGGTGTCGTACTGGACCCCGGGATCGGCGCAGGCCCATGCCGCCTGAGCGACCTTGCGCCAGATGTCGCGCGCGCGGTACGTGTCGCAAATTTCGCCACTGGTGCGCAGCGTCGTCTTCCACTCACCGTCGGTTTCGACCGCCTTCATGAATTCGTCGGTGACGCGAAGCGAGTTGTTCGAGTTCTGGCCAGAAACTGTATGATAGGCCTCGCCGTTGAAGTCGGACTCGTAGCCGGCTTCGATCAGCGCCCGCGCCTTCTTCTCCTCGCGGACCTTCCACTCGATGAAGTCGACGATCTCGGGGTGATCCATGTCGAGGCAGACCATCTTCGCGGCGCGGCGTGTGGTGCCGCCGGACTTGGTGGCGCCCGCTGCGCGGTCGAGAACCTCGAGGAAGCTCATGAGGCCGCTCGAAGTGCCGCCCCCGGAGAGTTTCTCTTGCTTGCCGCGGACCCTCGAGAAGTTGGTGCCGGTGCCCGAGCCGTACTTGAAGAGTCGCGCTTCGTTCTTAATAAGCTCGTAGATCGCCATCAGGTCGTCGTTGACAGCCTGGATGAAGCAGGCGGAGCACTGTGGGTTCTCGTACGCCGTGCTGGTTTCGAAAATGACGTCCTGCTCCGGGTCCCAGGCGTAGTTTCCGCCGGAGCCCTCGATGCCGTAGCGCTGGTAGAGGCCGCAGTTGAACCAGACGGGGGAGTTGAAGGCGGCCTTCTGATTGATGAGGAGGTGAGAGAGCTCGGCCTCGAAGGTGTCCGCGGCCTCTTCGCTGGCGAAGTAGCCGCCGAACCTGTCGCCAGCCTCGCGGAGCGAGTGGGCTACTCGGTAGACCAGCTGACGGACACTACGCTCGCCCAGGTTCTTGTCGCCGTTGATGCCGGCCTTGCGAAAGTACTTGGAAACCGCGATGTCGGTGGCGAGCTGGCTCCAGCCCTCTGGAACCTGCGCCCCCTTGAGCTCGAACACGACCGAACCGTCGGAGTTGGTGATCTGGCTGTCCCGAAGGACGTATTCGACCGCGTCGAGCGGGTCTGTGCCGGCCTTAGTCAGCTTGCGTTCCATCGAAAGACCGCCCGCTGTCTGCGAAACTTCGGCGCGCCGGGCGCCCTCGATCTCCAAATTGCTAGTCATTCCCCTCGTATCCAATGCCACAGCATACCTCCAACCAGACGCAACGATCCATCCAGGGAGAATTCACCCTTGATCCCCAGGCAAACCACCCACTATCCACAATCGCCCCACAATAGGTTGCGCTGGCAGCCTCCTAGCCACCACAACCGCTTGGGGCGAGCCTGCGAAGTAGCTCCGCGGGACAGTGCCAGTCAAGCAGAAACGATCAGCCTTCTGTGCTTTGTTCTTTTCGCTTGTGATATCAAGCGATTGAGAGCTTTGAACAGGGGTTAATTCCGCCGTTTCGCACTGCGTCATAAAAACTCTCAGGTCAGATCGCATTAGATGACAACCCATGTATGGCAATAAATCGCATGCTACTAGATGTTGGGGTGCACGAGAAAAAACCCGCAATATTTGGGGGTTTCATGTGGGTAGACACCCGACAACAGCAGCCATGCTCTCACCCCTGCATCGAGACATCCCGCCCTCGGCTACACCTTCAAGATCGTTCCGCAAGTCCCCGTAATGCGAGTCCTTCTGACGACTGCGTCGTGCCGCGGTGCCGAACTGCGATAAGAGCAGATCATGAAGGTCCATCTGATCGACGGAACCTACGAGCTCTTCCGGTCCTGGTTCGGGGCGCCGGGTGCAGAGTCACCGACTGGGCAGGAAGTGGGCGCGACCCGAGGCTTTCTGCGCTCGATGACGGCCTTGCTCAGGAGCGCGGAGGTCACACACCTGGCCTGCGCGTTCGACCAGACGGTCGAGTCTTTCCGCAATCAGCTCTTCGATGGCTACAAGACGGGAGAAGGTCTGGAACCGGAGCTCTTCGCTCAGTTCGAGCTCGCCGAGCGCGCCAGCCGAGCACTAGGCATGGTGACCTGGCCCATGGTGGACTTCGAGGCTGACGATGCGCTGGCCGCTGGCGCCGCCAAGTTCGGCGACGAGCCCGAGGTCGAGCAGGTGGTGATTTGCTCGCCGGACAAAGATCTCTGTCAGTGTGTGCGCGCCAAGGAAGTGGTGACGCTCGACCGGCGCACAGAGATCGTCTTGGATGCAGACGGCGTCCGAGACAAGTTCGGCGTATCGCCGGAGTCAATCCCCGACTACTTGGCCTTGGTCGGCGACGCGGCCGATGGGATTCCCGGCATCGCGCGCTGGGGCGCGAAGAGTGTAGCAGCGGTTCTCGGCAGGTTCACTCACCTGGAAAACATTCCAGACGATCACGGCGACTGGGATCTGAAGGTCCGCGGCGCGGCGACGCTTGCGCAGAACCTTCGCGAGAATCGTGGAGCCGCAATGCTCTATCGGAAGCTCGCGACCCTGCGCATCGACGTTCCGATCAAGGAGTCCTTGGAAGAGCTTCGCTGGCATGGCCCGGACCGCGCGGCCCTCGCAACGCTCTGCGAGGAGCTCGGCGAGCGAACGCTGCTCAATCGAATTTGATCAGACAGAGCGCTCGTCGGCTCGGAGCGTGGTCAGATACTCGCGCGCGCGGCTCACATAGCCCGCTGCGCTCTTCTCGAGGTTTGCGCGCTTGCTCGGGTCGAGCTGGCGAACCACCTTACCGGGCGAGCCGAGAACCACCGAATAGTCCGGGATTTCCTGTCCCTGGGTGATCAGCGCGTTTGCGCCAATGGTGCAGTACTTGCCTATCTTCGCATTGTTTAGCACGACCGCGTTGATGCCGATGAGGCTGAAGTCACCAACCTCACAGCCGTGCACCATGGCGTGATGACCGATCGTCACGCCCCGCCCGAGGACGAGACGGATGCCCGGATCGGTATGAAGGACGGCGGAGTCCTGAATGTTGGTCTCCTCGCCGACGATGAGCTCGTCCGAATCGCCGCGCAGCACCGCGTTGAACCAGACGCTGCACTTGTCTTTCAAGACGACCGATCCGATCACGTCCGCCGAGGGCGCCACGTAGACTTCGCCGTCGATCTGCACTCGCCGCTCGCCGAGCTGGTAGATCATCAGAGCGCGCTGCCTTTGAACAAGACAGGAGAGTAGATGTTGAGGCCGATCGTGACCTGCCAGGTCTCCGCGTTGAGTTGAGAGTCGCGGCTGGTGAATCCGTAGAATGTCGGAAAGCGGAAGCTTGCGAAGACGTCCATCATGGTGCTCTTCGCTTCGACGGTGTAGCCCACGGCAAGGCCGAGGGGGATGAAGTAGAAGGGGCCATTGACGAGTCCCGAGGTCAAGGTGCGGATCGTCTGACTGAGGTCGAAGAGGTTCATGCCACTGTGGACCTTCAAGAACAGCTGATCGGTTGCGTTGGCGACGAAGGTCAATGGGATGTTGAGCGACCAGACCGAGGGGCCTGCCGGGTTCTGGTCAAACGTGAACTCGAGCCCCGTGTCGAACGAGAACTGCTCTTGGATGATGAAGCGCATCGGAATGCCGCCGAGGAAACCAAACTCGGTACGGGACGGAATGCGGAACACTGCGTCGACCGCGAGCTTCGCGTGTTCCTTTGAGAGCGCTTCGAAGCGGCCGTAGACAGGGATATCTCCGAACTTGGCATCGGGAGACATGCTGAAGGTGATCAGCCCCTCACCGCCGAATCCAAACGTCGGGAAAACGCTGACGCCGGGGAAGGAACCGGTTCGATACCGGGAGAAGCCGAGCTCGAAGTCCCGGGCAAGGCTGATCGCCACCCCGAAGTTCATCGTGGAGATCGTGCCCGTCGGGCCAAAGGGCTGAGACATTCCCGACACGTCCTCCGTCCGTCGGCCGACGACCGTGTCGAAGGTGCCCCGCATCATCCCGCGGGGCATGGTCAGATTCCGGTTCGCATATCGAAGGTCGTAGAACTCCGACGCGCGGCGCTTCGTGTTCTCGATGACGGGCGGCACCGTCTCCTCGACCCAGTCGGGGTTCCGCTGCGAACGCTCCTCGTCTTGGGTGGGAGGCGCATCGGACCAGTCCGGATTGGCCGGTTCCCTTTGCTCGGGCTCGGTGCGCTCTACGGGCTCGGGCTCCGGCCGCGCCTCGGGCTCCGGTTCCGGCTCGACCGGGGCTGGCTCGGGCTTGCTGGGCGATGCGATGGGCTCACCCCAGCCGCCGGACTGGGCCAAGATAGCGGCCGGCTGTGCGAGCAAGGCAAGGCTCAGAACCGCGACAAAACAGAAGCTTCTACACACGACCCCGGCCATAAACCAATCGCAGTGCCCTGCCAAGCACCGAACCCGGGGTCAACCAAGAGCCCACATTGCGCGCGGCACGCACATGCCTATACTCGCGCCCCTCTGGCGATGTAGCTCAGGTGGTTAGAGCGGGCGTTTCATACGCGCTAGGTCGGTGGTTCGAGTCCACCCATCGCCACCAGGTCGGAAGCGGCGCCTTCTGCGCGCTCCCTGACCAAGTCACGGATCTGACCAAGCTCGAAGGGCTTTTCGAGACAGGGCAACTGTGTTTGCTCCAGAAATGCCCTGGCCGGAGCTGTGAAGGCACCGCCTGTCATGAAGACAAAGCGCGAGGCAAGCTCGGGGCGCTGGCTCGACACCTGGCGGAACACTTCCATTCCGCTGACCTCGGGCATCATCAAGTCGCAGAACACGACATCGAAGGGCTCCCCGGAGCAGAGGCGTGCAATCGCTTCTTTGCCGCTTGAGAAGACCTCCACCCGGTGATCGCGAAGCGCGCGCCGGATCGAACGGCCGACCAAGGGTTCGTCGTCGACGACCACCACCGATGCGCTCGAGCCGGCGGTCGCGGTCGGCGGTGCCTGCGTTCGTTCTCGAACGTCCATACGAACGGATGCCGGCAGTCGCACTACGAACGTGCTGCCGTGGCCGGGCTCGCTCCGCGCCTCGATCATGCCGCCCGCCTCTCGGATGATGTTCCTGCAGATCGACAATCCGAGACCGGTGCCCTCGGAAATGCCCTTGGTCGTGAAAAATGGCTCGAAGACGTGACTCATGCGGTCGGGCTCGATGCCTGTCCCGTTGTCGCTGACCTCGACCAGGGCCCAGCCTTCTTCGTCGGTATGGCTACGGACCGTGATGCGGTTCTCTGTGACCGCGCGCTCAGGCATCGCCTGGGCGGCGTTGATCAGTAGATTGAGAAACACCTGTCCGAGCCGTGACTCGTTGACGTCGACCGCAGGTGTCGCACCGAAATCCCGGTCGAGCGTTGCGCGGTGGCGGATCTCGTTCCAGCAGATGTTGATCGAGGATTCGAGCACGCTTTGCACATCGACATTGCCCCGCTGTTCGTCGTCGACGCGCGAGAATGTCTTGAGGTCGCGCACGATGTTTTGCATGCGGATCGCGCCGTGAATGGCTTCGTCCAGCTGCTGCCGCGCGAGCTCGAGGGAGCCGCTGTCGGCGTGAGCGTCGATCTCTTCTCGCGTCAGGCGCAGATTGGAAAGCACGTACATCAGTGGGTTGTTGAGCTCGTGTGCAACGCCTGCGGTCAAGGTGCCGACAGAAGCCATCCGGTCTGCAAACGCGAGGCGAGATTCCATCTCGTGTCGCTCCGCCGCGTGGCGATCGCCCTCTGCGATCGCCCGTTCGGCGATCAGTAGTCGAGTCCCGAGAATCTCCGGATCGATCGGCTTCGAAAGATAGTCCGACGCGCCGGCATCGAGGACCGCGTGGAGGTCCTCGGCGCGATTGCGGCCAGTGATGACGAGAATGAGCACATGGTCGCCGCCCGGCCGACTGCGCACCGCGCGGCAAAGCTCGAGCCCGGACATCCCTGGCAGGGTCCAGTCGACCAGCATCAGCTGAAATGCTTGGCGCTCGTGCGCCTCCAAGGCCTCCTCGGCGGTCCCCAGCATGGTCACCTCGTGACCTCGCTCGCGCAGGAGCTCGGTCAGGAGCTTCCGGACGGAGCTCGAATCATCCACGACCAGGGTTCGCAATGGGACGGCGGTCACTAGCCCTAAAGTCTATGCGAATTGGGGAAAAGGTTCATGGTTTCGAGACGATCTTGACGCGGGCAGCTTCGTAGCTATCGTGAAGCTGGATAACGCGCCGCGTCATCCATGGGAGGGTAGAGACATGATTCGCAGTGGCCAACTTAGTCGGAGCAGCACCCGGCTTCAAAAACAGGGAGCGCTCTTCTTGCAGCAAACCCGGGGTGCCGGCGAGACCTTTCTCGCGGAATCACGGGATGCGGGTGTCACGTTCGTGCGGGATCTCGGGGCGGCAGGCAACAAGCTTGCCGGGACCACCGGCCAATCTGCGAAAGCGCTTCGCAAGGCTCTGCTCAAGGAGACCCTGGATTGGCAGCGTCTCGTGATTCAAACCCGGGAAGCGTACGTGGCCGCGCTCAGGGATCGCTTCGTTCGTGCGGAGCGGCAGGCACTGAGCACACGCGAGGCGCTCAAGCCTGAAGCCGTGGAAGCAACGGTACTCGAGTCGGCCAAGGGCCTGCTCGAAATGGCGCAAAGCCGGGTCGACGAACGGCTCGAGCAGGCGGCCAAGCCCGCGAAGCCCGTGGCCGTCAAAGCCGCAAAGAAGCCCAGGGCGGCGAAACCAAGGCCGGCCAAGGCCGCAGCAAAGCCAGAAGACGCTCCGCTACGCAACTACGACAAGCTGACCGCCAAAGACGTCGTGAACCGGGTTCAGAGGCTTTCGGGTCCGCAGGCGATTGCCGTTCTGGAATACGAGCGGGCTCGGAAGAAGCGCGCGACCGTCATTCGGGCCGCAAAGCAGCGCCTGAGCGTCGCTAGCTGAGCTTGGACGAAGCATCTGTACAGTGGACCGCGCTGCACTACACTGCGGCCGTGGGCGAAACCAAACAGGTCCTCGTTGCCGACGACGAGGACAACTTGCGCCGCGTCCTACGGGCGCAGCTTCAGCACGATGGCTATGAGGTCCACTGCGTTGCCGACGGGGAGGCCGTCCTCAAGGCCTTGTCGGAGCATCACATCGATGTACTGATCAGCGACCTTCGCATGCCGAAGCTAGACGGTATGGAAGTGCTCAAGGCGGTCGGTGCGCGTTTCCCAAACGTGCCAGTGATCATGATTACCGCGCACGGGACCGTCGACACGGCGGTCGAGGCACTCAAGCTAGGGGCGTTCGACTACGTGACCAAGCCTTTCGATCGGGCTGAGTTTCGGGCGGTCGTCGCCAAGGCAGCGCGGACAAGGGAGCTCTCCCAGAAGCACGTGAGCGGAGATCCGAACGAACGCGGGCGCTACAGGATCATCGGAGAGTCCGAACCGATGCACGGCGTGTACGACGTGATCGAAAAGGTCGCGAACACGCCCAGCACCGTCCTGATTACCGGGGAAAGCGGGACGGGCAAGGAGCTGATCGCGCGGGCGCTCCACGAAAACAGCTCTCGCAAGCGCAAGCCATTCGTCAGCGTGAACTGCGCCGCCATCCCGCCTGACCTGCTCGAGAGCGAGCTGTTCGGCTACGAGAGAGGCGCCTTCACCGGGGCCGTCACGAGCAAGCCGGGCCGCTTCGAGCTAGCGCACGGCGGCACCCTGTTTCTAGACGAAATCGCGGAGATTCCGGTCAGCATGCAGGTGAAGCTCCTGCGCGCGCTGCAGGAGCAGCAGTTCGAGCGGGTCGGCGGCATCAAGACCATCACCGTCGACAGTCGCCTCGTTGCCGCAACGAACCGCAACCTAAAGGAGATGATCGCCGAAGGCGGATTTCGGGAGGATCTGTACTACCGCCTGAATGTGGTCCACGTGCATCTGCCGCCCTTGCGGGCCCGCCCCAGTGACATTCCGCTGCTGCTCGAGCACTTCGTCCGCAAGTTCAATGACAAGCTGGACCGCTCCGTCACGGGCTTCGATGACGACGCGCTGAAGCGCCTGCTCGACTACTCCTGGCCGGGGAACATCCGGGAGCTCGAAAACGTCGTCGAGCGATGCATGATCTTCGCCGAAGATGGCGAGGTCGGCACACCGCATCTGCCGCCGGAGATTTTAGACGCCGAGGACGAGCTTGGCTCCGGCTCCCTCGCGGATATAGCGGCGACGCCTGGGAAAACCGGTCTGAAGGAAGCGGTTCGGGAAGCCACGGTCAAGCTCGAACGTGAGTTCATCGGGCGGGCGCTCGATCAAACGGGCGGTAACGTGACCCACACCGCGCGGCTCCTGAAGATTTCCCGCAAGAGCCTCCAGAACAAGATGAAAGAGCTCGGTCTCAGAAACGACTGAGGGTCATTCGCCGGCAGCCTCGTCACGGGGCGCAAAGAGCATCGCCTCGAGGTCTTCGCGGCTCACGGGCTTTTGCAAGACCGGATTGGACACGGCAGCGGCGAACTTCCGGAGTCGTGGTGTGAACGCGCCACCGCTCATGAACACGATCCGGCCGGCTAGCTCCGTATGTTTCTTCGAGACCGCGTCGTAGAATGACTTCCCATCGACCTCAGGCATCATCAGGTCGCAAATGATAGAGTCGAACGCGGAGTCTTCGGACAGATGCGCAAGCGCTTCGACACCGCCTAGGACCGTCACCACATCGTAACGGCTCTGCAGGCGTCTCCGAAGCGCCGAAAGCACCATGGCGTCGTCGTCGACGATCAGAAGCCGAGATCGCTGGAGCGGAGCTTCCGAGATTGGCCGGCTCTCGCGAACTTGGTCGACCACGGTCAGCCCAGTGTCGAAGGGAAAGACCAACTCGAAGCAGGACCCGCCATCTGGAAGGTGGTGCACGTCGAGCCGCCCGCCGTGCTCTTCGGCCACGCGCTGACAGGCGCTGAGGCCTAGGCCCAATCCGCCAGCATGCGCCTTTGTCGTAAAGCCCGGCGTGAAGATCTGCTCGCGATGCTCGGCGTCGACGCCTGCCCCGGTGTCGCTCACCGAGACGACGACGTGCTCTGCCACGACCCGCGTGGAGACTACGATGCGGTGTTTGTCGTAGGCCCCGCCCTCGATGGCCTCGGCCGCGTTTGTCAGCATGTTGACCAGGGCTTGAACGACCCGTCCAGGGTACGCGGCGATCATGGGAATCGGCTCGAAGCGTTTCACCAGCCGTGCGCGATAGCGGATCTGGTTGAAGACCATCGCGCAAGCGTCGTCGACGACGCGAGTGATGTCGAGCATCTCGGCGTGGCTTTCGTCGGCGCGGGAGAAGGTGCCGAGGCTGCGTGCGATGTCTTGAATGCGATGCATGCCCTTGTAGCAATCGGTGAGCATGTCAGCGGCGTCGTCGATCACCTCCTGCAGATTCGCATCAGCGCTGATTTGCTCGAAGGAGTGCGGGGTGATCGCCTCTCGGGTAGCCAGATCGACTCGCAATTTCCGGATGAAGCGACGAATGGTTTGATGAGATTCGCGGAGGCTCTCGAGGTTGGCAAGCACGAAGGTGAGCGGGTTGTTCACGTCGTGTGCCAGGCCGGCCGCAAGGCGTCCGACGGTGCGAAGACGGTCTTCGGAGACGCGCGGCCCGGGCATGGCCGGCGGCGCGCTCGACGATGCCCCGGGGAGCAGGCTCGGGCGGAACGAGGGCTGCATCTGAATGATGATCCCGTCGCGCCCATCCCAGATCGACACGATCGCGGTCGCGGTGAGCGGGGACACGGCGCCGCTCGGCTGCTGTATCCGATACGTGACTGAGTTGCCCTCTTCCGGAATCGCGTGCTCGAAGGGCTCGCCGATGAGCAGCTCTTGGTCAACGCCGAGTAGCGTCCCGGCGGCCGCATTGGCGAAGAGCACGCGGCAAGCCTTGTCGACGACGACGATACCGTCCGTTGCGCGCGCGAGCAGCAATCGGCGTTGCGTCTCGACACCATGAGCCTCGCGGAGCTGCACCAGAAGGCGACGGATCTCGTACTCTCGGTTGACGGACTGCTGCAGGCCCGCCACGTACGGTTCGGGAAGCGCGGCGTCTGCATGTTCTTCCTCAGGCGCCGTGCAGAGCTCCTCGCCGAGCAGCAGCGTGCAGATCCCGAGTCCAGTCGCAGGAAGCTCCGCGCCGAGACGCGTGTCCCAAAAGACGACCTGGGGGTCATGGCTTTCAATCTGGATGATCGCGTCTTCGCGGTTGGCCGCCACCCGGTAGACCACCCGGTCTGGCCAAGCGTGGAGACCCTCACGGACGAGCACAATGCGCTCCGGATTCGCCGAAGCGATCAGCACACGGACCCTTTCCGCTCCGTCGATCGCTGCTGTTTCCGGTTTGTTAAGCTGCATGGTCGAACCAGGCGCGGATCACTCTTGACGCCTCTTCAAAACCATAGCACTGTAATAGGTCAATGGGAACGGCATTTCTGTGGTTTTGGTGATGGTGGATGCTCGGTAAGGGCGAGGAAGATCGGGAGGTGCGAGAGGTTCTCCTCGTCGAGGACAACCGGATCGACGCACAGCTCATTCGAAGGCTGCTACGGCGAGTCTCGGCCTCGTACTACCGCATCACACACGTGCGGACCCTGAAGGACGCTCTGCTGTCGACCGAAGAGCTCACGCCAGACGTGATCCTCGCCGACCTCAATCTGCCGGACTCGCGGGGAACCCATACGGTCGCGAGCCTGCAGACCGCCTACCCGGACATCCCGCTCGTGATCGTCAGCGCCTGGGAAGACGAGGCGATCTCGCTTCGCTCGGTAAAGGCCGGCGCGCAGGACTATCTGGTCAAGGGTCACATCGACGGCGCTAATCTGCACCGAGTCATTCGCTACGCGATCGAACGCAAGCGAACCGAGCTCGAGTTGGTTCGGCTCGCTCAGTTCGATCAGCTCACGGGGCTACCAAACCGAACCTTGCTGCGCGAGCGTGTCAATCGCGCCCTGGCTCGGGCGATGCGGTCCGGCTCGGGTGTCGCCACGCTTATCCTCGACATGGATCGCTTCAAAGAGATCAATGACATGCTGGGCCACGAGGTTGGCGACAAGCTGCTGATCGAAGCCGCGAAGCGAATCCGCGGGAACGTTCGTGACCAAGACACGGTTGCTCGACTCGGAGGCGACGAGTTCGCGGTCGTGCTCGAAGACGTTCACGAAGCGAAAGAGGTGTTGCCGGTCATCGAACGCATCGTGAACAGCCTGCGGCAGGTCACCAACATCGACGGGCACGAGGTCAACACATCGAGCAGCATCGGGATCGCGATGTACCCGGAAAACGGGAACAATCTGTCCGAGCTCCTCCGAGCGGCCGACCTAGCGATGTACCAGGCGAAGTCCGCGGGACGCGCTTGCTACCAGTTCTTCGCCGACGCCATGCAGGAAGAGGCCCAGTCACGGCGTGCGCTCGAATGGGCCCTGCGGCGTGCGGTCGAGGCCAACGAATTCCAGCTGGTTTATCAGCCGCAGATATGTCTCCGGACCGGAGGGGTGATCGGCGTCGAAGCGCTGATCCGCTGGATGCATCCGACGCGAGGTCTGCTCACACCGTATCACTTCATTGGCGCGCTCGAGGAGTTCGGCTTGATCAATGAAGTTGGCGAATGGGTGTTGCAGACCGCCTGCGAGCAGATTCGGCAGTGGCACACGATGGAGCTGCAGCCGATGCGGATGAGTGTGAACGTCTCGGCACAGCAGTTCGAGGATCCCTTGCTGATCGACAAAGTTCGATCTGCGCTCGCCGAGACCAACCTCTCGCCGGAGTTCCTGGAGCTCGAGCTGACCGAGAGCTGCCTGATGAGCGACCCGGCCCAGGCAGGGGCGCTCCTTCGCGATATTCGGGACGTGGGTGTGCGGATCGCGATCGACGACTTCGGCACCGGATACTCCTCGCTCACTTATCTCAATGAGTTCCCGCTCAATGCCCTGAAGATCGACAAGAGCTTCGTGCAAAGCGTCGAGTCAAACGACCGTGGCGGACCGATCTCGAACATGATCATCGGCTTGGGACAGAACCTCGGCCTCGAGGTGATCGCCGAAGGCGTCGAAACCGAAGGGCAGCTCCAGTACATGCAAGAGCATGGTTGCGACATCGCGCAGGGTTACCTGTACGCGCGACCGGAATCGCCAGCGGATCTAACGCCTTGGCTGCAAGCCAATCGGCGCTCATCGGGGACCTACATGCGGTCGATTCCCATCAAGAAGATGGGCGATGGGGCCGGCAGCTGAGCGCCGCGCTCGGTGTGCTAGCGTAGCGTCATGGTGGCCGCGACGATTCTCGTCGTCGACGACGAGCGAAACATCCTGACCACGGTTTCGCGCGCGCTCGGG
>Ga0316198_10000387_pt1 | contig 22810 bp, 21 predicted proteins | sample OudBieAanoxic_MG_FD_204935 | JGI IMG/M metagenome (GOLD analysis project Ga0316198, IMG submission 204935) | Coastal sediment microbial communities from Oude Bieten Haven, Netherlands - site A anoxic | ecosystem: Environmental > Aquatic > Marine > Coastal > Sediment | place: Netherlands...
GCACGAACGGGGGCGTGGTGAAGTCTGGAGTTCACGCCGGCCTGTCAAGCCGGAGGTCGCGGGTTCAAATCCCGTCGCTCCCGCCAGACACACTCGCCCGGGTCTCGACCCGGGCGGCCGTGTCTGCTCGGTCAGGTAGCTCAGCTGGTAGAGCGCTGGTCTGAAAAACCAGAGGTCGGCAGTTCGACCCTGCCCCTGACCACCACCGTAATCCCCTGTCCCGCAGGGGATTCCGTCGTTTTGGAGAACCCGGCGGGGCGACTCGAGGCGCGTCCAGGACGCGCTGAGGGCGCGATATTGGAGCTGGGACCGTTCCAAAGAGCAGGCCGAGAGCGCGGCTACGGCTCGCGGTGGATTGCCTGGAGTCGCTGTGCGATCTCGTCTTTGGTGTCCTCGTAGAGGTGTCCGCAGACGTCCATCGTGACTCGGATGCTTGAGTGGCCGAGGTGTTCGCGCACGAGTCCGGGGTGGGCGCCGGCGGCGATGAGCATCGAGGCGCAGGTGTGCCTCATGTCGTGGATTCGCAGCCCCTCCTGACCGATCTGCAGGTCCCAGTGAAGCACCACTTGAACCGGCGATGCTGAGTCAGGCCCATCGCAGGGGAGAGCCGGAATGAGATCCACCGGGTCACGCACCGTGCGCCGTGCTGCGCCGCGTGGCGCAGCTCAGGGTTGGACGTCGTCGAGCACTTCTGAGACGGCGGCGAGGTCGTCGACGAGCTGCTGGAAGCGTCTGTGGCCGAACGCGTCGACCAGCCGGGTGGCGAAGTCTGCTTGCTGGGGGGCGATCTGCCGTACCGCGGCGAGCCCAACCGGTGTCGGCGACAGCAGCGGCGATCGCTTGTGGGCGGGGTTTGGTGATGCCTCAAGGAGCCCGTCGTCGATCAGCCGGTTGGCGACCCTTTGGACGGCCTGGCGGGTGATCCCCATCTCGCGAGCGATCCCGGCGGCGGTAAGGGGCCGCCGCAGGACGGCGCCCAATACCTGCCACCATGCCACGGTCAGCCCGACTGGGCGGGCGAGCCGTTCGCCTGCTGCGAGCATTTGCCCGTTGACCTTGAAGATGCTCAGCGCGAACTCGGCGCCGAGTCGGGGTTCATCCGGCATGGCCGGCCGCCTCCATGAGCCCGAAGAACCCGGCTGCGTCGTGCTGTCCATAGAGCAGGTACCAGTTGTCGTTAATGGTCCGGTTGTAGAACGCCAGCCGCTCGAAGATCGCCCTGGCGAACTCGACGGGGGCGATGCCGCTGGCGGTGATCAGGTCGCCGTCGGTAACGGCGAGGTCGTAGCGATATCGGTCGTGGCCCTGGTACCCGTCCGACTCGAGGATCTCTGCAGCGTTGGACGTGTGGACGCGGTTGTTGAGGAGCCCTGCGTTGGCCAATCCGACGGTGGCGCCACAGATGGCGGCCACGGGAACACCGGCCTCGAGAAACCGAGATGCGGCGTCCACGAACCGAGTGTTGCGGCCCACCAGCCACGTGTCGGCGCCGGGGAGGATGAGCATGGCACTGTCTGAGGGGTCGAGCTGTTCGACGGTGATGTCGGGGGTGAGCGTCAAGCCGCCCTTGGTCGTGATCGGGTCCATGGTCTCGCCGACGGCCACGATGCGGTACTTCCTTCCGTCGGGCTGCCAGTCGCCTGAGCCGAGATGTGCCAGGGCGTAGCCAGGCTCCCAATCGGCCCACGTGTCGTAGATGCCAACGTGGATGGTGTCGCTGGTCACAGTGTGCACTCCCTCGTGTTGATTGACAGCATATTGCCATAACGACAGCATATTGTCAATTGGCGAGTGCATTGCACGGTCGTTCACACGGACAGCGGTTCGGAAATGCGTTCCAGCTTCTGGTTGGGCGGCGTCAACGCCGAGCCGCGCCGGGGCGGGGCTGGTCCGATGTGCCAGATTCGTGGCCGTCACCTCGCCGGAACCATTCCTCGACTACGCAGTGACCGCTTCAGTGTTTCGGATGGGTACTCCCCGTACTGCTGTCGGTAGTACCCGGCGAATCGACCCAGGTGGTTGAACCCGAGAGCGAATGCCACCTCCGTAACGGCTCCATCGACGCACGGTGCTGGTTGCGCACGTGTGGTGGCACAAGACGGCGGGTCCGTTCCGCCGCCTCGGAGCTCTCGAGCCGGGCGCTCGCATCGATGTTGGTGGCGATGATGGCACGATCCACGAGTACACGGTCACCGAGCGGACGATGTATGACAAGGACAAGCTGCCCGGGGATCTCTGGCGCAAGACCGGCCCCGAAACGCTTGTGCTGATCACCTGCGGCGGCACGCTGAACCAGGCAACCCGTCGCGACGAATCGAACATCGTCGTCTGCGCCGTACCAACTCGAGAGATCACCGACCGGCCTGAGATGATGTAGCCGACATCGTCCCCGCCCAGGCGCAGCCGTTGCTGCTTCGCCTCAGGACGCGTCCTGAGCGGCGAGGGTTTGCTGGCCGAACCACAAACCGAAAATCCGAACACGGCGACCTTGCAGAACTACGGGCAGCGAACGAGGCTCACAAGCGTCAACTCGAGGAGGCGCCTCGGCTGGGCCATTCGGAAACCCTCGGTCTTGCTCAATCGAGCTGAGGGAGACCGGTCTTCTTGCGAATTCGATTGAACTGCGTCAGATCCGTGACCAAGCGGATCTCGGTGAGCTTCTCGTCGACGACGGTCAGGAATCCGGCCATCTCGATCTCGGCCTTGTCGCCATCGAAGCTGCCGCTGGCCACAAATCGGATGGCCATCGATCGCTTGTCCTTGCCCGGGTCCTCGTCTACCTCTTGGTAGAGCTGCCAGAACGAGTTCCCGATGTTCTGGTCGTAGTAGTGAAGGACATCGGTCAGGAGCTTCTGGCCGTTCTTCTCGCTCTCGTTTCCCATTCTGTGGCCGTTCACGTACGCCGTGAAGCCGTCGGCGACGTATTTGTCGACGTCGGTGTAGTCCGCCGCGTTGGCTGCGCCGAATAGGAACTTGACGATCGGGTCGTCACCTTGTCCGCCATCGTCGGAATCGTCCTTGCTCTTTCCGAAGAACCGGCTCGCTACGACGCCTCCAATCGCTATCAGACCATGTTTGATGCCTCCTTGGCCTTCTATGCCAGATCGTGGGGATCGTTGCGGGTGAGCTTCTGCTGTGAACGTCGAGCGCCAGGCTCCGCAGGTGGAGCCTGGCGCTCAGTCGAAGATCGACGTCGCCTATTGCCTGCCGAGCAAGCGTCGTGCGACGGCTTCGGCGTCGTGGATCGCGTCGCCGGAGATGTCGTACGTCACCTTTTTGATCGTTCCGGTGAACGGGAACGAGTCGCGATAGTTGGCGTGGTCGACGGTGTCGCCGTAGTCGTACCCGATGCTCAGCCCTTCGATGCAGAAGATGAACGGCGTCGTTTTGTCCATGTCAACTTCTCCGACCTTCTCGCCGTTGACGGCGAGGATGCCGGTGCCGGGCGCTCCCGATCCGTTCGGGAAGTCCGTATCGCCGGTGACCTTGAAGCCGTACTGGATCGTGACGTCGCCTTCGGGCAATGCCTTGTCGGACACGATGCGGTACATCTTGTGGCCTTCGTAGTTGTAGGCGAAGTTGAGCTTGCCGTCCTTCACGAAGAGCGCATAGCCGCCGGCGTTCGCTCCCAACGCATAGATGACACCCTCCGCGCCGCCCTTCGGGATGTGTACCTCTGCGGTGATGGTGTGCGGCCGGTTGTACGTGGCCGGTGCCACGAGCGCGCCCACCGGTGCTCCAGGGAAGTACACGTGCTTGTCGGTCGCTCGACCCGGCATCGGCCGTGGGAAGCTGACTCGCTGCCCGATCGTGCCCTGGAGCGGCAGCACGTTGTACTTCGTGGCCTCCGAGTACCAGAGGTCGATCATCTCCTTCAGCTTGTCAGGGTGCTCCTTCGCGAGGTCATTGCGCTCAGCAGGGTCGGTCCTCAGGTCATAGAGCTCCCACACCTTGTCGAGCGCCTCGATGTCCTTCGCGTGGATCGGGTCACCCACCGTGTGGCCGCGCTCCTTGCCGGTCTTGTAGTTCGGACCGGGCCAACCGCACTCCGCTCTCCAGCCATCGTGGTAGATCGACCGGCTCCCGAGCACCTCGTAGTACTGGGTGGTGTGCACGTCCGGCGCCGTGGCGTCCTTAATTGTCCACGCCAGGCTGACACCCTCGATCGGGTCCTGCTTGACGCCCTTGATCACCTCTGGCGGGTCGATGCCGATGAGATCCAGCACCGTCGGCACCATGTCGATCGCATGCCCGTATTGGTGTCGCCACTTGCCGTCAGCCTCGATCTTGTCCGGCCACGAGACTATGAACGGATCGGATGTTCCTCCGCGGAACGTCTCCTTCTTCCAACGCTTGAACGGTGTGTTGCCGGCGTTCGCCCAGCCCCATGCGTAGTGGTTGTAGTGGTCCGGGCTACCGAGCGTGTCGATCGCCGCCAGATTGGCCTGCAAGTCCGTCACGATGTTGTTGAAGAAGTCATTCTCGTTCAACGTGCCGTTGACGCCACCTTCGGGGCTCGCCCCGTTGTCGGAGATCACCATGATGAGCGTGTTGTCGAGTTCACCGATGTTGTCGAGGAAGTCGAGGATCCTGCCGAACTGCTCATCGGTGTAGGTCACGAACCCCGCCCACACCTCCATCATCCGGAGGTAGAGCTTCTTCTCGTCATCCGGCAGGTCGTCCCACACCTGGACATCGGGGTCGCGCTGCGACATCTCAACGCTCTCGTCGAACATGCCCAGCTTCTTCTGATTGGCGAAGATCTCCTCACGGAGCTTGTCCCACCCCATGTCGAACGTGCCTTTGTACTTGTCCGCTTCATCTTTGAAGATGTGGTGCGGTGCGTGCCCTGCCCCCGGGCTGAAGTACAGGAAGAACGGCTTGTCCGGAGTGATCGAATGGGCGTCCCCGATGAACTGGATGGCCTTGTCCGTGAGGTCCTTCGACAGGTGATAACCCTCGTCGGGTGTCGCCGGCGGCGTGATGCTGTGGTTGTCGTAGACGAGATCCGGGTACCACTGGTCGGTCTCGGCACCGAGGAATCCGTAGAACCGCTCGAAACCACGACGCAGAGGCCAGGTGTCGAACGGCCCGGCCATCGTCTCCTCGGTCGCAACACTCAGGTGCCACTTCCCGAGGCCGAACGTGTTGTACCCGTGCATGTTGAGGGTCTCAGAGATGAAGCCGTGGGACGGCAGAATCCGGCCGTCGTACCCGGGGAAGCCGGTGGACCACTCGCTGATCGCTCCCATGCCGTTGGAGTGGTGGTTCCGACCGGTGATGATGCAGGTACGCGTCGGCGAGCACAGGCCGGTGGTGTGGAAGTTCGTGTACCCGACACCGCGGTCGAGGATCCGCTTGACACTCGGTGCCTTGACCAACCCGCCAAACGGCTCGAGCTGTCCGAACCCGACGTCGTCAAGGACATAGAACAACACATTCGGTGCACCCTCGGGAGCCTGGATCGGCATCGGCCACGCCTCGGTCGAGTCGTCGATCGTCTTCCCGATCTTCCCCGGGAACGGCTCCTCCAACCCATACTCCACAAATGTGTCTGCCATGACCGAAACCCCGTTTCTCCCGCGCGCGGCGGATCGCTATCCGCAACGTACGTACAAGATTGCACCCGCGCTATCCGATTACGGCAATCCTTTGATGCGCACGCCAGAACGGGCGCTGTCTGAGGACCGTGGCGATAGTCTGTCCCGACTACGACAGGGAGACGGTGATGGGACGTTGGCTGGCGCACCTTGCGGTGTTCATTCTGGTTCTTGCGGGTCTGAAGTTCTTCTTCGGGTGGAACATCTCGATCATCGGGAGCGTCGTGTTCACGCTCATCTTCGGCGCGATCTTCGCCCTCATGGATCGGCGCTAGGTGCCGCTGATGTTGAGGCGTGAAGACAGCTAGCTCCGCTACGCCGTTTCGGTCAACCGGCAAGCGTCTCGGACGGCAGCTCGCCGAACATCTGTCGATAACGTGCTGCGAACCGGCCGAGGTGTGCAAAGCCGCAGCCGATCGCCACATCCGACACGGTTACTGCATCCGGCTCCGCATCAATGAACGCTCGGCGAGCAGCGTTCATCCCCCAGGTTCGGAAGAACGCCATTGGAGGTAGCCCGAAGCTACTCACGAACGCCATCCGCAATCGACGTTCCGAAACGAACGTCACCATGCAGAGCTCTCGCATGGTCGGGATTCGCTTGATGCTCTCGGCGTACGAGACGCAGTCCGCGATAATCCGCCGATCGTCAATGACCCGCCGCGCGCCGACGCGGATGTCGCTCTCGTTCCGAGCAATCACGCGGGCCATTGCTTGCAGGACATCATCTTCTCGGTTCCAACGCGGATCGACGCCTTTTGCGGCAGCGTCGACCGTTGAGCGGAGCGTGCGCGACAGACCGCGTGCCTCATCGTTTGGTTGTAGAAGGTGAACCTGACCATCCGGCGGCGGACGAAGGCGCATCCCTTGATGCAGTGCGAGGTCACGAATCTGTGTGTGACTCGCTACCGCGAACGCGAAGGACACGCCCGCGGGATTCATCGCGGTGTGAAGGGCGCCCGGTCCATAGAGCAGCACGGCCCCCGGCTCCAGCTCGATCCCACACCATTTGGTCCCCGGTGGCGCCGACACGATCGTGCCGGCGATGATTCGGTCGTCACCGATTGTGGTGGTCGTCATCATCGGGAAGCGAGTTGAGACGGCGGTTGCGATGAATCCATCGCCCGCAGTCGTGACGACGTGGTTGGGTCCGAATCCGACGCCTGTCCGGATCGCTTCGATGTTCACTCCCGCGACGGATTTCTCGTATCCGTCGACATCACCGACGACGGTGAAGGTCGTATTCAGGGATAGACCGGCGTCACGCGAACTGGCCTCGGATGGTGTGAGCATCTCCGGGTTCGTCGCCACAATGCCTCCGCCGCCTGGTTCGCGGATTCTCTCGTAGTTCAGCCTATCGGACAGCAGGGCACTGGCTTGGGTCGCCGTCGCAGTTCAAACGTCGATTGCTCGTACGGCATCGAGCCCAGAGGACAGCCGACGACGCTTGGCGGACGCATCCTTCCATCGAGATTGACTACCGATCCTCGTCACCGTCTCCGTGGTCTCGCGGTGAAACGCCCGTCTCGTCCGCATACGACATCACGGCGACGCCGAGGGTGGCATAGAAGAACTGGTCGCCGATCCTGTCATACAGGCCGTAGCTGCGCAGGCGATCCTTGACCGGGCCCTTGAGCTCGGCGAAGGCGAATTCGATACCTCGGACATCGAGGTCATCGAGGAGCATCTGCAGCATCTCGGCGCCCGTGCTGTCGATATCACTGATGGGTTCGGCGGCGACAACAACCCTACGGACTCCCCCGGGGGTCGCGTCGATGGCCACACCGAGTTGCTCCTCGAAAAACCCTGCGTTGGCGAAGAAGATGGGAGCGTCGAACCGAAACAGCAGCAGGCTCGGAACGAGATATGCATCGGGATGGCGATCCGTGTCGTGGTAGCCCTTGGCGCCGGCAACGCGGCCCAAGACGGCCGTGTACGGCCTCCACCGCTTCCAGATGAACACGGCAAGCGAGACACCGATGGCGATGAGGAGCCCCTCGAGTACACCCACGAGAACAACGCCGAGCATCGCGATGACGGCCGCCACGAAATCGGTGCGGCGAACGCGAGCCAGCCACCGAATCGTTGCAAGGTCGAAGAGGCCGAACGAGGCAACGATCACTACGGCGGCGAGGACGGACGAGGGCAGGTCGGCGAGCAGGCCGTTGGCACCGACCAGCAGAATGATGATCGCCAGGGCCGACAGGACCCCGGTGAGTTGGGTCTTCGCTCCCACCGACTCGGCGACAACCGTCCGCGACGAACTTGCGCTCATCGGGAAACCCTGGAAGAGGCCGGCAGCGATGTTGGAGGCGCCGAGGCCCACGGCCTCGTGGTTCTGATCAACACGCTCGCCCCGTTTGGCAGAGAAGCTGCGCGAAAGCGCCGCCGTGTCGGCAACAGAGACGATGGCGATTGCCAACGCCCCTGCGAGCAGCGGCCCAAGGTCTTCCATCGGCGCACTTGGAAATGTCGGGCTCGGGAACCCCGAGGGCAACACACCAACCACCGAGACACCCTCGTCAGCGAGACCGACCAGAGCGACAATGGCGATCGAACTGACCACGGCAACGAGCACCCACGGGATACGCGGGGCAAATCGGCGGCCAACAAGCATCACGACAATGGCGCCACAACCGAGGAGAAGCGAAGCAACAACGGTCTCTCCATTGGCCACACCCTTCACGAACTCCACGATGTCGGAGATGAAGCCGTCACCGTCGGTGGAGAAGCCGAACAGCTTGGGGAGTTGGCTCACCAGCACCAGGAGCGCAATGCCGTTGAGGTAGCCGACGCGAACCGGCATCGAGAGGAGGTCGGTGATCGTTCCCAATCTGACGAGGCCAACAAGCACCTCGATCAACCCGGCAAGGATGGCAAGCATCCCCGCCAATGCGACGGCCTCGGCAGGTGAGTCGCCAATGACCAGCGGAGCGATGATGGCGGCGATCAGCGGCGCAAGCGAGGAGTCGGGCCCGAGGACCATGATGCGCGACGGGCCAAAGATCGCATATCCGAGGAGAGCAGCGACCGTTGTGTACAAGCCTGTCACGGCAGGGAGGCCGGCGAGTTCGGCGTAGGCCATCCCCTGCGGAACGAGCAGGGCGGTCAACACCAGCGCCGCAGTGAAATCCTTGCGCAACCACTGCTTCTCGTAGGTACGAACAACCGTGATCCCGGGCACCCACCGGGCCACAACTCCCATCACACCACTCTCCACGTCAGACGTGCGCACTCACGCTCTTGGCTTCTGAACATCGGCTGCGACCCTAACCAAGGTCCGGGGGAGGTACGAATGGAACGCGTCGTCGATGGAGCCGGTCTTCCAACTCGAGATTCACCGCGTCAACGGTCTCGGTGCCATGCTCCTGCCCATCGCCGTGCTGCTACTCGGCTCCGGCATCGAGGTGCGCGACCAGGCGCACCGTGTCATCCGCCGACCAATCCGGGGGAGGTGCCACCGATGCCCACCCACTCACGAAGTCGATCGAGTAGTTGTGCCCGAACCCCGGTCCGGCACTGAATCCAGCGATCAGGTCGGCAGAAACCTGGCCCCACGTCACGATGGGGAACCAGGTGACATCCGGAGACACGTCGTAGCCCACCGGATCGTCCACCCATTCGGGACGTGACCAGAGCGTTTCGATATTCCAGTATCCGACGGGGTCCGACGGATGGTGGAAGTAGAGGATTCGCGGTTCCGACCACGGTGCGGATCCTGCCGACGGCGGATCTTGAGGCTGGTTCGCGACCCGCACCGAAGACCCCTCGTCGTATACCGGCTTCCACACCGGCGATGAAGGGTCGCGAACCTCCGAAAGCTGCTGCCAAATCGGATTGGAGGCCGTGGGGCCGGTCATCAGCACTCCGTCGGATCGGCTCAGGGTGCTGAGAGATTCGTCGATCGAACCTCCGGCGAGCGCGGTCTCGAGCCCGAGCGATCCGAGGCTCTCTCCGAAGAGAAGGAGCTTCGGGCGCGGCTCCTCCAGGGCCAGCCACCACTCGTAGACAGCAGCGTTGATGGCAGCTCCAGCTTCCCCTGCGAGTTCGGTTCCGACGAGGAACTGGATCCAGCTCGGGAGGAAGGAGTACTGCATCGCGGCGATCGCGGTGTCACCGTCGTACATGTATTCGATCGCGTCAGCCGCGTCGGGATCTACCCAACCGGTCCCGGTTGTGGTCACAACGATGACCGCCTCACGTTCTGCCGCGTCGGCACGGTCGAGCTCGAGAACCACGAGGGCGGCTCGTTGTTCGAGTGTCGCGGCGGAATCCAGGCCGGCGTAGACACGAATCGGCGCGAGCGATGAACCGCTTCCCGAGAAGGACTCAATCTGCTGCGGCGTCGAGGCACCGGCTACGAAGTTGCGGCCCTCGAGTCCGAGGGTGTCCCAGCCCACGATGGACTCCGGGCTACCGGAGTACTCCGCAGCCACCGGTTGCTGGGCGCCCGGCGCGGTGCCCGTATCCGCTGCCCCAAAGCGCGTGTCGACGAATCCGATGAGCCCCTTCCCAACGACATCAACGCTTAGGAACGCAACCACCACGACGACCACAACGATCGTCGCGACCCAGGCGACTACTCGCGGCATGAACCGCTGCGCGAATCTCTCAGCCATCCTGACCAAGAAGAGCGCAGCGCGCCCCAGCACGACGCCGACGAGGAAGAGCACCGTCGCTACCAATGTGATGCCAATCACCAACGTCCACGAGATGTGCTCGAGGCCGACGAGGTCTCGCGAGGCATTCTGGACCGTGGGCCAGCGGGCCAGCCCCATGCCGATGGCGGCAACGCCGAACATCCCGAGGCCGATCCATGCGCCCTTCGCGACCCGCGGAGACACAGTCGCGTTGCCGACTCGCTGCAGGATGACTCGGAGACCGGATTCGACCGCTGTTCCGATTAGATAGCCGACTGCGGATGTGAGACCCGTGATCACCGCCTGCATCACCCACCACCGCGGCAGAAGCGATGGCCCCAATGAGAACCAGAAGAAGACCAAAGCGCCGACAAGACCACCAAACGTCGGCCGCCGCAGGACTGTGGCTGCAAAGCTCAGGGGGACGTCGCGAGATGCGGTCATCATCGTTTGGCTCGTCGATGGGTCTGATTGCACAAGGGCCTCCGTGGATGGCGCGAGACTAATCCCGGACTCAGATCCACGGGACGGCGCCGGTCCCGACCGGAGAGAACGCTATGCCGCGCTACCGACGACCGCGACTCTCAGCCAGCGACAAAGGATCTCTCCTATGTCGGACACCCGGCACCCGTCGAATTCGGCACACTTGGGCTGAAGGAATACCGAGTGGCCCGTTCTGGTCGCGAGCCGTCAGCCCTGGTCCGTCGCGGTCTCCAGGTCGGCCCAGAGGGGTCGGGTGAGAGCGGTCCAGGCGAGACCGAAGACGATGGCGACGACACCGAGGCCGACGAGGAGCGGGCGGATGGCAACTGTCTGGGCGAGGGCACCAAGCATCAGGGCTGAGATCGAAATCGCCATCATGTCGATGCCGAAGTCGAGAGCGAAGATGCGCCCCCTCACATCGTCGGGCATCAGCTCCTGCAGCCCATAGGTCGAGAATGTGAACTGGGTTCCGCCGCCCATGTGAGCCACGCACACGGCAGCCGCCGCCAAGAGCAGCGTCGGCGAGAACCCTACGAAGATGTAGGCCACGCCCCACACCGTCATCGCCCACCCGATCGAGCCGAGGATCCGTTGAGCCGACCGCCCGACGATCGCGAGCGCAACGATCGGTCCGATCATGTTCCCGAGGCCTCGCGCCCCGAAGAGTGCGCCGGTTCCGGCGTCACCCGCTTCGAACAACGTGATCGACATCAGGGCGAACAACGCCACGGCGCCACCGGAGGTCAGGGAGTGGACACCTTTCGAACTCAGCAGCGCCAAGGCTCGCACGTGGTCGAATATGTACCGGAACGCATCCCGGTTCGACTCACGATCACTTCCGCCGGTGGGTTTCCTCGTGGCCTGCAGGCGCTGCGCCACACGCGCAACCAGGAGTGCCGACACAACGAAGGACACGGCGTTGAGAACGAACGCTGCGTCGCGAGACACCAACGTTGCGAAGACCCCCCCGGCGGCCGCACCCACCGCTGCCATAGTCCCCCACGCAGAAGACATCAACGTCGTCGCAACGGGCAACTCCTGTTCGTCGACGACGTTGGGCAGCGCACCCGTCGACGCGGGATAGAAGAATGCAGCGCCGGCTCCCTCGAGAAGCATGATCAGAAGCGGGAACCAGACGCCACCGACAGCATCGACCGCCAACAGTGAGAGCGCGAGTCCCGCACGGAGAAGATCCGAGATGATGAGAATCTTCTTGCGATCGAATCGATCCGACACCGCCCCCGTAATCGGAGCCAGGAGGGCGGCGGGAAGGGCTTGTGCCGCAAGCACGGCGCTCGCGGCGAGCGAAGAATCGGTTGCCTCGTACACGAGGCCGAGGAGTGGAACCACCAGGAACCAATCACCGGCGAACGAGACGAGACGTGCCAGGTAGAGGCGTCGGAAGTCGGCGTTGTGCCGGATCAGGTCCCAGTAGGGGCGGAACGAGGTCACGGGAGGACGCTACACACCGATGGGAAGTCTCCAGCGTCGGTTCACAGGGGCCACCCGATCGGCAGTGACTTCGGGTGATGCGCCGCTCACCTGAAGTCGCTCCGGAGCCAACCGGAAAGGTGACGATCCAGCCGCCGTTGGCCGTTCAAGGAGCGACAACCTCAATCTGGGCCGGCGATCTCGCGATGCGGGAGACCCTCCCACGCAGCGAGATTGAGGACCTCGCGATCCTGAGTGCTGAGACGAGATGCCGCAACAACAACTGCGTCGTATTCGGCACGCCGGACGACCACAGTGGCTGGGTCGGGCCCACCGGCCGGCTTCACCGATCCCACTCTCAACCAACCGGTGGAAGCGCCTCGAACCTCTCCGCCTCCGGTAGAGGACTCGCTTGGCCACAACGAACAGCCACGGCCGGGCTGAATCCCCCAGCGGAACGTCTTCGATCCTCCGCCACGCGATGGCAAAGATCTCGTTGGCTGCGTCGTGGGCGTCGTCGTCCTGACCACGTCGCAAGCAGTAGGCGAGCACTTCGCGGAAGTGCCGGTCGTACAACTCGTCGAATCGGCGGTCGTGAGAGTCTGCCATCGACCTCACCCATCCTTGGAGGGACGAATACCCTCTCCTAAACACTACGTCTCCGGCAACGCGATGTTCCTGACAGGTGATGTCTTGTCTGGTCAGGCGCTTCGGCCGGCTCTCGTTTTCTGGATTCTCGGCGTCTGCCACGGCGGCGGCGATCTCGTCCGAGAACTCGGGACCTCATAACCCTGTCAGGTTGGATCCTCAACGACCTACCGGTTACCCACTCCACCGGCTCGATATGCGGTGGTGATACGCATGGTGAGATTCCCCGGAGAAGCTCGGGGCGAAGGGCGGACGTGTATGTCGAGTCCAGGACACTCAACTGCTTCGGTCGGCGAGGAGACGGTCGTGCCTCAAGACTTCCGCGGCAAAATCGAACGCAGCTACGAGGAATCGGAAGAGTGGTGGGCGGAGCCTGTACGACCTCACGAGGATGCTCCCAACGAGCTCATTCTCCTGCTCGATGACGTCGGGTTCGGCCAGCTTGGTTCGTCATTCGGTGGCCTGATCGATACGCCAACGATCGACCGACTCGCCGCCGGCGGCCTCCGCTACAACAACTTCCACACGACGGCGTTGTGCTCGCCGACGCGTGCATCTCTCATGACGGGGTGGTCGTTGCCTCGCCGGCCGCGGATGTCGTTGTGCTGTCGTCACTCGACGAGCTGCAGCCGGAAGCAACGAGAACAACCGCCAGTGACGCGCCAAGTGCAAGTCGGATTCTCACGGTGACCCTCCCCGGTCTGAGTGAACTGTCCCATGCAACCCTACGCGGCGTACGCGAGCTTGGGGCTCGAACTGCTTCGCCCCCCGCTGCAGCTACCCAGCGACGCGGTAGAGCAGGCGTTTCGCGGAGAACCCCTTGAGTTCGTAGTGGCCAGCGTCGTCGAATTCGAAGGGGCTGCCGAGCAGCTGGTCATGCACCGACGACGTCACATAGATCTCGTTCGCCGGTGCCGCGTCCATCGTTCGCGCGGCGAGGTTCACAACCGAACCGCTGATATCCGCGTCCCGTGCCTCGATCTCACCGGCGTGGATGCCGGCACGAATTCGGACACCGAAGGAGGCGAGACTCGATCGGAGAACGATCGCCGCGTCGATCGCTGCTGAGGGAGTCTTGAACGTTGCAAGGATTCCGTCACCGGTGGACTTGATGACATCTCCGCCGTGCTCCGACACCACCATCTCCGTCGTCCTGTCGTGTGCATCCAACTTCGACGTCCAGCCTTCGTCCCCAACCGAGAGCGACTCGGCGGTCGACGCAACGATGTCGGTGAACAAGACGGCGGCGTACCTTCGGCGCGTCCGAGACACCAGCGCCTTATCGGTGATGAACCCGATGTGGCGGTCATACACATCACGCCAATACGACGCAAACTCGATGATGTGGTCATCACCCGGGATCTCAACGAGCGATGCACCCGGGATCTGCTCGGCCCAGGCCATTCCGTGTCCGATGTGATAGGCGCGGTTGCCAACCGTATGGGTCACCAGCGTTGGGGCGGTCACCTGGGACGCTGCACCGTCAAGATCCAGTCCGACAACGGCCTGCGCCTGCTTCATCATCTCATCCCTTGAAAGGGTCACCCGCTGGAACTTCAGCCACCACTGGGTCACCGCGGGATCGTCGGCGAGGCTCGGAGTGGTGAAGGCCGCGAAATCGGCAACGTCGGTTCCCCAGTTCCATGAACCGAGCCCAGGCGTATTCGCCTCAGCGCGAGTGATGCCCAGCGGGTGGGGAGCGAGCTCCCACGCTCGTTGGTCGGTGCTCGCGTCGACGCGACCGTTCGATATCACGAGCCGCTCGACGCGATCCGGCTCGGCGGCGGCGAACGCGACCGCAACAATCGCCCCGTCTCCCTGTCCGATGAGGTTCACCTGCCCGAGGCCCTCGGAATCGAGGATGGCGTAGATGTCCTTCACACGATCCTCAACCGACATAGCGCCTTCGGCACGGTCGGACATGCCGCAGCCGCGCTGGTCGTACATCACGACGTCGAGATGCTCCCCCATGTACTCGAATGCACGGCTGTAGAGCGGGAACTCCCATCGCACCGCGAGATGGTTGAAGACCTCGCCTACGACGACAGTCGTCGGGCCCGAGCCGAACCGCTGATAGGCGATCCGGACACCGTCGGACGTCTCAACGAACCGGAACTCGGGAATGGACACCACCCGATTATGCCGCAGAGCGGCGACACACGCCCGCATACCGCTACTCAGCCCCGATCACAGCCGCTGTACGCTGCGCCGATGCGTGGCATCTGGCTGATCTTGTTTGCCGCGGTCTTGTGGGGCACCACCGGGACGGCTCAGGAACTGGGACCCGAGGCGGCCAGTCCGCTCGCTGTGGGATCGCTGCGGCTCCTGACGGGAGCTGTTGTGCTGATCGCCCTCGCCATCCTCACGACGTCCGAGCCCGGATGGAAGTGGCTGGTGCGCCCGGCAACGCTGTTCGCGGCGGTGGGAGTCGCAGCATTCCAGTTGTTCTTCTTCTCGGGTGTGGATCGCACTGGTGTTGCGGTAGGGACGCTCCTCGCTCTCGGGTCTGCTGCGGTGTTCGTGGGTGTGATCGAATCGGTTCTCACGAGGACGCTGCCGGATCGAAGATGGATCATGGCGACGATTCCGGCAATCGCTGGTCTCGCCGTACTCGCCATCTCAACAACGGATGCCGCCGTCGACGGCACCGGCGTGCTGCTGTCGCTCGCCGCCGGGCTTTCCTACGCCACCTACATCGTCAGCGCCGCTCGCCTTGCCCGGCTCGGTTCGGTCCGCCGTTCGACATCTGCCGTCTTCGGTCTGGCATCCGTGATGCTGCTCCCGGTGGCGATCTCTCAGGATCTGTCGTTCGTCGGCACCGTTGAGGGCATCACGATGGTTCTGTGGCTGGGCCTCGCGACCCTGGCGGTCGCGTATCTTCTCTTCACCTCGGGACTCCGCACCACCGATTCTGGCACCGCAGCGACGCTCTCTCTCGCCGAACCCGTCACGGCAACCGTCCTCGGCGTTGTGGTGCTCGCCGAAAGGCCCGGTCTCTTGGCCTGGGTCGGGATCGCCCTCATCGTTCTCGGCCTCATCCTGGCCGCCCGGTCGTCGAACTCTGACGTTCTACCGGTGCCCGGCTAGGACCGAAGTAGCGGTCCCCCGATGCACCTCAAGTCGTCGGTGCCGGCTCCGATTCTCCTGCGCCTGATCTGCGTTCGGTCAGGAAGTACCTCACGACCGCGACGATTAGGTACGACGTGACGACCGCAACAGCCACAGGAGCGATGCTCTCGGGCCCGAGGCTCATGGCGATGGCGGCGATGAACGTCAAGCTGACTGGAGCGCGAAGGTACGAGCCGGGAACCGCGGCGAGCATGCACGAAACCGCGAGTGCATATGGGATATCCGGGAAGACGAGATGCACGAGCACGCCGGCCGTCCCGCCGATGAAGATCAACGGGAAGACGTTGCCGCCCATAAATCCGGCGCGCAGGCTCAACGCCATCGCCAGCATCTTGCCGATCAGCACGGCAACCAGCAGGCCGACACCGAGTCCCGACGCCCCGTCAACAACTGTCCCAAGCTGGGCCTGGCCCGAACCGAGTGTGAGCGGGAGGGCCATCGCGATGAGACCAACCGCCGCTCCGCCGATTAGGCCTCGCACGTACGGATTCGGCACGAGGGCTCCGGTCCACCTCACACCAAGGAGAATCACAACGAAGCCCGCCATCACGATCGCCGCGAAGATGCCCAACGCGACCGCGACCGCCAGGTCCGCGATCTCGAACTCGTAGGCAGGGAGCTCGTATGACCCGAGAAAGGTCCGGCCCAGCACGGCATAGAAGACGGCGAAACCGATCACCGCAGCGATGAGCTGCGGGATGATCGCGACCACGTAGCGCTCCTTGCGCGTGGGCCCGATCTCGGACACGAGGAACGCACCGAGAATCGGAGACGTGAACGCTGCACCGAACGCACCGGAGATTCCCGTCAGGGTGTAGTCCTGGTCTGCCTGTCCCTCCGCCCATCGACGGTTGGCGATCCACGAAGCGAGGCCTCCACCCATGACCACCAGGGCGAACGACGGACCGAGGCTGGCACCGGCGACGGCGGACACCGCTGCAATGACCGCCCACTGCGGAGCGGTCGTCTCGTCGACATGACCCGATTCGATGATCGCCACACCCCCTGGCACCTTCTCCGGGACCCGCCACATCTGACGCAGGGCCGCAACGGTCAACCCGCCCGCAGCGATAAGAGGTATCCACCACCACTCACCGGACCACCACGCCGTCCCGGCCTCGCCGAAGAAGAGATCGATGGCCTCCCCAGTCCCACCGAGGTAGACCAACCCAAGAATGCCTCCGGCGACGCCGAGAATGACGGCTACACCGAGCAGGCGCCGATACCACATCGATCCAAGCGGAAGCATCTCAGGCGCTCACGCGTGGGCGCTCAGTCGAGAGCGGGGCTGGGATGGGTCGTGCACAGTGGCCCCTTCGTGGTGAAGTGAGTGCCGATCGTAGCCCTGGAGCTGCGTGCGTCCGCAACCGGCGACGGCACCAATCCCGGGGGAACAGGGACAGCCGGACACCTCGGTGACTTTTTCCTCTTTTCCCAATCGGACCGCCTGATAGGTTGGACGCACTATGGACGAGACTTCAATGGATCGTGGCGACAACCTTGTGCACCCAGCGGACCCAACAGCTTCGCCGGACACGTCATCTCCGAATGGCTGGCGCTGGTTGTGGTTGCTGGTACCGATTGCAATGGCCATCGGTCTGGCTCTCTGGATCCTGATCTAGGCGACGGTTCCCAACACAACAGCCGGGAAGCGGCTGTTCAAACGTGCTTCTTCCCGCCACAGCCAACACGACTCTGAGCTGGACAACCTCAGTGTGAACGGCCTTGGGGCGCAAAGCCTCTGGTTCCCCACGTGCCAAGCAATCAGTGTGACCGCGACTCATACAGGAGATGAATATGGCAGAGGCCGACGCCAGCACCCCGGAAGAAAGAGCGCACAAACGGGCCAAGAGCTACACCAGTTTGCTGTGGCACATCGGCGTGTTCATCGTCATCAACGGATTCTTCTGGATCCTCGACCTCACCACCGGACAAGACGGCATCCAGTGGGCCTACTGGATCACGATCTTCTGGGGGGTCGCCTTGGCGTTCCACGTGGTGGCCTATCTGGTTGGCGACAGCGGTATCGAGCAGCGGAAGTACCAGCAAGCGCTGGCCGAGGAGAAACAACAACAGCCGGACGACTCGTAGGTACGACCTGCCCACAACCCGGCAGGAAGCGACGCCTCGATCGCTGCTTGGTTGAACTCCCATGGCGACCAGCGAGTCGCACCCGCCTCAGCGCGAGGTCCACCCCCGACGGGTACGCTCGGAGAGATCAATCGACCCATACGAGAGGGAATCCGATGAAGGCGATCGTTCAGCGCGAATACGGAGGAGCCGACGTCCTCGAACTTGCCGAGGTGGACAAGCCGCATATCCGTGACGATGAAGTGCTGGTTCGCGTGTGCGCCGCCTCGGTCCATGCTGGTGACGTTCTTCTCATGCAAGGAACTCCCTACGTGATGAGGGCCGGACTCGGCCTGAGCCGCCCTCGGAACCCCACGCCCGGATACGACGTGGCAGGTACGGTGGAGGCTGTCGGGTCCAAGGTCTCGCGTCTCAAGCCCGGTGATGAGGTCTTCGGAAACGGCAAGGGCACGCTCGCCGAGTATGCCGCAGCCAAGGAGAGCCAGCTCGTTGCGAAACCACCCGGCCTCTCTTTCGAGGAGGCCGCGGTGCTGACGATGTCCGGTTTGACAGCCCTCAAGGCCGTTCGCGACGTCGGCAAGGTCCAACCAGGCCAGACGGTCCTCATCAACGGAGCCGCTGGGGGTATCGGCGTATACGCGGTCCAGATCGCCAAAGCGATGGGAGCCGCAGTCACCGCAGTGTGCAGCGCGGGAAAGGCAGATCTGGTCCGCAGCCTCGGCGCCGATCATGTGATCGACTACACCGAGGAGGACTTCACCCAAGGTGACAATCAGTACGACTTCATCCTGGACAACGTCGGCAATCGGTCACTGTCCGACTGCAGGCGTGCGTTGAGCCCAAACGGCACTCTGATCCCGAACAGTGGGACGGGTGGGGGCAAGTGGATCGGCCCGCTCGTCTCGATGGGCCAAGCGTGGGTGACATCCCCCTTTGTGAGCCAGAACCTCCGGACGTTCCTCTCGACACCGAACGAGGAGGATCTCAACGCTCTCGTCGAACTCGTGGCCTCGGGGAAGGTCGCTCCGGTCATCGGAAGCACATACTCGTTGAGCGATGCAGCCGAAGCTCTCCGAACCGTCGCCGACGGCCACGCGGAAGGCAAGATCGTCATCACGGTGGCACAGGACTGAGAGAGCGAACAAGGCGAGGCACCTCGGCGATGTCGCGCCTATCTGAATCGAACTCCCTCGCGGTGGCTACGTGTTCGCGACGAGAACCACCTTGCCGGCGTGTCCGCCGGCTTCGAGCACTTCATGGGCACGGGCGGCCTCGGCCAACGGAATCCGCTCAGTCACAACCGGTCTGATCTCGCCGGCCTCAAGCAACTTGAAGAGCGCCACAAGGCGATCCCGCTGGTCGGCCTCGCCCGCATTCGGAGTCATGGGTGCCTTCTTCCCATCAGGGATGAGCGCCAGGAAGAGGCGAGTCAGCAGGCTGGCTGGAATGACCCGCAACCCGTACTTGGCGGTCGCGGCCACGCCAAACCACACCAGCCGCCCCCCCTTGTGAAGGGCCTGGTAGGAACGCCAGAGCTGCCGTGCGCCGCCGATCGGGTCGAACACCACATCCACACCGTCGCCGGTCAAGGTGCGGATTCGCTTGACGAAGTCCTCGTTCTGGTAGTCGATTGGTGTGGCTCCCAGGGCAGACACCAGCTCGTGGTTGTGTTCGGATGCCGTGCCGTACATCTCGAGATCAGACAAGCTGCCGAGTTCGAGCAAGGCAGTTCCGACACCTCCCGCCGCACCTTGGACCAGGATGCTCTCTCCGCTCCGAACCTCCGCCGCCTGATGCAGCATCAGATCTGCGGTGAGGTAGTCCGACACCACACACACGGCCTCGGCCGAGTCCACGCCGTCCGGTACTGGGACCAACTCCTCGGCCGGTATGCAGACGAACTCCGAGTAGCCGCCGCCCTCGGAGCGCGGCCCCGCAGCAACCCTGCCCCCATCTTCAAAGGCTGGGACGCCCGGACCCAGCTTGTCCACGACCCCAACGACGTCAAGACCCAGGGTGAACGGCACCTTCGGCGTTCCCGGGAGGCGACCGGAACGTCGGTGCATGAGGTCGTAGCCGGACACGCCCGCGGTCAGAACCTTCAACCGAACTTCGCCGTCGCCAGGTTCGGGGAGATCCTCCTCCACCACCTGCAACACCTCCGGTCCGCCGTGCCGAGCCACAACAACGCGATGGTTCCTCATACGTGCATCCGATCACCGCTGATGACGGAACGAGCGGACAGCCTGACATCCGGTTCCGCATCATGAGACCTTTGGCTATGGGAGTGGATCGTCTCCATTGAAGTCTCCTTGGTCGTCTGCGGCGCCGTGCCGCGAAAGCCACCACACATCATTGTTCGGCCGATCGGCAGCCGGTAGGGCCCGACTGCTCTGTGGCCCACGCTTCCGGCCGAACGGCTACATCGTGGGGACGATCGGCTCTACTCGATGGGAACGAGTTGGGCAAAACTGACAGCCACTCGTGAAGGGATTGCTGTGCGTCGATCGCTGGCGTGGATATGTCTCACCGTGGTCCTTGGGGCCTGCGGTGGGGGAACCCTCACCCCGTCCGAGTACGCCGAGCGGGCCGAGAGTCTCGTCGCCGAGATGGAGGCACAGTTTGTGTCGCTGGACGCCGAGTGGGAAGCGCAGGTCCCCACCGTTGATGGTGCTCAGGACTACTGGGAGCGGCGGCTGGAGATTCGCACTGAGTTTCTGGAGGGTGTCCGGGGTCTCAAAGCATCAGCGGGAGTGGCAGCTCAGCATGCGGCAGCCCTCGACGTGTTCGAGAGAATCACGGCGGCGGATGAGGCGCTCGCGGCTCGTGTTGCCACCTTCGACAGCGTGACCGAACACTGGCAGTGGGTCGACACCCCCGAGGGTCAGGCGGCGGACGCGGTGCTCGAAGATGTGTTCGAATTCTGCCGATCCAGCCAGGAGGAGTTCGACGCCACAGCGGATCGCGAATCGTTGGAAGACGTCCCATGGGTTCCGCCGGAGATGAAGGAAGCCATCAAGGTCGCATTCGGCTGTCCACCGTAACGCGAGGTCAGGACTGATGGGAGTCGGCGACTCGGGCCGTCGCGGGTGGCAGATTCCTCACGACCCAAATGCTTCGGAGAGCCATCGTCCCCTATCGAGCGTCGGCGCAGATGTGTGACGATTCGTGGGCTTGAAGTGACGCGTGGCGGCTGCCGAGGAGTACACGATGAGGGCGATCATCTACCGCGAGTATGGGCCACCGCACGATGTCCTCGAACTCGACGAGACTGAGGCGCCCGTGGCTGGCGACGGCGAGGCCTTGGTCCGAGTTCAGGCAGCTTCAGTGAATCCTGGCGACTGGGACCTTCTGAACGGACAGCCATATGTCCTCCGCCCGTCTGTCGGATTCCGCGCACCGAGGAACGGCATCCTGGGTCTCGCTGTCGCGGGACGCGTCGAGGCGGTCGGGAAGAACGTGACCGAGTTCCAACCTGGCGACAAAGTCTACGCCGGTATCAGCCGGGGCGGCTTCGCCGAGTACGTCGCTGTACCGGAGACGAAAACCGCACCCATGCCGGCCAACCTTTCCTATGAGCAGGCGGCAGCCGTGCCCCTGGCCGCCGTGACTGCCCTGCAGGCTCTCCGCGACGTAGGGCGGGTGCAGCCCGGGCAACGGGTCTTGATCAACGGTGCGTCGGGCGGTGTTGGGACGTTCTCCGTGCAGATTGCGAAGTACTTCGGCGCCGAAGTCACCGGTGTGTGCAGCACCAAGAACGAGGATCTCGTTCGGTCGATCGGGGCCGATCACGTGATCGACTACACCCAGGAGGACTTCACCAGCAATGGCCGAGAGTACGACCTCATCTTCGACAACGTGGGCAACCGTTCGTTGTCGGACTACCGAAGGGCCCTTGCTCCTCACGGAATCCTGATACCCAACAGCAACAAGGGTCCTGGTCGCTGGCTTGGGGGCTACCTTCGCCGGGCGGCTGAAGCACTTGCGACATCCCCATTCGTCAGTCAGAGGCTCCGCCCCTTCGCTGCGACCGAGACCCGCGAGGGCCTCGCCGCATTGACCAACCTCGTCGAGGCTGGAAGGGTCACCCCGGTTATCGAGCGCACGTACGCTCTGGACGAAACCGCCGCGGCGCTCGACCACTACGGGGAGGGCCACACACGGGGGAAGCTGGTCATCACAATCGGCCAGGACGCCAACCAGGGACGAGGGGACTGAACCATGTCGGACGTAAGGATCATCCTGTCGGGGTTGTGGGTGGCGCTGATGCTGACGTACCTGCTTGGGGATGTCATGCGGTTGTTCGCCGGGGACATGACCCCAGGCGAGATGGATGGCAAGGAAGCAACACAGTGGATGTGGCTGGGGGCGGCAGCAGTGATGTTGATTCCGATCGCCATGGTCGTGCTTTCACTGACCGTGCCATATCCCGCCATTCGCTGGATCAGCATCGTCGTGTCCCTGCTTGCCGTTGTGTTCAACCTCGCGGGTCTCCCGTACACCGGTTGGTACGACAATTTCCTGATCGGCGTGAGTTTCGTGTTCAACGCCTTGATCGTCTGGTACGCCTGGACCTGGCACACCGTCGCCTAGGCTTGACGACCTGGAGCGAAGCGCCACAACGCCGACTCGGAGCTGGTCGCTCCTTGCGGCTAGGAGTCCGGCTCGGCTGGGACCGATGTATCCCATCGCACCCGAGCAAGCCAGAAGTGGACGACGGCGAGCAGACCGTAGCCGATGGTTTCCGCCGGGCTGCCGGTCAACGCACCGACGATCGAGAAGACACCG
>Ga0316198_10000388_pt1 | contig 22788 bp, 19 predicted proteins | sample OudBieAanoxic_MG_FD_204935 | JGI IMG/M metagenome (GOLD analysis project Ga0316198, IMG submission 204935) | Coastal sediment microbial communities from Oude Bieten Haven, Netherlands - site A anoxic | ecosystem: Environmental > Aquatic > Marine > Coastal > Sediment | place: Netherlands...
TTGGGGGTCATGGGGCAGCAGCGCGCGCCTTCCACCTCGGAGACGAGCCGGTCTCGATTGGTGGAGCCACGGACAACGCAATCGCTCTGTCGGACAGGGCGGTCAGTCAATACCACTGCCGAATCGAAACTTCAGCGCAGAGCGTTTCGGTCCGCGACCTCGGCAGCACCAACGGAACCTGGGTCGATGGTCTTCGAATCCGCCGACACGAGCTCCGGCCGGGCGCTGTGCTCCGAGTCGGCCGTACCGAGCTTCGGGTAGTTCGCCGAGGCAGCGCGCGCAGCTCATCTTCGGACCTCGTCGTCGAATCGACTCCAATGCTCTCCGTCATGGCCGAGGTCGATCGATTTGCAAGTCTGCCATGGCCCGTTCTGATTCGCGGTGAGACGGGCGTCGGCAAAGAGCTCATCGCCCAGGCGCTGCACGAACGCGGGCGGCGGCGAAAGGGCCCCTTCGTGGCCATCAATGGAGGCGGGCTTCCGCGCGAGCTCATCGAGAGCGAGCTCTTTGGGCACGAGCGCGGCGCGTTCACAGGGGCGGTCCAAACCCATCGTGGGGCGTTCGAGCAGGCGCACGGGGGCACGCTTTTTCTCGACGAGGTCGCCGAGCTGGCCCCCGATCTTCAGACGCGCCTCCTTCGCGTCCTCGAAACCTGGCAAGTCCGCCGCGTGGGCAGCGAGTCCGGGCGCCGCGTCGACGTTCGCCTGCTGTGCGCCACCCACACAGACCTGGGCGCGATGGTGCGCGAAGGGCGCTTCCGTTCGGACCTCTACTACCGAATCCATCGCTTGGTCGTCGACGTCCCTGCGCTCCGCGCCCGCCCGGGCGACATCGCGCCCTTGGCTACCCACTTCATAGGTCTCATGGAGCCCGACCTCGGCGAGCGTCGAATCGCGCCGGAGGCGCTCGAGCGCCTCCATGAGTATCCTTGGCCGGGCAACGTGCGCGAGCTTCGAAACCTGCTCGAGCTTGCGGCCGTCGACTGCGATGGGGCGCTCATCGACCTCGCTTCGGTCGACCGCGCGCTACGACGAAGCGCCGAGCCTTCGGCCCACCGTCCATCCCCCGGTTTGCTTCGTGAAACGCTCGAGCAGTACGGCGGCAACATGTCCGCCGCCGCCCGAGCCCTGGGGATTCCCAGGTCGACGCTTCGCGACAGGTTGCAAGGCGCCTCGGAGCTAGGCCGCTAGGCCGTTCCGCGGCGCGATTCCTTGGCGCGCCGAATGCGAAGCTCGAGCAGGTCTTGGGCCACTCCATAGATTCGCTTGAGGCCCGTGGACTTCGACTGTCCGGAACGTCGCGGCCGGCAAGCAATGGTCACCACCGTCGTCGGGACGCCGGCGCCAAGAATTCGAATCGGGAACTCGAAGTTCAGGAAGAAGGTGTCGGGCTTCAACTGGTCGGCGTCGAACAGCGATCGCAGAAACAAGTAGGGGCCGTCGCTCTGCATGCGAACGCCGTGAACGAGGAGGATCAGCGCACGGACGCCTGCCGAGAGGACCTTGCGGTCAAGGCCGTCGTCCCGGTGGTCATAAACGCTGAAGACGACCTCGCTGCGATCTCGCGCCGCCGCATCGCGTAGAGTCCCGATGGCATCTGGCGCGATCTGCCCGTCCGCCGGCAGAAACGTCACCCAGCTGCCTTTGGCCGCACGCACCCCGGTCTTGAGCGCTGCGCCGATGCCGCGGTTGCTGTCGTGGCGAAGAAGCTGATGGGGTGCGCCCGCCAGCGCCTTATGCGCTTCGGTGGCGGTGTCGTCCGACGAGCCGTCATCGACGAACACGATTTCGGAAGACGGCTCGTGCTTGGACAGCCACTGCCGCAACTCGAGCAAGACCGGCGCGATGTTGTCCTCTTCGTTGAAGGCGAAGATGATGACGCTCAGCTCGGGACCGCTCACTTTGGCCGCTCCCGAGTCACCCTGGCGGGAACGCCCACGGCGATGCTGTAGGGCGGGACGTCTTCCACGACCACAGCGCCTGCTCCGATCTGGGCCCCCTTACCAATTCGCACGCCTGGAAGCACGATGACGCCCACGCCGAGGTCACAGTCATCCTCGATCACGACCGGCCCGAGCTCGACCGGCGAGCTCAGGATTGGAACTTTGCGTCCTGCTTCGCCATGGAACGACGTGATGATCCGGACGCCGGGGCCAACGCCAACGCGGGAGCCGATGTCGATTCCGCCCGCGCTGTGGAAGAACGCTTGCTGTCCGATCCAAGTTTCGTCGCCAATGCGCATGGTGTTCTTGTGGTAGCCCTTGAGAATCGCTTGGTGTCCGACGTAGACATTCGCGCCGAGCTCGATGTTCTCTGGGTGGAAAACGAGCACGCCCGCCTCGAAGACGCAGTCGGGTCCGCATCGGGCGAACTGGTCGACGCGAAAGGAACCGTCGCCGTGACTGCGGTGTCGCATCGTTCAGAGGTTAGCAGGAGAGGCCGGCAGGGTTGCAAACTTCGGCTCAACCGGGCCCATCGCGTCGGAGAGCCCCATGAGGTAGCGCGCGAGCCGCTTCGCCCCCGTAGCTTCGGCAATGCTCGCGGCATAGTGAAGATTGCGCGCGGCGTGCCCGAGGGCCACCGGCGGATCGTAGAGAGGCGCCGGTCGGACCGCCCGCTCGACGCGAGCCGGCAGGGTCGCGAGACTGTCTTCGTCGACACCGTCGAGCCGAGGTACCCCCGCCAAGAGCGTCGAAACCGCAGCTCGGGGAAAGCCTTGAGAGTACAGGTCGTGACCGCGGTCGAGAGTCACCAAAGCGATCAAACCGTCGGTGCCGGGAGAGCCTTCTCCCAGCTCCGCGAGCGCGACGCTAGCGTAGCGCGCGAGCTCCGGCTCGTGCGCGGTGCCGCCGCATCGCGAGCGAACGTCGAGCAGCCATTCGCTCGGGCAGCTGGGCATGCCGAGTCGATCGGCCAGGGCCGCGCGCGACACTTGAATCGGCCGGCCCGGGTTGGCGCGAAGAAATCGGCGCACCCTTGAATCTCGGCCACCTGGGCCACGCAGCTCGAATGGCGCGAGGTCTGGATGACGTCGGTAGAGATGGTCCCAGAACCACTCGGAAGACGCGAGGCCGTGGGCCAGCAGTGTCACGTCCGAACGAAGCCCCTGCTGTTCTTGGAGGTACCACATCGGACCGACCCAATGGTCGCGTTCGACGATGAGGATCGCGTTTGGCGGCGCCGCACGAAGCGCCTCGCGTCCGATGTCCGACGTGAAGGTGTCGCGGTGTCGGCTGCGGTGATACGGAGCCGGGGGCGCCACCATGACGAAGAGCAGAAGCGCGGCCATCACCACCGGGGCCCAAGATGCGCGGTGGTAGCCAAGGTAGGCCACCAGCAGACCCACGCCCGAAGCCGCGAGCCAGGCGGGAATCGCGAGGTAGCCGTTGTAGTCGAGCACGTCGGGCGCGAATACGCCGTTGCGAGCGATGAACGCTACGAAAAAGATCCACGTCGCGTTGAAGAAGAACCGGCCGAGCCCCCGCCTGCGCGCATAGACCGCGTACCCACCAAAACCAGCGATCAGCAGGGCGAGCAGCCCATCGCGAAGCGACCAAAAGAACAGCTCGCCGACGTGCGTCCACCATTCGGACCAGGATTCGACTCCTTTGAAAGCGAAGTCGGCGGCCGTGAAGTACTGGACGATCGATTGGGCTGTCGTGGGGGCGCCCCAGACGACGACGTCCGTCCGGCTTGCAACGAAGAAGATGTACAGATGCGCGGAGAGGCCGAGCAGCCCACCGCCGGTCAGCACGCGAAGCGCACGCCTTGGGATCTCCTCGCGAGCAATTCCCATGAGCAGCCGCGGCGTCATCGCGAAGGCCACGCCGAAGGCGCAAACGACATTGGCGCTGGCGGCGAGCCCCAAACCGAGACCCGTGGCGAAATACGGTGCCGGCCGCTGATCTTCATCGAGTACGGCGTTTGCAAATCGTGCGGCCGCCCAGAGCGCGAAGAAGACCGCGATCGGGTAGACCTCGATACGCGTGGCCGGCTCCCAGAGCGCCGGGTGAATGCCCAGAAGCGCAATGGTCGGCGCGACGTAGCGAACGTCCCCCTCGGGGCAGTTGGCGTCCGGCCGAACCAGTGCCTCTGCGAAGCTGGTGGCAGGGATGACGGACAAGGCTCCGAAGAGCGCGGAGAGACCGTTCAAAGCGACGACCGGGTCGAGGCCGGGCAGCCGGCTGGCGATCGCACCCAGGATCGTATGGAGCGGTTGACCAAACGGATGGCCTAGGCCGAGCTGCTCGGCGACCATCGCGAGCTCGGGGCTGTCGTACATCGAAAGGCTTCTGCACATCGTCGAGACGTAGAAAACGAACAGCGCGAAAGTCGACGCGGCGGTGATGCGCCGCGAGCGCACCGGGAGGCCGAGCAGCCGCTTAGCCACGGTCTCTTCCCGAAAGCGGCACGAGGAGATTGATGACGCCGCCGACCCCTGCAGTGAGCAGCTGGATGGCCCAGAAGCTCAGTGACGCTGCGTACGCGCTCGCCTCGGGAACGCCCACGGTTCCGTAAAGCGCGGCGAAGGCAGCTTCGCGGACGCCTGCCCCACCGACGGTGAAAGGGAAGAACGCAGACGCGCCGATCAGCGGCATCACGACCGCCGATTGGGCGAAGGTCACCGACGGCTCGAGTGAGTGCATGATCGCATGCCCGGCGACGATGTTGAGGAAGTGGATGACCAGCGAAAGGAGAACAGCGGCTAGGAATGGGCCGAGGGAGAAGAGACGAGGGAGCGAACGCAGGGGCTTACCGAGCTTTGCGGGAAGCAAGGGCGCCAGCCGGGGTGCGACTGCAATGCCGATCAGCGCGGCGGCGGCGGCCCCGAGGCCGAGCCCAGCCCATAGACCCAGGTTCTCGATTCCCGGAATCGGTCGAATCAGATAGGCGCAAGTCGCAATGACGAGCAGTGCGGAGACTCCGATGACGCGCTCGATGAAGACGACCGCGACGCCGCTGGTGGCGCTTGCCAAGTCGAGCTCTCCAAACGCTTTCCGGCCCGCGACCCCTCGAATGACGTCTCCACCAACGCCCCCCGGCGCGTACGTATTGTAGAAGTGCCCGACCAAGTAGAGATGCGCGATGCGTGGCCAGGAGGGAATGTCGATCGCGCCGTAGGCTCGCAGCAACAGCCGCCAGCGAAGCATGCCGCACAACAGCCCAAGCATGACGACCGTGATCGCGGTCAGCGCGGCGCCCAGGGAAAGCCTTCGAAACCCTTGCAGGACATCATTGGGGTCCACCCGGCTCGCGAGGTAGGCGACCGCGGCAATCGTCACCGCAATTCGGCCCCACCTCAGGTAGCGGCGCCGCGTCTCGCCGCTCGCGCTGCGTGGTCCCCCTTGTTCGAACATCTCAGTCCCCGAAGCCTAACGCGTCCTGGAGCTCTTTGAGCAGTTCTGGGGCGCGTTGCTCCACCACGCGTTGTAGCGACGGGAGGTAGTCGGCAACCTGCTCGGACTGATCCTCGAGCAACGCCAAGGCGGGACGGTGTCGAAGGGCGTCGCGGAGCCTGGCCAAAACGAAAGCAGGCTCGGCGTAATCGCGAGGCGCGCCCCAGACTGCGAGGCGCGCCTGGAGCTTCGAGAACGCCTTCCCCTGGTCGCTCCACTCGACTAGCGCAGCGGTTTCGAGCTCGATTGCCTCGATGTAGCCGTCGATGTGACGCTCCTCCCGCACGAGCCAGCCGTCGAGCAGCATCTCCGTTCCGATGTGGCCAACGGCGCGCGCGGTGCCGCGTCGCACACCCGACTCGGTCAAAGCCGCGAGGGCATGTGCGCATGACGCGAGAAAGGCGGGCGCCTGGTGAAACGCGTCATCGGTACGATGGTGTAGCTCGATCCCGCGCTGGATGTCCGGGTCGTGCACTATCGATAACGGGACGCCCACCATGGCTTCGAAGTCGGGCAGCATGCTCCCGAGCAGGTGCCCCGCGCGCGGGTCGGCCCAGCTCGCGACCACGGCATGTCCAAAGAAATTCAAAGCCTCAGTTCCTCTGCGATCCGGTCGAGGCTGCTCTGCAGGCACAGCTCGGCGCGTTCGCTCCGCCAGCTTACACCGGGCTCGCCTTTGAACCAGGTTCGTTGCCGTCGGGCATAGATTCGGGTCGACTTGCGGATGCGCTGGAGCGTCTCGTCGACGGAGACCCCGTCGCGCAGGTGATCGAGGATTTCGCGGTAGCCAACGCTGCCGAAGGGGCGGACCTCGTCTCCCCATCTCGCGCGCAGCGAACGCACCTCGTCGATCCAGCCCGCTTCGAGCATCTGCCTGGCGCGGTCTTCGATGACGACGCCGTGGCGGTCGTGGCTCATCTCGAGGACGACGAGGAGCGCACGGTACCGAGCCTCGCCGAGCGCGTGCTCCGCGCGAAGCTTGCCAAGCGGCCTGCCTGTCTGCTCGTAGACCTCGAGCGCGCGCACGATGCGAAGGGCGTCGTTCGGATGAATCGCTTCGGCCGAAATCGGGTCGATCTCGGCCAGCCGCGCGTGAAGGGCCGCCGCACCATCGTTCATCACCGCGTCCTCCAGGCGCTGCCGGATCTCGGGATCGACCGATGGAACATCCACGAGCCCCCGGACGAGTGCGCGAATCCAAAGCCCTGTCCCGCCAACGACAATCGGCAGGTGCCCTCGTTCACTGATCTCTCGGATCGCCACGTCCGCAAGATCGGCGTAGGCAACCGCGTCCACCTCTTCGTTCGGGTCGAAGACGTCGATGAGGTGATGGGAGACGCCTCCCAGCTCCGCCACGGTCGGCTTGGCGGATCCGATATCGAAGCCGCGGTACACCTGGACGCTATCCGCGCCGACGAGCTCCCCGCCGAAGTGACGCGCAAGCTCAATTGCCGCACCGGTCTTGCCGGTGGCGGTCGGGCCGGCGATCACGAGAATCGGTTCTAGGCTTTTAGTCACTTGCGGCCTCGGCGCCGGAAGAGGGCAGCGGGACTCGAGCGAGCACACAGGAGCGGTGCGCGTCGCGGTTCGGCCAGAGGTTCGCGACGATGTGCTCTACCGAGGACTGGACGAGCGGCTGGCCGTTGGCGGTCGCTGCTCGCTGCGCCAAGGCGCGAAGAGCCGCGCTCGAGGGGTCTTCGCCGCCACGTTGCAGGGCCGCGAGCGCGTCTGCGAAAAGCGATGTGGCACGGGCATCGGCAAGTAGAGCGGGCACCGCGCGGACTACGTACGAACCTTCGCCCAACTCGGACCAGTCGAAGCCCAGGGAGCGAAGGACGGTCTGGTGGCGCCCGATGCCGGCAGCCGCCGATGCAGCGAGCTCGAGTCGGTCGGGAAAGAGCAGGTTCTGTCGCGCGACGGCGCCAGCGTCGGCAGCTTCACGCAGCGCGTCATAGCGAACGAGGACTTCGGCGCGCTCCCGGTCGACAAGCAGGATCTCATCGAGGGTCTCGCAAATCAACACGCGCTCACGAACATGAGCCACGAGTCGAAGCCCGTTTGGGTTCTTCGGGGCGTATTCGGCGACCGGTTGCGCGACTTCGGATGCAGCCGAGGACAGCGCCCCGCCCGCCCTCGTCGCGTCGACGTTCAGCAACGGCCCCGGTGCGCCCATGCGCGCGTCCCAGTACGCGTCGCCAGCAGGTGAGGCTGCAAGCCGAGCCGCGATCATTCGCGTCACCAGATCGACGAGCTGAGCGGCTCGTTTGAAGCGCACTTCCGTTTTCTGCGGATGCGCATTGACGTCAACGTCCTCGGGTGCGAGACGAAGTGAAACGACGCCGCGCGGATAGTGGCCTGGTGGCAGCCGATCTCCATATGCGAACGCGATTGCACGGGCGAGCCGGCGGTCATTCACCGGCCGCCCATTCACCAAGAGAAAAAGGTGCCTGGCCCCCGCGCGCGCGTGCTCGGCGGCGGCGAGGACCGCATCGAGGATGACGCCGTCCCGTTCGGCGTGGATCTCCTCGAGCGCAAGCTCGCCGAAGACCTGGTAGGCGCGTTCCGCGAGGCTGCCCGCGGGCAGGTATTGCCGGGCCGTCCGGCCCTCGGAGGTCACGATTAGGCGGAGCTCGGGATGGCTCAATGCGAGGCGCTGACAAACCTCGAAAATGCGTGAAGTTTCAGTCTGACGTGCCCGAAGAAACTTCTTTCGAGCCGGCACGTTGTAAAAGAGGTCGTTCACCTCGACCGTCGTCCCCGGCGGGCACCCGGCCGGCGACACGTCTCGCAGCTCTCCACCTTCGACCAGAACCCGGGTCCCCTCGAGCGAATCCTTCGAGCGACTTCGAATCGTCATTCGCGAAACCGACCCGATCGAGGGAAGCGCCTCCCCTCGAAATCCTAAGGTGGACACGCGAACCAGGTCGTCGAAGGATGCGATCTTGCTGGTGGCGTGCCGTTGGACGCTGAGGGTCACATCCGCGGCGGACATCCCGATGCCGTCGTCCGTTACGCGAACCTGCGCACGTCCTCCATCTTCCACTGACACGGTAATCGAGCTTGCTTGGGCGTCGATGGCGTTCTCGAGCAGCTCCTTCACTAGGTTGGCGGGCCGTTCGATGACTTCGCCGGCGGCGATTTGGTCGATCAGCGTATCGTCGAGCAATCGTACCGTCGGAGCCACGGCCTGCGCCTATCAAAGCTGGTTTGGATTGGCAACGCGGGCCTGCGGATTCCGCCCCTGCATTGACCCTCCATTAATCGCAATGCTACCGTGTTTTGTGGGGAGTTAATAGGGAATTCACCACGATGAAGGTATGTCCCGCCTGCAGAATTGACTACGGCGGCGGAGAGGTGTTCTGTCCGGTCGACGCGACGCGTCTAATCACGACGTCGCAGATGAGCGCGAGCCCACTCGACCCCAACGATCCGCTGATCGGCAATGTGCTTGCCGGCCGCTACCAGGTGAAGAACCGGATCGGCGAGGGCGGGATGGGTTTGGTCTACGAAGGCCTCCATCGAGACATTGACAAGCGGGTGGCGATCAAGGTCCTCCGCGATGACTTGTCGCGACGCCCCGACGTCGTCGCGCGCTTCCGTCAGGAGGCCAAAAGCGCATCACGCATTGGGCACGAGAACATCGTCGACATCTTCGATTTCGGAGAGACAAGGCACGGCGCGAGCTACTTCGTCATGGAGTTTCTGGAAGGCGAGGACCTCGGCAACGTCCTGGGCAAGAAGGCAACCATCGAGGCGGAGCGCGCCTGCGACATCGTGCTCCAGTGCTGTAGGGCGCTTTCCGCCACGCACGCCAAAGGCATCGTCCACCGTGACATCAAGCCCGAGAACATCTTCTTGACGCGACGCGACGGCATCGATGACTTCGTCAAGATCGTCGACTTTGGCATCGCCAAGATGAGCGATATCGAAACCGATGGGGCGCCGGGGCGTAAGCTCACTAAGACAGGGATGATTTTCGGCACGCCCGAATACATGTCGCCCGAGCAAGCGGGGGGTAGGGAGCTCGACCACCGAGTCGATGTCTACGCCCTGGGCATCATTCTTTACGAATGTCTCGCGGGCCGCGTGCCGTTCGAGGGCGACACGTTCATGGGGATCCTCACCCAGCACCTGACCGCGGACGCGCAGGCCATCGACGAGGTGAATCCACACGCCAAGGTAACCCAGGAGCTCGAGCTCGTAATCCGGAAGGCCCTCGCCAAGAGTCCTGACGACCGCTATCAAGACACCGAGGAGCTTGCCGAGGCCATCGTCTGCGCTCTCGACGGCCGCGTGAGCCGCGCGACACGGCGGACCCCACCCTCGGTCCTCGGCGCGCCGCTGACGAGCGAGTTCGATGCGGTGCCAAGGCGGAAGACCTCACCTTGGGTTTGGGTCGCGGCGGTGATGGGCGCAGCCGGCTTTCTGGTCTGGTCCGCCCTCGGTTCGCTTTCGGGCCCGGGGAGCGGGGCGGAGGCAAGTGCGGTTCCACTCGAGCCGCAGCAAGAACCCGTCGCGGAAGTCTCGGATGCCGTCGAGGAGACACCGCCCATTCCCGAAGCGGAGCCAGAGCCGATGTGGGTCAACGTGCATGTTGCGAGCGACCCCGCAGGCGCCCGCGTTTCGTACGATGGCGGCGCGGAGGCATGTGCCTCGACGCCGTGTACGCTCGAGGTCACTCGGGGAGCTACGCTGGTGCTTCACGCAAAGCTTGGTAAACGAAGGGGGCGCACCGCGATCACCCCGAGCCAAGAGGAAACCGTTTTGATCGAGCTCCACGCCCCCAAGAGGCCCACGCCAAAGCCTCGCAGCGCCGAAGTTCCCAAGCGCAAGCGGGAGGCCCCAGCCCGTTCCTCGGACCTCAAGGTTCCCGAGTGGGCTCAGTGAATGAGGCCGAGCAGAAGACGCTAGCCGATCTCGAGTGGGACCAGGTAGAGCGAGCGGTCGCGGAGCGATGCCGGGGTCCACTTGGCGAAGGGCTGACCTTGAAGCTCGCCGAGTCCTTTGACGAGACCGAACGGGCGATTGCCGAAGCCAAAGAAGCATGGACGCTGCTCGTCAGAAACGAGCCACTTCCACTCGAAGGCATTTGCGAAATCGAAACGTCCCTGCAGCATCTGGAGCGGGAAGGGGTACTCGCCGCCAGTGCGCTCAAAGACGTCCGCATGACGCTGCGTGTGGCTGGCGCGCTGCGACGCTTTCTCGGCCAGCGCAAGGGTAGCGTTCCGCACCTGTATCGCGTGTGCGCGATCGATCCCACGCTCGATGCTCTCGAAGAAGAAGTGGGGATGTCGATCGGCGATGACGGGACGATCCTCGACTCGGCGAGCGCCGAGCTGGCTCGTCTGCGCGAAGAGGCCGGGAATCTACGCGCTCGGATCATTCGAAAGCTGGAAGACCTGATCCAAAAACGAAGCGCGATCCTGCAGGACTCGTTCCACACGATTCGCGAAGGCCGCTACGTGCTTCCGGTTCGGGCCGACGCGCACGAGCGTTTCCACGGAATCGTCCACGGCTCGAGCGCAAGCGGCGCTACGATCTTCGTGGAGCCTCGAGAGCTGGTCGAACGTGGCAACCGGCTCAAGATGGCCCAGGCCGAGCTCGAACGTGAAGAACGGAGAATTCTCGCGGCACTTTCGGACTTGGTGCGCCAGTACGTTCCCCAGCTCCGCGCTGCCGCCGAAGCCCTCGACCACGCGGATTTGCGTGGCGCCAGCGCCAAGCTTGCGGTCGATCTGCGTGCGGAATTCGTGGAGCTCTCAGCCGAGCCGCGGATCTCGTTGCGCGAGGCTCGCCATCCGCTTCTCGTTCTGCGGGGCATCGAGGTCGTCTCAAACGACATCGATCTCACGGGCGGCGAGGCGCTGGTGATCTCCGGGCCGAACGCTGGCGGCAAGACGGTTGCGCTCAAGATGCTGGGCCTGGCAGCGCTCATGACCCGCGCCGGGCTCCCGGTTCCGGTAGCAGAGGGGAGCGTTTGTGGATTCTTTGCACCGGTGCTCGCCTCGGTAGGCGACGAGCAAAGCCTCGCGCGCAACCTCTCGACGTTCTCTGCGCACCTCGTGACGCTCAGGACCGTGCTCGAACAGGCCGACGAACGCGTCCTGGTGCTTCTCGATGAGCTTGCTGGCGCGACTGACCCGGAAGCGGGTGCGGCTTTGGCTTGCGCAATCGTATCGACGCTGGTTGAACGGGGAGCCGCCGTTGCCGTCACGACTCACTACGAAGCCTTGAAGGCCCTAGCAGCGGAACGCGGCGAGATGCACAACGCGTCAGTGGGCTTCGACTTCGATGAGATGGCGCCCACCTTTCGATTGAGGATGGGCGTGCCGGGCGGCTCCAACGCGCTCGAGGTCGCCCGACGTTTTGGGATTCCCTCCGACGTGGTCGACGCCGCCCGGACAGCGCTGCCGGAGCACTCACGTAGCTTCGAGACGCTTGTCGCCAAGCTCGACACCGCGACCAAGGCGGCGCTTGAAGAGCAAGCGGCTCTCCAAGACGAACGAGCGAAAGTCGGTCAAGAACGCGCGAAGCTCGACGCGCGTCGGCAAGAGCTTGCGGCGCGCGAAGCGAAGGGGCTTGGCCGGGAAGCCCAGAAGCTGGTCGACCAGCTGAAAGACCTCCACCGCCGGCTCGACCAAGCCAAGAAATCGCTCCGCGAACGCGCCGAAGCCAAGTCGGTTGCCGCGGCCTCCGCGGTCTCGAGCGATGCCGCGGAGCTCCTTGGCGACATCGACCGTCGCCGGGCATCACTCGAGCCCGATCCGGTCGAAACCGCAGAGCTGGATCTCGAAGCGGTTCGAGTTGGGGATCGAGTCTGGGTCGAGCGGCTTCGAAGCGCGGCCGAGGTCGTCGAAGGGCCGGCTCGAGGGAAGGTCCGTGTCGCCGCCGGCATGATGAAGCTCTGGGTCGAGCTCAGCGATCTCCGCGGACTCAAGCAAATCGCGGAACGGGCGCCAAAGGAGAGCGCCCCGGTGACCGGCACGCAGCCAAAGGTGCAGCGCGGCGTTCGAACGAGCGACAACACGCTCGACGTGCGCGGCCTTCGCCCGGACGACGCGGTCTCGTTGGCCGAGGCGTTTCTCGATCGGATGTACGGCGCGGCCGAGGCGAACGCGTTCATCGTGCACGGGGTCGGCAGCGGCGCGCTCCGAGCCGCGATCCACGAGCACCTGGCGCGCGATGCCGCCTACGTTGAAGGGTTTCGGCAAGCGACCCAAGAGGAAGGCGGGCCGCAAGTGACCGTCGTCTCGCTCAAGTAGATCTCAGGCGTTCGCGCTCTGTGGCTCCCCGCCGTCCATGCGAGGCTTTACCGCGAATTGCCAAACCGCAAGGCCAACGCAGACCATGGCGATCGAGGACCACTGGGCGGGCGTGAGCCCAGCGTATCGAACATCGCCGCCCTCGAGCGGAGCAGCCCTGAGAAAGTCGAGGAAGAACCGAACGGGCGCATACAGGAGCGGCAGCAGCACGCAGTAGAAGCCAACCGGGCGGCGCTTTCGATGTTCGAGCCAGACGAACAGCCCGATGATCAACAACGAGAAGAACACCTCGTACAGGCCGAGGTCGTGACGCGGCTGATAGGGCGGGGCGCCAAAACGGTAGTCCGAGACAGCCAACGCGAACTCGGTGACCTTGCCCGGATGATCGTGGACGACGAAGCAGCCCATGCGCCCGAACAACCAACCGACCGGCAAACCAAAGCAGACCGCATTAGCATAGGGGAGCAGGTCCATCTTCTTGCGGTACTTCCAAATGAAGCAGCCGAGAATGCCCCCAAAAAAACCACCGTACGAAGAGAGGCCCAGCCAGGTGGAGAAGAGCAGAGAGGGATGGCGGAGGACCTCCATGAATGTTTCCCGTTCGTAGAACAGACCGTTCAGGAAGTACCCGAGAATGAACCCGGTCACGACCGCATAGGTCACCAGGTCGCCGGTGGCCACGGTGTCCAGCGCGTTGCGCCGCGCGAAGCGGCCGGCGACCCAGGCGCCGAGGAGCACGCCGGTGGCAACGAGAACGCCGAACGGCTGAATCGACAGGGTGTCTCCCAAGACCGGAACGGAGAACGGCAGGGGGATGTCCCAAGCCTCGAGGCGAAACCAAGGAATGAACAGCAGGGCGTGCATGGCGGCCGAGCCTAGCATCGACATCCTTGCATCGCCCCTAATCAGCCGCTAAGTCGAGCGCGAGGTAAATTCATGACCGAGATCATCGCTGTAGGCGCAAGAGAGATTCTGGACTCCCGGGGAAATCCCACCGTCGAGGTCGACGTGGAATTGATGGGCGGCGCGACCGGCCGAGCCGCCGTTCCCTCGGGGGCGTCGACCGGCGAGCACGAGGCGCTCGAGCTTCGCGATGGAGACACCAGCCGCTATCTCGGCAAGGGAGTCCTGAAGGCTGTCGAGAACGTGGTGAATGAGATCGCGCCACAGGTGATCGGCGCCGAAGCGCTCGACCAAGCCGAGGTGGATCAGATCATGCTCGACCACGATGGCACCCCTTCGAAGGCGAAGCTCGGCGCCAATTCGATCCTCGGGGTCTCGATGGCCGTTGCACGCGCCGCGGCCGAAGAGGTGGGGCTTCCCCTCTGGCGCTATCTCGGAGGAGTGCAGGCGCAGGTGCTGCCGACTCCTCTGATGAACATCATCAATGGGGGCGCACATGCCGACAGCGGTCTCGAGATCCAAGAGTTCATGGTCGTGCCGCATGGATTCGATTCGTTTTCGGAGGCGCTTCGCGCCGGCGCCGAAACCTTCCACAATCTCAAGAAGCTTCTAAAAGAGGCCGGACACGCCACCGGAGTAGGCGACGAAGGCGGGTTTGCCCCGCACCTCTCCACCAACGAGGAGGCGCTCTCGTTCGTCGCGCGAGCGATTGAAGCCGCCGGATACCAACCCGGCCAACAAATCTCCATCGCCCTCGACTGCGCCGCGAGCGAATTCTACGACAAGAAAAAGAACGTCTACACGTTCGACAAAAAGCCCGTGGATGCGGCAGAGCTCGTCAAAATCTACGCGGACTACTGTTCGAAGTATCCGATCGTCAGCATCGAAGATGGAATGGACGAGAACGACTGGAACGGCTGGAAGGTCCAGACCGAGGCCCAGGGCGCACAGGTTCAGCTGGTGGGCGACGACCTTTTCGTGACGAACACCGAGCGGCTCCAGATGGGGATCGATCAGGGTGTGGCCAACGCGATCTTGATCAAGGTCAACCAGATCGGCTCCGTCACCGAGACGCTCGATACGATTCGTCTTGGTGCTCTCAACGGCTACGCGTCGATCATCTCGCACAGAAGCGGGGAGACCGCCGACACCTTCATCGCCGACCTCGCAGTTGCGACCAACGCTGGCCAAATCAAGACCGGTTCCGCCTCTCGCTCGGAGCGCATCGCCAAGTACAACCAGCTGCTGCGAATCGAGGAGCAACTGGGTGACGCGGCGGTGTACGCTCGCAAGTCGACGTTCGCCGCCTGATGGCTTGATGCGGGGTAGACCTCAGCCTGCGGCGAAGCGCAAGGCGGATTCGGTATCGTACTGCCCAGCGCGGAACGCGTAGTCGCCGAGGACTCGCCGCAGCGCATCGACATTCGTTGCAAATGGCTCGACGCGCAATTCCGCCAGCATGCGGTCCATCGAGAGGAGCGCCGTGTGGCGAACGGGTCCATGGGTGCTCAGCTTCGCGATCAGCGGACGGTCGTCGGCCGGCAGGGGCAGCCCCACCGTGGCCGAGGAGGTCGCGCGAACCCGGCCCTGGGGCGCCGGCGAAACGGCGAAAGACGAGACGACCGCGTCCTCGTCAGCGAGTGCCAAGATCGACGCGTCGAGCGCGTGGCCGCGCGGCGTGAGCGTTTCGAGCTCTTCGGGGATCGCCTCGCCCGACGCGATTCGAAGCTGCAGCGCGACGAGGTCGACTCCGGTGACCATTTCGATGAGCGTGTGGTGCCTGGGCAGTCCGATGGTGACGTCCGACACCCAGGACAGGCCTGACGGATCGATGTGAAACCGCACCTCCATGAGTCCTGCGTAACGAAGTTCGCCCGCCAGACGCCGAGCGCTTTCGAAGAGAGACATCCGGAACGCCTCCCCGTCGACGCGAAAGAGCAGGTCGGGTGAAGGGGTTTCATGGATCAGGGTCTGCTCTGAGGCAGAAAGGCTACGGTCGTATTCGACGATCGCGATGGTGGCGCCGAGAGAGTCGGCAGCAACCATCACCCCGACTTCGCGCGGCCGGGACGCGTCCTGGCGATCGTGGAGCGTACGTACCTGGGCCCTCTCGGCGGCCGCGCGGATGGTTGCCTGATCGGCGAGGGCGCCAAGAACGTCGAGGTCGGTGCCGACCACCGCCACATCGGCCTTTTCGGCCGCGCTCGCGAGCTCGTACATCTCGGGCTGGCCCTGGTAGCCGAGGTGGGCCGCGTCGGCGCCCGCCTGCTCGAGGATCGCGGGCAGCTGTTCGGTTGGAATCCCGTGTGCCTCGTCGAAGTCGACCTCGATGCTCCGATCCGCCGCCTCGATATGCCGGCTCGCCTGCTCGTCCTTGGGAGCCACCACGATCGATTCGACGCCGAGTCGCCGGCACGTCCGCGCGACCCGCGTTGCGGCTTCTCCGCGGCGGAGGATCAGTACTTTGTCGAACACCCGCGGAGCATAGCAAGCGCCCCGCCGTGGGCACCCCGCCTTCCGACTTGACCCAAGCGGAGGTGGGAGCCAGGAGCCAAGCGATGCCCGTATGGCTCCGCAGTCGTGGTTTGGAACGACGCCCGGTTCGTCACGCCGATCTAGGGTGGCGGGCGGAAGCCATGCTCGAGTCCCTAGGCTTGCCGGATGCGGAGCTTTCGATTTTGCTCTGCGACGATGCGACGATCCGTGAGCTCAACCGCCAATACCGAAAGAAGGACCGTGCGACCGACGTGCTGGCCTTCCCGATGCACGACGGGTCTGGGCCCCAGACGACTCCAGCGCTCCTCGGCGATGTGGTCATCTCGTTGCCGATGGCGCGCCGGCAGGCCGCCGAGCGCGATCGCCCGATCGTCCACGAAGTGACGTTCCTCCTGGCACACGGTCTCCTTCACCTCCTTGGCCATGATCACGCCAGCAAGCGGGAGGAGCGTGAGATGACGGCGCGAACCGAGGCTCTCATGGCCGCGGTGGAGGCCGCGCGTTAACCCTTTGAACCTGTGGGAAACCGACCTCGACTGCCATCCCTCGCGGTCGAGATCGTTCGCGTAAAGCCTTCGTTTTTACCGCTATCTGTAAGAAACTAGTGCACTTTCTGCTGCGCGCTTGGGGTCGTAGCAACGCGGAGCGCTGGGGTCCGCACCGCTGTGGACGGGCTGTGGGAAACGGTCGGTGCCGGGAGGCTCCCGCCCGGCGGGGGCGCGCCTCGTGCGGTCCCAGATCGATTAACCCCAAGAAATTTGTTTGCGAAACCGCACAAAGACCCTTGTCAGCAAGGAAAAGCACAGGCATAGATGGCGCCGTACCTGTCTGGGGCTTTCTTTTGGGGGCCTTTTTGATCAAAAGGGGCAGGTCACAGAGTTAGGAGGGAACTATGGTAGCGGGCAAGCGAATGACAAAGGCCCAGATCATGAGCGAACTGGCCGACAAGAGCGGCCTTACCAAGAAGGAAATCACGAGCGTCTTTGGTGCGCTTCAAGACCTCGTGAAGAAAGAACTTGGTCGCCGTGGTCCGGGGGAATTTGTCATTCCAGACATGATCAAGCTCAAAGTTCGTAAAATCCCAGCGAAACCCGCTCGGATGGGACGCAACCCAGCAACCGGGGAGGAGATGATGCTTCCGCCCAAGGCTGCGTCTAAGAAGATTCGCGCAACGCCTCTCAAGAAGCTCAAGGACCTGGTCCTCTGAGTCATTGAGACTACGAATCGAGAAAAAGGGGCCCTCAGGGCCCCTTTTTTGTTGGGTTCGTGCGTGTGCGCGCCGTATCTCCCGAGCCCCGCAGCCGGCCTTCCGCGTAGCTAAGGATGAAGCGAATCTGGTCCGCGTTCAGCTTGAAGGAAACGCGGATTCGATTCTCGTCCGGCGCGAAGTTCATGCGGCGAAGGGTCTTCCCAAAGCCCGCCAAGCTCATGATCAGCTGCTGCGAGTAGAACGTCGCAACCTTCTTCCAGTAAACTGACGCCTCCTTTGCGAGCTCCTCCGACTCATACGTGGCCAGTACGCTGACGGTGGCTTCGTCGGCTCCGGTTTCACGCACGGCGAGACGCACGCGGATCGGCACGTGCTTGATGCTTCCGATGACGAAGCGATGCACCCCTTCGACCTCCAGAGAGATCGCTTCTTCCGGTCCCATGGACAGAAGCGCGTCGGGCCCGCGAGCCGCGACCAGGCCTTCCTTTTTCGCATCCCGAAGCTCGCGTGCTTGCGCCATCGCGAGCACCCGCTCCAGATCTTGTCGCCGGCTGATGCTGAAGTGCTTGGTGCTCAAAAGCGCGATGGTGCGTCGCGTTGGGTCGAGGTTGTGCCAAGTCGCCGTCGGAACTCCAAAACGTCGATGCCAGCGCACTGATTTTCCCCGCGAACGGGCGAGCCGTTTCACACTCTTACGAGCAAAGCCTTCGCCACGTCGATGCCGTCCGGCCAGCACGAGCTTCGATCGCTGCAGATTTGGCGTCGCAACGAGCAGCCGATCGAGGTCTGCGACGGGATCGATCCCCGATCCGTCCAGAAGAAGCTGCCAATCGGGCACGCCCCGCAAAAACGCGGTTACATCGGGGCCCAGGGGCGATTCGCGAACGCGTCGAAGGTCCACCCGGAGGGCCAGCTGGGCGCCTGGAGGAATGCGGGAGGGGCCGGAAAGGATCGGGGAGGCGACGGGGAAGGAGGCAGCGTCGCTGTCAGCGTCGGTGCCAGTGTCAGTGTCAGCGCCCGCGTCAGTGCCTGCGTCCTCCAGGGGGACGCCGGCGTCGATGGGTTCCAGCTCCGGGTCTTTGGGCTGTCTTGCGTTGCCCGCCCATCGTGGATCGGGGGAGCCTGTCGCTCGAGGTGGCGCTGAATCGGCGGCCATTGCCATTTCACCTGTGAGACCAAACTCGACCTCCGCCGGGAGCGCGAGATCGAAATCGAAGTCGTACTGTGCCGTCGCGCTCGTGATGTATGCGAAGGCGGTGAGGTGAACTGCAAGGGATGCCACGAGACCGAACGTCGTGGAAAACACTTCGAGTTGTTGACCCGCGCTCATCCTAATGACAGTTCGTAGCAGACCGAGGCAGTGCAGCGCACACGACGAACAGGGAAGGACCCAGCCAGCGTGCTGATCGGCGCTTTGGCTGTCTTTGCGCTTGCCGGCTGCCAGGTCGATGACCCGCTTGCCTTTCTCGAGGCGAAGCCACCAAACAGGCCGGTTGATCTCGGGCCGCCGCAGCGCGTTTTTGCCAAGCGCTTCGTTGCGTCCATTCGGTCCGCGCCCAGTCCAGAGGGCGTTCGAGTCGGCTATCTGCGCGCCGGGGCGCTTCTGCATTCGACCACGACCGAGCCGCTTGGCTACGATAGCTGCGAAGACGGCTGGTACGAGCTCGACACCGGGGGCTTCGCCTGCCGGCAGCGAGACATCCTCGTGTTCTTCGGTGACCGTCTCCCGGAGCTTCGCGCGCGGCAACCGGACCGCGACGCGGACATGCCGTACGAGTACGTGACGGTTCGTCGAAAGACCGCGCTCTACAAGCGAATCCCGAAGGCCGACGAGGTGTACACGATCCCTCCGGGCGTCGAGGATGCTGGTGTCGAGCCGCCGTCCGTCGACGAACCCGAGATGCCGGCGACAGCCGCGGTCATCGAAAACCCGCTCGTGCTTCGGATCCTTCAACCAGGGTTCTACGTGAGCCTGGATCGACCCTTCGAAAGAGACGGCGAAACCTACTGGCGGACGCAGCAGAACGGGTTCGTGCTAGCCAAGAACCTGCGCCGCAAAGACTGGAGCCGGTTCCGAGGGCAAGCGCTGGACGGTAGCGGCTGGGATCTGCCCGTCGCGGTGACCCGGCGGGAGGAGACGACGGTCTATCGGCTGAACCAGCGAGGAAAGCTCAAGCCCATCCGTGAGCGTCTGCAGAGTCGATCGTGGCTCCCCGTGCAATCACGCCGCCGCATCGGCGACAGCGTCTACCTCCTCGTTGGAAACGAACGTTTGGTGCGCGAGACCGAGGTGATGGTCATCGAGCCGATCGCGCCGCCTGACGGGGTGGGAGAGGGTGACCGATGGATCGACGTCGATCTCGGGCGGCAGGTCGTGGTGGCCTATGATTGGAAGCAGCCGCGCTATGTGACCCTCGTTTCGACCGGGCGTACGAAGACGCCCAGCCCGGAGCTGAGCTACCTCACACCCAAGGGCCTGCACCGTATCCGCGGCAAGCATCTGACCTCCACCATGGACAACGATGAGCCAGGCGAGCCGCCGTATTCGCTCGAAGATGTTCCCTACGTCATGTACTTCAAAGGCGCATACGCGTTCCACAGCGCGTTCTGGCACGACCGCTTCGGCCGTCCGCGAAGCCACGGCTGCATCAACCTGGCCCCTTATGATGCGAAGTGGCTATTCAACTGGGCCGGCCCGGACCTGCCGGACACCTGGCACGGAGGCATGGCCACGGAGGACAATCCGGGGACCTGGGTCTATGTCCACGGCGAAACCCCGTAAAATCATCGCTTCGCGATGACCACGGGGCTTGCCCCTCCAAGCGGGCAAGGGGCGGTGAAACCCCGTGGCCGGCGGCAGCCGGCTTTACGGGGCTTACTTGGCCAGCGCTGCGCGAACCGCTTTGAGCAGCTTCTGTCCTGCGGGGCCGACCTGCTTCGCCACGTTTTCCGGGACGCCCTTTTCCTTGTCCTTGAACTTTTGGAGCTCAGCGCTGGACGGCTCGTGGATGTTGTAGCCGTAGCGGACGAGGTTCTTGATCAGGACCGGTTCCATCTTGCGGACTTGGTCGCGGCCCCAGGTAGTGAGGTCGTAGGGGACCGTCAGAAGGATCTCCTGAATGTCCTTGGGAAGGGTGTCGAACCACTTCTTGGAGTACACGACGATCCCTGGCTGGTAGCTGTGCTTCGAGAGGATCAGGTTGCGTTCGTCGTCGCCGAGGCCCTGGTACCAGGTCGTCGCCATCGCAAAGAGCGGAGTGTTATCGAAACCGTCGACGACGCCCGTCTGGAGGCTGGTCATCGTGTTGGCGACGTCGATGGTAACCGGGCTCGCCCCGAGCGCTTTGTACGCTTCCACGTGTGCGACCGCCTCTTGCGAGCGATAGCGAATCCCTTTCATGTCGTCCGGGGTCTGGATGGGCCGCCGGCTGAAGTAGGAACGAAAGCCGTTCTCTCCCCAAAGCGCGAAGACCAACTGTTGCTTCTCGAGAATGGCGCGAACCTGTTTCAAGACTTCAGGATCATCGAGGGCTTTGTCTGCTTGCTCGACGGTATCGAATACGTAGGGCGCTTCGAGGACGTTGACCTCTCGGACGATGGAGCTCAGGCCGCCCACGGAGCCGGCGAAGCCTTGCTTGCTCCCCATCTGGGTCCGTCGAGCGAGCGAGCGCTCATTTGAGCCGCCGAGGCGGAGCTTCACTTTCATTCGGCCGCCGGTTTTTTCTTCGACGTACTTCTTCAGGCGCTTGAGCTGCATCGCCCAAGGGCTGCCCGCAGGGACGACGGTCCCCATCTCCAACACGTACTCCTGCGCCGATGCTGGAGCGGGTCCGGCAAACAGGAAGGAAAGGGCGCAAAACGCCGCAACACAGACTATGGACTTACGCATTGAGTTCTCCTCGGGCTGGCCCTGTGGACGCTGTAGCGCTTGGGCCTATTCAGATCAGAAAATGTCGTCGATTTCGGCCATCAGCTTCTTGGCTTTGCGCTGTTCGCACATGCTCTCCGGAACGATCTCCGGAATGACGTTGGGGTCGCCTTTGAGGACGTAGTTGACCAGCTCTTCGAAGAGCGGTCGGTTGTCTTCTTTGATCGCCCATTCTTCCGCCATGAGGATTCGGGTCCCGTAATAGTTCGGGTACGCGTCGATGGCCGTGTTGAAGAACGCGGCTGCCTTCTTCATGTCGCCGCCGGCGAAACCGGGCGACTTGGCGTAGTAGATGCCAAAGTAACGGTTGGGGCCGGCGTAGAAGTAGTCATCGTTGTTCGCGAGGCAGAACTCCATGATTTCGCGAATTTCATCCTTGTACGAGAGCAGGGTCGCGAAGCTTTCGAGGGTGGCCCAGCGGCCGAGGTTCGACGACCGCCAGTAGAGGGCCGGCACCGCCGAAGCGTTCAGAACGCCGATCGCGTCTTCGATGCGCTCACCGGCGGCCATCTTCTCTGCAAAGGCCGGGGACATCGCGGACAGGGCGCGCTCCGCAGCCCGGGTGCCCTCTTCGTGCATGTTCTTGTAGGCTTCAGGGTTGTCCTCGTCGAAGCGAAGGTGACAATCCGAGTAGAAGTAGATCGCGTGCGCCAGCTCGTTGAGCGCCGTCACGTTCGTCGGGTCGATATCGGCGGCCTGGGACCAGGCGTCGATCGCGGCCTTGGCCTGCGCCTTATCCCCGCGGTTGGCATAGGCTGCTTCCGCAGCGGCCATGAGTTGGGCGACCTTCGCCCGGGCCGCGTCATCGAGTTGAACCGCGCCCGCGCTGGTGTCCCAGGCGGACTCACGGGTCGACCCACAACTGGCCACCAAGGCAGCCAGGCTTATAAGGGCAACCCAGTGCCCGATCTTCAACGAACGCATCATGCTTTCCTCCTGCTCCCGCTCCGATCGGGCGGGGCTACTGGCGGGGAATACCAAGATGCCTTTCACGCTGTCAACGACGCAAAGCGTTAGGGCGTCGGTTTGCTTGCAGGGGGTGGGGCGCTGTGGTAGGTGCCGGCGTGAAAATTTGGTTTGCCTCTACTGGGTGGGCCGCCACGGCCCGCCCGTTTTTCGTTTAGCGACCCAGAGCGACAATTGACTCAGGCCACCCAAGAGCTCGTCCAGGCATTGCAGCACTTAATCGAACCAATTTGCCTCGCCCACGGTGTGGAGCTGGTCGAGGTGCGCTATTTGCGGGAGCCCAAGGGGGCTGTGATTCGGGTCATCATCGACCGCGATGTACCGGGCTTGGAGGTTGGCAGCGGGGTGTCACTGGAAGATTGCACCGCGGTCAGCCGAGACGTGTCGACCAGCTTGGACGTCCACGAAGACCTGCTTCCTTCCGCAGCGTTCCGCCTCGAGGTGAGCTCGCCGGGGCTCGAACGGCCGCTGGTCAAGCTCTCGGACTTCGAACGTTTTTCCGGTCACGAGGTCAAAGTGAAGACGCAGACCCCGATTGAAAGGCAGCGCCGATTCCGCGGAACGCTGCTGAGGGTCGTCGATCAAAACATCGAGCTCGATCAAGACGGCAAGGTCCTTTTGATTCCAC